>ERZ506996.120-NODE-120-length-76484-cov-26.9315_pt1 | contig 76484 bp, 92 predicted proteins | sample MGYA00512882_ERZ506996 | MGnify/ENA metagenome assembly ERZ506996 | reverse complement strand
TACTTGGTTTTGTTCTGAATTTTCTCAAATCCTAAGGTCTAAACCAGACCTTTTGCTTTTAGAATTTTCAGGGTTTGTGTATTATTCAGTCTTCAATTTTAAAGGTACGATGGAAGCAATGCTTCCGACCGCAGAAGGAGGGATTTGAACCCTCGCGCCGCTACTAACGACCTACTCCCTTTCCAGGGGAGCCCCTTCAACCTCTTGGGTACTTCTGCTTGGTTGAATCTTGATTCATATTCAATTTATATTTGCAGGCAAATCATTAAAACTCGTCTACAGCGGAGAGGGTGGGATTCGAACCCACGCGCCCTTGCGGACAAACGGTTTTCAAGACCGCCTCGTTATGACCACTTCGATACCTCTCCGAACGCGCTTTTCCATTTTACAGAAGTTTCGACGTTTTGTCAAGTATTTTTTTATTTTTTTCAAAATTCTTATTTCTGAATTTTGTGTTTCGTTGGCGTTTTCAGCGACAGCTTGATTAGTTTATCATGTGATTCGACAGATGTCAACACTTTTTTTGACTTTTTTCCGCAGCATTTTTTCCGCGGGCTGAGATTTCATAAATCAGGAAGTCCCAGCCTGCATTACCATTTATTTGGACATGTCAATTCCTGGAATACTTCTATATATCCTTATCCACAGCCCAACGATCTAACTGTTCCAGAAATTTTCTATCCTCCGAAACCACCTTGACTGGTTTTTTATAATCTATAGCCATCAGTCCTAACACGGATTTTCCGTCTGCAATCTGATTATCCATTGTATGTACTCCAATATCTAGAGGAGATGCACATGCCAGATGCATAAAATCCCTTAAGTCATTGGATGTATACAGCATAATTTCACGTACCATATTGATACCTCCCTCCTTTTTCGGACATAGTATAACATCTGAGGATAAAATATACAATATCCAATTATGATTTTATGTAATTCCATTGCGTTAAAGCAACACGTAACTCATCCTTTTCCGCCGCCGCCTTTTCAAATGCTTGTCCACTCATCACAATGTCGATAGCCTGGCGCATAGCCCGAGCCCCTGCCGCCGCACCACAAGGATGCCCCTGAACCGCTCCCCCCGCCGCCAGGACCACATCTTTTCCCACTTCTCTGATATATTTTTCCACCATCCCAGGATGTACTCCTCCTCCTATGGACGGCATGGAGGGCTTAATATCATAGAAAGGAAGCGTGAGTTGGGCCACTGTCTGCATATACTTTTGATGAAGAAGCGGATACCCCCCATAAGGTGTATTAATCATTACAATATCAGCTCCGGCAAGACGCGCAAGCTTTCCTACAGCAAGGGGCGATGCCATTCCATTCATGGTTCCTTCAAAACACATTCCTGTGCCCGCCGAATGGCCCAGTATGGGGAGAGCCGTATGCTCTGCCACATACTTAAGCACACTGTATCCCATAGCCGCAAAATTAATCATAAGTCCATCCGCACCGGCTTCCTCTGCACGTTTTACATTGTCAATGATTTCACCTGCACCACTGGTTATGTTAACAAAATATTTCACCCGTTCCCCTGTCTTTTCATAGGCTGCCTCGGCCGCTTCTCTATATGCTCTTACGCGTTCTTCCGGCCTGCTGTAAACAGGATTTCCGAATAGCTCATCATCTTTAATAAAGTCCGCACCGCCAAGTGCAGTCTCATAAAATATCCTTGCCCCTTCTTTTGGGGTCAGTCCTGTACACGGTTTTATCATATTCAGCAAAATCGGCCGGTCATTTATTCCGGCAAAATTCTGTATTCCTTTAATCCCATACTGTGGCCCTCTGAATTTACGGACAAACTCCTCGGAAAACTCAATATCCAAAAGTTTTGCCTGGGCTGAGGTGGATGCATCATTACCTAAAAGGGCCGTAATCAGCAGTGGCAGGTCTGTGCCAAAATTCACAGAAGGATAGGCAATCTGAATCAGATATTCTCTCTGGTCTTCGGTAATCTGAGTAGCCAACTCCAGCGAGGGCACATCAAATACGTTCACCACCTTCCCCATATACCTTTCGCGAATCTCCTCCGTAATTCCAGGAATCGGAATCCATGTTCCAATAGTCTGCCCCACTGCCAGGGTTGCCGCCTTCTTCAGGATGTCCACTTCCCTCGGCAACCTTGTATAATAAGTTGCTATTACATAATTTTGTTTGTGCACTGTCTCCGATAATGTATAAAGTAAAGAATCCATCTTTTCTCCTTTAATCCACAACGTTCATATGCCTGGTAAAGCAAAAGAGCCAGGCATCCTGTTTCGATACCTAGGCTCTGTTATCACTCTCTGTTTCTGCTATATACTTATATCACGATTTACGCGTTCTCATGAAAATACACATCCAAAGAATAAGGAATATTCTCCGTTCTCTTCTTCAGATTCTGAGCTAATAAATGACTGATTCGCTCGCTGTCCCGATGTTTCAAAGCATCCAAATAACTCTGGTGCTCCTCAATCATCCTTTCCCTGGATTCCCGGCCTTCCAAGAGCTTCTGACCGTAGATCAGCTTAAAGAATGATAGATTATCCCACAGCGATTCTATCATCGCACAGATTCTGTCCAGCTGGCTGATTTTATAGATTGAAAAATGATATAATCTATTCTGCTGATACACATCAATTGCATCAAGCTCATCCTGCCTGACAATACGAATATATTCTGCGTGAATCTCTTTCAGGTTCTGGATGTCTTTATCTGTAATCTTCTCACAGGCATACTTTGCGGCTACCGGCTCCAATGCCGTTCTCGCTATGTATATCTGCCGTACATCATCCTTTGTCAATGTCACAAGCCTTGTCCCTGCATATGGAACAGACTCAGCAAGCCCTTTCTTTTCAAGATTGGCCAAAGCTTCCCGAATCGGCATCCTGCTTACTCCCAGCTGAGACGCCAATTCCTCGGTATTCAGCTTGTCTCCCATTGACAGCTTACCGCTCATAATCCATTCCATCAGCTTGTCCAAGGCCAAGTCCGGAAGCTTGTTATGTTGAAGCATTCCCCTGTCCAGATCATTCATTGTAATACGCATATTAGATTTCATATAGCTCTCACCTAAGTAATATTTACAAGCCAAGCTTCGAAACGGTCACTTTTAAAATCGCCACTTGCGCGGTTTCTTCAATTAATTCTGCTATATGCTCTGCATTAATTGCATCTTTTCCGACTGCCACTAAGCCATGATCCACAAGTAAAAATCCGGGCAAATCTGAGTTCTCTCTATATATTTCTTCCACCATTGGGAAATACTCTTTCTTTACCATCGCCGCCGGGACATCTAACGTTGGTAAATCCGCGCTCATCTTGAGCCGGGCGTGCCATGTAGTTCTCTTTAATGCCTTTCCCGTGGACGCCCATGCAATCGAATACGGTGAGTGTGTATGTACAACAGCATTCACCTTGGGACAAATTCTATATAGCAAGCCGTGAAGTAAAGCCTCTCTTGTAGGTTTTCCTTCCCCTTCTACTAGATTTCCATCGAAATCCGTGATTACAAAACCTTCCGGCGTACTGTCGATAAAAGAGCTGCCGCTTGTCTTCACGATCATCAAATCTCTCCCAGGCACTCTGGCACTCACATTGCCGCCGCTTCCAGTTTGTATACCTCTAGTATATGCTCTTTTGCAGGCTATGACAAGTTCCTCTGCAATTTTTTTAACATCTTCTGACATTTTCCAGAACGCCTCCCTGCCTTAATATTGTATTTCATCACCTATCGCACCACGCTCTTTAAGCTCATCCACCATATAGTGGGCGGCTTTAATGCCCCAATCCTTTGTATCCAAGTTTCCCGGTATTGTAATGATTTCCACATTGGGATTCCTAATTTTCTTTAACTGGCAAATAATAACATCATCCACCTCTTTATAATAAAGTACCTCGCCTTTGCGTGTATTATGACGCATTCCGTCTGTAGGAATCAGAAGCTTTACCGGGTAATCAATCTTTTCAATTCGCGCAGCAAATCTTGCCGTTGTAATCTCCGCTTCATCCGGAAGCAGCTTAATATGAGCCGTATTGGCGTTATGCATCATGTAGACTCTTTCATCCATGCGCGGAGGGAACTCTCCCACTTGAAAATCAATAAAATCCAGACCGCCCACACTGACCACCAAAGGTACCCTCTTTTTCACCCCCCGGACAAGCCGGTACTTGGCATCTTCTCCATAGGAAAATCCGCCTTTAAAATACTCCTGCGTAATCTCATGTGTCGTTAAATCCAAAATGCCGTCAATCAGACCGTCTGCCGCCATCTGCTCCATAATTGCCCCGCCTGCGCCAGTGGAATGAAAACCGATAGTCTCTATACCAAGCCTTTCCAGCTCATCAATTGCAGCACAAGCCCCTGTATTCGTGATCCCCATCAAAGTCACGCCCACAACCGGCCTATCGCCCTTTTTCAGGATCTGACCTGCATATTTAACCATTCCTACGCAGCACGCACACGCGTTTTCCATAATTTGTCTGGTCACTATGTTAAGTCCGGTGAAATCACATATGGACGGAACCGTTACTATATCCTTTGTTCCTACCACACTTTCAAAGGTCTTGCGGCCCGATGCCACCGTAGTTGCCATGACTTTAGGGAATCCAATAGGAAGCCGCTTCATGGCATTGGTCGCCATAACCGTATTCTGAAGGCCTCCCGCCGAGAGGATTCCGTCAATCTTTCCCTCTTTATACAACTTCTCTACATACGACGCCACAGCCTCCATCATAAATGCAATCTTCTCACCTTTTGTCTTGGGTTCCAGTTCAGCCCACTCTTTTCCTGCTGCTTTGGTGACATCTTCCCTGGAAACATCATACCCATAAGATGGGTTTGGTCCTGTAGCCACGTTGATTACCATTGCCTTAACCCCCTGGCTCTCAACCTGTTCACGCATGTATGCAATCTCTCTATACTTGGTATCGCAGCTTCCTATGATTGCAATTGTCTTCATCTTACTTCTCCTCCAATACGATATTGTGAAGACTATCCCCCCAACAGTCTCCACAATATCTCCTTGGTTCCTGTGTCTTCACAGATGCATATTAATTCTGGCTGAAGTACTTTGTTTTTGCCTTCGCAGCTGCTTTTTTCGCATCCTTTTCAATAATCGCGCCCTTGTACTCATCAAATACAAAATCTGTATCCTTAAGCCCGATTGCCGGAAGCCTGTTCTCATGAGTATCCTCGTATCTCTCCACTGCTGCTGATAAGATAATATCATGGGCAAGCAAAAGATGCTTATGAGGGTCAACCCCCGCCTCCTCGCAACGGCGGACCGTATCACGGATTGTCTGCCATGCGGCAACAATATCAACGTAACGTCCTGGAGGGCAAATATCATAGTGAAGTTCATCCTGCATGGTCTGGGGAGCATCAATATTCCCCATTACGAATACAGAATCCCCTACGCAGTAGTACGGCCCGTCTTCTGTCTCAACCACAACCGTCATATGGCCCGGGCAGTGTCCAAATGATTCATATACACTTACACCTGGCGCAATCTGTGCCTCGCCCTTTACAGTCTCAAAACGCTCTTTTACTCCCGCCTGGTCATACGGTGCGATGAATTCATCACCGCAGGTCACGTCCCCGTCTTTGGCGATAATCGGTCTGCAGTAAGACTTGTAATGGAGAGGAATCGGGTTATGAGCATAGTTCCATTCTATCTCATGACAAATAAAGCGTGCCTTTGTAAATTTCTCAAGATAAAATACATGGTCCCAGTGCAGATGTGTGAACAGTACAATATCCACATCAGAAGGCTTGCAGCCGACCTGAGCAAGGCGGGATTCAATGTCATCAATTCCCGGCCTCTGCATGGACGGGCCGTGATGATACTTATCGGCATGTTCCGTCCAGGACATACCCGTGTCAACCAGAATCAACTGGTCTCCACCTTCAATTAAGAACGTAAAGTCCGGAAGCTGGTCCGAGTCATTCGTAATTCCCAGCTTTTCTACAAACTTTTTACACGAAAAATGATACCAGTACTCCAAAGGTTTGGTCGGAATATAACCAGAATTAAGTGGTCGGATTGTTAATGGCATATTAATTTTCCTCTCTTTCTCTTTCATGAATTATTTATCTTAAAACCACCATGGCATATTCCACAGGCAGTTTCAATCCCTAAATGTATCGGGTAATTATGTTGCTTTGCTTTCCTGTTTTCTCTTGCTGCAGGTATCGAACAGCACCATAGCAATAATTACAATACCGATTACCAGCCCCTGCGCATAGGAGGAAATTCCTTTCAGATTCATTACATTAACTATAATCGTAAGTATCAAAGCTCCAACTACAGTTCCAAGGACGCCTCCTTCTCCTCCCAGCATGGATGTTCCGCCTACCACCACTGCCGCAACGGTCTGCAGTCCATAACTATCTCCCATGGCTGCATCTGCTGCATTTAACCTTGCCGTCATCAGCATACCTGCAAGGCCTGCGCACATACTGCACATCATGAATGCGGATAACATGATTTTTTTTACCGGAACAGCCGCATATTTAGCTGCCATAGGATTTGAGCCATAAGCGTATACCTGACGGCCATAGGTAGTTTTCTGAAGCAGGACATATATCAGGGCTACAACCACTGCTGCTATGATAATTAAATTGGGGACAGGACCTGTATATCCTACGCCTATCCGGGTGAAACCCTTGGGAAGGTCATAAATGACTGCCCCCTGCATGACCAGGACTGCAAGCCCGCTCATAACCCAGTTGGTCCCGTATGTAGCAATAAAGCTGGGAAGTATTCCGGCTAACAGTCCATTGATGACACCAACTACCAGCCCAATCAGAATTCCCAGAATGAAGGCCGCCGGAATCGGTACACCATTTTTAATGCACTGTGCACAGATACATCCGATAAATCCAGCGGTTGCTCCCACAGATAAATCCATACCACCGGTCAAAAGCACAGCCGTCAATCCGGCACTGAGAACCAGCAATACACTGGCCTGTCTGAATACCGTGATAATGTTGTCAACGGTTCTGAAATTAGGCGCGGTAATGGCGGAAAAGATAACCAGTATGATTAAACCTATCAGACTGTAAAATACTTTTGAATTTCTTATCTCCTCAAATATTCTCTTTGCTTTCATGTCCCTATCCCCCTATTCCTTTGAACGAGTACGGACAACCGCATCGATTATAATGGCCATCAGAACGATAGAACCAATGATTGCATTCTGCTTAATTGACTGCACACCCACTATGTTCAGCCCATTCTTGATGACTTGTATCAGAAGCACACCAAAAATCGTACCTGTAACGCCGCCTTTTCCTTCACGCAGAGAGGTTCCTCCCAGAAGTGTAACTGCCACTGCCTGGAATTCCCAACCCGTGGCCGCCGTAGGCATGCCTGCCTCAATACGGCTAAGTGTGATTACTCCGGCAATTCCTGCAATGAATCCGGCAAATGCATAGGTCTTAATCAGGCAGATGATAGGATTGATGCCAGCAAGCTGCAGGGCCTCCCTGTTACCGCCCAATCCATGGATATTGGTTCCAAACCTGGTCTTGTTCAGTACCACCCATACCATGATAAATACCAATACAGCCGCCCAGACCATAAGTGGTATTCCAAGAATTATGGTCTCCGTAATAATACGATATATAAAGCTTTGAAAATAGATGGACGAGCCTGCAGCCAACAGCAATGAAAGGCTGTTCAGTATATTCTGCATTCCATAAGTCGCGATGAACGGCGGAATACTTCCCTTTGCAACAATCACGCCATTCACTACTCCAATGAGTGTAGTGGATAAAATAGCGAGCAGCATTGCAGCGGGAAGGGGAATTCCCCGCAAGGCCATCCACACGGTAAATACGGTTACAAAGCTAACCTGGGCCCCAAGAGACAGGTCGGTTCCCTGTGTCAGTACGATGCATGTCTGCCCAAATGCAACAATCATTAACGGGGTTGCCTGAATCAGCACATTCTTAAAATTCATCAGCGTAAGATAATTTGGACTCATGACACTGAAAATCACAATTAGAACAACCAGCATATAGGCTACCGGAGGCAGACCTTTAATTCTCTGTGTAATCTTATTCCCCTGCATGCTCAGCACCTCCTGCTCCCAGCATCATCCGCGCTCCAATTACCTCGGAATTAAATCCGTTTGTTCCTCTGATGACCTCGTCTACGATTTCGCCCTCATGCATGATATAAATGCGGTCACTCATACCAATTACCTCGGGAAGTTCGGAAGAAATCATAATAATTGCCTTCCCCTCTGCAGCAAGTCTGTCCATCAAATTATAAATTTCCAGTTTTGCAGCTACATCAATACCGCGGGTAGGTTCATCAAAAATCAAAATTTCCGGATCAAAACTCAGCCATTTTGCCAGTACCACCTTCTGCTGATTGCCGCCGGACAGATATTTACATGCTTTATTAACGCTAGTTGCAGCGATGCGAAGCTGCTTCTTATATCCCAGTGCAACTTCGGTAATTTTCTTTTTTGAAATAAAGAAGTTTGGAAATATCTTCTTAAGACTGACTGCCACCATATTGAGAGCAATTGACTCGTCCAGAGCAAGCCCCTGCTTTTTACGGTCCTCACTTACCAGGCCTATTCCAATCTTGACAGCCTGTACCGGCGACCTTGGAAACACTTGGTCTCCCCGTACATAAACTTTTCCAGACTTAATTTTCTCGATACCGTAAAGCAGTTCGGCTGTCTCTGTACGCCCTGCCCCCACCAATCCGGCTAGACCCACAATTTCGCCCTTTTTAACGGTAAAGCTTACATTTCTGACACGCCCATTATAATCGCACAGCTCCTCTGCTTTAAGCGTAATCCCCTCGTGCTCATTCTCTGTACGTGCATAGACTTGCTCCACACTCCTTCCCACCATCATGTTGACTAGTTCCTCATTGGTGCAATCGTTAATTCCCACTGTATTAATCTTAACCCCATCCCTGAGAATTGTGATTCTGTCCCCAATCAAGGGAAACTCCTGCATCCGGTGAGATACATAGATAATGCCGATCCCCTCTGCCTTTAGCCTGTGAATCTGTGCAAACAGTGAGTCCACTTCTCTCTCTGACAAGGTTGCGGTGGGCTCATCAAACACCATGATTCTTGGGTCAAAAGAAAGCGCCTTGGCAATTTCCACCATTTGCTGCTCCGCTATGCTTAAGTTCTTTACATAATCTTTGGGATTAATATATTCACAATTTAATGTCTTCAAAAGCTTCGCAGCCTCTTCTTCCATCTTCTTATGGTCAATTAATCCCAGCTTGGTCCTGTATTCCCTGTTAAGAAAAATATTCTGGGCAACGCTGATATATGGAACAAGCGTAAACTCCTGATATACTGCTACGATTCCCTTGGCAAGGGCCTCCTTGGTCCCGTTAAACTTAACAACCTGACCATCTAGCCGAACCTCCCCCTCTTCCGGCTTATATGCGCCCAAAAGGCACTTTGCAAGTGTACTTTTTCCTGCTCCGTTCTCACCCACCAGGATATGTACTTCCCCTTCCTGTAAATCAAAATCCACATCATCCAGGGCCCTCATTCCCGGAAAAAGTTTGGTGATATGCTTCGCTGTTAATATTGTTTTCCCCATTTTTTCACCCCAATACTTCTCACGAAATTTATTTTCTCTGTATTCGTCCCCACAGTTTCCTGCGGGGACAAACAGGTGAAATAGTTCAGTTTCAGTCTTGCCGGATTCTATTGGATGACCTTCCACCATGCAATGTTGTCAATGTAGTTTTGAACTGTATCAGCAATTACAAGCGGGTCGTTTGCCGCTGTCGGAAAGGGAATAAACTTGCCTTCCGGTTCTGTCTTGTCATTCAGATACTTAACCGCATAGGCACATGCAACAAATCCCGAACCATATGGGTCCGTATTATAGGTGGCGAACATGGTTCCTTCCTTTACAGCATTTGTAGCATCAACGCTCCCATCAAACCCGCATACCAGAACATCATTCATGTTGGCTGCCGTCAGAGCCTGAACCGCTCCCAGGGCGCTCTCATCATTGCAGGCAATGACTGCATCGACATCTGTATACTGCTGAATCAGATTTTCGGTCACCGACATTCCTTCTGTCCGCTTAAAGTTCGCGGTCTGAGAAGCAACGATTTCGATTCCCTCATACTCGGAAAGGCCAGTATTGATACCATTTAATCTCTCGATTGCATTTGATGCTCCGGCCGGTCCTTCAAGAATAATGAATTTTCCTTTTCCGCCAAGCTTGTCTGCCGCCGCCTTGGCCATGGTATAGCCAGACTCATAATAGTCAACACCTGTCCTGAGGAATGTGTCTTCGGCTGCCGGCGTACCGATGGTCAGCACCAAAATACCTGCATCCTGCGCTTTTCTCACGCCTGTCATAATACCGTTGGAATCCGCACAGTGCACAATGATTGCATCGACCCCCTGTGTAATCATATTCTCCATTAACTGTACCTGCTCCTCAACTGAGTCCGCAGTCGTTGGTGCCTGTGTGATTGCAGTGAATCCCATGGCCTCCCCGGCGGCCTCCACACCTGCCGACTGAGCCACCATATAAGGATTCGTTGTGTTTTTGGCAATGTAGCCAACCGTATAATCCCCTCCCGCCTTGACGCTGGTAGCGATCTGAGCTCCGATACCTGTGACAGGAAGTTGATTTACATCCAGCACAGTAGCTGCAGATAATCCTGAAGAACTGCTCTTTGTATCTTCAGCAGCCTTCGTCTCCTCTTTTGCACTGCTGGTTGGTGCCTCTGTCGGTGTACTGCAGCCCGTAAAAAGCATGGTAGACATTACAACCGCCAACAAAATTGATACTACTCTCTTCCTCATTTTTTTCCTCCTTGTTTTTTATTTTGGATATTGGATTTTGGATACAATCTTCTTGTGATTAATATAGCACTTCCAAATTTGCTTGTCAATATTAAATAGTATATTCTTATTTATCGTTTTATTTTTGTATATAATTTATTGGATTTATTTGTGAATTGTATATAGATTGCATGAAAATGCATTTGAATCAGTTTGATATAAAAAGGAGATACAAGACTATATTTCATCCTGTATCCCCTAAACCGGATATTCACAGCTACACAACGGAATTTCTTAGCACTTCAGCCATAAAAAGGTCCTCAGGCGTCGTAATCTTAATATTGGCATAACTACCCATTACCATATGCGCCTTCACCCCCATCTGCGCCTCCACCACCATGGCGTCATCTGTTATGCCGGTGCAGTCCGCCTTCATCTGGCGGGCAAACGCCTCCACAATCAGGGGCACGGAAAATACCTGAGGCGTCTGTGCCTGCCACACCATGCTGCGGTCCGGGCTGGACTCAATCATCCCCTCCTGGTTCACCAGCTTGATGGTATCCTTGACAGGCATACCCACCACGCAGGCATTATAACTGCACACAGCCCTGTATGCCCGCTCAATGATTTCGCCGGTAACAAAGGGGCGGGCCCCGTCATGGATAAACACGTATCCGTCCTGTCTGTCCCTGGCCGCGGATTCCCTCTCCTCTTCTTCCCGGTCCATCAGAGTGCAGAGCGCCTTCCATACGCTCTCGTACCTCTCGCCGCCCCCAGCTCCTATGGTGCTCACCTTCTTCAGTCCATACGCCTCCACGATCTCTGTCCTCACATATTCCATATGTCCTACATCTGTCATGAGTATGATTTCGTCTATCACAGGAGACGCTTCAAACACCTCCAGCGCATAGGCTACCAGCGGCTTACCGCCGATTTCCATGTACTGCTTTGCCGTTTTCCCGCCCATGCGGCTGCCTTTCCCTGCTGCCAGGACCACAGCCGTACAATATTTCTTTTCCATTGCAGACCTCCTCCCCAGTCCTTCCCGGACCGGAGCGCGTTTGCTCATTCATCCCCGCCATCTGTACGCCCTTTAGCGTTCACCCAGCTTCAAATTGGGAATGGCATTCAAATCCCATCCGGATATATTCCCCTTTAAATACTCATAGTAAGCAGCCGTCCCGATCATGGCCGCATTGTCCGTGCAGAAAATAGGAGACGGATAATAGAACTGAAGCCCATCCTTCTCACAGGCCTCTGCCATAGCCTTTCTCAGCGCAGAGTTGGAGGCAACGCCGCCGGCTATGGCCAGCTTCTTATATCCAAATTCATGGGCTGCCAGTATGACGCGGCTTACCAGGGACTCCACCACGGAATTCTGGAATGAGGCCGCCAGGTCAGGTACATGGATCTCTTCTCCTGTCATGCGGGCATGGTTGATATGGTTCAACACAGCTGATTTTAGTCCGCTGAAGCTGAAATCATAGGGAGCCCCCTCCACCCTGCCCCTGGGGAACTGGATGGCGTGGGGATTCCCCTCCTTCGCAGTCTTATCAATCTTAGGCCCGCCGGGATATCCCAGGCCCACAGACCTTGCCACCTTGTCAAATGCCTCTCCGGCCGCATCGTCCCTGGTTCTGCCGATAATCTCAAATTCCCCGTAGTCCTTTACAATCACCAAATGCGTATGGCCTCCCGACACAATCAGGCACACAAAGGGCGGTTCCAAATCCTGGTTCTCAATAAAATTGGCGGAAACATGCCCTTCTATATGATGTACTCCAATAAGAGGCTTCCCTGCCGCATAAGCAATGGCCTTTGCCTCTGCCACCCCCACCAAAAGAGCGCCTACCAGACCGGGTCCGTAGGTCACACCGATTGCCGTGATATCCCGAAGAGCTGCCTGTGCTTCTGCCAGGGCTCTCTCAATCACATAATTGACCGCCTTTATATGCTCCCGGGACGCAATCTCCGGAACCACGCCCCCATAAACCGTATGGGTGGCAATCTGGGATGAAATCACATTGGACAGCACGGTCCTTCCGTTTTTCACCACTGCCGCGGCTGTCTCGTCGCATGAGCTCTCGATTGCCAGTATCAAAACATCCTCTGATGCCTGTCCTATCATAGTATCCTCTCCACTTCCATGTATCCTCTGGTACCCTGTACCATTCTATCAATCCTCATCAAACTCCAGCTCCGCCGTCCAACCGTCCCTGGCAGCCCTTGCCCTTGGAAAAATAGATCTGACTTCCTCCATATACTCCTCCGGCCTGGTAAGGGAGGGGCTGTAATGGGTAAGCCACATCTGCTTCGGATTAGCCTGCTTTGCAAGGGCTGCCGCTTCATAAAACGTCATATGCTTATATTCCCTGGCCTTAGCCGCTTTTTCCTTTTCCCCATACATTCCCTCGCAGATAAAAAGGTCTGCTCCGGCTGCATACTCTGCAATGACCGGCACCGGCCTGGTATCAGTGCAGTATGTCACCTTAAGTCCTCTGCGGTCCGGTCCCAGCACCATATCCGGCGTCAAAAGCCTTCCCTCATGCTCTATCTCTTCGCCCTTTTGCAGCCTGCTCCAGAACTTCTGGGGAATCTCCTGGGACCTGGCCCTCTCCACGTCAAAACGTCCTGTGCGGGGGATTGTGATGGAGTAGCCGTAACACAGCACATTGTGGTTTACCCTGTAAGCATCAATGACATAAGGGCCCATCTGAATGTGTTCCCGGTTCTGCGTAAGCTCCACAAACCGCAGTTCAAAGGGCAGCTCCGGCGCAATGGTGCGAAGCGCACCCACCACCCGTTCCAGTCCCTTAGGACCAATCAGGGTCAGCGGCTCCACTCGTTCCGCATTACCCATGGTAAGCAGAAGTCCGGGAAGGCCGCTTATATGGTCCGCGTGATAATGTGTAAAGCAAATGACATCTATGGGCTTGGGACTCCATCCCTTTTCCTTCAGGGCCACCTGGGTCCCCTCACCGCAGTCAATGAGCAGATTGCTGCCCGAACACCTTGCCATCATGGATGTGAGCCAACGGTACGGAAGAGGCATCATGCCTCCTGTTCCTAACAAACATATATCCAACATACTGTAATCCTCATTCTCTCAATAACTTAACTCACAAAATCATATCACACTTTCCTCTTAATAATCAAGTATCGCCGGAAAATAACATGGCAAACATCAACGGCAGGCACAAAAATGGAGCTGCCGCAGCAGCCCCCATATTTATCTTATATAAATCCTGTCCCGCGAAAGGTTGGATACCACCAGCTTCATAACCGGCATGAAGTTTTCCCCAAAGCTTTCCTTGGGAAGCACCAGAGCTGATGACTCTTCTATATAAAAGGCAATGTCCTTCGGGGTGGAGACAGCCTTCTGTACCGTGTTCCAGCCATATGTTCTGACCTGCTCCCCCATCTTCTCCTCGATGCCGTTTTCATCAAATCCGTACTGTATCTCGGAATCATACCTGGGCTGTCCCATCATCCGTCCTGCCTGAAGCCTGAGGTTAATGGGCGTAAACATAAGAATCATAACGCCGACCGCAATATACACAAACGCCTGACACAGCTGTATGGTCTGGTTTCTCAACAGGAAGCCTCCGGTGATAATAACCGCAAGACCCAAAAGATTGACCAGGAAGCCGGATAGCCTTGAATACGTATGGAACAGCAGCAAATCATAGATAAACTCAGCCTTCATCCTGACCTTCACATATACCTTCATTCAAATCATCCCTCTCTTAAATCAAGCTTTTCCCGCGGCCCATCCCTCCGGGGAGTAAATACCCCTCTTATTCTTTCTCATCCAGCCGTCAAAAAAGGCAGTGATAAAGGGGCACAGGAACAGCGTTATGATGGATGCAGTGGCGCACTGGGCAGTAGCCATATCCACATAGGGTTCCATGGACGGGTCAGCCTGGGCAACGGCCGCAGGCGTCATGGCCGAGTTCAGCGCGGTGGTGCCCACTGCCGCGCCCATGGCGTTGCGTTCCTTTTTAGGCAGCAGAAGGTTGAATACGAAAAAGAACACTACAGCCGTTGCCGTGGATATCAGGCCAAGCACAATACCTGAGGCGCCTGCCGTAACCAGGGTTGACACATCTGTCTTGGAACCAATAGATATGGTCATGAAAAATGTGACAATAGGCTGGGCCGTCGCACAGGCACTGCGAAAGCCTTTATCCATATTTCCCCAGATAAATCCGATGAGCAGGGGAATCAAAGTAGCCACCAGAGCCTTAAACGGAATGGATGCCAGTCCTGTGGCTCCCAGGGCCACCAAAGTAAAGAAGGGGCCGTCATTAAGGGACAGGATAGAAATAGCTCCCGTATCCGTGGCATTACCAAACTGGGATGACAGTGATATGTACAGCGAGCCATTGGAGTTGGTGATGGCTGCAATCAATACAAACGGTGTCAGACCCAGTATGCCTGCCGGTCCGCATAATTTTCCCACCAGAAGGCCCACGGCAACTCCCAAAAGAAGCTTGATGCCGGTCAGGGTGACGCCCTTATACAGCGGCATACCTACCTGACGGATATTGATGGCGGACCCGCACACAATAAGGAACAATCCCATCATGGCTGAATTCCCGTCATAGAATAAGGCTGTTACATATCCCCCAATCTGAAATGCCTGGGGGAAAAATGTGGCTATGATGACTGCCAGCACCAGCGGTATGATGACCAGTCCTCCGGGCAGCCTTTTCATTTTATTCAGTATGTCAAAATCTTTCCTGTTATCTTCCATAAAAAACCTCCACTTGATTTATTTCATTTGATATTGCGGTCTGCCGGTCACGGCATCCCCCTGCATTTCCCTGGCTGCCTCTCTAAACAAGCGGTCTACAATGTCAACAGCAATGGTGTCGTATCCTGTCAGTCCTCCCTTCCCAATGATGGGAAGCCCCTGGTATGTCCCCACCATGCGTCCCACATCGGTCTGGGCAATCACGTAATCCAGCACCTCAATACACTCCACCCCCAGCTGGAAGCAGACATTCACCATGGTATCCCCTCCGGTGGTGTATAATCCGGCAATCCGTTCCCGGCCAGCGCGCTCCAGCACCTTCTGCACAATGGTCCCCAGCCCTGCATTAATCCGGTTGGCGCTCATGCCGTCCGCATATCCCCTTTTGGCGTCTTCCTCTGCCAGGTTCAGAACCGGCCCGTGTAGTGCCGTCTCAATCACTACAGCCCTGGGCGCTGACGCTCCTTCCATCAGCTCCATAATACGCCTGACGGCCGACTCCGCTTCCTCTGCGGCCTCCCATGCTCCGTCAATCAGCGGGATGGGGTCCACACTGACCTGTACATGGCGCTGGTCCTCCAGCAGGATTCCCAGCTGCCGCTTTGTCACAGGTGTGGCGCTTCCGGCTGCAACCAGCACGGTTCTGCCCGTGCCGTCCAGTGTCTTTTCCGGAACATTGGGCCGTTCTTCCTCGGTCAGCCCTCTGCAGTATGCCAGCTTTGCCGTAAATGCCCCCGGGTCCACTGCCAGTACATTCCAATCCAGCGAAATGCAGGCATGGGCTATCTCCTGGATATCCTCCAGGGTTATGGCGTCCACCACTATGATCCGGTTTCCTCTCTCCCTCTGCCACTTAAGGGCGCGGGCTATCTCCTCCCGCCCCAAAAGGACTGTTTTCAGCGTGACAAGGCCGGTCTCCTCCCCTGTCTGCCTGCTCAATAGCTGGGGCACATAGCTCTCATGCACCGGGGTGCGCACATCCTGGGCCACCGGTGTCTTTGTCAGGGCAATGCCGTCAATCACCGAGAAGCCGCCTACCACAATCCGCCTGGACTGGGGCATGGAAGGCACCACCACTGCCACCGCATCCCCTCCAACCACATCCATCATGGCCTTGATTTCAGTACCGATACCTCCTCTCAACGTGGTGTCAATCCGTTTGCTGAAATACCTGACCCCCATCCGTTTTAATGCCTGGGTGGCGGAGCTTACCTTTTCATATGCCTCCTCCGCCGGCAGCGCCCTGCTGTTGCTGCTCACCAGTATGGCGTCCAGGGTCTCAGCCTCCCCTTCCCGCTCCGCGGCCTCCTCGTTGAAAAAAACGGCAGTCCTTGCCTTGGACCTGGCAAGCAGCACGCCGGTGGTGGTGGCTCCGGTCAAATCATCTGCCACTGCTCCTATTAACGGCATAGTATATTCCCCCTTTTTTGTTCCCCTGGTTATTGATCCGTTTTTTTGTGCATGAGCGCCGCGTATTCAGCCACCACCCTTGTGGACTCAATCAGGCTGATGCTTCCCGCAATCCCCTTGCCGGCAATATCAAAGGCAGTTCCGTGGTCCACCGAGCTTCTGATAAAAGGAAGCCCAAAGGTGAGGGTTACGGATTTTTCAAAGTCCAGGGTCTTGCAGGCAATGTGGCCCTGGTCATGGTACAGAGACAGGATAGCGTCGTATTTTCCGGATTTACCGATATGAAATACTGAATCAGCCGGCACAGGCCCCACTGCGTTGATCCCCTCAGCCCTGGCCGCCTCCACCGCCGGAATCAGTTGTTCTATTTCCTCTGTTCCAAAAAGACCGTTATCCCCTCCGTGAGGATTCAGGGCAGCAACCGCGATAAGCGGCTCCATGATACCCGTCTTCCTCAGTTCCTTGTCAATATTCTCCACAAACTCCAGCACCCGTTCCTTCGTGGCATATCCGCATGCATCCACCAGGGACATGTGGCGGCTTACAAAAAACACCCTCAGCCTGTGGCAGGAAAACATGGTAAGAGCATAGGGTGAATGTGTCTCGTCCTGATAGATTTCCGTGTGTCCCGGCTGCTTTACCCCTGCCAGCTTAATGGCCCTTTTATGTATGGGGGCAGTGGACACCGCGTCAACCTTGTGGTCCATGCCCAATTCAATGGATTTCATAATCCAGTCCACGGACATCCTGCCTGCCAGCTCCTGAACCTCTCCCCACCGGACGGAATCCGTATCGTAATCTCCTGTTTCCAGCACATCCACGGTCCCGTACTGAAAGAGGGCTTCCGATGGATCCTCAATCCTGTTATACCTTAACTCCTTACCCAAAATCTTTGCAGCCCTGTCCAGGATAGCAATGCTGCCAATGACGAAGGGCCTGCAGCACTCATGAATTTCCTCATCCAACATGGTTCCCACTACGATTTCCGGGCCGATTCCTGCAGGGTCTCCCATGGTAATGGCTGTTACAGGCTTGAATTTTTCGTTCATTTTCTTTTTCCTTTCTTTTTATTTTTTATTTACTTTCGTTTTATTTTTTATCTAACACAATCATAAATGGTAATTAACATTTTTTCAAGCTTTTTTTACATTTTTGCTAGTTTTAACAATTTATTCTCTGTTTTTTAACACTATTTCACAATTATATTTTCTTTTTTATTTCTTTTTGTATTTCGTTAGAAAATATTTAACATTATATTCAGGCACGGGTATGCAAAAACCGCCTCACAGCCATAAAACTGTGAAGCGGTCGCCCATACCATTTTGTATATTCACTTTTACGCCTAAACCACGTCTATATAAACATGCTGTTTTTCAGCATCTTCCAGATACTCCTTTTTTATCCCGTCATCTGTAATGATAGCGCTTATCTCGTCCAGTGAACATACCACCATCACATACCCCCCGCCGAACTTACTGCTGTCAGCCAGCACATATGCCTGGTCGGAAGCAGCCAGCACCGCCTTCTTCACCTGCATCTGAGGCGAACCGATGGAGGTAAGCCCTACGGAAAAATTGATTCCATGAGCGCTGATAAAAGCCTTATTGGCCCTGAACCCCTTTAATGTATTGACTGCCACATCGCCTACGGTGGATGCCAGCTTTCCTCCCACCTGTCCCCCTAAAAGGAACAGCTCCACATGGCTCAGATGTGACAGCACGCCTGCGCTGGCCAGGGAATTGGTGATGACCAGAAGATGTTTGGAGGAATCATCCCTGATACATTGGGCCAGATAATAGCAGACAGAGGAATCGTCCAGGATAATTGTGTCCTGGTCCTCAATGTATTCATAGGCCTTCCATGCAATCCGGCGTTTCCTGTCGCTGTTTTTAAACACATTCCCGGCGTCAAAGGGTACCATGAGCTGTCCGCCCACTTTTACCGCGCCGCCGTGAATCCGCTTTGCAAGGCCCTTGTCCTCCAGCTTCTGTATATCACTGCGAATGGTCACCTCTGAACAGTTTAACTCCCTGCTCAGCTCCGCTACCTTTACGCTGCCTGTACTGTCCAGGCGGGCGGCAATGTATTCCATTCTCTTATTTGACATGACTAACCTCTCTTTTCATACACGCCTCCGCTGTGCCGTCCTACACCAGATGGAGGGGAATATCCTTCTCTGCGATGAGCTCCTGCCATTCCTGGCTCAGTCCGTCATCTGTCACGATTTCATCAATCTCTTCCAGTTCAGCAAAATATCCCGGCTTTACCTGACCGAATTTGCTGCTGTCCGCCACCAGTATCTTCTGCAGGGATGATTCCAGAGCCGCCTTTTTTGTGACCACCTCATAATTGTGCGCGCAGGTCATGCCCAGCTTTTCATGGACACCGGAGGCAGAAACGAACATCTTGCTGGCCCTTGTCCTCCTTATCAGCCCTATTCCTTCAACGCTCTCAAACATCAGGTCGTTCCGGTGGAAATATCCGCCGGCAAATATCAGGGAAAGCTTCTCATTGCCCTGAAGCTGGGACAGGATATGGTAATTATAGCAGAGTACCGTAAGCTGCATCTGTTCCGGTATATATTTGGACAATACGCCTGTGGTGGTCCCCGAATCCAGAATCAGGATATCCCCCTCCTCAATCATACCCGCCGCAAACCGGGCGATTCTGTCCTTTTTATCAAAATTGCGGATCTGCTCCGAAGAGTACAGATATTCGTCGTGCTCCCGCGCTGCCGGCTCAGAAGCCTGATTTTCGTAAAACAGACGGTTTTCTTTCAGATAATCAATATCACGGCGGATGGTCATCTCCGAGACCTGAAAACGGTCCGCCAGCTCCTTGATTGATAATACGGGAGATTCCTTCAGCGTATCTAAAAGCGCGTAAATCCTGAGATCCCTTTTTCCCATAAGTTCTGTTTCCCCTCCTGTCGCAATCCTGCTGCGGCCCAAGGGTGCACAGCGTTACGAATCTGACTGTAAAATATTATAATTGTATTTTCAGAAAATGTCCAGATGTTCCTGACCACGCAAAAATGTTATATAATGTTCTTAAAATGTTATTTTATACATTTTGTTTCACATTTTTTGATAATTTATCTTGATTTTTACATTATTAAATGCTAATATATGCTCATAGTAACATTAATTAACATTTTAATTAATATGGAGGTCAAAATATGAGAACAATTGTAATTGGGTGCGACAATGCTGCTGTACATTTAAAAAATGAACTCATGGACTTTATGGAGAAAAAGGGATATACCGTGGAGAATATGGGATGCGACAGCACTGAGGATTCTACCTATTATCCCTATGTGGCAGAGAAGGTGTGCCAGGAGATCATAAACAGCGGTTATCAGAAGCACGGTGTGCTGATCTGCGGCACAGGATTGGGCATGGCCATGACTGCCAACAAATTCAAGGGCATCCGCGCCGGCGTCTGCCATGATATCTTCTCGGCGGAACGTTTAAAGCTGAGCAATGACGGCAATGTGATCTGCATGGGCGAGCGGGTGATTGGAACCGAGCTGGCAAAGCGGATTCTGGAAAAATGGCTGGAACTGGACTTCGTGGACTGTGCATCCACATCCAAGGTGGAGGCCATCAAAGAAATCGAAGGAGAAAATCTCAAATAGCGGAGGCGGCTTGATGAAAAAACTGAATCGGTTGTATCTTGGCACAAACACAAAGATGTACAAAACCATTGCGGACACAGCTTCATTTCTGACGCAGCTCCGCCAGCTGACAGAGGACCTGGCAGACAGCCCTCTTACCCTGTTTGTCATCCCTTCTTTTACCTCCCTGGAGTCCGCTAACAGGATTACGTCCAGATCCCACATACGACTGGGGGCCCAGAACATGTGCTGGGAGGACCAGGGACAGTTCACCGGTGAAATTTCACCTGTCATGCTTAAGGAAGTGGGGGTAAGCGTAGTGGAAATCGGCCACTCGGAACGCCGCCACGTTTTCAGGGAGGATGACTTTGACCAGGAAAAAAAGACGGCAAAGGCAGCCCAGTCCGGTTTCACTCCCCTGCTGTGTATAGGAGAGACCCTGATTCAGAGGGAATACGGTCTAAGCGGAGAGACCCTGAGCACCCAGTTAAAGGTGGGACTTCATTCTATCACCGGAGAACAGGCAAAGCATCTCTGGATTGCCTACGAACCCGTATGGGCCATCGGCGTAAACGGTATCCCCGCGGACAGTGGTTATGTGGCTGAGCGCCATGCGGGCATACGGCGGATTCTGTGCGCACGCTTTGGCGAGGAACAGGGAAGCCGCATCCCCATTCTCTATGGCGGCAGCGTGAATTCCCAAAACGCGCAGGAACTGATTCAACTTCCAGATGTAGACGGCCTCTTTATCGGGCGCAGCGCCTGGGACGCCTCACAGTTCAACCGCATCATACGCCAGGTCATGCCTTTATACATGAATAAATAGCAGGAGGGAAATCACGGATGCACAATCTGCTTGTGGCCCAGTCCGGCGGCCCCACATCCGCAATCAACGCCACCCTGTCCGGAGTCATCACAGAAGCCATGATTCAGGGCGGTATTGACCGGATATATGGGGGACTCAATGGCATTGAGGGCATTTTACAGGAAAAAATAATAGATTTGCTGGATTATATCAATAACACAATGGACCTGGACAAACTGGCCCAAACCCCTGCCGCTGCCCTGGGTTCCTGCCGCTTCAAGCTGGCCGGGCCGGAAGATGATGCCGCCCAATACCGGGTTCTGATTGATATTTTCCGGAAATATGAAATCTCCTATTTCATATACATAGGCGGGAATGACTCCATGGACACAGTGGATAAGCTGGCCAGATACTTCCGTTCCCAAAAGATTGAAGATATAAAAATCATCGGAGCGCCAAAGACCATCGACAATGATCTGATGGAGATTGACCACTGCCCTGGTTTTGCCTCGGCAGCCAAATATATTGCCACCACCTTCGCGGAGCTGGAGAGGGATGTGGCTGTCTATGATTCCTTCGGAGTCACCATCGTGGAAATCATGGGGCGGAACGCAGGCTGGCTCACTGCCGCCTCATCCCTTTCCAGGGTAAACGGCAACCGCGGACCTGACTTTATTTACCTCTGCGAAGTTCCCTTTTCCATCAGCCGGTTTCTGGACGACATACGAAGCCGTCAGTCTGAAAACAGAAATCTGCTGGTTGCTGTCAGCGAGGGCGTCCGGGATGAAAATGGGACTTATCTGTCTGAACAGACTCCCGGCAACAGTCCCGACCGATTCGGCCACAAGGATATTGCGGGAACCGGAGGCGTCCTGGCTCAGATTGTCCGGAATGAACTGGGATGCAAGACCCGTTCCCTGGAGCTCAATCTCATGCAGCGCTGCGCAGCCCATCTGGCCAGCCGCACGGATTTAAACGAATCCCGGCTTCTGGGAACAAAAGCGGTTCAGTGCGCAGTCCAGGGCCAGACCGGAAAAATGGCAACCCTCCTGCGCCTGCCCTCAAAGGACCGTTACCGGATTCAGTTTGCCGCCGCGGACGTGTCTCTGGTTGCCAACCGCGAAAAGACAGTCCCCCGGCAGTGGATTAACCGGTCAGGCAACGACATTACCCGGGAAATGACGGATTACCTGACGCCCCTTATCGAGGGAGAGGTTCCGGTGCTGTACCGAAACCGCTTTCCTGAATATTTCACCATATCCCCCGCATGAGATCCGGGGATACATATTAAGGAGAACCGCTTTGGCAGTTCTCCTTATCCCATCCTACAGAAATTCAATCTGTTCTTCCCTGTCCACAGGTATCTTGAAGCCGGAAACCAGTTCATCATAACATTCTTCACACAAATCAAAATGATGGACCTGTCCGTCCTTCTCAGAAAAATAATCCCATGCATGGTCGATACTGATACATCCTTCCCGGATGATTCCCTGCTGCACCACCAGCTTCTTTCCGCAGCAATTGCACATTATCGTTTCCAGCTGTCCATTTTTATTGTACCTTTTCATATGAACCCTCGCCTTTCTCTGTCATCGTATCCTTTCATTCATTCCCTTATCTTCCCCTTAAAGAAAAAAGGAGAGGAATGTCTGGTTCCTCTCCATTATATACATAAAATATTCACATTTTAAGTGGTAATTCTTTCATATTGTCCGATTCCACATGATGACGGCATCCTCGGCAGGATTGTGGTAATATCCCTTCCTGACAGCCTCCTGCCTGAAACCATAGGAATCATACAGTTTTCTGGCTCCCAGGTTGCTTTCCCGGACCTCCAGGGCAATGGCCCGGACCCCTCTGGCCCTGGCAAAAGCCACCATGGCATCCATAAGTTCCCGCGCAATTCCCTGACGCCTGTAATTGGGATATACCCCAATCCGCTGTATCTCCCCCTCGTCCGCCAGAATCCGCACAACCGCATATCCCAGGATGGCTCCGTGGTCCGCATAGACAAAATACGTATCCAGCCTGCTGTCCAGTCCCATACGTATCAGATTCTCAGACCAGCTCTCCGAAAAGCATACCTGCTCCAAATCAGCTACCTGCTCAATATCCTGGCCTGTCATGGGGCGCACCCCGCGAATCAGCTCCATTTCCCCGCTCCTTTCTGTTGCCGCAGCAGTTCAGACCATGTATCTGCTGCCGTTAATAATCTCCCGGGAGCTTTGCGGCAGCTCCGCGGGCAGACTGCTCTGCCTCTCTCTGGCGTTCAGCCTGGGGCTTTCTCAGATAATCCGGCGTGAACTCCGCCGCTGTCACCACCTGTACGCCATGGCAGCCCTCTGCATCCAAAATCGCGTTCATCCCCAGGGCAGCCACGGAGGCAGCCCTCTGCCGGTTCATCTGGGCCGGTGCAAAGGCATGGGGCACGGTGAGCATTTCCCTGATAATATCCTCATATACAGGCACACCGTCTCCCAGGAATATGACCCGCTCTCCTTTTTCATTGAGAAGTCCCGCCAGCTCCCGCATATCCATGGGCTGCTGCTCCAGCACCACCTCCAGGCCGTCCCTGGTATGGTAGAGCCCCGTATAGACCTGGCTGCGTTTTGCATCCATGATAGGACAGATCAGTCCCTCTGCCCCCCACATATTATATGCCATGGCATCCACGGTGGGAACATGGACCAAGGGCTTTTTAAGAGCCAGCCCCAGCCCCTTTGCCGTGGCAGCGCCTATGCGCAGCCCGGTAAAGGACCCCGGGCCGCCAGCCACTGCTATGGCGTCAATGGTATCCATATCCAGCTCCAGAAGCTTTACAATCTCATCCAGCATAGGGAGCAGAGTCTGTGAATGAGTCTTTTTAAAATCCACTGTATACTCTGCTGTCAATATGTCATCTGTCACCAGGGCCACACTGGCCACCAGGGATGAACTCTCTATTCCCAGTACTCTCATCCTCTATCCTCCACGCTAATCCGCCTGTAATCAAATCCCTTTTCCAAATCCTTTTCAATGGTCACCCAGGTCACCTTCTCAGGCAGTATCTCCTCAATCAGGCCGGGCCACTCGATGAGGCAGACGCCGTCCCCGAAGAAACAGTCCTCATAGCCGATTTCGTCCATCTCGCTCACATCACCGATACGGTACACGTCAAAATGGTACAGCGGAAGCCGTCCGTCCTCATACTGCTGCAAAATCGTAAAGGTGGGACTGTTCACCGGCCCCTCTATGCCCAGGCCGGCCGCAAATCCCTGCGTAAACACAGTCTTTCCCACGCCCAAATCACCGCTCAGGCAGACAATTTGTCCAGGCCCTGCTTCCCCTCCCATCTTTCTTCCCAGCTCATATGTTTCTTCCGGTTTGCGCGTCTCGATTACCATTTCCTACCTCGTTTCATACTTACTTTACGCCCTTCATGGTCAGTGAAATCCTCTTCTTGGCCAAATCCACGCTCAAAATTTTTACATCCACAACATCTCCCACACTGACAGCCTCCAGCGGATGCTTGATGTACTTGTCTGTCATCTGGGAGATATGTACCAGGCCGTCCTGATGAACGCCTATATCCACAAAGGCGCCAAAATCAATGACGTTGCGCACGGTTCCCTTTAACACCATTCCCGGCTCCAAATCCTTCATCTCCAGGATATCGCTTCTTAGAATGGGCCTTGGCATCTCATCCCTGGGGTCCCTGGCAGGCTTTTCCAGCTCTCCCGCAATATCCCGCAGGGTTATCTCTCCTATGCCCAGCTCCTGCGCTGTCCTCTTATAATCCTTTATCCTCCGGCTGATTCCCACCAGACCTCCCCGGGACAGCTCCTCAAGCTTATAACCCAGCTTTTCCAGAAGCTTCCCGGCTGCATCATAGCTCTCCGGATGGACGCTGGTACCGTCCAGAGGATTCTCACCCCCTGTAATACGCATAAAGCCGGCGCACTGCTCAAATGCCTTTGGCCCCAGCTTGGCTACCTTTAACAGCTGCTTTCTGCTCTTAAATGCCCCGTTCTCTTCCCTGTAGGCCACAATATTCTTAGCCAGTGTCTTATTGATACCGGACACATATTCCAGCAGGGAGGCCGAGGCTGTGTTCAGATCCACGCCCACCTTGTTCACGCAGTCCTCCACCACGCCTTCCAGCGCCTCACCCAGACGCTTCTGGTTCATATCATGCTGGTACTGACCCACGCCGATGGACTTGGGGTCAATTTTCACCAGCTCAGACAGCGGGTCCTGGAGACGTCTGGCAATGGATACCGCGCTCCTCTGGCCCACGTCAAAGGCAGGGAATTCCTCGGTGGCCAGCCTGCTGGCAGAGTACACGGACGCTCCTGCCTCATTTACAATCACATACTGGACCTGTTCTCTGATTTCCTTCAGCAAATCCACGATAATCTGCTCCGACTCCCTGGACGCTGTGCCGTTTCCCACGGATATGAGGGAAATATTGTATTTTTTAATGAAAGCCTTCAGTATCTTTTTGGATTCCTCCACCTTGTTCTGAGGAGCTGTAGGGTAAATAACCACTGTATCCAGCACCTTTCCCGTGCTGTCCACCACGGCCAGCTTACATCCGGTGCGGAAGGCCGGATCCCAGCCCAAAACCACCCGTCCCACAATGGGAGGCTGCATCAGAAGCTGTTCCAGGTTTTTTCCAAATACCTTGATGGCGCCCTCCTCTGCTCTTTCCGTCAAATCGTTTCTGATTTCCCGCTCTATGGAGGGGCCGATGAGGCGGCCGTAGCTGTCGGCTGCCGCTTCCTTAAGGATGGGCGTGGTATATGGGTTGTCCCGGACAATGGTCTGCTTTTCCAAATACCCCAGAATCTGCTCCTCAGGAGCCAGGACCTTCACGGTCAGCATCTTTTCATTCTCGCCCCGGTTCAGGGCCAGGATGCGGTGGCCGGCAGCCTTCTTCACAGGCTCCTCATAATTATAATACATCTCATAGACAGACTGCGCCTTCTCATCCTTGGCAGAGGACTGGATGGCACCCTTGTTCATGGTTATGTTCCTGATATAGGTACGGAAGGCCGCATTATCTGAAATGCGCTCCGCCAGTATATCCCTGGCTCCCTGTATGGCCTCCTGGACGGTGGCCACTCCTTTTTCCTCCGACACAAAGCCGGCAGCCGCCTTTTCAACAGGCTCACCTGTCATCTGCATGCTGATAAGGTCCGCCAGAGGCTCCAGCCCCTTGTCCCTGGCAATCATGGCCCTTGTCCGGCGTTTGGGCTTGTAGGGACGGTAAAGGTCCTCCACCGCCACCAGGGTCTGGGCCTCCTTTATCTTAAGCTCCAGCTCCGGGGTCAGCTTCTCCTGCTCCGCAATAGAGGCAATAACCTGGCTCTTGCGGTCTTCCAGGTTGCGCAGGTATTTTAACCGCTCCTCCAGATTGCGCAGTACCTCGTCGTTTAAGGAGCCGGTTGCCTCCTTCCGGTATCTGGCAATGAACGGAATCGTATTCCCCTCATCAATGAGTTTGACGGCTGCTTCCGCCTGATGGCGTCCGATATTCAGCTCTTCCGCCAGTTTTTTAATAATATCCATGGTAAACCTCGCATATCTGTAATCTAACTAACTGTTATATTATAGTGCATCCCAACCGCTTATGCAAGTTCTGGCAGAAAGTCTCCGACGAAAGTTCTACACCGGAGTTTCCGCTGTAAGTTCACTTCAGTCCCGAAAGTTCCCCGTATATGGAAAGCTTCTTCATCTGGACAGTGCCGGTAATTCGTGATAAAATAGCCAGGATAGCAGTCACCATATTTCGGCGCAGCACAACCCGCTGGGCCTGACCAAAGAAAGGTTCTTATTCAGAATGATGAATGATACTCATAATAACCAGAAATCGCCTTCAAACAATCAGAAAAAAAACTTCACGTCCTCCGAGCGCCTTGCCACCTGTTCCATGATAGCAGGCATCATCGGAATCGTGTGCAGCCTTTTCTATCTGCCCATGTCCCTGGCCTATAACCAGACAGCCATGCCTACCGGCCTTGTCTGCGGCGTTATCGGCATCATCCTTGCCCTCATGGCCCGGAACGCCGACATAAGTCCCAGGAAGTCCTTTAACGCAAGGGCCATTGCAGGGCTGGTATTAAGCGCCATAGCCATCTCCCTTACATTTTTCTTTTTCTACGCTCTGGCCTGCTACTATGAGGCGCTCAGCGATCCGGTGACCGGACCTCAGATTAATGAGTTCATCAACCGGCTCCAGGAACAGCTGAACCAGCAGTTGCAGCTGCCCAAGACCACTGGCTTCCTTTTGTTCTGATGCCGGTTTTGACGCCGGCGCTATCCCGGTCCGCTTACGGCTCCGGCTATATTCATACGGGTCAGCGCGGCCACAGGGGAAGCAGGTCCACGCCTCTTACCACCAGCATATAGTTCTTGTACACCCAGTTCACCAGCGCAATAGCTGCGCCGGTGTAAACCAGCAATTTTTCATGCCCCAGATAATATCTGGGGTTTTTGGCCGCCCTGGACACCGCAAAGCTTACCAGTTCAGCCGTCAGCACCACTGCCATATAGGCAACCAGGGGATGGTACCGGATACTCAGGAGCAGATTGCCGGCGAGCAGCGCCCGAAACGCTCTGGTGCCGCCGCAGCCGGGACAGTAAAGTCCCGTTAAAAGATGAAACAGGCAGGGAAATCCCTGCCTTGCAATTTCACCGATAATCCGGCTTATGACCGATGCCATATGCTACAGCACCGCACGTATCATCTGCTTGATACCGTATTCAGACCGCTCCTGTTCCCTGGAGTCATAGGAAACAGCCGCTTTCCTGAATTCACCCTCTGCCATCTGGGCGGTGAGGAACGCGAATTCATCCATTCCGTAAAGCTCGATTACCTCCACCTGGCCGAAGGCGTTCTTTACATCCTGCTCCTTATTGCGGTAGGAACCGGCCGCCCTGACAAAATACCTGAACTGTGCCTGGTCCATGGATTCGATAGCCTGTTTTTCGTCTGTCCAGCCCATGGGCACGTTCTTTTTGAGATTCTGAGCCGCCTCAATGATATCAGCCACCACCGCGCTTCCCGTTGGAAGCTTTCCGGCGCCGCTGCCATAGAACATGGAGGTACCCAGCATATTTCCCTTCACCAGGATGCCGTTGAATACATCATTCACAGAGTACAGGGGACTGGTCTTGTTAATCATCACCGGCGCCACATAGGCCAAAACCCTGCCGTCTTTTATTCGGCTGGTTCCAAACAGCTTCACCGATGTCCCCATCTTCTCCGCATATTTAAAGTCGATATCCGTGATCCGCGTGATGCCCTCGGTGTAGATATCCTCATAATTCACTTCTTTCCCTGTTGCCATGGCTGTAAGAATGGCAATCTTGCGACAGGTATCATGGCCTTCCACATCCGCCTCAGGATTGCGCTCAGCATATCCCAGATTCTGGGCTTCCTTCAGGGCATTTTCAAAGGATTCCCCCTCTTTGTCCATCTTGGTCAGGATAAAGTTGGTGGTTCCGTTTAATATACCCGTGATTTCCTCGATGCGCTCACCCATGAGACAGCGGTAAAGAGGGCGGATAATAGGGATACCGCCGCCCACGCTGGCCTCAAAGAAGAAATTCACATGCTTCTTCCTGGCAATGGCCAGAAGCTCTGTGCCGTGAGCCGCCACCAGCGCCTTATTGGAGGTGACCACATTCTTGCCCGCCATGAGGCAGGCCTTCACGAAGGGATAGGCAGGATTCAGTCCGCCCATGGTTTCCACCACAATCTTCACTTCCTCGTCCTGCTCAATCACCTTGAAATCGTGGACGATCTTATCTGCCACCGGACTGTCCGGGAACTCCCTTAAATCCAGGACATACTTTAACTCCACTTCCTGTCCTGCCTGGCTTGCTATTACATCCCTGTTCTTGTCAAGTATCTCGGCCACGCCGGAACCAATGGTACCATACCCCATAACTGCTGTCTTAATCATAATCTTCCGCTCCCTGTGTTTTATTCTCCTCTGATATTGAAAGGCCCGAGCCGGCCGTCACTCCCTGGCAAGTATTTTGACGTAATGGATACCGTCCAGTACTTCCAGTTCCTCTATCATGCTGGATACATTGCCTGTATTCTCCCTTACCTCCACGCTCAGCGTAAGCGTTGCCACGCCGTTGACCGGAATGCTCTGGTGAATGGTCAGTATATTGGCCCTGTACACCGCTACCACGTGAAGCAGGTCGCTGAGAAGTCCCTGTTCATCGTCCATCTGCACCACCAGGGTAATGGTTTTCCCCTTGGTGTTGTCATAGAAGGGAAATATGTCATCCTTGTACTTATAAAAGGAACTCCGGCTGATTCCCACCTTATCCGTGGCTTCCTGCACCGTAATGGCCCGTTCTGTCTCCAGCAGCTTCTTTGCCTCCACAACCTTCAAAAGAACCTCAGGCACGGCTTTCTGTTTCACCACAAAGTATTTGCTTTTGTCTTCCATTGTTCAATCCTTTCGTAGGCCCGCGTGTATGTCCGTATTGGAAATACATCTGTACTCACGAGGAAGATATTAACATATTTTTATTTTAAATGCAACTGTTTTTATCTAATTCTTCACGCTAATTTTTTTCACGATACACAGAGGAAACGCGGCCAATGCGCAAAGGACCGGAAGTTTCCGGTCCCCTGCGCATTGGTTCTATTCGTATGCCTCATGTCTTAATGATCTGTAACCCCGCCTGTCTTTACTCGTCTTCCCTTACATTCTTATCCGGGCATCCCAGACTCATCCAGCGAAGATAGGCACTGATAAAGTTATCAATTGCCCCGTCTAACACAGCGTCCACGTTACCGCTTTCCTCGCCTGTACGGTGGTCTTTGACCATGGTATAGGGCTGCAGCACATAGGAACGAATCTGACTTCCCCATCCGATATCCTTCACATCCCCGCGGATACCTGCGGCCTTGGCCGCCTGCTCCTCCTGCTTTACCATAAGGAGCTTTGCCTTCAGCATCTGCATGGCCTTCTCCTTGTTCTGAAACTGGGAACGCTCATTCTGGCATGTCACCACGATTCCCGTGGGAAAATGGGTGATTCGGATGGCTGAGGACGTCTTGTTGATGTGCTGTCCGCCGGCGCCGCTGGACCGGTAGGTGTCCACGCGGATATCGTCGGGATTCACCTCAATATCTATGTCCTCCTCAATGTTGGGCATGACGTCGCAGGACACAAAGGATGTCTGGCGCTTGCCCGCGGAGTTAAACGGAGATATACGCACCAGTCGGTGCACTCCGTGCTCAGAACGCAGATATCCGTATGCATTCTCACCGTCAATCTGCACGGTGACAGATTTGATTCCCGCTTCCTCGCCGTCCAGGAAATCCAGTACATGGGCCTTAAAGCCCTTGCTCTCAGCCCAGCGGCAGTACATGCGGTACAGAATGCTGCACCAGTCACAGGACTCGGTTCCGCCTGCCCCTGCGTTCAGGCGCAGGATGGCGTTATTGGAATCATACTCTCCGGAGAGCAGGAGCTTCATCCGCATATTCTCCAATGTTTCCTTAAACTGTTCCAGCATCTCCTCAATCTCAGGAATCAGAGAGGAATCATTTTCCTCGTATCCCATCTGAATCATTACCTGGATATCCTCATACTGCTGTTCCAATGCCCGGTAGGTATCCACCTCATCCTTCAGGTTCTTGGACTCCCTGACCATCCTGGTGGACTGCTCCGGATCGTCCCAGAAGCCAGGCTCCTCCATGGACTTATCTAATTCCGCGATTCTTCTGACCTTGTTGTCCAGGTCAAAGTGAATCCCTCACTTCCACTAATGGCTTGTCATACGTCGATAACGTATACTTAAAATTATCTAACTCTACCACAGCTTCACCCACTTTCAATCTATATTTTGTGAGCCCCTGAGCAGGGCTGTTTCATGGTTATACGCAGTCATTTTCATAAAGGCCGGTGTTCAGATGATATCACACCGGCCCTGGTATTTCGTCGATTATTTAATTCTTCCGTGGCACTGTTTGTACTTCTTGCCTGAACCGCACGGGCATGGGTCGTTAGGGTATATCTTCTGCTCCACACGCTTCTTGGGCGCGCTCGGGGCAGACGCATCCTTGTTCGTGCCGGTCACCTTGGCAGCGGGTTCACGCTCCACCTTCTGCTCCACGCGGATATGGAACAGGATACGGATTGTCTCCTCCTGGATGGAAGCCATCATGGACTCGTACATCTCATAACCCTGCATTTTGTATTCAACTACCGGATCCCTCTGGCCGTATGCCTGGAGGCCGATGCCCTCACGCAGCGCGTCCATGTCATCCAAATGCGCCATCCACTTGTTGTCAATTACCTTCAGCAGAACCACGCGCTCAATCTCACGAATCTGCTCCGGCTCCGGGAACTCGGCTTCCTTTGTCTCGTAAAGCTTGATGGCCTCTTCCTTCAGATTGTGCTTAAGCTCATTCTTCTTCATGGACTTCTTCTGTTCGTCGGTAAGAGTTACCGGCTTCAGGGGAATGACCGGAAGAAGGAGGTTGTTCAGTTCCTGTAAATCCCACTTATCCGGGGTCTGGTCATCGGATACAGAGATATCCACCGCGTTCTCCACAGTATCCGTAATCATCTTGAGTACAAGGTCGCGCATGTTGTCGCCGTCCAGCACCTTGCGGCGCTCCGCGTAGATAACCTCGCGCTGCTCATTGTTGACCTCGTCGAACTTAAGGAGCTGCTCACGGATACCGTAGTTGTTGCTCTCTATCTTCATCTGTGCCTTCTCAATGGCATTGGACAGCATCTTATGCTCAATCTGCTCTCCCTCCGGCACACCCATGGCCTCAAACATGGCCATAAGACGGTCTGAACCAAAGAGCCTTAAAAGGTCATCCTCCAGGGACAGGTAGAACCTGGACTCACCCGGGTCACCCTGACGTCCGGAACGTCCGCGCAGCTGGTTGTCAATACGGCGTGACTCGTGACGCTCCGTACCGATGATCTTAAGGCCGCCCAGTGCCTTGGTTTCCTCGTCCAGCTTAATATCCGTACCACGGCCCGCCATGTTGGTGGCAATGGTAACAGAGCCGTGGATACCTGCGTCTGCTACGATTTCAGCCTCCAGCTCATGGAACTTGGCATTCAGTACTTTATGGGGAATTCCCTTTTTAGTCAGCATCTTGCTCAGAAGCTCGGAAGTCTCAATGGCAATGGTGCCCACCAGGACAGGCTGTCCCTTCTCGTGTGCTTTCTCCACCTCGTCCACAACCGCCTTGTATTTCTCTTTCTTTGTCTTATATACGGCGTCCTCCAGATCCTTACGAATCATAGGCTTGTTGGTAGGGATGACGATAACGTCCATGGCATAGATGTTGCGGAACTCTTTTTCCTCTGTCTGGGCAGTACCCGTCATACCTGCCTTCTTCGTATACTTGTTGAAGAAGTTCTGGAATGTTACGGTAGCCAGGGTGCGGGACTCCCGGCGCACATTTACGTGCTCCTTAGCCTCGATTGCCTGATGAAGTCCGTCGGAATAACGGCGGCCGGGCATAATACGGCCTGTAAATTCATCTACAATCAGGACCTCGTCATCCTTTACAACATAATCCTTATCCCTGAACATCAGGTTATTGGCGCGCAGAGCCAGGATAATGTTATGCTGGATCTCCAGGTTCTCAGGATCTGCCAGGTTTTCAATATGGAAGTACTCCTCCACTTTCTTGACACCCTGTTCTGTCAGGTTTACTACCTTATCCTTTTCATCCACAACGAAATCGCCTGTCTCCTCAATCTCCTCGCCCATGATGGCGTCGATCTTGGAGAATTCCTTGGATACGGTACCTCTCTCCAACTGGCGGGCCAGTACATCGCACACCTCATACAGCTTGGTGGACTTGCCGCTCTGTCCGGAAATGATAAGAGGCGTCCTGGCCTCGTCAATCAGCACAGAGTCAACCTCATCGATGATACAGTAATCCAGGTCGCGCAGCACCAGCTGCTCCTTATAAATGGACATGTTATCGCGCAGGTAATCGAATCCCAGCTCATTATTTGTCACGTAAGTAATGTCGCAGGCATATGCCTCCTTACGCTGTTCACTTGTCATGTCGTTCAGTACAACGCCCACGGTCATGCCCAGAAATCTGTGCACCTGACCCATCCACTCGGCGTCACGCTTTGCCAGATAGTCATTGACCGTTACAATCTGGACGCCCTTTCCCTTCAATGCATTCAGGTATGCGGGACAGGTGGATACCAGCGTCTTACCTTCACCAGTACGCATCTCGGCAATACGGCCCTGATGCAGTACGATACCGCCGATCAGCTGTACAGGGAAATGCTCCATATTCAGAGTTCTTCTTGCCGCCTCACGGACAGTGGCAAACGCCTCCGGCAGAACGTCATCCAACGTGGCGCCCTCTGCAAGCCTTTCTCTAAAGATTCTGGTCTGGTCACGCAGTTCCTCATCAGACATGGCCATCATCTCGGGACGCAGCGATTCAATCTTTGTCACGATTGGCCGTATCATCTTCAGTTCTCTTTCACTGTGAGTCCCGAACACCTTTTCAATCAAGTTCATGGTATACTCTCCTAACTTCTTCCTAGTATAATAGAAACTAATTTTCAACCAGCGCCTGTACCTGCAGCATCTGCCTTATCACCTATTATCTGTCTGCTGATTCCTGTCTATTCCCTGCCTTTCCACAATGCCTGTCATTGCGGACCTTTTGGATAAAATACTACAAATACTACGCCTATGATACAATCTTACTTATTGTAGCACTTGAGAAAGATTTATTCAACGGGTTAATGAAAAATTAACATTTTGTCCATATGCTCAACAATTCCACGTTATTTTACATGATTTACCCATTTTCATCCTGTTCACCGTTTTATGAAACAGAATCTATGCTCTCCCTTTTTTGAAGCGATTTTCTTCAGACTTATGGTCAACCAAGCAGATTGCACAAAAAATGTGTTCGATTTTTTACCTATCCACATTATCCCCAGAAGTTTATCCACATTACCCCCAAAGTTATCCACATCACAGTTTGTCCATTTTAAGGCAAAAAATAGTTATACACCAACTTATCCACATTATCCACAAGTTTATAACTTTTCATTTGCTCTTCCCCCTCAGACTTTGCATTTATTTTATTTTTGTACACTTCTGATAAACTTGAAAAGTACGAAAGAAAAAACAAGGTTTTCTCTTGACATTTCAAGGAGTCCTCTATTAGGAACGCAATAGCTCTTTACCGCATTTGAAACAAAATTTTATAAAAAATTAAGATAAATTGTTAAACAATTCTTAGGTTATGATTGTAATTTTACAATAAATATGATATAATGTCACTATCCCAAGAAAAGGAGTTGATGTTTATGCGTTATACCATAACAGGACGAAATATTGAGGTAACTCCAGGTTTGAAGGCTGCCGTTGAAAAGAAGATTGGCAAGCTGGAACATTTCTTCACTCCGGACACCGAAGTAATCGTAGCGCTGAGCGCACAGAAAGACCGACAAAAAATTGAGGTGACTATCCCAGTCAAAGGCAATACCATCCGCGCGGAGGAATCCAGCTCCGATATGTATGTATCCATTGATCTGGTAGAGGAAATCATTGAGCGCCAGATCCGCAGATATAGAAAGAAACTCATTGATAAGAAACAGGCCGCCATCTCTTTCTCCCAGGCATTCATAGAGGAAGAGGACGAAGTACAGGATGACGAGATTCAGATTGTCAAGACAAAGAAATTTGCCATCAAGCCAGCCATTCCCGAGGAAGCATGCCTCCAGATGGAGATGCTGGGACATAATTTCTACGTGTTCCTGAACGCAGATACGGACCAGGTGAACGTAGTCTATAAGCGCAAGAACGGAACTTACGGACTGATTGAGCCGGAGTTCTAAACCACGGATTCAAACCGAATATTTTTCTTATAATAAGTACAAGCCCGCAAATCCGCGGGCTTGCTTTTATATGCAGAAATAATTCTTTTAATCCAAAAACGTCACTGCCTTACAGGGCGTCCTGTAATTTGCCGGCGTGATGCAGATACCCGTGGTGGGATTGCTGGCGTGGATAACCTGTCCGCCGCCGATGTAGATAGCCACATGGTTAATGTAATCGCCGCTGGCATAGAACAGCAGATCTCCCGGCTTGGCATCGCTGACCGATATGGACTTTCCTCTGGCCGCCTGGTCCCTGGAGCTTCTTCCTGTACTGATTCCAAAATGGGCGAATACGCTCTGGGTAAATCCGGAACAGTCGGCTCCGCTTGTCAGGCTTGTCCCACCGTACACATAAGGGTTGCCCAGGAATTGTTTTGCGTATGCCACCACTGCGTTACGGGTAGCGGAGGCCACCTCTGTGGAGGTTCCGCCAGAAGATCCCGGACCCTTGCTGTCCACAGTCTCAGGCGCCTTTGCCATTGTGGGCGCTGCCACCGTACTGTCCTTGCCGTTCTCGGGATTGGCAGCAATGGTGGTGACGGCGTCCGTTCCCTTAATCTCCTCCTTTTTGGGAGCCGTTGTGGCAGGAGCTTCCGTGGTTTTCTGGGCCTTTGTGGTGGCTGCCGTGGTCTTCTTGGCCGCGTCTGCCTTCTTGGCATCCTCCAGAGCCTTCAGGGCCTTGTCCGCATCTTCCTTGCGTTTGGCCTCCTCTGCCGCCTTAGCCTTCTCCTCTTCCACCGACACAGCCTTGTTAAACTCCACACTGGTCTTCATATATTCCTTGAACACATAGCCTTCCAAATCCGAATCCACCTGGACCTTCAGGAAATCCCCTTCCTCGCCCGTAACCACATAGTGGGCGCCCTCTGACAGCAGTGTCAGAGTCTTTCCTTCCATGTCGGGGCTCTGTCTCAGACGCAGGCTGGGAGTGCCCACTATGGTGCCATAGGTAGTTCCCACCTGCTTGGCCCTGGCTTCTGCCTGCTGTCCTGTAACAAAATAATCTGCCTTTATGTAGCCGGTAACGGAACCGGACTGAATCTTGTACCATTTGCCGCCCTCTCCGTCCACCGTGTCCAGGATGGCAGCCGCGCAATCATTGTTAATCTTGCCGGTCACACCGCTGCTGGTGTTAGCCTCTGTACGGATGTTGACCGTGCCGTTTATCTTTGACACTGCAATGTTATCATACGCTGAGGACTTTGGGTTGGATACAGTCTCCTGGGCAGCCTTTGCCTTTGCGGCGTCCCCTGACGCGCTGCCGGACTGGCCGCTGCCCTTATTGCCGCTGCCCTGGCCGCTGCCGGAACCGCTCTTGGCGGAGCCTGCGGCTGTATTTGACTGGGCAGACCTGTTTTGCATATCGGAATAGGATGAAGCCAGCTGCTTTTCCGGCTCTGTGTTGCCTGCATAATAATTATTCAGCGCAACGGATATACCAGCCAGAGAAGATCCTGTCTCCAGATTCGTGGACGCAAAGGCGTTCACAGAAAGCGCGCAGCTGCACAAACCGCTGAGCACGATTACTTTCTTCCAGTTATTCATCTGCAGCCTGCCTCCCCTAATTCTCTACCAGATACCGCTCCACACTGGTTATCGCGTTTGCCCCGTCCGCGGCAGCCGTGATAATCTGGCGGAGCGGCTTAGTCCTCACGTCACCTGCCGCAAATATACCAGGCGCCGATGTCGCGGCGTCCTCCCCGGCCCTGATATAGCCGTGGTCCATATCCACCAAGCCCTCAAAGGCCCTGCTCTCCGGTGATATTCCCACTGCAATGAACACGCCCTGCACTTCCAGTTCCCTTTTCTGTCCGTCCTTTACATTGGTCAGGGAAAGACTCTTTACCATTCCGTCCCCATTGATACTGTCAGCCACCGTATCCCAGATTACCTCCACATTGTCCAGGGACAGCAGATTCTCCTGCAGGCTCTTGGCTGCCCGCAGCTCATTTCTCCTGTGAATCAGATATACCTTGCTGCACATACGTGCCAGGAAAATGGCATCCTCCACAGCCACATCACCGCCTCCGATGACAGCCGTGACCTTATTGCGGAAAAACGCTCCGTCACAGGTGGCACAGTAGGACACCCCGGCTCCTGCCAGTTCTTCCTCCCCCGGCACGCCCAGCTTCCTGTGGACAGCTCCGGTGGCAAGTATAAGGGCCCTTGCCTCATAGGTGTTGCCCTGACACACCACGCTCTTGACGGCGCCCCTGCCTCCATCCTCGATTTTCAGGACCTCGTCCTCCACGAACCGGGCTCCCAGACGGTCCGCGTGTTCCCTAAACTTAAGCCCCAGATCGTATCCGCCGATTCCGGGAAGTCCGGGATAGTTATCCACCTCATACGTGGTCAGGACCTGGCCTCCGCTGACCATGGCCTTCTCAACCACAAGCGTATCCAGCTTTGCCCTCTGGGCATAAACAGCGGCTGCAAGACCTGCCGGTCCGGAGCCGATAATAATTAAATCATAAATATGAGACATAGTTTCACCTTTTCCTTATATTCAATCTAAGCCAATGTTCTTACTATTTTAAACAATTTGTAATTATTATATCACATATAATTTATTTATTACAATTCAATTTCTTACAATTATATCATTGGTATGGTAAAATATGTTATAATCCATAACAGAAAGGATGTGTATCTTATGCCGCGTAAAACCGTACTGGTCACCGGAGCCTCCAGGGGCATCGGCAAGGCCGTAGCAGTTAAGTTTGCAAAGAAGGGCTATAATGTAGCTATCAGCTGTGTCCGCAGGGAGGAACAGCTGATGCGGACCCAGAAGGAAATCGAATCCTTCCAGGTCCCCTGCCTGGCATACAAAGGAGATATGGGGGACATGGCATGCTGTAAGGAACTGTTCCTTAAGATTAAGAAGATGTTCGGAGGTGTGGACGTCCTTGTAAACAATGCCGGCATCTCCTATATCGGGCTTTTGCAGGACATGTCCACGGAGGACTGGGAGCGCATGCTGCGCACGAACCTGACATCTGTTTTCAATTGCTGTAAGCTGGCAGTACCCTATATGATTTCTCAAAAGCAGGGAAAAATCGTCAATATATCATCTGTCTGGGGCGTTGTGGGCGCGTCCTGTGAGACAGCCTACTCAGCCACCAAGGGCGGCATCAACGCCCTGACAAAGGCCCTGGCAAAGGAGCTGGCTCCCAGCAACATCCAGGTCAACGCCATTGCCTGCGGAGCCATTGACACGGAGATGAACCAGTGGATGGACGAGGATGACCTTATCGCCCTGGTGGACGAAATTCCATCCGGCCGTCTGGGCCGGGCTGAGGAGGTGGCTGATCTGGTTTACCACCTTGGTTACAAGGAATCTTACCTTACCGGACAGGTTATCGGACTGGACGGGGGATGGATTTAGGCCGGGGAATTTAAGCCGGGAAATTGAGGCTGGGGAATTGAGGCCGGGGGCCTGCTATGCGTCCCGAACCTTTCCGAAACTTTTCCGTATCCTTACGAATATATTAACTGTATTGACCTTGGAGCCGCTCCATGGTGTAGAATCTACTCAGAAAAGCAATACACTAATATAAATCGCAAGGAGGCATGCTTCTTATGAAAAAGAAATATTTAGCAGTCGCAGCTCTCTCCATGGCCCTGGCCGGTGGAAGTGCCATGACATCATTTGCTGCCGGATTCGTTCACACCTCTCAGGGAACAAAGTATCAGTGGGGTTCCGGAGATTACTGTACCAATAACTGGGTAAACTACAAGAACCACTGGTTCTTCTTTGGTGAGGACCAACTCATGCGTACCGGATGGATTCAGAGGGACGGCACCTGGTATTACGCCGCCGATACAGGCGAGCTCCAGGGCGGCATCATGAAGATTAACGGCAATGTCTACTACTTCGACAGCAACAGCTGTAAGCTAAAGACCGGAGAACGCACCTTCAATGGTGAGACCCACACCTTCACCGAAAACGGAACCACCGACGGCGGTCCATATGTTTATACAGAGTGGAACAGCAACGGAACACTCAGACGCGGTACCAAATTCGGGGTACGGTAATTGGTAAATTGCATATCACACACAAGAACAGGGATGCCTGGGCCGGAAGGTTCAGCCATCCCTGTTCTAATGATATGAAAAAACAAAGAGCCAAAAAGACCTTCCGGAAAAATTTTCCCGAAAGGTCCTGTAAACTTTTTGCAGGGACATACTGGTGTAAACCAGACGCCTTACTCCAATATTAACGCTTGGAGAACTGAGGAGCACGACGTGCTGCCTTGAGACCGTACTTCTTTCTCTCTTTCATTCTTGGGTCTCTTGTTAAGAAACCGGCTTTCTTCAGGGCTGGTCTGTAATCAGCGTCTACCTGAAGGAGAGCTCTGGAGATGCCGTGACGGATTGCGCCGGCCTGTCCTGTTGTGCCTCCGCCGCGAACGTTAACCATTACATCAAATTTATCAGTAGTCTCAGTAGCTACTAATGGCTGGCGAACAATAACCTTTAAAGTCTCAAGACCAAGATACTCATTGATATCTCTTTTATTGATGGTGATGTTGCCGGTACCTGGTACTAAATATACTCTGGCGATGGATTTTTTTCTTCTGCCTGTTCCGTAAAATTTTGCGTTAGCCATGATACTTTCTTCCTCCAATCCTCATTAAAATGTTAAAACTTCTGGTTTCTGTGCTGCCTGCTCATGGTCTGGGCCTGCATATACATGAAGCTTGCCAAACATGCTTCTTCCCAGAGGTCCCTTTGGAAGCATCCCCTTAACTGCTAACTCGATAACCTTCTCAGGCTTCTTAGCCATCAATTCACGCAGGGTTGTCTCTCTCATACCACCTACGTAATCAGAGTGATTGTAATAAATCTTCTGATCTAACTTCTTGCCGGTTACTTTAATCTTCTCAGCGTTTACAACGATTACATAATCGCCGCAATCCATATGAGGTGTGAAAATCGGCTTGTTCTTTCCTCTTAAAACCTTTGCTATCTCTGAAGACAGACGTCCTAATGTATATCCTGTAGCATCAACTACATACCATTTTCTTTCAATTGTCGCTGGACTAGCCATAAAACTCTTCATTGGTTAACCTCCTGTTAATCTCAACCTTGTTATACACCTGACATCCAACGGATGCCCGCTATATGCCTGATAAATATGGGAAGTATTTATCAATCAAAGTGCTCACTCCGGGGCTTTGGATGAGCATTCTTTGCTAATGTCACAGTTTTATATTATATAATACCAAACACTCCCTGTCAACCACTTTACAAAGAAAAATGCCGAATAACCGAAGATAATCCGGCATTTACAGCTCATATTTCATTTCTATCAGGGTAAGCCCCCTGGCAGGCGCCGTGGGCCCTGCCGCCCGCCGGTCCTTTGCCTCCAGAATGGAGGGCATATCCTCTGCCTGTATGTGGCCGGTTCCCACGGCCATCAGAGTCCCGGCAATGATACGCACCATGTTATACAGAAAACCGTTTCCGGTCACGCGTATGGTAATGATGTCATCGTCATTTCTCTCTACATCAATCTTATAAACGGTCCTTACCGTATCCGTTACCTGGGTGCGGACGCTGCAGAAGCTTTTAAAATCATGTTCCCCTGCCAGCATATTCGCAGCAGCCTGCATCCTGTCCACATCCAGCTTATAATAACAGAAATGGGAGTACAGGCGCTCCATGGGCATGTTGATTCTCCGGTTTAAAATCCTGTATTCATATGTCTTGACGCAGGTACATTTCCTGGGATGCCAGTCAGAGGGCACCTCCTCAGATACCTGAACCCGGATGTCCTCCGGAAGTCTCTGGTTCAGGGCCATGCAAATCTTATCCGGCGGCATCTGGCTTTCTGTGTCAAAGACAGCCACATTTCCCCTTGCATGGACGCCTGAATCTGTTCTGCTGGCGCCTATGACCTGGATGGGCTCCCTCATAAGCTGGGTAAGGGCTTCATTGAGAACAGATTCTATGGTCACTGCCCCCGGCTGTATCTGCCAGCCGTGATATTGTGTGCCGTCATAGGCAACCACAAGCCGTATTCGTTTCATTGGTCTTACCTTCCTGTTTATGCAGCGCAATACTCATTTTAGAGATAAACCCTGGACGCTATTATGACCACAAAATACAGAGCATATATCATATAGGCATCATGGTCCGCCTGGCGGTACTGAAGGGGTTTCATCTTTGTGCGGCCGTCGCCGCCGCGGTAACAGCGGGCTTCCATGGCCATGGCCAGGTCTGTGGCCCTGCGGAAAGCGGAGATAAACAGGGGCACCAGGAGAGGCACCATGGCCTTTGCCTTCTGTATCAGATTGCCTGTCTCAAAGTCGGCTCCCCTGGCCATCTGGGCCTTCATGATTTTATCGGTTTCCTCCACCAGAATGGGAATAAATCTCAGGGCAATGGACATCATCATGGCAACCTCGTGGATCGGCACCCTGAACCGCTTCAGAAAACCAAGGCCCTTCTCCAGACCGTCTGTCAGCTGGTTCGGCGTGGTGGTCAGCGTCATGACGGATGAACCGATGACCAGATAAATAAGCCTCAGACCCATAAAAAAGGCCATGCGCACGCCCTCAAAGGTTATCTTGAAAATCCAGAACTTTACCAGTATGCGCCCGTCTGTAAGGAACAGGTTAAAGCTGACACTGATTAACAGCAGAATCATGATAGCCTTCAGGCCCCTGAGTATGAAACGCACCGGCACCTTGGTCAGCTTAATCACAGCCGCCAGCACCACCGTGGCAATGACATACCCCCATATATTGTCTGCGACAAACAAGGAGGCTATGAACACCATAGTTCCAAAAAGCTTTGTCCTGGGGTCCAGTCTATGAACTGCCGAGTCCACCGGATAGTACTGGCCCAACGTAATCTCTCTAAACATTTTTATCCCTGCTGCTTTCTGTCAGTTTGTTCCTCAGCGCCAGAATCGCCTCTCTGGCCTCTGGCACTGTGGTAATATCATTATCAATATCAATGCCTTTTGCCTTCAGATCGTGGACCAGATAGGTTATCTGGGGCGCCGCCAGTCCCATGGTTTCCAGTTCCCTGTAATGGCGGAATACCTCCTTGGGCGCACCGTCAAACACCTTCTGCCCATGGTTCATCACAATAAGCCGGTCCGCATACCTGGCTACATCCTCCATGCTGTGGGAAACCAGTATGATGGTCATATGGCGCTCCCGGTGAAGCCTGTCAATCTGATCCAGAATCTCATCTCTTCCCCTGGGGTCCAGACCAGCCGTTGGCTCGTCAAGTATAAGGACCTCCGGTTCCATGGCCAGCACGCCGGCAATGGCCACCCGCCGTTTCTGGCCGCCGGACAGCTCGAAGGGAGACTGCTTGTAATAGCAAGGGTCCAGGCCCACCTGCTCCAGGGCTTTTTTTGCCCTGACTTCAGCCTCCTCACTGCTCAGTCCCTGATTCTTAGGTCCAAAGCATACGTCTGTCAGCACATCCACTTCAAAGAGCTGGTGCTCCGGATACTGGAACACCAGGCCCACCTTGCTCCTCAGCCGCTTCATGTCATAGCCCTGGCTGTAGATATTCTCCCCATTGTAGTAGAGTTCGCCTGCGCTGGCTTTTATCAGCCCGTTTAAATGCTGTATCAGGGTGGATTTCCCCGATCCTGTATGTCCGATCAGTCCTACGAATTCCCCGTCCTCAATCTCCAGATTCACGTCAAACAGGGCATGCTGTTCAAAGGCCGTGCCGCCCCCATATACATAATTCAAATCAACTGCTTTTATTGACATCCTCTATCTCCTTCTCCCTATCTCAGAAGGGGTACCAGCTGTTCCACCAGCTCTTCCCTGCTAAGGATTCCATCTGCAAGGGGTATCCCTGCCTCCTTAAGCTCCCAGGCCAGCTCTGTCACCTGAGGCACGTCCAGTCCATGGCTCTTCAGCTCTTTCACTCTGGAAAAAATCTCCCTTGGCTGTCCGTCCATGACAATCCTGCCGTCGTCCATGACAATGATTCTGTCAGCTTCAATGGCTTCCTCCATATAATGAGTAATCAGCAGGACCGTGATGCCTTCTGTCCGGTTTAACTCGTGTATGGTCCGTATGACCTCCTTGCGGCCGTTAGGGTCCAGCATGGCAGTGGGCTCGTCCAATATAATACACTCCGGTTTCATGGCCATGACGCCTGCTATGGCCACCCTCTGCTTCTGGCCTCCGGAAAGCTTATTGGGGGACTGGAGCCGGTAAGCGGTCATTCCAACTGCTTTCAGGCTCGCCTCCACACGCTTCCATATCTCTTCTGTGGGCACGCCTATATTCTCCGGTCCAAAGCCCACATCCTCCTCCACGATATTGCCAATGATCTGATTGTCCGGATTCTGGAACACCATGCCGGCCGTCTTGCGCACATCCCAGATATGTTCCTCATCCCTGGTATCCATATCTCCCACCCATACGGTTCCTTCCGTGGGCAGCAGAAGACCGTTTACATGTTTAGCCAGGGTAGACTTGCCGGAACCATTATGGCCCAGCACAGCCACAAAATCACCCTTTTTTATATCCACATCCACCCCGTCAATGGCCCGTTTCACTTCTTCTATGTTTTCTTCCTCATCGCGCCTGATATACTCATATACCAGTTTTGCCGCTTTAACGATTCCCATATGCGTCCTTTCAAAACCTTTGTTCTGCTACGTTTCTCAATTTTAGTTGATATTACTATAGAAGTCAAGAGCAGCGGCGCAATAATCCCATTACAGGGCCATGGCTGCGGCAAAAAACAGTGCCAGCCGCAAGACCAGGCCCAAAGAGGAGGGTATCCATATGGCAGAAAAATATCCCCTGAGAGTTTTTAAGCTCCCCGGGGATTTTCTCTGTGGTAAAATGTATACAGCGTATTTTCTACCTTATCTGCCGCCTTTCCATATCCGGCCAGCTGCGGGTCACTGCACCCAGGCTCCGTCATCCCCCACATAATACCCGTCCGGTGTGGTGGTGTCATAATACATGGCTCCGTCGTCTCCGCAGTAATACCATCTGCCGTTCCAGTCAATCCAGCCCGTCACCATGTAGCCCGCGGCATTGAAGAAATACCACCTGTCATCAATATATTGCCAGTTATTCACCGTATAGCTCTTATCCGCATTGCAATACCACCAGCCCACCGCATCCCTCAGCCATGCGCCTTTGTAATCGGATGATGAGGAGCCGTATGTCCTTCTGCCATCGCTGATTTCATCCGCTTCCTCAGATGAGACATACCATGAGTCAGATTCCTCCCAGCTTCCCTTGTCAGAGGAGTTGTACACAGCCCTGACTTTAAACATATAGTCACCGCTTTTTGTTATATAACCGGAAAAATCATAGCTGATGTCCGAGGTTGTAAGTACAGAGGTCACTGAATTATCGTTACGGTAAAGCCTTACCTCGTATTTCCTTGCATCCCCGCTGTCCTCCCATGAGGCCATGCCGTCGGATTCATCCCATTCCAGTCCGTAGACATCTAAATCATATCCGCTGTCACTGCCGTCCAGAGAATCCAGAGTAATGTATACAATCAAGGTGCTGCTCTTTCTGGTAACAGATGTAACTTTGCCGTCCGCCCCTTTTAAGTTCACATCATTTTTAGACAGACCGGAAGAAAAGTAATAGTCATCCTCTGCCTCCACCGTGACCTTCAGCTTTGGTTTATCGCCATCGTCCCATCCATTTTTAGGCTCATTGGTTATCTCTATATCGTCCACATAGTAGTCGCCTGAATCACAGGTCACATCCACATCGCCGGAACTGTCACCCGCCTCAATATTCGACTCTACATCCAGGGATATACTGTCTATCTCTGTCCTTGTGGATGCCATGGCCGTCCCGCACATAAACATCAACAGCGCCCCTGACATCCAAATGACTGCCTGCTGTTTCAGTCTCCCCATATCACACTCTCCCTTTCACTGCAAACCATAAACTGTGCCTCTGCGTCAATGAATCCAGGCTCCGCTGCCGTCTACCTGAAAGCCGTCCGGTGTGGTGACTCCTGCTGCCATGGCGCCATCCTCATACATGTAATACCATGTATCCTGAATCTGGTTCCATCCTGTAACAGCATAGCCTTCCGGGTTAAAATAGTACCATTTCCCCATGATACGCTCCCACCGGTCTGCGGCTGCAGTCCCATCCTGATAGGTAAAACGCCTGCCCTCCTGATAATCTCCCCAGGTTCCGTCAGTAATGCCTGGTGTATTAGCCCCGGAGGCCAGGGAACTTACAGGTTCGCCATCCTCAAGATAATCCTGCTGGTTTCCGTTTCCCGCAATGGCCTGGACCTCAAAATAATACTGAATCCCCTCCTTTGTCATAAACGGTGAAAAATCGTACTCGGTACTGCCCTCCACAAGCTGGCTCACCACAGACCCCTGATCATTATAGAGAACGACCCGGTAGGTGGTGGCGTACTTAACAGGATTCCACCTGGCAAGACTGGGGTTTGCACTGTCCCAGCCGGCCCAGGCAGTCTCTCCCAGCTGTGCCGCTGCCTGGTACTTAAATTTCACCTGATATACATTTCCCAGATCTGATTCATAGTCCTCTCCCGTATACTTTTTAACAGAGGACACCTTTGCCTCATTCCTTCCATTTGTCACATAAAGCTCCAGACTGTCCCTGCCCAGGGTTCCGGAACAGCCCAGATACAGGGTTCCGGTCACTTCATTGCCCGGGCTCCAATTGAGGGAGTCCTTAGACCACTCCACATCGGATGCCAGCTCCACCGCATCAGAGGAATTCTCAGACACTTCCACGTCCGGCTCCAGGGGATGTTCCCTTTCCTTGTCATTGTCGTCCCTGCTGGTGCCGCCCGTGTCATACTGGTTGGTAATCTCCAGCCTATATGTGGTTTTAGCCTGAGCACTCATGCTCAGGCCAAATACCATCAAACAAACAGCAGCAGTTGTAAAACAGAATCTGCTTTTTTTCATAGCGTCTCCTTTCAACTATCCTTTCTTTATCTATGAAAAATGCCGTCATACCTCTTTTTCCCACAAATCACTCACAAACCTCTTTACCCTAATGCTGCCATACTCCATTGGCGTCCAACTGGAAACCGCTGATGGACGTGCTAACGGCCTTCTGTCCCTGTCCCGGATAGAAGTAGTACCAATTATCCTGGACCTTGTACCATCCCTCTACCATGGCGCCGCTTTCATTCATAAAGTACGTCTTTCCGTCAATGGTAAGCCAGCTGTTCTTGACCATGGCGCCTTCCGGTCCGTCCTGGTTGGGATTCATATAATACCATATGTTATTAGACTTTACCCAGCCCGTCTTCATATCTCCGTTTTCACCCAGGTAGTACCATCCGCTGTTGGTCTGTTTCCAGCCTGTTATCATCTTGCCGGTCTCGTCGAACAGATACCATTTATCATTCCATCTCAGCCAGCCGTTTTTCTGGTAGTTGCCGTCAGGATATTTGAAATACCATGTGTCGCCTTCCTTGCGCCATCCAACGTCCGTGTTTCCTCCGCTGGGAGTGCTGCCGTTTCCGTTCTCCTGTCCACTGCCGTCAGAAACCTCGTTCTCAGCGATATATAAGTCTCCTGCTTCTGTCCATTCGCTCTTTTTGCCGCGCTTCTTTTCCTCCTCTGTGTGAGGAACGGTTCTTACCTTAAAGGAATAATCGCCTTCCTTGGTCATATAGGGATAAAAATTGTAGGATGTCCCCTTGTACTCCTCCAGCTTTTTGACAACGGATGAACCCCGGTATAAATACACGTCATAATATCCGGAACCGCCGTTTTCCGGTTCCTCCCACCTGGCTCTGCCCCGGGTGCTGCCCCATTCCGCGTCTTCCGGCGGGTCGTAGGTTCCCTTGATTCCGTTTGCCCTGATTACCACCTTAAGGTCACTTCCGCTTTTGGAAGCAGACACAAAGGTTCCGCCGCTGACACTGACGCTGCCTGAACTGTAGCTGCTGCGGAAACGGTAATCATAATTGCTGTTGCCGGAACTCTCCGGCTCCAGCCATACGGTTATCTTTGGCGTGTCGCCAATGGTCACTTCCTTATCATTGGACCACTCTGCCGACTGTACCCTGTATTTGTTCGATGAAGTGTATACCTTATTCCCGCTGTCGCTGGAATCCGTTCCCAGACTGTCACCATCATTGATTTCATCCCCTGAATCCAGGTCTATATCCACCTTCAGAGAGATGCTCGTGATATACTTATAATCAGATGCTGCCAGGGACTGAATGGGCATCGCTGTAACCAGCGTACCGGTGGCCAAGGCCAGACATAACAATCGCTTCATGCTTCTCATGAAATTCAACCTCCTCCAAGGATTCCCCCTTGCTTCACTTTCCTTGTATCTTCTTTTCCTGGTTCTATTATAGACCAGGGGACAGTTTTGCGTCAACTTACGATATTCTTGCGATATTTTCACGATTATTTCAGGAACAACAAAAAACTGCAGACACGTTTACCATATCTGCAGCCTTCTTAATGATTCAAATATAATTATACTAACTCAATCAGAACTTCCATAGCGCCATCACCCTTACGCTGGCCAATCTTAACGATTCTGGTGTAACCACCATTACGGCCTACGTACTTTGGAGCAACGTCGTCAAAAATCTTTGCTACCAGGTCAATAGACTTGGTATTCTTCTTCTTTCCTGCTGCTGCAGCCGGAACTTCAGTCACTCCGTAGAGAACCTTTAACATCTGCCTTCTGGCATGCAGTCTGGAAGGCAGATCCTTCTTGATTTCCTTCTCTACTTCATCGTATACGGTAACCTTCTTGCCGTCTACAACTTCCTTAACTCTCTTGCCGTCTTTGTCCTTACGGGCAACCTTAGCGGTAACCTTTACAGTCTCGAAGTTATCCTTCTCCTTAACTGCCATGGCAATCAGACCTTCTGCAACTTTGCGGATTTCCTTTGCGCGGGTTTCAGTTGTCCTGATGTGTCCATGATATAACAGTGCTGTTACCTGGCTTCTGATTAAAGCTTTTCTCTGATCGGAAGTTCTTCCTAATTTTCTATATCCTGCCATTGTATTTTCCTCCATTATTGCGGAACACCTCCACCATGCTTCTTTGGACTTACTGGCGTTGGCGTTTTTGCCCACTTATTCTATTTGGCTCTCTCTGTCATGCTTCTTTGGACTTACTGACCGGGAGTAAAGCGCCCTCACTGCGTTCGGTCTGTGCGGGAAACGCAAACTCCGCTTCGCTGCGTCTGCACAGCGCTCCCTCACTGCGTTCGGTCTGTGCGGGAAACGCAAACTCCGCTTCGCTGCGTCTGCACAGCGCTCCCTCACTGCGTTCGGTCGCTTAGTTGTCGTCGCTTGGATTCAGCTGTAAGCCTAATTCCTTTAACTTGGCCAGTACTTCCTCTAGGGACTTGCGGCCTAAGTTACGAACCTTCATCATGTCCTCAGAGGTCCTGTTGCACAGTTCTTCCACTGTGTTGATGCCGGCTCTCTTCAGACAGTTGTAGGAACGAACGGAAAGCTCCAGTTCGTCGATATTCATCTCAAGCACTTTCTCTTTCTCATTGTCTTCCTTCTCTACCATGATCTCAGCGGTCTTGGCATTCTCGGAAAGGTCAATGAACAGGTTCAGGTGCTCGCTTAATACCTTAGCGGCCAGACTGACAGCCTCGTCGGGAGCCAGGGTGCCGTTGGTGTAAATCTCAAGTGTAAGCTTATCGTAGTCCGTCTGCTGTCCCACACGTGTATTGGCTACCGCCATGTTCACGCGCTCCACAGGAGTGTAGATGGAATCAACCGCTATGACCCCGATTGGTAAATCGTCGTTCTTATTCTTATCGGCGCTGATATAGCCGCGGCCCTTGGTGATGGTAAGTTCCATATAGAACTTGCTGTCCGTGCCGCCGCTTAAGGTGGCGATAATCTGATCCGGATTCATGATCTCGATATCAGCATCCGCCTGGATGTCAGCTGCAGTAATTACACCTTCGCCTTCAAATTCAATGTATGCAACCTTGGGCTCATCGGTATCGCTGTTGTTCTTAATCGCCAAGCTTTTGATGTTCATAATAATTTCAGTCACATCTTCCTTAACTCCGGGAATGGAACTGAACTCATGCAAAACGCCATCGATTTTTACCTGACTCACTGCGGCTCCGGGTAAAGAAGAAAGCATGATTCTTCTTAAGGAATTGCCCAGCGTAGTGCCGTAACCTCTCTCAAGTGGTTCAACTACAAACTTGCCGTATCTCTTGTCTTCTGAAATCTCTGCGATTTCAATGTTTGGTTTTTCAAAATCGAACACTAATAGCCCCTCCTTTTTGGGTTTCTATCAAATCTCGAGGGAAATAAAGCACTGCAAAGCAGTGCACTGCCCAAACACAGCCCAAGGCGTAAGTTCGGGTTTTTCATCCTGCAAAGTACGCCTGCCCCATAAAGGACAGGCATACCTTGTACAATTTATAATCAATTGTAGGATTACTTGGAGTACAACTCGACGATAAGCATTTCGTTTACCGGAACATCAATCTCATCCCTGGTCGGCATTTCCTTAACGGTACCGCGCAGGTTCTCCTGGTCTACATCCAGCCAGGCCGGAACCATACGTCCGCCGGTCACTTCCAGGATGTCTTTGTATCTCTGTGCGGATTTGTATTTCTCCTTCACTTCAATGACATCACCAGCCTTAACGCGGTAGGATGGAATATTCACTGGCTTGCCGTTAACCAGAATGTGCTTATGGTCAACAATCTGTCTTGCTTCCTTACGTGTACGGCCCAGCCCCATGCGGAACAGCACGTTGTCCAGTCTGCACTCTAACAGGATCATCAGGTTAGTACCTACCATACCGTTCATCTTGGATGCCTTAGCATAGTAATTACGGAAAGGCTTCTCTAATACGCCGTAAATGAATTTAGCTTTCTGCTTTTCTCTTAACTGCATGCCGTATTCACTTAACTTTTTGTTTGTTCTCTTGGATTCTCTGTTGGACTTTTTATCAATTCCTAAATAGATCGGATCCAGACCAAGGGATCTACATCTTTTAAGAACAGGAACTCTATCTACTGCCACTTTAATTACCTCCTAATTAAAATCAATCAGACTCTTCTACGTTTTGGCGGACGGCATCCGTTATGTGGAACCGGTGTCACGTCCTTAATGCTGGTTACTTCCAATCCACATGCCTGAAGGGCACGGATTGCTGCTTCACGTCCTGAACCAGGCCCCTTTACCATAACGTCTACGGATTTTAAGCCATGTACGAGAGCTGCCTTAGTAGCAGTTTCTGCCGCCATCTGGGCTGCATATGGAGTAGATTTTCTTGAACCTCTAAATCCAAGACCACCGGCACTAGCCCATGAAAGAGCGTTACCCTGCGCATCAGTTAATGTAACAATTGTGTTATTAAAAGATGACTGGATATGTGCCTGTCCGCGTTCAACGTTTTTCTTTACACGCTTTTTTGTCACTTTTTTAGCTGTAGTGGACACTTTTTTAGCCATTTTAAACTAACCTACTTTCTCATTTTCTTGAATTCGCTCTTCCTGCTTTTAAAACATGTAAATCGAATTCGGTTACAATGTTGCTAATGATGTTCTTCTTCCGCTGGTCGAAGAACAAAGTTCACACTAAATTCGTGAAATACCTCATTAAGTGCTTACTTTTTCTTATTTGCTACTGTCTTCCTCGGACCCTTGCAAGTTCTGGCATTGGTCTTTGTCTTCTGGCCACGAACCGGCAGGCTCTTTCTATGACGGATTCCTCTGTAGCATCCAATTTCCTGAAGTCTCTTGATGTTCATAGCAATCTCTCTACGAAGATCACCTTCAACAGTCTGAGTCTCAGCAATGATGTTAGCCAGCTTTTTTACCTCATCATCGGTTAAATCCTTAACACGAGTGTCTGGGTTAACGCCAGCTGCCGTTAAGATGCGGTTGGAGCTTGCTCTACCGATACCGTAGATGTAAGTAAGACCGATCTCAACACGTTTTTCTCTTGGTAAGTCAACACCTGAAATACGAGCCATGTGTGTAGTACACCTCCTAATTTTAATTAACCTTGTCTCTGTTTATGCTTTGGATTTTCACAAATTACTCTGATACTGCCTTTTCTCTTTATGATCTTGCATTTTTCGCAGATCGGCTTTACGGATGATCTAACCTTCACAGTAATTCTCCTTTCTATAGACCAACAAAGTTGCTAAAGCATTATATCAAACATTTACCATTAATGCAAGCACTTTTTTATCTATTGTGTTTTATGTTATTTTCCGGGACAGGCGGTGTATGACATCACTGTGCCCGCAGAAAACTGAACTCTGTCTTACTTCTGTCACCAAACAGCCGGCTTACCTTATTTATCTCTCCAAATGATTCTTCCCTTGGATAAATCATATGGCGACAGCTCAATGGTTACTTTATCTCCCGGCAGGATGCGGATATAATTCATACGAAGCTTTCCGCTGATATGTGCCAGTACCTGATGGCCGTTCTCCAGTTCAACCTGGAACATGGCGTTGGGTAATTTCTCAATTACGGTTCCCTCAATTTCAATTACGTCTGCTTTTGACATTCTATTTTACCTCCTACTGCCTGCGGCTGCGGATGAAGCCTGTTATGTCCTCATCCCTCACCGCCGCGCCTTCTGTAAGCTTCTTCCTTAAGGTTTCATCGTGCTCATCCATGAGCTGCAAGTGTTTCCTGTTCTTGCGTTTCTGTTTACTTAAAGGGTGTTTCCCGCCGTCTGACAGATAAACATATTCTCCTTGGACACTGATTATGATATACAGTTCATTTTTGTCGTGACCTGCTAAGCTCTTTACCAGGCCGGCTTCCTTAAACTCTACCATAGGGCCACCTCAAACTACAGCGATAAAATCTCAGGTTCTCCATCCGTAATCAGGATGGTGTTCTCATAATGGGATGCCAGAGAGCCGTCCTCTGTCACAACGGTCCAGCCGTCATCCTCCCATACTACATCATAGCGCCCTGCAGTAATCATAGGTTCAATTGCGAGTGTCATTCCGGCTACCAGCCTGATGCCTTTACGGCGCTGGGCGAAATTAGGAATCTCGGGTGCTTCATGCATCTCCGTACCGATTCCGTGACCTACCAGGTCCCGGACCACTCCGAAGCCAAAGCTTTCTGCATATTCCTGAATGGCTTTGGAAATATCATTGAGATGATTGCCAGCTTTCGCGTACTTTATACCTTCAAAAAAGCTCTGCCGCGTCACCTCTACCAGTTTCCTGGCCTCCCCGCTCACTTCTCCAATCATATGGGTTCTGGCTGCATCGGACTGATATCCCTTCCATATAACGCCTGTATCCAGGCTGACGATATCTCCTTCTTCCAGATAGCGGTGCTTATCCGGAATGCCGTGAACCACCTCATCGTTAATGGATATACACACAGATGCCGGAAAACCCTGATAATTCAGAAAAGATGGAACGCATCCATGACTTCTTATCATATCTTCACACATCCGGTCGATTTCTTTGGTAGACATACCCGGTGCCAGGGTCTTGCCAAGCTCCTCATGAATCTTGGCAAGAATGCGCCCTGCTTCCCGCATTAATTCAATTTCCCGTTCTGATTTAATCGTTACCATTCTTTATGCTCCTAAAATCCTGACAATGGCCTGGAATACTTCTTCCATATCCAATGTGCCATCTACCTCGGCTAAAACGCCTGCCTTTTTATAATACTCTATGAGAGGCTGGGTCTGGTCATGATAGACATCAAGACGCTTCTTAACAGTTTCAGGTTTATCATCATCTCTAAGTACCAGCTGCTGGTCGCATACATCACAGATTCCTTCCTTTTTGGGAGGATTGTATACGATGTGATATGTTGCCCCGCAGGAAAGGCACGCGCGGCGTCCGGACATACGGTTTATGATGTTCTCATCAGGAACATCCACGTTGACTGCATAGTCAATGGCCTCGCCCATGTCGCCCAGGGCCTTTGTAAGGCTCTCAGCCTGTGGGATGGTCCTTGGAAATCCGTCCAGTACGTATCCGTTTTTGCAGTCCTCCTCATGGATGCGGTCTAACAGCATGCCGATGGTAATTTCATCCGGCACAAGGCCGCCTGCATCCATATAGGACTTAGCTTTCATCCCCAGCTCCGTGCCGTTTTTTATGTTGGCCCGGAAAATGTCCCCGGTAGAGATATGGGGAATCTGATATTTTACTGCAATCTTTTTTGCCTGAGTGCCCTTGCCGGCACCAGGCGCGCCTAACATGATAATCTTCATAAACTCAGTCCTCCTCGTTATGAGCACTTAGCGGCCGTATTTTGGCCGCTTACGTGCGATACATGTCACCTCCACTTGGTGAGGCCTTCCACGAGCCTAGTGGAGTGGCTCGTTATGAGCACTTAGCGTCTGTCTTTTAGACACTTACGTGCGATACATGCCACTGACACTTAGCGAGTTTTCTCACGAGCTTAGTGCAGCGGCGCGTTATAAGCTATAAATACAACAAATCCGCCCCTGTGGAATACCACAAAGGCAGATTGATTGATTCAACTGTGGTTGTTAATCGTTCAAAAATCCCTTATAATAACGCACAAGCATCTGAGATTCTACTGCTTTGATTGTCTCAAGCACAACGCCCACGATAATGATCAGTGACGTTCCGGAAAATGAGATTCGGCTGACATTGAGTAAACCGGACGCAAGAATCGGAACAACCGCAATAACTATGAGGCCGCATGCACCAATAAAAACAATATAATTCAATATCTTATTCAAATAATCGCTGGTTGGCTTTCCAGGACGGATGCCCGGGATAAAGCCGCCCTGCTTCTTCATGTTATTGGCCACTTCCAACGGGTTAAAGGTAATGGACGTATAGAAGTAAGCGAACATAATCAGCAATGCAATATAAATCACCAGACCGATGGAGTATATAGGATACTCAGGCCTGCACCATGAACCCGAATTGAGCACCATCAGAATCTTACTGCCGATGGAGTTGGGATCAATCGTAAAGAACTGAGAAATCACCACCGGGAAGGACATGATGGAAGAAGCAAAGATTACCGGCATAACGCCTGCGGTATTTATCTTCAGTGGGATGTTGGAAGTCTGTCCGCCAACCATCTTACGGCCAACCATCTTCTTGGAATACTGGACCGGAATTCTCCTCTCGGCATCGTTCAGCACGATAACGAAAACTACCATAGCCAGGATTATCAGGGCAATCATCACAACGCTGAAAATCATCTTTGTAACCGTCTGTCCGAAGATAAAACGGTAATAAAGGGTCTTTATATCATCCGGCACACTTGACAGGATGTTGAACAACAGTACGATTGAGATACCGTTTCCAACACCCTTTTCCGTAATCTGCTCGCCGATCCACATGAGCAGGGCGCTGCCCGTTGTCATGGTAACGATGGCGATGATGATGTTCCATGCGTTATAATCTATCAGAAGTCCCTGACGTCCGAAGCCGATGGCCATGGCACTTGATTCAATCAGTGCCAGGCCTACGGTGGTATAGCGGGTGTATTCCTGAATCTTCTTTCTTCCGTCCTCGCCATCCTTCTGCAGCTCTTCCAGTTTTGGAATCGCAATGGTCAGAAGCTGGATGATGATGGAAGATGTGATGTATGGCGTAATGCTCAGGGCAAAGATGGACATGGATGAAAATGAACCACCTGTCATGGCATTAAAGAAGCCAAACACATCCGTTGTCTGTTTCGCAAACCAATTCGCGAAGAACGATGTCTCGATTCCCGGAATCGGCAGCTGGCTGCCAAAACGGATGACTACCAGCATCATGAAGGTATAGAGAATCTTAGTGCGAAGCTCTTTTACCTTGAATGCATTTCTGATCGTTTTAAACATTAGATCACCTCGCAGGTTCCACCTAAAGCTTCGATTTTAGATTTTGCACCTTCACTGAATGCATTAACCTTAACGGTCAGCTTTTTGGTTAATTCTCCATTTCCAAGGATCTTTACACCATCTCTTGGATTCTTAACGATGCCGGCCTTGATTAAGGTCTCAACCGTAACCTCAGCATCATTATCGAACCTTTCCAGAGCGCTTACGTTAATACCAACAATGGTCTTAGAATTCATATTAGTGAAACCACGCTTTGGCAGACGTCTGTATAAAGGCATCTGTCCGCCTTCAAAGCCAGGCCTTGTAGCTCCGGAACGAGCTTTCTGACCCTTATGGCCCTTACCTGCGGTTTTACCATTACCTGAACCATGGCCACGGCCTTTTCTAAAATTATCGCTATGCTTTGAACCTGCAGCAGGCTGTAAATTTGACAATTCCATGACTGCACCTCCTTACTCTATATGATTAGACTTCTTCAACTTTTACTAAATGCCGCACTGCTGCGACCATGCCTCTGACAGCGCCATTATCTGGCATCTCAACCGTCTTGTGCATCTTGGTCAGTCCAAGAGCCTTAACCGTTGCTTTCTGCTTTGGAACAGCACCGATAGGGGACTTGACTAATGTGATTTTTAATTTCTCTGCCATGTCTTTCTCCTCCTATTAGCCTACGATTTCTTCCACAGATTTGCCGCGCAGTCTTGCGAATTCTTCCGGAGTCTTTAAGGAAGTAAGGCCTGCAAGAGTTGCAAGGACTACATTTGTCTTGTTGTTGGATCCTAAAGATTTTGTACGGATGTTCTTGATTCCCGCCATCTCCAGTACGGAACGTGCCGGACCGCCGGCGATAACACCAGTACCTTCAGGAGCTCTCTTTAACAGAACAGCTGCACTTCCGAATTTACCGATAAAATCATGTGGGATACTCTTATTCTCATCTACAGGAATCTCTACCAGATTCTTAATTGCGGCTTCTTTACCTTTGCGGATGGCCTCCGGAACCTCGCCGGCCTTTCCTAAACCTGCGCCAACGTGGCCGTTGCCATCGCCTACTACTACCAGAGCGGAAAATCTCATGGTACGTCCACCTTTAACAGTCTTGGATACTCTCTTGATTGCCACTACCTTGTCATTCAGCTCCATCTGACTGGCGTCAATAATTGTACGCTTCATGCTTGTTCTCCTCTCTATTAGAAATCCAGACCAGCCTCGCGGGCTGCATCTGCTAATGCCTGAACTTTGCCCTGATATATAAAGCCGCCTCTATCGAAAACAACTTCCTTGATACCTTTTTCAAGGGCTCTCTTTGCAATGACTGTACCTACATATGCTGCAGCTGCCTTATCGTTGGTCTTCTCCAGTTCAGCATTTACTTCTTTCTCAACTGTGGAAGCAGCAACCAAGGTGTTACCAACCGTATCGTCGATAATTTGAGCATACATATGATTATTACTTCTAAACACTGCCAGACGCGGTCTCTCTGCTGTGCCAGCAAAACGGTTACGCATTCTGTTGTGTTTCTTTACGCGAATTTCGCTTCTTGACTGTTTGTTAACCATTTTTACACTCTCCTTAATTATTTCTTACCAGTCTTACCAACTTTACGTCTGATAACCTCGTCAGCATACTTGATACCCTTGCCCTTGTACGGCTCAGGTCTTCTCTTGTCTCTGATTTCAGCAGCGTATTGGCCAACTTTTTCTTTACTGATACCTTTAACGATAATCTTGTTCTGACCTTCCATAACGGTCTCGATGCCCTCTGGATCTTCCATCTCTACCGGATGGGAGTAACCCAGGTTCAAGGTGAGCTTCTTGCCCTGCTTAGCGGCCCTGTAACCAACGCCGTTCACTTCAAGAACCTTCTCATACCCCTCTGTAACACCATGAATCATGTTGTTAACCAGGGTTCTGGTCAGACCATGTAAAGATTTCATCTTCTTTAAATCGTTTGGTCTGCTTACGATAATCTGATCATCCTTCTGCTCGATGGTCATTTCTACTGGGAGCTCTCTCTCTAATGTTCCCTTTGGACCTTTTACAGTCACTTTGTTTCCTTCTGCGATTGTAACAGTAACTCCTGCCGGAACCGCAACTGGCATTCTACCGATACGTGACATGCCTTTACCTCCTACTTAAATTCTCGGAAGGAACTATGCGTTCCTTCTGTTTTCAGTTTCCTCTATCTCATCCTTACCAAACAAATGCCAATACTTCGCCGCCAACGCCTAACTGACGTGCTTCCTTATCTGTAATCACGCCCTGGTTGGTGGAGATGATAGCGGTACCAAGTCCGCCCAGTACCTTGGGAAGCTCTTCCTTGTTAGCGTATACACGCAGACCCGGCTTGGAGATTCTCTTGATACCGGAAATGATTTTCTCGTTCTTGTCTTTGCCGTACTTTAAGGTGATTCTGATGGTCTGGAAACCGCCGTCCTCTACCATGTCGTACTTTGCAACATACCCCTCTTTTACCAGGATGTCAGCGATGGCTATTTTCATCTTGGATGAAGGTACGTCTACTGTATCATGTTTTGCAGTGTTTGCATTACGAATTCTTGTAAGCATATCTGCAATCGGATCGCTCATTGTCATTTTAAAATGCCTCCTTCTCTATAAATATTCTCCTGTTCCTCACTCACTGCCTTTCATGAGGAAGATACTCCTCCCTACGTTCGGAGTATCGGCTTTCGCACTAAGTTCGAGAAATACCTCACTAGGTGCTTAATGCCTACCAGCTAGCTTTCTTAACGCCAGGAATCTGACCCTTGTATGCTAACTCGCGGAAACAGATACGGCAGATACCGTACTTTCTTAAATAAGCATGTGGACGGCCACAGATTCTGCAGCGGTTGTACTCTCTGGTGGAGAATTTAGCCGGACGCTGCTGTTTAATCTTCATTGAAGTCTTAGCCATGAAAGTTTCCTCCTAACTATTTTGCAAACGGCATATTGAATAATGTCAAAAGTTCACGAGCTTCTTCGTCAGTCTTAGCGGTGGTAACGAAGATGATATCCATACCTCTTACCTTGTCAACTTTGTCGTACTCAATCTCAGGGAAGATCAGCTGCTCTTTGATACCGAGCGCATAGTTTCCTCTGCCATCAAATGCGTTAGGGTTAACACCTCTAAAGTCACGTACACGGGGCAGTGCCAGGTTTACCAGACGGTCAAGGAATTCATACATTCTCTCGCCGCGCAGCGTTACCTTGCAGCCGATTGCCATGCCTTCACGGAGCTTAAAGTTAGCAATGGACTTCTTTGCCTTGGTGGTTATAGCCTTCTGTCCGGAGATGATTTCCAAATCCCTTACAGCAGAATCCAGAACCTTGGCATTTTCCTTTGCTTCGCCTACGCCCATGTTGATAACGATCTTATCAAGCTTCGGCACCTGCATAACGTTCTTATATCCAAATTTTTTCATCAGAGCGTCTACCATCTCGTTCTGATACTGTTCTTTTAATCTAGCCAACGTTTTTTCCTCCTCTCCTGAATTAGTCGATTACTTTGCCGGTTGTCTTAGCCACGCGAACCTTCTTGCCGTCTTTTTCTTCAAATCCGACTCTGGTTGCCTTGCCGTCTACTACCAGCATTACATTGGAGATATCAATAGGAGCTTCCTGGTTAACGATGCCGCCCTGTGGTTTGCCCGGAGCCTGCTTTGTATGCTTGGTAACCATGTTGCAGCCCTGAACCAGAACTTTGTTCTTCTTTGTATCAACAGAGATAACTTTTCCCTGCTTATCTTTATCTTTACCTGCGATTACGACTACTAAGTCGTCCTTCTTAATCTTATTCACAGTAACACCTCCTTATAATACTTCGGGAGCTAAGGAGACAATCTTCATGAACTGTTTGTCTCTTAATTCTCTTGCTACAGGCCCAAAGATACGAGTTCCTCTTGGAGTCTTGTCATCCTTAATAATTACTGCTGCGTTCTCATCAAATCTGATGTAAGAACCGTCTTTACGGCGTGCGCCCTTAACGGTACGTACCACTACAGCCTTTACAACATCGCCCTTCTTTACAACACCGCCTGGTGTTGCATCTTTAACGGAAGCAACGATGATATCACCGATACTTGCATATCTCCTGGTTGAACCACCTAATACACGGATGCAGAGAAGTTCTTTTGCACCGGTATTGTCGGCAACCTTAAGTCTTGTTTCCTGCTGAACCATACCTGTTACTCCTTCCTCATCTCATTATCTGGCTTTCTCGATAATCTCAACAAGTCTCCATCTCTTATCCTTGGACAGTGGTCTTGTTTCCATTACTTTTACTGTATCACCGATGGTGCACTCATTCTTTTCATCATGAGCTTTCAACTTCACGGTCTTCTTAACGATCTTACCGATTACAGGATGTTTTACATGGTCCTCGATAGCAACTACGATTGTCTTATCCATCTTGTTGCTGACCACTTTACCGGTACGGGTCTTTCTCAAATTTCTTTCCACGGTAGTTTAATCTCCTTTCCGATTTCCGGGTATGTTCACTCAACTAAACTCGAAAATACCTCGTTAAGTTTCGTGAACGACGTTCGCACTAAGCTCGAAAATGCCTCGCCAAGCGCTCACAGTCATGCGTTAGCCTTCTCAGTGATAACAGTCTGGATCCTGGCAATGTTCTTGCGAACTTCCTTAATCCTGGATGTGTTATCCAGCTGATTGGTTGCATTCTGGAATCTTAAATTGAACAGTTCCTTCTTCGCAGCTACTAACTCTTCATTCAGCTCATTTGCTGACTTATTCTTTAACTCTTCTACAAATTTATTAGTTTTCACTGTTATCACCGCCTTCTAAATCTGCTTTAGAAACAATCTTACACTTGCATGGCAGCTTGTGCATAGCAAGACGCAGAGCTTCTCTAGCTGTTTCCTCTGGTACACCAGCGATTTCGAATAATACACGGCCTGGCTTTACAACTGCTACCCAGTACTCCAGAGCGCCTTTACCGGAACCCATACGGGTTTCTGCTGGCTTTGCTGTTACAGGTTTATCCGGGAAAATCTTAATCCAGACTTTACCGCCACGCTTGATGTAACGGGTCATGGCCACACGGGCAGCTTCAATCTGGTTTGATTTGATCCAACATGGTTCAGTGGAGACTAAACCGTACTCGCCGTTAGAAATCGTGTTGCCTCTTAATGCCTTGCCGGCCATGGAACCACGGAACTGCTTACGACGCTTAACTCTCTTAGGCATTAACATTATTTATCGCTCCCTTCCTTGTTTCCTTTAGTAGGAAGAACTTCGCCCTTGTAGATCCATACCTTAACGCCAATCTTGCCGTAGGTTGTATCTGCTTCTGCGAAACCATAGTCAATATCTGCTCTTAATGTCTGAAGCGGGATGGTACCTTCGCTGTAGAATTCAGTACGTGCCATATCAGCTCCGCCAAGGCGGCCTGCAACTGCGGTCTTGATACCCTTAACGCCGGCCTTCATGGTTCTTCCCATGGTGGACTTCATTGCACGGCGGAAGGAAACACGGTTCTCCAGCTGTCCCGCGATGGACTCTGCAACCAGCTGAGCATCCCTGTCCGGACGTTTGATTTCCTTGATGTCGATGAACAGCTTCTTATCAGTCAGCTTCTGAACTTCCTTCTTCAGCTTCTCGATTTCAGAACCACCCTTACCGATAACCACGCCTGGCTTAGCGGTGTAGATGATAATCTTAACTCTGTCAGATGCACGCTCAATCTCAATTTTGGAAATGCCGGCACTGAACAGTTTCTTCTTCAGGAACTTTCTCATATTGTAATCTTCAACCAGGCAGTCAGCAAAATCAGCTTCTGCATACCACTTGGAATCCCAGTCTTTAATAACACCGACTCTTAAGCCGTGTGGATTAACTTTCTGTCCCATATTTGCCTCCTATCTCTCATTCAGAACAACAGTGATGTGGCTCATTCTCTTCTCGATCCTGTAAGCACGTCCCTGAGCTCTCGGTCTGACTCTCTTCATGGTCGGGCCCTGGTTAGCGTAGCACTCTTCAACATAAAGTTTTGCTGGGTCCATTCCGTTATTGTTCTCAGCATTTGCTGCTGCTGATTCCAGTAACTTCTTGATTAAGCTGGAAGCATATCTGGGATTGTAAGTTACAATACCAAGTGCGGTCTGTAAATCTTTGCCTCTGATGGCATCTAATACAAAGCAAGCCTTCTGGACAGACACTCTCGCGTAAGACAGTGTTGCGCTTGGTCTTGTGTCCTTCTGGGCATTTCTTTCTCTCTTGACTTGGGATCTATGTCCTTTTGCCATTAGTAAAACCTCCTTTCAATTTACCGTGAATTACTTTCTCACGCCGGACTTCTTCTCGTCTTTACCGTGACCTCTGTAGGTTCTGGTTGCTACGAATTCGCCCAGCTTATGTCCTACCATATCTTCGGTTACATATACCGGAACGTGTTTCCTGCCGTCATGAACTGCAATTGTGTGACCAACCATCTGCGGGAAGATTGTAGAACGGCGGGACCAGGTTTTGATTACCTGCTTCTGTCCTGCTGCATTCATAGCGTCTACTTTCTTTAACAGATGCGCATCTGCAAATGGTCCTTTTTTCAGTGAACGAGCCATGTGTTCTTAACCTCCTTTAACTATTTGATGGTTCTGCCATCACGTCTTCTTACGATCAACTTGTTAGACTGCTTGTTTTTCTTTCTGGTCTTCAGACCCAGAGCTGGCTTGCCCCATGGTGTGCACGGACCCGGACGGCCGATACCGCACTTGCCTTCACCACCACCGTGTGGATGGTCGTTGGGGTTCATCACGGAGCCGCGGACTGTCGGTCTGATACCCATGTTGCGCTTCCTGCCAGCTTTACCAATGTTGATCAGGGAGTGTTCGCCATTGCCCACAACACCGATTGTTGCGCGGCAGATGATTGGAACCATTCTCATTTCGCCTGAAGGTAAACGTAAGGTGGCGTACTTGCCTTCCTTAGCCATCAGCTGTGCTGAATTACCGGCTGAACGGACTAACTGGCCGCCCTTGCCAGGATATAACTCGATGTTGTGTACCTGAGTACCAACCGGGATGTGATACAGCGGCATGCAGTTTCCAAGCTTTGCCTCTGCTGTATCGCCGCTCATAACCTTCATTCCGTCGGTTAAGCCCTGTGGTGCCAGGATATATGCCTTCTCGCCGTCTGCATAGCAGATCAGAGCGATGTTGGCTGTTCTGTTTGGATCGTACTCGATTCCGATAACAGTTGCCGGAATACCATCCTTGCTGTTTCTCTTAAAGTCGATGATTCTGTATTTTCTTCTGCTGCCGCCGCCTCTGTGACGAACAGTGATTTTACCCTGATTGTTACGACCAGCCTTCTTGTTCAGGGATACTACCAGAGATTTCTCCGGAGTGTCCTTTGTAATTTCCTTGAAATCAGAACTGGTCATATGTCTTCTGGAAGGTGTATAAGCATTATACTTCTTAATTCCCATGACATTTTACTCCTTTTCTTTTTCTTTTCACGGCGCGTGACTTTGGTTGGAATATCTGGGATATCCCGGATGCCGTATAAGTTCTCCGTCCGGGTGTGTCCGGCGGGTGAATGGTTTGTTGGATTAAGGTGTTCTTAACCGCAACGGGTTCCGCTCGACTAAGCCCGAAAAGACCTCGCTAAGTCTCGGGAACGGCGTTCTTACCAGGTTCAAAAAAACCTCACCAAGTAATCACAGCCCCTGGAAAATCTCAATCTCTTTGCTGTCTTCTGTCAGCTTTACGATTGCTTTCTTGGAAGCAGCTGTCTTGCCGAAGGTCATTCCCCTTCTCTTGGTCTTGCCTTCGCAGTTCATGGTGTTCACGCTGGCGACCTTGGTGCCCGGGAACATTTTCTCAACAGCCTCTTTAATCATAGACTTGTTAGCGTCTACATGTACCATGAAAGTATACTTTCTATCGCCCATGGCATTCATGCTCTTCTCAGTGATGACTGGTTTTAAAATGACGTCATAATACTTGATATCTGCCATTATGCGTACACCTCCTCGATGGATGCAACAGCAGCTTTGGTAGCCACTACTGTGTTGTACTTCAGAATGTCGTATACGTTGATGGAGCCGACCTGAGAGGTCTTAACGTCTGCAATGTTCCTTGCAGATAATACTGTATTCTGATCATTGTCAGCCAGAACCACCAGTGCCTTGGATACCTTCAGGTTATCCATAACATTCTGGAACTTCCTGGTCTTAATCTCGTCAAACTTAAGCTCATCTACCACGATAAACTTATTGTCCTGAACACGGCTGGTCAGAGCAGACCTGAGAGCGGCTCTCTTTTCCTTCTTGTTCAGTCTGATGGTGTAATCTCTTGGTGTGGGAGCGAATACGATACCGCCGCCCTTCCACTGAGGAGACCTGGTTGAACCCTGTCTTGCATGACCGGTTCCTTTCTGTCTCCACGGCTTTCTGCCGCCGCCGGAAACCTCAGAACGTGTCTTTGCTTTCTGTGTTCCCTGACGTTTATTTGCAAGCTGTGCAACAACCGCAAGATGTACCAGATGCTCGTTAACTTCTACACCGAACACGGCATCGTTCAGTTCTAATGTGCCAACTTTTTTACCTTCCATATTGTAAACAGATACGTTTGCCATTTGTGTGTTCCTCCTTTCCTATAAAAGCTTACCTTTCAACCTTAACGGTTTCTTTAATTGTTACCAGGCTCTTCTTTGGTCCTGGTACCGCGCCCTTAACCAGAATCAGGTTATTGTCAACATCAACCTTGACAACCTCCAGATTCTGAACGGTAATCTGCTTGCTGCCCATGTGGCCTGGCATTCCCTTGCCCTTGAATACGCGGCCTGGTGTTGTAGCGGAACCGTTGGAACCCTGATGGCGATGGAACTTGGAACCATGTGCCATAGGTCCTCTGTGCTGTCCATATCTCTTGATGGCGCCCTGGAAGCCTTTACCCTTGGAAATAGCGGTTGCGTCAATCTTATCGCCTGCCGCGAAGATGTCAGCCTTAATCTCATCTTTTACGGAATACTCTTCAGCATTCTCAAACTTGAATTCTCTTACATATCTCTTGTAAGAAACGCCAGCCTTATCAAAATGACCTTTCTGTGGCTTGCTGACCAGTTTGTCCCTCTTGTCAACAAAACCAACCTGCACTGCTTTGTAACCATCGTTCTCAGCCGTCTTAACCTGTGTTACCACACAGGGTCCTGCCTGAAGTACGGTTACCGGAACTAAAGCACCATTCTCATTGAAGATCTGGGTCATTCCGACTTTTGTTGCTAAAATCGCTTTCTTCATTGTCTTACCTCCTGTTTCATGATCTACAGCGGAATGCTTTCGCATTCATCCTAGAACAGCCTAATATACGTGGAACACTATGAACCGCCTGGCGGTATGTTGATTCCTCAACAGGAAATGCAGTGTTGCTTCTATATTTAAACCCTTCAGGATATAAACATTTTTTCTTGAAAACAAATTGCCCTGGGGCCGTTCTATTTTGTTTTCATCTTGATGTCGATGTACACACCAGCCGGCATTTCCAGTCTGGACAGCGCATCAACTGTTTTCTGGCTTGGAGCTGTGATGTCGATGAGTCTCTTGTGAGTTCTCTGCTCGAACTGCTCTCTGGAATCTTTGTACTTATGAACCGCACGCAGAATAGTTACTACCTCTTTCTTGGTTGGTAACGGCACCGGTCCGCTCACCTGTGATCCTGTCTTCTTTACAGTCTCGATGATTTTTCCGGCGGACTGATCTACCAACTGATGATCATAAGCCTTTAAAGTGATTCTCATTACTTGACTTGCCATAAAAAAAGTCGCCTCCTTTTCGCACTTTCAAACCAAGTACGACAAGCGGTGACTGTACACGTTTCCGTGTGTGTCCCAACGGAACTCCACACTGATTCTGCCATCTAACATTGCAGTTTCTTTAATTGGTACAGTGACTTGTCGCCAGTTTCCTAACTTGACATTCGCTCCACGGAAAACCTGCCTCACCTTGTGGGCAGCAACCTCTCGCTTCAACGCTATCATGCCACAGCCTTTGTATGATAGCACACATTCCAAATAAATGCAAGTATTTTTTTCAATTTTCCTTTACGGCCTTAGTTAGGAGTTATGTTGGTTTTAATTAATTCTTTTCGTAGCTTTTCCCGGAGCATTCTCACTCAGGCAGACCACGGTCTCATCATGCAAAAAAGGAAAGACCTCCCATTTAATATAGAAGTCTTTCCTTATATCAATCATTTCATTCGCATACCGGCCGTCACGCCAGGCTGTTTACTCTGTGCAGTACGGCTCTGTGGGCTCCTGCGCGTAAGAATTAACGTCACTGTCATCGTCTGCCTTTGTCAGCTCACCGGAGCCGTTGGTTGTAAACTTAACGCCGTCGCTGTTCTTTACATTGCTGCCCTTCATAACCTTACCGGAAGCGTTGACCACATAATTCCTGCCCTCTACCCGGTAGCATACATACTTCTGACCGTCCGTTGCCTTCTGAAGTTTTCCCTTATAATATAAGTAGTTATCCTTAACCCCGTTGACGCCCCGTCCATTGTCCAGGAAATAGAAATCGCTCTTATTGCCGTCGTCCTCGGTCACTTTCATCTTCCCCTTCTGGACACAGCTCTTGTTCTTATCGCCAAAGTAGAACGCGGTCCAGTCATCCTCGCCGGAACCGGTATAAACCTTCTTAAGCCCATACACCGGATTGCCCAGGTGGTTGAACAGGTACGATTTACCGTTCAGCTTCACAATGTCGCTGGTGGTAAGGCGTTCGGAATCAGCTGCCCTCGGTTTGCCGCTGTTGTTAAAGTAGAACCACTCCACGGCTTCCTCATAACCACTCAGTTCCTCAGGCGGTTCAATGGAATACCAGCCAATCTTGGCCTTGCCGTCAGAACCAAAGTACATAAAGTCCTGGATAGAGTCATTGGTCGAGGACTTTACGTTCTTCCAACCCGTCTGCATGGCCCCGTCCTCGTCAAAGCAGTAATAGGTTCCGTCTATCTTACGGGCCGTATAATCGCCGTCCGAGCTGTCCGGCGCGTATTTCTTGCCGTTGGAGGAAAAATAGTACCAGTAGCGGCCGTCATCATCTGTCACGCTGTCGATTCCAGGGGTCACCTTGTCTCTGTTGTCGTCATCGTCATCCGGCGGATACAGCTTCTGCCAGCCTGTCCTCATAACGCCGTCAGAACCGGTATAATACATATCGTCCAGAATCCAGCCAATCTCCATACGGCCGTCACCGTTAAAGTGATACCACTTATTATCAATCTTTTTCCAGGCATCCGTGATTACCTTGCCGCTGCTGCTGAAATAATACCACTCATACTCTCCCTGGTCCCCGGTAAGCTTCAGCCACTTGTCAGTGAGCATGATGCCGTTGCTGTCCATATAATAATCAGACTCAACCCACGCATTGGTGGCCATGACACCCTCGCCGTTGAGATAGCGCCACTGGTTGTCCGCCCCTTTTTTCCATGTATTATATATTTTATTCCCGTTGGAGTCATAGTAGACCCAGGTGCTCCCCGATTGAGCCCAACCCTCTGCTGCCAGGGCAGATATCGTAGCCGTACCAAAGCACAGCACTGCCGCCAGGGCCCACACTGCCACCATCTTTTTCTTCATATGCTCAGCTCCTCTTCCCATCTGCATTCACGCATATCAGCCCGTATTCCGTCAGGGCTGATAATCCTATGGTATATTGTATCAAGGCTCCCTCAATTATTCAACCTAATTTATCTTTCAATTCTATTACAATTTAGCTAAACCGTTTCTATTTTTCCGAAAATGTACCGAATACTTGACGGAGCCGCAGCACTTAGACTATACTCATTATTATCATTATTATCATTATTATATATGGAAGAAACGAGGTTAAATAAATATATGTGGCTTGCAGACGAGTGGAAGGATTATGAAGTGATAGACTGTTCAAAGGGAGAAAAACTGGAGCGCTGGGGCGATTACCTCCTGGTGCGCCCTGACCCACAGGTCATCTGGGACACTCCCAGGAACCATACGGGCTGGAAAAAGATGAACGGCCGCTATCACCGCAGCAGCAAGGGCGGGGGCCAGTGGGAATTCTTCCATCTTCCTGAACAGTGGTCCATTGGATATAAGGGGCTTACATTTAATCTAAAGCCCTTCAGTTTTAAACACACCGGTCTGTTTCCCGAACAGGCTGCCAATTGGGACTGGTTTAGCGCCAGAATTCGAGGGGCAGGGCGCCCGGTCAAGGTCCTGAACCTGTTTGCATATACCGGCGGAGCTACCCTGGCCGCGGCTAAGGCAGGCGCCAATGTCACTCATGTGGACGCCTCCAAGGGCATGGTGGCCTGGGCCAAGGAAAACGCCCAGGCCTCCGGCCTGTCCGAAGCCCCCATACGCTGGATTGTGGATGACTGTGTGAAATTCGTGGAGCGGGAAATCCGCAGGGGAAACCGCTACGATGCGGTCATCATGGATCCTCCCTCCTATGGTCGGGGGCCGAAAGGGGAAATCTGGAAAATAGAGGATGCCATTCATCCTCTGGTCAAGCTGTGCGCGCAGCTCCTGTCAGACAAGCCCTTGTTCTTTCTGATTAACTCCTACACCACCGGACTGGCTCCCACAGTCCTTTCCTACATGATAAGCGTGGAAATCATGCCCCGCTTTGGAGGAACAGTATGCGCCGAGGAGGTGGGCCTTCCCGTCACCCAAACCGGCCTGGTGCTGCCCTGCGGGGCATCCGGGCGCTGGGAGGCATAGAGCGGTGAAAAAGTCCCGCATCAGGATTCACTGATGCGGGGCTTTCTTCTTGCTTGGCTTGTATTTCTTTCTTTTTTGTTTTACATAATCCCGTACTTATCGAAGGAGGCTTTTGCGGCCATACCGTTCTTAATGGCCTCGGCCACCATTTTCTCTCCGGCAGCCTTCTCAATGGCCCTGACAATCACTTCTCCTCAATCTCCTTCGGGATGACCAGAACACCGTCCAAATCCCCAAATATAATATCGCCGGGGTAAGGCCGGCAGCTTCCACAACGCTTATAAACTGAAATGCATTGCTGCTCAGCACGTAAATGGACATGCCAAGGCTGTAGCGCTTAGAAATCTCGTCGTATCTGACGAATCCTTCTTCTTCCTGAGTCGTCAGTACCCTGACCATAGTTCCCTTGCGCATATCTGCCCTCTCGGTGTTTTCAGTCAGCGTCATGCTTTTATGGGCACTGTCAAAAAGCTTTAATACCTTTAATGCCGTTTTTACTGATGAGATTGTATATTGACTTTCCCGTTCCATTCACCCAACTCCAAACCTTTTTTATTTATTTTAGTTTATGTGCTTGCACACGGTCAACCGGTTAATCCTGCTCCTGCTTTGAGAACAGGCCCGGAAGGAAGGCTGAAAAGCCAGGGACATACCCTTGGTCAGGACCGCCGCTACAGTTGACAGTCCGATACTGAACGATACCGGTATTCCAAGGAATACAAATACCAGAAATATGTCCAGCGCAAACCGCGCGCGCTGAAAGCACATTATCAATCAGCTCAACCCTGACATGGGCATTGTCCAGCACGGCAGTGCTGGCGCCGCAGTATGTCAGGATAATGAATACATACCTGGAAAGCTCCTCTGTCCACGCCAGAGGGAGATTGAACACAAAGCGGAACAGCATCTGGAGAAAACACACCACGCAGCACCTCCTGTAGGAGCAAAGTGCTCTTTGGCCGTTTTGAGCATGTCCCTGTTATTGGTATAAGAAAACCGCGGCAGTTCCCCCAGTCCGGCCTCGTGATAAATTGCCTGGAGATGAAGGATACCATTGGTGGAGCCGCCCATGGTCAGAAGGTGCATAACTGCGTTCTCAAATGCGTGCTCTGTTAGGATATCCCTTGTGGTAATTCCCTTTTGAACCAATTCCACAATTTTCTCCCCGGTCTCACCCCCCTTTTGCCATGCGGGCTGCCAGGACTGCCGGAATGGTGCTGCTTCCCATCAGAGACATGCCCAGGCTCTCTGATAATGCGCTCATGGTATTAGCAGTTCCCAGCATGGCACAGGAGCCACTGTGGAGAACTCCATGGGCGTTCCTCCTGCCTTGATAATTCCCTCCTTTACGCTCTCACACAGTTGTTTCAATACAAAATGTCCCGGCGTCGCATTGGTATAGCTGTTTGCATTAGCAATGATGGGTTTGCCCTGCCCATACAAAAAACTGCCGATACAGTTTCCTCTAAGATACTGCATCGGCAGGACTGACTTGTTCCTCTGTCTGCCGGGACTTCGGCACTATTTATAATTCTACTCCAGCAGCCGTCCCACATCCAGCTTTCCCCACCCCTGCTGGTTATGCGGCAGGCCCAGGTCCAGGGCGCGTTCCCTGATACGAAGCTTCACATCCTTGTTGCTCATATCCGGGTACTTCTCCAGCAGCAGGGCTATGGCGCCCGACACTAGGGGCGTGGACATGCTGGTACCTGATTTTGAAAAATATTTGCCGGGCTCATTGCAACAGCTAATGATGCATGAGCCCGGCGCTACCAAATCCGGCTTGCAGACACAAGCCAGTGTGGGACCTCTTCCGGAGTAATCCACCATGCGGCTTCCCATGACATCCACTTCCTTGTGGTCGTCCGAGCAGCCCACTGTTATGACCTTGCGGCTGATACCGGGAGTTGTGATGGTCATCCGGCCCGGTCCATGATTTCCGGCTGCCACCACCACCACAAGGCCGTCATCCCAGGCCGCATTCACCCCCCGCACCAGAATTGAGTTCTCTGTCATGTCCCTGCGCGACAAGGACCCTACGGAGATGTTCACAATGCGGATATTGTATCTGTCCCTGTTCTCCCGGATCCATTTAAGTCCTGTCAGTACGTCCGTGGCATAGCCGTTTCCCTTCTGGTCCAGCACCTTCACTGATATCAGACTGCATCCCGGCGCCACTCCTCTGTATTTTCCGTCGGAGGAGATGCCGCTGCCCCCAATCATTGCAGCTATATGGGTGCCATGGCCATTGTCGTCATAGGGCGATGTGCGGTGGTTTACAAAGTCAGCAAAGGCTGTCACTCTATCCTTAAAATCCTCATGGAGGTAAATTCCGGTGTCAAGTACTGCCACACCCACTCCTCTACCCGTAATCCCCATGGAATATACTTCTTCACAATTAATGTCTTCTCTCGCCTGATTCACATCACGATTTTCTCCTTTTTTATTAGGATATTCTATAATGAATGAAACTGTGCCACGGCACCGTGTGCCGCGGTCAGGCAGGCAGAACTGTCAGGCGGTTTTATCCGCCTGACAGAACCAGAAAAAATTTTCTTTAAAATGAAGGCGGAACCTGCTTCTGCCGATCCACGTCAATTACACCGTAGGTATTGATTCTCAGCTTCGGAATTACCGGAAGGCTTACAAATGCCAGTGTCATGAATGCATCTATATCGCTGCTGATTCCCAGCTCCCTGGTACACGACTTCAGAGCCTGCAGCCGCTCCTCCACCTCCTGCACGGATAAAAGGCTCATAACTCCGCCAATGGGAAGGGCAAGCTCGCCTAATACCCGGCCCTCTGCCGCCACGGCCAGCCCGCCTCCATTCTTTCTCACCGTGTTGGCGGCCAATACCATATCCCAGTCATTGGTGCCCACCACAATCAGGTTATGGGAATCATGGGCAACGCTGGTGGCCACAGCCCCCTTCTTAAGACCATATCCGCCTACAAAGCCCAGCCCCTTGTGCCCGGTGTGAAGATGGCGTTCAAACACAGCCGCCTTCACGATATCCTGTTCCAGGCTGACGCCAGGTGCCATTCCCGGAGTATCCTGCCAGGGCACCAGACGCTCCTCTGTGAGAAGTTCATGAGGCTTGAACTGTATAACACGCTCCATGGTTCCCTTTTGCTCCAGCACCAGGTCCTCCAGGGTAATCTCATCCATGCGGAAGGAGTCAAATACGCTTGGGAACGCAGCTTCCAGGTCACTGGCCGCTTTTCCCGCAGAGCCCATATCCTTCCCGGCTCCCAGGCATACTCCCTCTCTTGCCGTCAGGACGCCGTTCTTGTATACAGCCGCCACCCGAAACTCCTTCAAATCCTCAAGCACTGCCAAATCCGCCCTCAACCCAGGCATGACAGCTCCCCTGTCCTTCAGCCCAAAATACTGCGCCGCATTAAAAGTCCCCATCTTAATGGCCCGTATGGGGTCCGCTCCCATGGCCACTGCCCTGCGGATGATATAATCAATGTGCCCCATGGAAATCAGGTCGCCTGGATGCTTGTCATCTGTCACCAGCATACATCTCTCATAATAGGGGGCCTCAAACAGGGGCATAAGCGCTTCCAGGTTCCTGGCAGCCGTGCCCTCCCGTATCATGATCCACTGTCCCCTTCCAAGTTTTTCCAGGGCTTCCCCTGCATCCGAACACTCGTGGTCAGACCACACGCCGGAGCACACATAAGCATTCAGCTCATTCCCTCCCAGGAAAGGCGCGTGGCCGTCTATAACCTTGCCGCGGCTACCTGCCTCCTTAAGCTTCTCCATCAGATCCTCCTGGCCGGCAACCACTCCCACTGAATTCATTACCTCTGCCAGACCCAAAACCCTGGGATTCTCATAATACGGCTTTATATCCTCCGGCCCCAGCACGGCTCCGGACTCGTCCAGTCCAGTGGAGGGTACGCAGGAGGGCATGACAAAAAATGTATCCAGGGACAGTCCCTCCGTGGCTTTTAACATGTAGTCCACACCCTGGCATCCTGCCACGTTGCCAATCTCATGGGGATCCGTGATCACGGTTGTGGTGCCGTGGGGAAGGACAGCCTTTTCAAACTCCGGCGGCGACACCATGGAGCTTTCAATATGTATATGCCCGTCAATAAAGCCGGGACAGATATACCTGCCCGTCATGTCCGCGTTGATAAGTCCGTCATATTCCCCTATGCCGGCTATGCAGCCGTCCTCAATGGCTATGTCCCCAACCTCTGTGCGCTCCGTAAATACATTGACGATTGTTCCCCCTTTTAATACAAGGGATGCCTTTCTCCTTCCGGAAGCAACGTCCATCATTTTTTTAAGATCATTGTATTGTCTCACACAAATACCTCCTTCTGTCTATTCTTTATCCCCCAATATATTTGATATCATAATACTATAATCTATGTAAAAGTACAATATTCTGATATTATTAAATTTTTATGTAAATTATTACTACTTTTTCATTCATTTAGATATTCTGCAAAATTTTTACATTCTACCACTAAAACGCTTGTATTTCCGCTTCATCGTGCTATAATAGTCTCATGGAAGTATAGCTCAGCTGGGATGAGCGTTCGCCTCACACGCGAAAGGTCATGGGTTCGAGCCCCATTACTTCCATCTGTACAAAACCCACGTAATTGCGAGAAACAACGTAATAGCGTGGGTTTTTGGTTGTCAAAAAATATTGCATTATCCTTATATGGGTATGGAAATATGTAAATATATCACACGATATCACACGAAATATCACACGTAAATAGCGGGCCCGGTCACATCCGGTGCCCGCTTTTATTACCACTAAATTCTCAAAAAATTATATCAATTCCTCTTGACTTTCCACGCATTGCGTGGTATAATCTATATATAAGATAAAGGACGGGGGAACAGAAAAATGATGAAAAGAGCAGAGAATACAAAAGAAAAGAGAAGCGAATTGCACGGATACAATATCATGGTGGACCGCACTGATGTCCATAAGATTATCGCTTTCAAATTTACCCAAGAAATGACCGGAACTGAGAAACAGGTAGCATACGCAAGAGATATACTTGCTCAGAAGGTTTTCAATACAGACGAAATGGCTGGAATGATGATGTCCAAGGGTAAGATGGATGCACAGAGTTACACAGCCGGAATGGAAAGCCTTATCAGCCAGTTGAGCCAAATGACAGATGCCAAATACATCATAGAGCATGTTAAATAAGGAGGACGCTATGAACAGAATTAAAGAATACCGCATAAAAGCACGTATGACACAATCTGATTTATCTGCTTATCTGGAAATACCGACCAGGACTATTGAGGACTGGGAAACCGAGAAACGGAATCCAGCTCCTTGGGCGGAAGAATTGATCATCAGACAATTAGAGGAATTAATCCATCCTTGTCTCATGAAAAAACTTATAAATAAATTTTCGGATTTGGCTTATGAAAAGCTGCTTCCGGAAAATTACAATGTATTTTCAGATCCTCGCGTTTTTTCGCATGATGATTATTTCAAATTTATTCACGATGAAATGGAAAAAATAGGAGTTGAGGATAGCGATTATGAGTACTGTCCGAAAAGCATTGACCCCAATTACCTGGAGAATGTACGAGCCGGGCGGGAAATACATGAAACTATATTATAGGATGAATATCAATATGAAAACTTTTAAAGGATACATAAATTATGGATGCTTAGCTACTTTAGGAGATTTTTTAGGTGATTTAGAGTAAATTAGAGAAAATATTATGGAAAAAAATATCGCCAACTCATATTGAGAAGGCGATATTTTTTTTGATAAAATCAAACAACTTAACGTTTTAATCCACACCGCTCAATTTGGGGAACAGTGACAAGCACCGGGCCCATACCCCGATACCTTATGTATTAATCATATATCAAAGTCCCAAATTTGTCAATAAGCTATTCGGCCAGTCCGGTCCACTGCAATGCTCCATCCTGGTCCGGTTAAAACTCCCCTATGTACTGTTTGCCTTCCGGCGCCACATACAAAGCGCATTCCAGCGGATGTCCGGCTCGTGGCTCAAAATAATAGTCCTTACCACCAATTACATGCCAGTTGGTCAGTGCATATCCATCCGAATTAAAATAATACTTGTGATGGTTTATAATCTGCCAGCACTCCTTGTAGTACTCTGTGGTGCTGTATGCATACCACCATCCATTACTATCATGGTGCCATCCTACCTCATATTCCGGCTGCTCCACCAGTGACCAGTCAGGACGTCCATAACCATCAATACGGCTGTTATCCAAACTGTACTCCTTACAGCATACCGCTCCGCCGTTGGCAACCACCTCGCCGCCAGCACTGGTGTTACCTTCGATGGTTCTAACCTTGGTCCTGGTGACCTCATAGACGATACCTGTATGGCAGATGCGCTGGGAGTTTTTAAAAAATATCTGGTCACCCGGTTGCGGGTTGTTCTTATGGTACTGGCCTCTGTCCTTATAATACTGGGCGGACGTAGGCGTATAGGCCGAAAAACCTCCTCCCAGGAGCTGTCTGGCCGCCACCTGTCCAAAGGCCTGGACGAAGCACCAGTCCACAAACATATCACACCACGGCTGCCCCTGAAGGGATGGATACAGGTCTCTGGCATACTTGGTGTAGTTGCTGCTGCCTGCATTCGCTGTCTTATTGTCAAGCTGGCTGTTACTGCGCTTCTCCAGATATCCAATCTCATTCTTTGCAGCATTCAGTAATTTATCTATTGATTTCATAAAGCCTCCTATCAAAAAATAAGGCCCAGGGATATCCCCAGGGCCATTGTTGTACCGGTGCAACTTACTCTTCTTTGCCATCCACGCCGTTCTGGTTACGGTCACTTGGGCCGCCTACCCCGCTCTGGTGCTTACCCGGATGCGGCGTGTCTGTTGGTGCATCATAAAGGTATGGGGTAGGCTGCTTTTCCTGCAGGTCTGGCCCTTCTGCCAGATATCCTCCGTTTCCCGGAATATGCGCTGCATGTTTTCCTGTCGTTTCTGCCATAATATGTACCTCTCTTTCTGCTGTTTCAGGGACAGCTCATTTATTATTCAAAATAGTAATCAGTCCACTATTTCCCACTCTTCGGAGAACAGTTCAATCATTGTCTCTTTCCACGGCACACGCCCGAAGCGGCTCTCCACATAAAGATATGGGGCTGTCATTTGCTCGCCAATTCGATTTCTTACCGCCGCGCGAATCGTGCTTTCCTGCGCCTCTGTTAATTCCTTATTAAGTGCTAAACACACATCCGTACAAATGGCATGGGCGATTCCCGCTCTAGTATCCTTCATATCTGGAGGAAACGCACAGCGGATAACCACATCCTCTTTCCACTGTGGCAGCCTCATCCCCTTTCCATACTTCTTAACCATGCGCAGTGCTGTTCCGAAGTCCAATTTCTGCTTACCGCCAAGCACAGGACAATTTTCACGGTCTGCTGGCATCCACTCATCAGACAGAATATTCCGCAATGTATACTCAACCCGTTGTGTTTCCCTGATATCCAGTACCGGTCCCTGTCCATGGTCTACATCCTGTGGCCTGCAATGCATCATAATAGTTTCCTTATCGGCATCCCAACTCCAATATCCACCCCAGGACGGAAGTTTCATTGGGATACCATTTTTCATATGATTTAATGCTTCTAAAAATCTCATATTTCCTCTCTTTCTTTTCTGGATCGATAAGTTCTGCCGTTATTACCCTAACGGCCGGGAGATAGCGGACCATCTCCTTCTATTTCTGTTTGCTTTTTTCTGACTGCGTGCCAAAGTAAAACCCTACAATCATTGTAAAAATAGTCAAAAATTGTTCCCCGGTAATCTCACCGGCGCAAGTAAGGGCAATAAACCCACCTGTTAAAGCTAATGTCATAATGGATTTAACATCAATCAGTTTTGCAACCTTATCTTTCATGCCTTATTCCACTCCTTCCGGCTCTGTTGGAAGAGCCATTATTTCTTCGTATAATTTTGTTCCAACACCATTGCCATGGAGGGCGTGGTACTGCTTATACACATCCTCAATCGACTGTTTTACATATATCGGGCAGTAATGCAAATCATCATGATACTTATTATATACTCTGATGATTTCTGCCCGGAGCAGAGCACGCACTCCATTCCTGCTGGCCATAACTTGACTATACAGATATGCTATGACCGGGACAAATGCACTGCACACCCATCCCGGCCATGAACTTTTAACGTATTCAAATAGCTCCATCTCTTATCCTCTTAAAATAATTTATAATACGGCCGCTCCTCGCCCCACCACCAATACCGTAACCAGTCATCCAGCACGATTCCGGCCAGGCTTACCGGCATCCAAAGCAGGCAGTACTGGGGATATACCTGACCCAGGATATTGCCCGGCAGGCCGCTGTAATCCCACACGTTCCATCCCAGCCACAGGTTGACCACACAGCCAGTCGCAAACTCCAACACTGTCACAATGCAGGCTCCAATAATCACCTGCTGGCATAGGGGCATATCCCAGGGCAATACCTCGTTAATCAGCCCCAGAGCGACAAAACAGATGCCACCCAGGATAAACATAGTCCAGTGGCTATGTCCCCGCCAAATGGCTTCCAGGCTTATGTATATCAGTCCTCCAACGGCCCACAATATGACATACTTATCGTTCCGCCTGCGCCCCATCCGTGCTCACTCCCATCTGCCCGGCTATCTGTGTCAGATACGTCTTAAGCAC
>ERZ506996.117-NODE-117-length-78670-cov-26.3307_pt1 | contig 78670 bp, 70 predicted proteins | sample MGYA00512882_ERZ506996 | MGnify/ENA metagenome assembly ERZ506996 | reverse complement strand
AAAAAACTTTTTAAACATTTTTCATTTTACCTATTGACATTTCTTAGCTGGACTTTTTTATGTGTTTTACATTTTTATGTAAAATGTTTTCATTTTCTTCCGTTTTTTATGTCTTTTTCATTTATTACTATATCTTTTTTTCATTTTATTGTCAATACTTTGTAAAAATTTACATTTTTTACATTTTCCCTGTACATTTCTTCTATTTTGGTGTATTCTAAATATATCATTAGATTGTGAGGTATCAGCCATGTCAACAAAACCAACCATTTCCCAGATAGCAGATATGTCCGGTGTCTCTATAGCCACCGTATCACGCTTTATCAACAATACAGCCGCAGTCAAGGGCAGCACCGCAAAAAAGATCATGGAAGCCATCCATTCTCTGGATTATCCACTGCCTGAAAGCTTTATTGCCTCCAACACGAAAAAGGACGGCAAGGTCATTCTGATCAATATACCGTCCGTCTCCAATCCATTTTACAATGATGTAATCAAGGGAGCACAGGATGCGGCCCTGCGCCATGATTACTACACCCTGGTAAATGTCCAGCATCTTAATTCATCTACTGAATCAACCTTTTTTAATCTGCTAAATAACATTAACCTCTGCGGCGCCATTATATTAAACGCCATGGATCAAGGATATTTTAACAGCCTTTATCATACCATTCCCTTTGTACAGTGCTGTGAGTATACGGAAAACCAGAACCTGGTCTCCTATACCAGCATTGATGATGTGGCAGCCGCCAAGACAATGATGGAGTATATCCTGTCCACAGGGCACACAAAGATTGCTTTTCTGTGTGGACCGGACCGGTATAAATACGCACGCCAAAGGAAGGCCGGATATTTACAGACGCTGGAAGCCGCCCATATTCCCCTGAACAAGGACTGGATCATCCAGCTGCCTGAGCTGGACTTTGACATGGCCCTCTCATCCACACACCAGCTTATGTCTCAGAAGGAGCATCCCACAGCTGTCTTTGCCGTCTCCGATGTGCTTGCCGCAGCCGCCATACGCGGATGCCGCCTGGCCGGACTTTCCGTACCAGCGGACATTATCGTTACGGGATTTGATAATGTGAACATATCCCAGGCCACATCCCCTCCCATCACAACCATCAACCAGCCAAAATATCAGATGGGCTACATGGCATGTGAGCTTCTGATTGAAAAGCTAAATACTCCCGGAGCAAAACCGCGGCAGGTACTGCTGAACACAGAGCTCATCATACGGGAATCCACACAGAGACAGCGTACCTAGCACCAGAACATCACGGACCGGGAAGCATACTTTGGAGTCAAATGAGAGCCAAAAGGGCGCTATGCCGATGCAGAGCGCCCTTAATTACGTCACTATTCACTTGACAATACTTCTCTCTTCCCCTTATATTCAGGGGGATTTTATGATGTATTACTACGTTTTTACCATGACCGTAACGTACAAGAAACCGTTGCTTACAGTTTAAACTGTATTATCATTCCTTATCTCGGCGGCGGACGGCTGTGATGCTGCCGGATCCCCCCTACAGGCAGAAATCACATATAGTTCTACAAAATCGGGCAAATCCCTTGGAATTTACAAACTTTTATGCGATAATAAAACTACAAGCAGACAAGGAGGCCGATATGGGATTTAAACTGGATTTGATTATTAACGAAAACTATTCAAAACTGAACGACATCGACCTGCATATTCTCCATTTTGTGCAGACCAATCTGAAGCTGTGCACAACAATCAGTATCGCTGACCTGGCCAGAAAATGCAATGTTTCGACAGCCACCGTCCTGCGTACCACCCAGAAGCTGGACTTCAGCGGTTACAGTGAATTCAAATTTTTCCTGAAAAACGATACGGAGAAGGTTAATGTCTCCACGCTGGATATGATCGAGATTATCAGCCAGGACATCTCGCAGACCATCAAGCTCTTCAAGCAGAATAAGGAAATCAATGAGATCTGCCGGATCATCGACAAATCTGACAACATCTACGCTTACGGCACCGGACACGGACAGCGGCTGATGCTGCAGGAATTTGCTCGCTGTTTCCTGAATGTCAACAAGAATATCATCCTGATCCCGTCTCTGACTGAGTTAAAGATCATCAAGAAATTTATGAAAAAAACGGATTTGCTGTTCATTGCCTCCTGGTCAGGCAATATTGACAAGTACCGGGACACCCTGATCAACCTGGAAGTGCTGGGCATTCCGATGATTTCCATTACCTGCTTAAACAACAACGATTTATCTGCCATGTCCAAGTACAACCTCTATTTCCAGAGCAGCACCATGGACAAGGATATGAATATCAACCGTTCCTCTTACCTCACGCTGCATCTGATTCTGCATCTGCTCTATGATGGTTATATCGACTACGCGACCTGCAAAATTTAGAACGGCGCTGATATTGATAAGAATTACACGAAACCTGTTTTTTACAATACAACAACACTGCCGCCTTAACGGTCATTCCCCGTTAAAGCGGCAGCCTTTTTCATTGCTTATTCAAACCTTCAGGCACAGCAGTGTTATTTCGCAGACATTGCCCACGCCTTGTTGAACAGCAGCGGACGAAGATATGCAACCGTGGAGCACATCGGCAAAATATCCGGATTCAGACGGATATTCAACTCATTCTCCAGGTAGCTTCTTCTTTGCATCATACGCTTCCACAGCTCCGGCGCATGCTTCTGAATTTCCTGTCTCAGCGCCTCGTCCGCCAGAGCCACCGTGCTCTCCGCACTGGTTCCGGCATATCCTTTCACCCACGGAATAATGTCGATCTGGAACAACATTCCGCTTTCCAGCACTTCTTCACTTCCCGCATACACCGGTGAAGACATCCACTCCTCGTCAGCCGTCAAATGTCCCGGACATAAAGACCAGTGATACTCTGCTTTCGGAAGCACCTCGTCGATGCGCTGATACAGCTGGCCGCCGGTCATCCCGCAGTGTACCTGCTCCAGCCATTCCACCACAGCACCGTAATACGGCTTCACCACAGCATCCACATAATCCCGTGCACCTTCCGGCAGCTGAGATGCATCCTGCGCCGCATAACCGACACGAGAAGACAGACCGCCCTTGTAGCCGATTGTCAGGCTGATGGTATCTCCTGTTTTTACTTTATTTTCTGTCGGATAGATATTGGCCTTCACAAAACGCTTGCCGGCAGCCGCAATCGTAACCACGCTGTTTTTCTGTCCCAACGCGTTCAGCGACTCGCCCAGCGCCGTCTCGCATACGCCCTCATCCAACAGATTCATGGTGCGCAGCATACAGTCGGAAGCAAGCGACGCGCCGAATTCATAATGCTCAATCTCATTGACGTTGTTGGTACGGCGGACGCCCTTATTTCCGATAAACAGATGCGTCGCATTCACCACGTCCCCGGTCTCCCCTGCAATTTCCCGGATCGCGTCCACAACATAAGACGGCGCGTCAAACAGCTTTGCATTATCTTCCAGACTGCTGGTAAAATACTTCCAGCCGACAAGCCCGATTCTCTTTCCCGGTGCGATACCGGCCTGCTTCAGCAGCTCTGTCAGGCTTTCGCTGTTTCCCATCGGCTGATTCGGCAGGGAGAAATACGGCGCATGAATGGCCTCCGCCTGAATTCTGGCCGACGGAACCTTATTCAGATTCTCATTTCCCATCATCATGTAATGGGTTCCGCCCTGATTGAGCACCAGAAGTGCCTCCTCAAAACGCGGCAGGAAACCGGTCAGGTACTCAAAGTTGTTGCCGTGTTCCAGATCTGCATACACCACCAGGGTGTCAAAGTGATCTTCTTTCATCCGACGCAGCACGCTGTCGTACCGTTCCTGCATGGTTTCGTCTGTCAGCATCACTGGTACACCGGTACAGTCCGATGCCGGTTCCCTGACTTCTTTATAGACAATGTTTGTATATTTTTCCATGAAATCCCCTCTTACTGCTGTTTGACTGTAACGGTTCAATCTCATTTATTTTTGCTGAGATCCATTACCAGATGAAGCAGAACATCTGCGCCTTTCTTGATGCTCGCATATTCCGTCCACTCCTCCGGGCAGTGAGATACGCCGCCGCGGTTACTCGGTACATAAATCATGTTGGTGTCGCAGAAATCCGTCATAATCATGGAATCATGGCCGGTACCGTTATTGATGATCATGTGGCTGTATCCCAGTTCTTCACAGATTGCCTCCATCCTGGCCACATTTTCCGCACACATAACGCTCGGCCCGGTCGGGTTCGGATAATTGATTCTCGTAATTTCCTCCAGCTCCGTGCGGATGCCATATTCTGCGCTGACTGCATTCAGAATTGCGGTGATCAGCTCCTTAAAATTCGTTTTCTCGATACATTCCCTGCTGAATGTACGGATCTCGATCTTGCCCTCTACATACTCCGGCACGAACTGGTTGGAGTTCGGAGTTACATCCAGCTTGCCGACCATACCGGTAACATCCGGTCCCAGCGCCTTGATCTGTCTGTCAAACTCTGCGATAAAGCTGGCCGCCGCTACCAGCGCGTCTTTCCGGCTGTCCATCGGTACAGTGGAATCTGCGGTTGCACCGTGGAAACGGATTGTGTATCGTCCGATTCCGGCCAGGTACCTGATCAGGCCAATCTCGATATTTTCACGCTCCAGCACCGGCCCCTGCTCGATGTGCAGCTCCAGGAAGTTCTTAATGGAGCCCGGTTTGCGGATGGCTGCTTTCAGATCCGGCTTCAGGCCGTACTCCGCCATCGCCTCCAGCTTTGTCTGACCGAAACGGTTTTTCACTGTCTCCAGCTCACGCTGAGTCATGGTTCCGAGCATTGCTCTGGAGTTGGATACGCCGGTACTCGGTCCGAACGTAGCCCCCTCCTCGGCATTCATCAGAATCAGCTCCAGCGGATAATCGTTCACAAATCCTTCTTCTGTAAGTACACGCATCACTTCCAGCGCGGAAACAGAACCGGCAACGCCGTCAAATGCTCCGCCGTTGACTACGGAATCGTAATGAGAGCCCAGCATAACAACCGGCGCATCTTTCATGGTTCCCTCGCGGCGTCCGAACAGGGTTCCGAATCCGTCCTCATAGATCTCAAGGCCAATTTTCTTCATCTCCCCAGTCAGATAATATTTGGCCATGGTATCTTCCTTAGAATAGGAAGAACGGGTCACTCCCTTTCCCGGAGTGGACGTAAACTGAGCTAATGTTTCGATATCTTTCTGTATTCTTTCTGTTCTGGTCTGCATAATACCACCCCTTTCTTTACTGCACGTTTTAACTCTGCCGCAGCTTTCTCAACCTTGGTACCGTAAACTACCTGGATATTATTCTCATTAATTTTAATAATACCAAGAGAACCGGTTCTTTTCAATAATGCATCATTTACAATAGAAGTATCTTTTAAAACAAGTCTCAGTCTGGAGATGCAGTTGTCGATCTCAAGGATGTTCTCTTTTCCGCCAAGAGCATCCATGATGCCGTTTCCAAGCTCGGTCACTTCATCGGTATCGACTACTTCGTCCGTCTCGTCCTCGCGACCCGGAGTCTTGATATTGAATTTCACAATCGCCCACTTAAATACAAAGAAGTAAATCATTGCATAGATCAGGCCGATTACGACGTTCAGGAGCCATTTGGTCTGCGGCCCGCGCAGTACACCGAACAGCATCAGGTCAATCAGACCGCCGCCGGCATTACCGATACATACGCCCAGTAAGGTGTTGATCAGGAAAGACATACCAGCCATGAAAGCGTGGAACAGCCATAACAGCGGAGAGATGAAGAAGAATGAAAACTCGATAGGCTCCGTGATTCCTGTAAAAAGGCTGGTTAAACCTGCTGCCAGCAAGATACCTTTTACCTTCTGTTTATTCTTCGGCAGTGCGGTTTTGTACATTGCATAGCATGCTGCCGGAAGACCGAATACCATGAACGGGTGAGTACCCTGTGTCAGGAAACGGGTAGCCTGGCGCATAACGTCCATATCCGGCTCTGCCTGCATCAGTAACGTATTGAAAATGTTCAGCGCGCCGGAAACCTGCTGTCCGTCGATCATTGCCGAGCCACCGATTGGGGTGAAACGGATCAGCTGATTGAGGATATGATGCAGTCCGGTCGGAATCAGGAGTCTCTCCAGGAATCCGTAAATGAATGTGCCGAATGCACCTGCGGAAGCCAGCAGTGCGCCGAATCCATTGATTACCATGTTAAATAACGGCCATACGAAGAACATTACAATGGCTAAGAACGGAATCGTTACAACCATCATAATCGGAACAAATCTCTTGCCGCTGAAGAAGCTGAATGCGGTCGGCAGCTGTGTCTCGTGGAAACGGTTGTGAATCATAGCAGTCCACAGACCAACGATAATACCGCCGAAGATGCTCATACGATAGGTGAAAATACCCATTACTGTATCATAGGCTGCGTTTTTCTGAGTTGCTTCCAGCGCGCTCATGCCCTGTCCCATCAGGTACTCGATACTGGTCGTCTCAGCGTTCACACCCTTTAAGCCCAGGAAGAAACGAATTGTCGTGTGGAATAAAATAAAACCGATAATAGAAGCAAAGGTTGCCACTTCTTTATCTTCTCTGGACATACCCTGTGCCACAGACATACAGAACAGAATCGGCAATAAGCCGAACAGTCCGCCCGCCAGAGCATTAATCAGACTTACAAAATCGTTTACAAACCCCACATTCGCCAATGCATTCCCAAACACATTCGGGTTCAGTAATGTTGATGCCAAACCTAACAACAAACCTGCTGCCACGATGATGGACAATGGTCCCATCAAGGACTTACCAAGTTTTTGTATAAATGTTTTCATACCTTTCTTCCTCCTGTTGTTTAAGTTAAGATGTGCGCACCGTGACTTTATTCACACTGCCATTATAACATCTGAGGTTTTGAAGTAAATAGTCACGGAGGATTATGAAATGGGTCTTAATTTTATAAAAATTTTACGTTTTGTGTAATTTTTGACAATATGAGCAGACGATACTTGACTTTTTCGAACACTTTACATATAGAAGAAATGCATTTAGCCTCGAAGTATTCCAGGACCTGCTGTACCTGTATTCATTATTCATTCCCTTCTTCTGTTGGCATGCCCCTCTTTGTCGATAATATCCGCTGCCGCCTTCAGAAAACGCCATGTATTATGAGTAATCCAATTAGGCTTCTCTAAAAAATCATCCACCATCATCCGCGTTACCTGAGATAACTTTAGCCCTTCAACTTTTGCCAATGTCTCCCAGTGTTCCTTTTGTTTTGGCGTCACACGTATCGCAAACCAATTAATTTTTATCGCGAAACTCCTCAATAGAGAGCTTGTACTATTATCAAGTACGTATTATTTTATCGAATTTGACACCAAATCAGTTCCCCTGAATGTTAATACCATGGATTCCATCATCCAAAATGTATAACATCTTCAGTGCTAGTTAACACGTAAAATCGTTATTAGCTAATTAAAAGCCTATAACATATTAATAAAAAATTCAGGAGGTTTTCATGGAAATACAAGAAGAATATTATTCGATTAATGAGATCTGCAGAAATTTTAAAATCAGCCAGTCTACCGTATATAAGATGATTAAGGATATAAAAATTCGTGCCATTAAATTAGGCCGGTGTTGGAAAATTCCTAAAAAAGAATTTCTCCAAATGTTATATGAGCACTTTTAATTACATTTTTCTAAATACGTTTCAGCAGTAATCCCTCTATCTGCCTGAACGAATAAAGCTACTAACGCTATAAAACTAATAGCTAACTTTTCATATATCTGCCTAGAAAAAAGAAATATCCCAGAGATACCAGCCGATGCTCCAACTTCTCAAACAAGAAAACATTGATATTGACTCATGCATAAAATTATTTATTTGACACCCAAATATGCTTCCAATACATTGTATATCCAATGACAGCTAATACACAAAAAGACGAAGCAGATACAAGCTTCGACCATCTAGTTTCTTTACTAATTAAAATTGATGCCTTATTATGTCATCTGGTGTAAAATTGGTGTAGAAAGGGCGTCCTGCCCTCGCAGAACGCCCTCATATACGTACTTATTTACTTAAAAATACTTCTTGCTTCCCCAAAGATTACTCTTCTTCAAATCCAGATACTCATTATAAGCCTTTTCCAGTATCTGCTTCTCATTGGAAAACTTCAGCAGATGGTATGCCTCGTAGAACTTATAATACCCGGAATCCAGAAAGTACTCTTCCCGCTGTGGTTTGCTGTAATAGCTGTCGGCCATCATCAGATACCAGTGTACGTCCTTTTCCACCACATCCTGGGGAGTGTTAAAGGAGTATTGGCTCTTGCCGATATACTTGATAATGGATGCACTGACACCGGTCTCCTCCTTCACTTCACGGAGGGCCGTCTCTTTATACTCTTCGCCAGCTTCTACTGTTCCCTTAGGCAAAACCCATCCCTCATACTTGTTCTTGTAATTCTTATAAAGGACGAGGATTTTACCACGAAATATAACCACACCGCCGCAGCTCGTTGCTTCAATCATTGCAATTCCTCCTGGTGTTGGTGTGAACCTGATCTGCGTCTGTACCGGACGGGTCCCTGATAGTCCCAGCGTGCGTCCCGCATGTATGCGGCACAGCATCTATTGTCCCGGTTACGCAATCATAACTGGTCTTAGTATACAACTTTTGGAAAGGATATGCAAGGCTTATCTGCTATTTCAGGGCTGGCAGGTATTGGGAAGCGGGATTGGATAAACGCCGGACAGCCATGCTGATACCGGTATCCTGCCAGACTTTAATCCAGCCCGTTCATCCCCTTAAATACTTTCTCCGCGGTTATGGGAAGTTCCCGTATTCTCACTCCTACCGCATTGTAAACCGCATTGGCAATGGCCGGGGACGGCGTGTTGATGACCACTTCACCGATGGATTTAGCGCCGAATGGGCCGGTGGGCTCGAAGCTGCTCTCAAACTCCACCTGCACTCTGCCCACATCCAGACGGCTGGGCACCTTATACTGCATAAAGGAGTTCTCATGGACCTTTCCGTCCTTTGAATAGCTTACGTCCTCATACAGGGCCATGCCAATTCCCTGGACCAGTCCGCCCTCAGTCTGGACCCTTGCCAGATTTTCATTGAGAGGCGTTCCGCAGTCCACCGCGGCAGCGAATTTGATTAACTCCACCTGTCCCGTCTCCAGATCCACCTCCACCTCGGCGGCTCCTGCCATAAAAGGCGGCGGAGATATGGGCGAGGAATGGGACTGGGTCACCTGAAGGGCGTCCTCATTGGCACACTGCACCCTGTTTGCCAGATCCTTTATGGAGATTTCCTTTTTGGTACCGTCCTCCCCGCAGGCCAGCTTATATACCCGCTTTCCGTCAAACTCCAGCTCCTCCACTCCTGTTTCCAGGTATTTGGCTGCCTTGTGGAGAATTTTTTCCTTCAGGGCTTCACATGTCTTTACCACGGCTGTTCCGGTCAGATAGGCAGTGCTGGAAGCATAGGAACCGGAGTCATAGGGGGATATATCCGTATCAGCCCCAAATACCACGATATCATCCAGCTCGCAGCCCAGACATTCGGCAGCCACCTGGGCCAGCGTGGTGTCGCAGCCCGTTCCCATGTCGGCCGCACCGATAATCAGGTTGTAAAAACCGTCGTCGTTTATCTTAATAGTAGCGCCTGCCACATCCACCCCGGATATGGAGGAGCCCTGCATGGCCATGGCCAGTCCCACGCCGCGCACCTTTGATCCGCTCACCTGGCGTCTGGGGTATTTTCCGTCCCATCCTATCATGTCTTTGACCCTGGCCACACAGCGGTCCAGAGCGCAGCTGTCCGCCGTCTCACCGTAATAGGCCGGCATGACGTCCCCTTCTTTGACCATGTTAAGTTCCCTTAATTTCACCGGATCCATGCCCAGCTCTGCCGCCAGCTCGCTGACCGCTGATTCCACGGCAAAGATTCCCTGGGTTGCCCCGTATCCGCGGTATGCCCCGGCCGACATCCGGTTGGTGTAAACCACGTCATAGCTGAACCGGAAAGCCTCGGGCGTGTGGTACAGCGGAATGGACTTATGGCCGGACAGACCCACAGTGGTGGGGCCATGTTCCCCATAGGCCCCTGTATTTGACAATGTATATACATCCATGGCTTTCAGGATACCGCTGTCGTCGCATCCCAGCTTCACCCGTACCTCCATCTCGTGGCGGGGTGAGGACGCAATCTGGGACTCATAACGGCTGTAAATGATTTTGGCGGGTTTTCCTGTTTTCCAGGTCACAATGGCAGGGTATATCTCCGCCACAACCGTCTGCTTTGCCCCGAAACCGCCTCCGATTCTGGGCTTGATGACGCGAATTCTGGATTTAGGTATATCCAGGGCATGGGCCAGGATTCTTCTGGTATGGAATGGAATCTGGGTGGATGCCACCACATTCAGCCTTCCGTACACATCCATATGGGTGAAGGCCCGGAATGTCTCCATCATGGCCTGCTGGTTGGCCTTGGTGTGGTACACCCGCTCTATCACATGAGTGCAGCCCGCAAATGCCTGTTCCAGGTCCCCATGGCCCTCAATGCCGGAAGCGCAGAGATTGCGTCTGTTGTCGGCGCCCACATCACAGAGACTCTTCCAGTCCTCCTCCGGATGCACCAGAACATTGCCGTCCTTGGCATCGTGCATGTCCAGCACCGGTTCCAGCACTTCATATTTTACACGTATGAGGCGCATGGCATGATCCACCGCTGCCTCGTCCTTTCCTGCCACGATTGCCACCGCGTCTCCCGCGAAACGCAGCCTGCGGTCCAGTATGAGCCGGTCATAGGGGCTGGGCTCCGGATAAGTCTGCCCTGCCATAGTGAAACGGCTCTGCGGCACGTCCTTCCATGTGAGGATGCACTCAATCCCCGGTATCTTGGCGGCAACGCCGCAGTCTATCTCCCGGACCATGGCATGGGCGTAAGGGCTTCTGAGCACCTTTACCACCAGGCATTCCTTTAAAGCCAAATCGTCTGTGAACACCGGCTTGCCTGTCACCAGGGCCTTGGCATCCTTCTTGATAAAGGGGGCGCCTACCACCCGGAAATTCCGTCCGGCATATGTGCTGCCGCCCCTTGCACCCTCAGATGTCTTATCGTCTGTATATCCCATCCGCTCACACCTCCTGTTTCGATTCCAGATATTTCTTAACCGCCCGCAGCTGGGACATATATCCGCTGCAGCGGCACAGATTGCCGGCCAGATATTCCTTGATGCTCTCCTCATCCGGGTTTTTAAGCTCCCGCTCCATGGCCAGCACATTCATGATGAAGCCGGGGCTGCAGAATCCGCACTGCTCCCCGCCCTCCGCTGCCAGAAACATGCCGAATTCCTCTGCTTCCTTCTGAAGTCCTTCCAGAGTGGTGACATGGCGGCCGTCTGCCCTCACAGCCAGGGTGGAGCATGACAGCACAGGCTTTCCGTCCAGCCATACGGTGCACAGGCCGCAGTTGGCTGTCTCACAGCCGCGTTTCACGCTGCAGCATCCCAGACTCCTCACCAAATCCAGGAGAAGGTCGTCCGGCTGCGCCTCTGCCTGCACGTTTTTTCCATTTAACCGAAACTCAATATTCATCCTTTGCTTACGCTCCTTCCTGTAAGTCTCTCCATAAGGCGCCTTGTATACACAGCAGCCAGCTGGCGGCGGTACGGTCCGCTTGCCCTCGTATTGCTGCCATAGGTAAAGGAATCAGCTGCCTCCCCGGCAAGCTGTGCCAGGCTGTCGTATCCGTCGTCCCTGATTTTCACGACCTGCGCCCTCCCCGGCCTGGCTCCCACCGCCACATACCAGTCATTGCCCCACCGGGATACACAGCAGGCTATGACCGGGAAATCCGTTTCCGAATTTCTCTGGGTGGTGTAGGCTGCCTTTCTTCCGTCTTTTTTTATGATAATGCGCACCAGAATATCCCTGTCATCCCGGCGCACAGGCCGTTTGGAAAATTCCTCCAGAGGCACCATTCCTCCGTGATAAAGCTCCACATATGTGTCCAGGGCCATCAGGCAGGTCAGGATGTCGGAAAAACCAAAGCGGCTGTAAATGCTGCCTCCCACCGTAGCCAGGTTGCGCATCTGAACACCCACGATATGGCGTGTGCATTCCTTAAAAATGCCTCCGAAATACTGGTTAAGCCCCTGGTCTGTCTCCAATTGACGCAGGGTGCACATGGCGCCAATCCTGAATTCTTCCTTGGTTTCCTGGATTTTATCAAGTCCCAGGCCGGACAGGTCCACGATGGTACGCTTGGTCACACTGGTCATCTTAAGCCACACCATACCTCCCACAACCAGGCTGCTGCGCTTCTGGCATAGTTCATACGCCTCGGACAGACTGTCCACTTTTACATAATCCTCTGCTCGGAACACGTAGATTCTCCTCTCTTCTCAAATGCGTGAAAACACGCCTTAAAATAAAGCAAACAGGGAGATTATAACATGAAATCTCCCTGTTTTCTACATATACCGTTATTCTTTAAAATAATAGATGCATGAACAATGCGCTGATTGGTATGGCCACAATGGTCCGTTCAAAGAAGCAGATAATCAGTTCCTTCAAGGATACGGGTATCTTAGTTGACATCATGACCACGATGGTTTCAGAAAAGAAGATAATCTGCACCATGGATACGGTGACCACCATGTACCTGGCCCCCACGGCCAGGGTGCCGACCTTATCGGCAATCATCAGCACGGGCAGGAACATCTCCGCGATTCCAACCGGAAGGGCCGGCGCAATCTCAGCCGCGTTGGGAACCTGCAGCAGGACAAGCAAGGGGGCAAATAATTTGCCAATCCAGTTAAATACCGGGGTATAAGCGGCGATGAGCATTGCTATGATTCCCACGGCCGTCAGAAGTGATATCACCTTTGGCAGCACATAACAGCTGTCCAGAAGACTGGACCGGATTTCCTTAAAAAGGCCGGGCGCAGTGGCCGCTTTCTTGACTGCCCTGGACGCGCCTGTCTTAAGCACTGCCCTGGCAGGTACACGTTCCGCCTGAATCTCCTCCTTTGTCTGCTGCCGTCCGTCTGCAAACACAGACGCCTTGCGGGACAAAGGCGGAATTCTGGCCATAAAGAAGCTGACAATGAGCGTCACCAGCAGCGCGATAAAATAAATGGGCAGGAAATATTCCGAAAGATCGGCTGTCTCTATCACCTTATAGGCAAATCCCACGCTGACCGCGCTGAATCCCGTGGCGATGAGGGCTGCTTCCTTTTTCGTGTAAATCCCACGCTGGTACAGCTTGCTGGTAATCAGCACCCCCACCGAGGCAGAGCTGACAAAGGACGCGATGGCGTTGACAGCACTCCTGCCGGGAATCTTAAACACAGGCCGCATCAGAGGCTCCATCAGGCTTCCGATAAAATCCACGATTCCGTAATTCAGCAGAAACGGCATGAAGACCGCACTGACCGGAATAATCCAGGCTACGTCCATGGCAATGGAGTATACGGTTTCTCCTATGCCGGGACTGACGATGGCCGCCGGCCCTTCAAAGGCGGGAAAGGTGTAGTGCAGTACCAGAATCAGGGCAAATATACTGCCCAGCAGGTAAAACAGCGGATGCAGCACCGAATCCTCCTGATAGTACCTGTAAACAGCTGAATCCTTGTTTTTACAAAGATATTTTCCGTATACGCTGGCCAGGCCGTTTCCCATGATGATAAGTCCACCCATCCAGAGTCCCGCAAGTCCCAGGCCAGCTTTAATATTTTTATATATGATGCCGAAGGTGACATCCGTGCTTCCCCTTACCGTGATCGGGACAAAAAAGATGACGACTGCAATCAAGGTGAAAATGACTGCCTTTGCTATCCCGCCTTTCCACTGATTTCCGGTAAGCACCAGGGCGTCTAATACCGAGTTGTCATTTAGGTTCCCGTTCACATTATTGTCATTTTCCATGCCTTATCCTCCATTGCAGCTGCCGCTATTTTGCTTTTTTCTTCATTGCCAGGATGGACAGGTATTCAAATACAATGTTGGCTGCCAGATAAGCGGTTATTTCACCGTGGTCATATGCCGGAAGCACCTCCACAAGGTCAAATCCCACAAAGTTCAAATCCTTGATATTCCGTACCAGCTCCAGGGCTTCCAGGGAAGTAAAGCCTCCTACCTCAGGAGTGCCTGTTCCGGGAGCATATGCGGGGTCTACAAAGTCAATGTCAAAGGTCAGGAAGCATGGCTTATCACCTACCCGTTCCAGAATCGTCTTAACCAGTGTCTTCAGCCCCATTTCTCTTACCTTGTGGGCCGGAATCAGCTTCATTCCCAGCTCTGCCGCCATCTTATGCTCATCCGGGTCATACAGGGATCCGCGCATCCCCACCTGGATGGAATGGGACGCATCCATAAGGTTTTCCTCCAACGCCCTGCGGAATGGCGTGCCATGGTTATATTTCTGGCCAAATACCTCATCGCATAAATCGGAGTGGGAGTCAAAGTGCACCAGGGCGACGGGACCGTACTTTTTGGCAGCCGCGCGAAGCTCCGCCAGCGTGATGGAATGGTCGCCTCCCAGTACGATGGGACATGCGTTTTCCTTCAGGATGCCGGCAACCCCTTCTTCAATTGCCTGGTAGGTTGGGTGTATGTAACCCGGAGTCACATTAAAATCACCTATATCCCCGCCCTTTAACCCATCCATGATATTTACCTGCATGATTACATTGTTGGGCTTCATCATGGCTGAGATATTCCTGATTGCGTTGGGACCAAAGCGTGAGCCGGACCGGAAGGAGCTGGCTGTGTCAAAGGGAGCCCCTGCAATGACGAAATCCAGCCCCTCTGCTGAGTCCACTTTCTGCATTCTCATGAATGTTCCCATATTACAAAATCTTGGTGAAGATAAGGCGCTTGTCGGTTGTTTAATTTCTGTCATTATATAACCCTCCACATCATTTGACTGTATTTAATTTGATTCGTGCGCACTTTTAGTTTTATTGGACTTATTGTCGACAATTTTCCGTTAACAACAGCATACCATCTGGAAAGCCTTCTGTGTTATATTAATACTTGATATGTTATATGGAAAATCATATAATTAGGTGGGGACTATATAAAGGCCGCATATATGACAGAGGGGTTATCTATGGATATTAAATACTTTGAATATGTAATTGAAATCGTGGAGTGCGGCTCCATCAACAAGGCAGCCCAGAACCTGCAGATGCTGCAGCCAAACTTAAGCGTATGCATCAAGAATCTGGAGCAGGAACTTGGTTTTCCCATCTTCTGCCGGCAGCACAGCGGCATACGCCTCACCAGTGAGGGAGAGCTGTTTCTTAAATCTGCCAGAAAAATTGCCACTGAGCTGGAGACCATCCACAACATTCCGTCCATGTTCAGCCATAAGGACAACCTTTCCATTTCCTGTACCTATTCATTTGACTTCATGAACCATTTTCTTAAATTCAAGAAGAAAAAACCGCCCACAGCCTGCGAGGACTCATTTAAGGAAACCGGCCTTATCCAGACCATTCGCGACGTGGTGGAACAGAGGTACAGAATGTCCCTGTTTTACTGCTTTGATACGGTCAGCGACACCTATTATGCTCTTGCGAAAAAGCATAATCTGAAGCTGATTCCCATTGCCCGCAACCGCCCCCTGATCCTTCTGGCATCAAAAAAGAACCCCCTTTCACGTAAGAAGGAGATTCCTTTTGACAGCATAACCGATTATAAGTTCATCATGTATGAAAATTTTAAGTTTGATGAATGGCTGAAAATTCTGAATTTTAAAAATGACAATAATATTTTATATGTGTTCGACCGTGGCGGCCTCATCGACGCCATCCGCCAGAGCCGGTATGTCACCGTGATGATGAAACGCTTTACCGATACATACAGCGAAGACTGCGTGGAGATTTCCATTGTGGATTCTCCCTTTGGAATGGACGCCTACTGCCTGCATCACGCCTCCTACACCATGAATTCCCGTGAAAAGCAGTTCATCCGGGAATTAAAAGAGCTGTTTGCCGAAAATCCGGCTCAACGGCCCATATAGATATCAAAAAGCTGTCTGGCTATAGGGGCCGCCGCCTTTCCTCCGCTGCCGCCTTCCTCCACCAGAACCGTCACCACCAGCCGCGGTGACTCAGCCGGCGCAAATCCGGTGAACCAGGCATGGGTTTCCCTTCCTGTCTCAAACTCGGCAGACCCTGTCTTTGCCGCCACCGTATAAGCATCTGTGCGCACAGCCGACCCCGTCCCCTCTGTGACAACCGCTCTCATAAGCTCCGTAAGTCCCGCTGCCTCCTCCGCGCTCATAAGGCTTCCGTAGGCGGCGGGCATGAACTTTTTGATGGTTTCATCTCCCGCGCTGACAACAGAGTCCAGAAAATAGGGCCTCATCAGGGTGCCTCCGTTGGCTATGGCAGCCGTAATCATGGCATTGTGAAGGGGCGTAATCTGGGTTGTTCCCTGTCCGATGGAGGTCTGCAGAATTTCCCAGGTTCCGGCTCCGGGTTTCATGTTGTAGGCGCTCTGCTTATAGGGAATTCCGCTCAGCGGGAGAGGTCCGTTAAAGAGGAGCTCTCCCGCGGTGCTGTTCCATTTTCCCAGGTCCATCTCAAGACCCAGGCTGGCAAACGCGCCGTTGCAGGAATTGGCAAAAGCCAGGGTGAAATCCTGATGGCCATGGGCCGTACCGTGATAGCACTTAATCCGGTATTCTCCGTTCTCATACACACCGTCACAGTCAAACTGGTAATTCTTATAATCCGCAGGATGTTCCCGCATATATTCCAGCGCGGTCACTATCTTAAAGGTGGAACCAGGGGGATAAAGTCCCTGGGTGGCCCTGTTTAAAAGCTGGCCCTCTTTATTTTCCTGTGCGGTCAGGGCTTCCCAGTCCCCCAGCAGGCTGTTGGGGTCGTAGCCGGGCTTTGATACAATGGCGAGTATCTTGCCGGTATCCGGCTCCATGGCAATGACCACTCCCTTTCTGGCTCCCAGCGCGGTGTAGGCAGCCTGCTGAAGCTCTGTATCCAGGGTGGTGTATACATCGTCTCCCGGATTCTTATTGCCGGTCAGTTCATTTCCCACCTGCTCCATCAGGTTCACATGGGAAGTCAGCAGATAGAAATTGGCAAGGGCCTCGATTCCCGTCTTGCCTTTGGTGGAATAGCCCACCGCATGGTCAAAGATATCTCCGAAGGGATACACCCTTGTCTCATTTTCCTCGCCGTCCATCTGAGTCTGGGCCAGCACCGTACCGTCTGATGCCAGAATCCTGCCCCTCACGATACGGTCCGAAAAGCTGTCCAGCCTTGCGTTATAGGAGTTGTTTATTACATCCTCGCTTTTCACCTGAAGAAAATACCCCAGATAGGCTGCCAGTCCCAGGAACAGGGCCGCCACCACATAGGTGATGCCCAGAATGCTGCGGTTGGATGTTTGATTGGACTTTGAGCCGGTATCCGTCTTCTTACTCATGGCATCACCTCCTCTCCGGTTTCTTCCTCATCGTTGCGTTTCAGGATATAAAGACCCTGGATAATGCCAAACAGCAGGAATGTTCCCAGGATGGAGCTTCCTCCGTAGCTGACAAAGGGCAGCGTCACTCCTGTGGACGGTATGAATTTGGTCACACCGCCAACAGTCAGAAATACCTGCACGATATACTCCACTCCCAGACCAAATGCTATCAGCTTGTAGAACACGGCCTGCATTCTGGCTGCAATCATCATGAACTGAATGAAACATCCCAGGCAGATAAGAAGTACGCAGATGGCAAAAATGGCCCCCATCTCCTCCGACACCGCTGAAAATATAAAATCCTTCTCCACCACCGGTATCTTTCCCGGCATTCCCTGGCAGAGTCCCATACCAAACCATCCCCCTGTGCCAATGGCAAAAAGGGACTGGGTAATCTGGTATCCTTTGTTTTCTATATCGGCCCACGGGTTGCTCCAGGCCGCCACCCTGCGGCGCACATGGTCGAACAGCTGATAGGCTGCCAGGGCGGCTCCCGTTCCCAGAGCGCTTCCCGTTATCAGATACAGCCAGCTTCCCGTGGCCACAAACAGCATCAGCAGGTAAGTGACAAAGAAAATCAGAGCGCTTCCCAAATCCTTGGAAAGCACCAGCACCAGAACATGGGCACCGGCCACAGCCGTTGTCAGGAAAATGGTCTTAAAATCCGTGGACTGATAGAACATGGACGCTGCGAAGAATACAAAGGTCAGCTTCACAAATTCCGACGGCTGGATGGACACACCTGCTATGGTAAGGGACAATTGGGCCCCGAAGCTTTCATTGCCGGCAGCCCATACCACCAGAAGAATGAGGAGCCCTGCCCCCGCATACACCCACTGAAGCTTGTAAAGCTGCCATACCCGCTCCATAATATAGGGCACCAGCCAGGCCAGGACCGCGGATATGACCACAATGGCAAACTGGCGCAGGGCCTTGTCCAGGCCCTTTGCCATGGACAGCCGGGTAAGCATGATAAAGCCCACGCATAACAGCATGCAGGCGTTGTTAACCAGCAGTCTGGACACATTCCGGTACAGCAGGCGGTACAGATAAATATAGCACAGGAAAAAGACCACCTGGGCCCCGTAAAACGCCAGAAGCATGGCCTGCATCCCCTCGTCCTCTGTTTTCAGAAACATAACAAGGTACGCCAGAAAATGAATGGCGAACATGGCCCGGTTCTGCCTGGCACATACCTTGCGCTTGCGCTCCATATCCGGGAAGGAAAAAAAGCGGAAATTCGCATAGGTGTAGACCGCCATCAGCAGTATCATCAGATATTTGGATATTTCTACAATCAGATTGGTCATAAGCCTCACTCCACTCCGCGCTTAAAATGTCCCCTGGTAAAGTCTCTGAAGGGGACATCCACATCCCTGTTATATACAAAGGAACCGATGAATGCGTCGAGTACCTTTTCTGTCTGCTCTGTTCCCTCCACCGTAAACTGAAGGCGCAGGCGCTCCGCCATGAGACGGCGCACCAGCTTTTCGCTGCCCAGCAGGGACAGGGGCGCGGGATTGTAAATGGTATTGTAGCAGAAGGAACAATGGTTCTTTACAGGAAGTACGGCGCCTGTCCTGTCCTTCATCATAAGTGTCCCCCGTTTATGGGTACACCCCTTCACCGTATTGGTGATGCACTGGGCAGATACCATCATAGGCGCGTTTCCATAGATAATGAGCTCGCTGGTCAGCCCCAGGCCGCGGCATGACGCAAGAACAGGCTCCAGCTCACGGCTGTTCAGCTCCCAGGGCATGGTGAGCATGGAGGCGCCCACAGATGCCAGCACTCTGGCGGACCGGCTGTTCCAGCCATATACCGAAGCGTCCATGCCAAAGGGCAGGGGGAATCCGGGCATTTCCTGTTCCATAAGGTCTTTCAGCCATACGGTCTCCTCCAGTGCCCTGATTAACACGCCGTCAAAGCCGGCCTGACACAGCAGATGACGGCTGTCCCCCAGGTATCTCTGCGCATGGGACCGGAATATCTGCGGAAGGGCCAGCCAGCACTGTTTTCCCCTGTTGTGGCAGCGGTCAGCGATATCCCTCCACTGGTCCGGGCCGAAACCGTCCGCGTCCAGATAAACCACCGATATCTCATCGCGGGCCAGGACAGGAGAAAGCTGGGCTGTTTCTTCCAGGAAGGCCGTGAGGACGGGCTGAGACTGGGGGGCTGCGGTTTGGGTAAGAACGGGCCGGGACCGCGAAGCTATGTTTTGGATAAGAACGGGCTGGGATGTCGGGTCCGCAGAAGAATGTCCAATGGCCAATGCGGCGCCGGTAAGCTTTTTCTCCAGTTCTTTAAAGCCGGCGCGGCGCAGCTCATTGAGCGCCTGAACCGGAAGGAATAAATCTCCTTCGATTTGGGCTGTGAGTGTTTGGAAACAAAAGGGGCTCCCTCCCGTCTTATTCAGCTGTTTTAATACCTTCTCCCGGGTCATGGGCTGTTTTTCGGCTGCCTGGGGTGCCTGGCCCAGAACCTGGACCTTTTCTTTGCGGCACTCCAGGGTCAGGCGGCTGGGCTCTCCCTCTGCCAGCTCCACATGCCCCCGTACATTCTCCTTCAGTTCGGCCTCCACATAGGTCTTATCCAGATATTCAAAAAGTTTCTGGTTTCCCTCCCTGAACTCCGGCTTTTCCCTCAGCGCTACCATGCCGCGGCCATTGTGCCGGGCGTAGTAGCCGTCTGTGAACCCGCCTCTGTCAAAAAGGTCCAGGAGCATCTTCCTGTCCTCCGGCTCCACACGGTAACCGTCCCGTCCCTGCTTCAGATACCGGTCCACGTATTTGCGGTAAATGCTCACCACGCCCGCCGTATATCTGGGGCTCTTCATTCTTCCCTCTATCTTCAGGGAGTACACGCCTGCCTCTATGATATCGGGCAGGATGTCAAGGGTGCACAAATCCTTCAGGCTCAGCACGTATCTCTCGCTGCTTTTATTGAGAGGGGATGGACCCGGCCGGCCGGAGGCGCCCGGCTTTTTGCCCTGGTTCCTTTTTCCGGTCTGTTCACTGATTCGGGACCTGGCTCCAGCCTGGCCGGCCTGTTCAGGCACGGAATGTTTTCCATTCATCCGGCTTATATCCTCCGGCTCATATACCGAGTAGGGAAGGCGGCAGGGCTGGGCGCAGCGTCCCCTGTTTCCGCTTCTGCCGCCAATAAGGCTGCTCATAAGACATTGTCCTGAATAGCAGTAACAGAGGGCTCCGTGTACAAAGCTCTCTATCTCTATGTCTACCTCATCATGGATTCGCCGTATTTCCTCCAGTGACATTTCCCTGGCAGTGACTACCCGGCTGCATCCCAGTTCCTTCATCATCCTGGCCCCGTATACGCTGGTAACCGTCATCTGGGTGCTGGAATGAAGCTCCAGACCCGGAAAATGCCGGCGCATGAAAGCCAGCGCTCCCAAATCCTGGACTATGACACCGTCCAATCCCCTTTCGCAGTAGGGGCGCATGTAGTTTTCCAGGTCCTTCAGCTCATCTTCCTTGAACAGGGTATTGACTGTCATGTACAAACGCCGTCCGTGCAGATGAACATAGCCCATGGCCTCCAAAAGCCCCTTTTCATCCGGGTTATCCGCATAGGCTCTGGCTCCGAACCGGCTGCCCCCCATATAGACTGCGTCAGCTCCCGCTGCCACTGCTGCCTTCATACTTTCAAATGACCCTGCCGGTGCCAGTACCTCTACCTGTCTCTTCTCCATTTTGTCCAACCTTTCCTGAACTGTTACCCTGAAATAAAAGATGCCTCACGTATCCCCATGAGACATCCCCCTCGTAATCCTCTTATCTTCTTCCACCTTTGTGGGAACCGGCCTTTCTGGCTGCCTGCAGCGCCTTTCTGGCAAGCTCCTCATCCGTCATCCCCCCTGTGAGAGGGGCCGTAACAGGCGCTGCGGACGGTGCTGCGGACGGTGCTGCGGTTGCCGCTGCCTGAGTGGAAGCTGCTGCCATTCCCCTGCCTGCTTCTGACGCGGGGGTTAACACCCGCAAAGACGGTGCCGGCCGCTTCTCCTCAGACTGGTCTGCCGATGCAGCGGGCTGCTGCGCAGATGCGTCCGCATCCAGTGTCTGTGAAGCGGTCTCAGGCTGAGAAGCTTCCCGGACAGCGGAACCGGAAACAGGTTCCGGACGGGAGGCACTCCGTGTAATGCCGGCCTCAATTTCCACGGTTTCCTCTATCTCCTCCACTGCCTCTACCTGCACTCTGGCTTTACTTTCGGTCTCAGCGGATGAGTTAGTTCTGAGATTCTGAAGGTTTTCTCTGGCTTCCTTTAATTCGCCTTCCAGCTGGGCAGTGCGGCGGTTCAGGCGATCCAGCTCCCTCTGGCGCTCCTCCAAATCCTTAAGCACCGCCTCCAGCTTCATCTGTGTACTGACCAGCTCGTGCTTTAAGCTGTAGGTCTCCTTCTCCATATCGTTCTTCTGACGCTCCATTCCCTCGCCCCATTCCATGGCTTTGAAATAATCGTCTGCTATATTTAACTCCGTCATGACCATCTGGTAATCCGCACTCTGTTTGGTGAATCCCGGCACCTTCCTCATGGCGCTGTTTTTCTCGTTTACGTAGCTGGCAGCTTTCTGGAGATAGCTCTCATCCTCGCTGCCGCCCAGTGTGTATACTTTTCCGTCTATTAAAACTTGGGTGTAATTTTTTGTATCCATTCTGCTCCCCTGCTTTCCTGCTTTGCTACTTTGCTGGTTTGTGTCCTGATGATTTGTGTGGCGGTTTCGGGTGCGCGCGGCCAATTATACTGCGCACGCCTGTTCCGCGGTGCGCGTTCGATTCCGCTGCGCTCCATCTCACTCACGGGCTTCGCCCTATGAAAAAAGACATGGGCAGATTTCCTTATGTGCCAGCACAACGGCAATCTGCCCATGCCTTTTTTCGCACTGCCCATTGCCTACGTGGACATTATACCACACCCCCAGCCTTCTTAACAAGGCGGTTTCTACATTTCTAAGCCCAGGTGGCGATAGGCTGTTTCGGTAGCCATGCGGCCCCTTGGGGTGCGGTTTATCAGACCGTTCATAAGGAGGTATGGTTCGTATACCTCCTCCAGGGTTCCTGAATCTTCTCCCAGAGCCGCTGCCAGGGTGTCTAATCCCACGGGACCGCCGGAAAATTTTTCTATAATCATCAGCAGGATATTCCTGTCGTTCTGGTCCAGTCCCAGTTTGTCCACATCCATGATGTCCAGGGCAAAGTCCGTTACCTCCCGGGTAATAACGCCGTCATATTTGACCTGGGCAAAATCCCTGACCCTCTTTAACAGACGGTTGGCCAGCCTTGGGGTTCCCCTGGAACGTCTGGCCAGCTCCATGGCTCCCCCCGCTTCGATTTCCACGCCCAGGACCCTGGCAGAGTGGAGGATAATGATTTTCAGCTCCTCCGGCGTATAGAATTCCAGCCTCTGAATCACTCCGAACCGGTCCCTTAATGGCGCGGTGAGAAGTCCTGCCCTGGTGGTGGCTCCCACCAGGGTAAAATGGGGCAGGTCCAGACGTATGGACCTGGCGGTGGAATCCTTTCCCAGCATGATGTCGATGGCAAAATCCTCCATGGCCGGGTACAGCACCTCCTCAACCTGACGGTTCAGACGGTGTATCTCGTCCACGAAAAGCACATCTCCTTCCTGGAGATTGTTCAGTATGGCCGCCATCTCTCCCGGCTTTTCAATGGCCGGGCCGCTGGTCACCTTCATATTGGTTCCCATCTCATTGGCAATGATACCTGCCAGCGTGGTCTTGCCCAGTCCCGGCGGGCCGTAAAACAGCACATGGTCCAGAGACTCCCCTCTGGTCTTGGCTGCTTCTATATAGATGTTAAGGGTGGACTTAATCTTCTCCTGCCCTACATAATCCCTGAGACATTGGGGTCGGAGCGTGGTCTCTATGCGCTCGTCCTCCGCCGTTACTTCCGTTGTTATAATCCTGCGTTCCATTTACACCTCTGCATATCCCAATTTCACCTTTGCCAGAATCCTTACAGGAAGGACAGATGCTTTAAGGACGCCTTTAACACATCCTCCGAAGTCATCCCGTCCGTGACCTCCACCTGCTTCACTGCCCTGGATGCCTCCGTGCTGGTGTAGCCAAGGGCTACCAGCGCCTGGACCGCCTCCTTGGCCGCTTCCACCAGCCCGGCTACGGATGCGCCTGTATCCACAGCATCCATGCCGGCCCCGCCAGCCATGTTCCCCAGCACGTCGTCCATGGATATCCTGTCCTTCAAATCCAAAATCAGGCGCCGGGCCGTCTTATTGCCAATGCCCGGCGCTTTGGCCAGGGCCTTCACATCCTCGCTGACAATGGCCAGGCGCAGATCGTCCGGTCGGAGCACGGAGAGAATTCCCAATGCGCCCTTTGGTCCGATGCCGTTCACCCCCAGCAGCTGCCTGAACATGTCCCTGTCCTGGCTGTGAAGGAAGCCATAGAGGGTCATGGCATCCTCCCTTACCTGAAAATATGTATAAACCGTCACCTCTTTCCCCATTCCCGGAAGCTCCGGAAGCAGGGAGACAGGCACATGGATGGCCAGGCCCACATGACCTGCCTCCACCACGATAACGTCCTCCTCAATGGCCACGAGAGGCCCTTTTACGTAAGAAATCATATATCCTTCCTGTTCCTTCTCTCTCTAATGTCCTGCCCTTCATCATATCATACCCATGAATCCAATGCAAGTCTGCCGAACAAATATTCTGTTTCGGACCAGACTCCGGCCATCAGACACTTGCGTTCCCGGATTTTTTAGTATACACTAACCCATAGGGAATATCCGCAATTTACCGCAGCTCATATCCGGTTCCCGCTAAAAAGGAGTGATTACACATGATAACCATTAAACATCCCGTTGATTTACCTGATACATATCCTCTGGACCGCATCGGCCCCCTTAAGGACCTGCTGTTTTTCGATATAGAAACCACTGGTTTTTCCGGCGACACATCCCAGCTGTACCTGATCGGCTGCACATACCACGACGGCTTTGGCTGGAGGCTCATACAGTGGTTTGCTGACTCGCGCGAATCCGAGAGGGAGCTTCTGACAGCCTTCTTCACCTTCATGGAGCGCTTTAAGATACTGGTACATTTTAACGGAGACGGCTTTGATATCCCCTATCTTTTAAAATGCTGCCGCCGCCTGGACCTGCCCTATGATTTTGCCCGCATAAAAAGCGTGGATATCTACAAAAAAATAAAGCCCTACCGCAAGCTGCTGGGCCTCGAAAACATGAAACAGAAATCCATAGAACAGTTCCTGGGCGTTGCCCGGGATGACAAATACAACGGAGGGCAGCTTATAGAGGTATACCGTGAATACCTGATGACCCATGAATCCTTCCTGTTCGACCTGCTGATTCTCCACAATGAGGACGACTTAAAGGGCATGCCCTCCATCCTGCCCATCCTGAGCTATGCGGATATGATGGAAGCCCCGTTTTCACTGGAATCCCAGCAGCTTTTCACCTATGATGACATGGCCGGAAACGCCTGCCCCTTCCTCAGCCTGACCTTAAAAAGCCCCTGCGCCATCCCGGTGCCCCTGGAATACGACAGTGCGCCGGTAAGCCTGGAGCTGAGCCGGGACACTCTTGCGTGCAATATTGCCCTCTTCCAGGGAGAGCTCAAGTACTTTTATTCCAACTATAAAGACTACTATTACCTGCCCATGGAAGACACGGCCATCCATAAAAGCGTAGGCGAATATGTGGACAGGGATGCGCGCGCAAAGGCCACTGCCAGAACCTGCTACACCAAAAAGCAGGGCCTCTTTCTTCCACAGTTCGGCTGCCTATGGTCCCCTGTCCTCATGCGGGAATATAAGGCATCTCTCACCTATGCGGAATATGAACCGGAAATGTTGTCCCCGGACGGCATGGCTGACGCTTATGCAAAGCAGATTCTCTCTTATGTGAGCCAGGCAAAGGAGCTTTAATCTCCTGCCGGCACTATATGATTCTGCCGGCACTATATTATTCCGCCGGGACTATATCATCCCGCCATGCAGCGTGTTACGCGAACCGTCTTATGTGCACATGCTCATGCCGTAAAACATGTTCCGGGGATGTACTGTCATCCAGGTATCTCTATCCAGGATGTTGCATCATCTGCTCCATCCTCCTGAGGATTCAGGATTATGCCCATATTCCCGCCATTCTCCAGCTCTGATTCCAGGGCTGACTCCGGGGAGAATATGGGCAGCTGTACCGGCAGGCTCACCGGCAGCACCATCCTGGCAGCAGCCACAAACCGCCGCCCGAATCTCCTGCCTGGTCACGGCTGCCCTGGGCCATAACAAAAAAGCCCTGCCAAAAAGACAGGACTCATTAGGACTCATTAAAACATGATTACCGCATCCACCCTACTTCCTGGACAAAGCCGCCCGGTAGGTTTCTCCCACCGTATTGCCGGAATAAGCAGCGTACATATGGGTGGTGGTGGAATCTGAATGGCCCAGCATGGCCTGGACCGCATGGATGTCGGCGCCGCCCCGAATCAGATGGGCAGCAAAGGAATGACGCAGGGTATGAGGGGTTATATCTGCCTGGATACCGGCCTTTTCCCCATAATACTTGATAATCTTCCAGAAGCCCTGGCGGCTCATGGCCTTGCCGCTGCAATTAGTGAACAGCCACTGGGATTCCTTACCCTTAAGCAGCTCGTGACGCCCCTTTTCCAGATACACGCTCAAAGCCTGCTTGGCCGGTTTTCCAAAAGGAACCATGCGCTCCTTCTGTCCATCCCTGCAAGTGATGTAGCCAACCTGCATATTAAGATCCGAAAGCTCCAGCCCGATTAGCTCTGACACCCGTATGCCCGTGGCGTACAAAAGCTCCAGCATGGCCTTGTCCCGTATCTCCTTGGATGTTGTCATGCCGGGCTGGTCCAGCAGAGCGTTGACCTCATTGACACTCAGTATGACAGGGGCCTTTTTCTCAATTTTGGGCGCTTTCAGGAGTTCCGCCGGGTCCTTGCGGATTCGTCCTTCTTTGAACATGAAATTGAAAAAAGCCTTCATGGATGCCAGTTCCCTGGATATGGTGGTCGTGGCCTTTCCCTCCTTTTCCAAAAAAAGGATATATGAATTCAGACTTGTCTTAGTCACCTTTTCAACTTCTGTTATTCCTTTATCCTCCAGAAAGGACGCCAGCTGCATCAAATCTCTCTGGTAGGAAATTTCCGTGTTCCTGGAGGTCTTTTTCACATCCCTCAGGTAGCTCACAAAGCTTTTTATATCGGACATCATATCGCTATTTTCCCCTAACCCGTTTCTCACAAAAAGTGGCCCAAAATCGTATGCTGACTATCATTATATCTGCATTTTTCTATAAAATCAAACACATTTTTCCCACTTTGGACCCCATTTTCAGGTGATTAACATAAAACATACAATATGTTGGAAGGGGGTATTTTTGTATGTCAATATGTTGTTAAGCAATGGTAAAATTTTTTTCTCACATAACTCAAAAAAACATCAGATTCCCTGTAATCCTCACGCTTTAAATCAATCATATCACAGTGGGATATCCCCCTGTGCTTACGGTTGGAAAGGGTTCCTTTAAATTCGCCCCACATGGCGGACTCCGGTGTCACCAGCCCGTCGTTTTTACCATCCATGGCCCGGATGATAAGGCAGGGAACTGTTTTTCTCTTCTTCACGTACATCTCTCCTTTTGGAACCCTAGAATAACAGCAGAAGCGTTCCCGCGGTCAGAAGAACCAGACCTGCAAAAGATTTGCGGTCCAGCTTTTCCCCCAGGAATATTCTGGAAAACAGTATGGTCACCAGAATACTGAGCTTATCAATGGGAACCACGATACTGGCAGGCCCGTCCTGCAGGGCCCTGTAATAACACAGCCAGGAAGCTCCCGTTGCAAACCCCGAAATAATGAGGAAAAACCAGCTCTTTGGCGCAATTTTCCCCAGATGCTTCTGCTTTCCCTGAAGGAACACCAGGAGCCAGGCCATTGCCAGCACCACGCAGGTGCGGATGGCTGTTCCCAGGTTGGATTCCACTCCCTGTATTCCAATTTTTCCCAGAATGGCGGTCAGGCTGGCAAATACAGCCGATAAAAGGGCAGCCGCAAGCCATCCGCTGTTCCCCGGCTGCTCCGCCCTTCCCTCCCGCTTCTGAATCATCAGCAGGGTGCCTGTCCCAATCAGGGCCATGCACAGGATTTTCATTCCCCCAAGACCCTCTCCCAAAATCAGGGCAGCCAGAAACATGGTCAGGATAGTGCTGGATTTATCAATGGGAGCCACCTTGTTCACATCCCCCAGCTGAAGAGCCCTGAAATAGAACAGCCAGGAAGCCCCTGTGGCCACACCGGACAGTACCAGAAACAGACAGGTTCCGCCGCTTATGGTTCCTATGGAACCGGCCGTTCCGGTAAGGAACACCATAATCCACGAAAACACAAGAACCACTGCGGTACGGACCGCGGTAGCCAAATCCGAGTCCGTATCCCTGACGCCGATTTTCGATAGGACGGCAGTCAGGCCCGCGAACACGGCTGAACCGAAAGCAAACAACAGCCAATCCATATTCACTTCCCCCACTTATCCTTTGTGTCCTGTGCTCCGTTATCCAAAAATCCCCCACAGGAAGGGTGAAACGAAAACCTCCAGAAACGCCCCGGCGCCGGTGATGATTAACAGCAGAAGTCCCGGCAGGATATGGAGCTTTTTCTGCATCTGTCCGGACCAGCCTGACAGCACGTACCACACCAGGAGATAGACCAGGCCATGGGGCAGGACCGTACATAAAAATGCGGCGATTCCCAAAAGTCCCTTGCGAATGGTCAGCACGGACAGCACCACTGCCAGACTCATCCCCGCATAAAAGGTCAGGAACCCAAACAGCATCTGGCTGCACACCGTGATTCCGACCAGCCAGCCGCCGCAGGTTTCCAACGCTCTCTGCCTGAATACGGTCATAAATTCCCTCACTCCCCTGTTTCCGCCTCCGAAGGAGCCCGCTGCCCCCAGGATACACCCCTGCACCGTAGGACCGCCAAATGCCAGCGCGGCTGCCGTACCGCAAAAAATCCCTGACACAAAGCAGAACAACAGCCAGTCCTCATAGGTGAGCGTTCCCAGACGCAGCCTAAACCACCTCATTCCCATGCATCATCCTCCTGTCCCAGTTTACAGGTAAGAAACATATCCGCTGCAGCTTCTCCCCCACTACTGTATGACAGAAATTCATGGTTTATGACTTAGCCCCGCACCATACTGTCCTTCTTATCCTCAGAACGGTATTTTCTGGCATAGGCCATAATGGCGGCAATGGTCTTGCCGTCCGTAATCTTTCCTGTGTATACCATGTCCTCCAGTTCCTCCAGGCTGCATGGAACCACATTGATCACCTCATCCTCGTCCAGATGCTGATGGGATGGTATCAGGTTGTGGGCCACGAATATGTCAATGGCCTCATCGCAGAACGCAACAGTCGTGGTAAGGCTCATAAGATACTCCAGGTTCTCCGGTGACTCCACTCTGTATCCGGTCTCCTCCTCCAGCTCCCGGAACGCGCACTCCACCTTTGGCTCTCCCGGCTCATCCAGCTTGCCTGCCGGAATCTCCAGGGTATAACGGTCCAGAGCATTGCGGTACTGGCGCACCATAAGGATTTTTCCATCGTCAGCAACGGGCAGGACAGCCGCGGCGCCGTCGTGATGGATGAAATCCCACCTTGCCTCATGGCCGTTTGCCAGGACCCTGTCCTCATATATTTTAAGAATGTTTCCCTCATATTTAAGCTGTCGGTCCAGCCGTATAACCGGTATCTGCGTATTCTTTTCTTTATCTTCCATGTCTGTACCTTCCTCTCTGTTATGATTTGATATCATTATCCTATTTCATGCGCCGGGTCTTCTCATAGCAGGCGTCCGCCGCCTTGATGACCGCATTTCTCAGGCCATACTCCTCCAGAGCAGATACACCTGCGATGGTGGTGCCGCCGGGGGAACACACCTCATCCTTCAACTGCCCCGGATGCTTACCTGTCTCCAGAATCATTTTCGCGCTTCCAAGCACAGTTTGGGCCGCCATGGCATAGGCTGTCTTTCTGGGAAGGCCGTATTTGACCCCGCTGTCAGCCAGCGCCTCAATGAACATGTACACAAAAGCCGGTGAACTGCCGCTGACGCAGCCAACTGCATCCATAAGCCGTTCTTCCACCAGTTCCACCATTCCGCAGGAGGAAAAGATGTCCCGGATGGTCTCCTTTTCCTCCTCTGTATAGGATGCTTCCCCATAGGACACGCCGGTCATGCCTTCTCCCAGCATGGCAGGTGTGTTGGGCATGGCTCTTACCACCCGCACATTTCCTCCCAGGCGTTCCGTGATATTGGAAATGGTGATGCCGGGCGCCAGGGATACCACCACCTGCTCCGGTGTTACCACATCCCTTATCTCCGAAAACACCGCGTCAAAATACTGGGGCTTTACTGCCAGTATCAGATACTTTACCGCTTCTGCACACTCCCTGTTGGAACAGGCATGGGGCACCTTTGTCCTGACTGTCACTGCCTCCATTTTATCCTGGCGGGCCGCTGAAAATATCATCTCCTCCGGTCCATGTGTCTTGAGAAGCCCGTTCAAAATGGCGTTTCCCATATTGCCCATTCCTATAAAACCAATCTTTACCATCCTCATACCTCCTTGTCATGGACATTCAAACCGCAGCAAAGCCCCGGCAGACTGCCTTCTGCAGTGCGCCGGGGCTCCCGGGCATACCTGATGCATCTTCATTCATCATTCAATATCCCTCAGTATATCACAAAAATCAAAGGTAGCAAAGTAATCCTCAGGAGTTTCTGCCCTGCGGATCATCTCCACCGTGCCGTCCTCCTTTAACAGAAGCTCTGCTGATTTCAGCTTGCCATTATAATTATATCCCATGGCAAATCCGTGGGCGCCCGCATCGTGGATAAACAGAAGGTCTCCCTTTCTGATTTCCGGAAGCATACGGTCAATGGCAAACTTATCATTGTTCTCGCACAGGGAACCTACCACATCATACATGCGGGTGCAGGGCTCATCCTCCCGTCCCATAACAGTGATGTGATGATAAGCGCCGTACATGGCCGGCCGCATCAGATTCACGGCGCAGGCATCCACGCCCACATACTCCTTATAAGTGTGTTTCTCATGGATGGCCTTTGTGACCAGAGCGCCGTAGGGCCCCATCATAAAACGCCCCAGCTCTGTGCACAGAGCCACATCCTCCATGCCGGCCGGAACCAGAATCTCCTCATAGACTCTCCTTACGCCGTCACCGATTATCAGGATATCATTGGGCTCCTGGTCCGGACGGTAGGGTATCCCGATGCCGCCGGACAGATTGATGAATGCGATATGGACGCCTGTCTCCTCCTTCAGTTTAACAGCCAGCTCAAACAGAATCTTTGCCAGCATGGGGTAATATTCATTGGTCACCGTATTGCTGGCCAGGAACGCATGTATGCCGAAATGCTTTGCGCCCTTTTCCTTCAGAATCTTAAATGCCTGTCCAATCTGCTCTGTGGTCATTCCGTATTTGGAGTCTCCGGGATTGTCCATGATGTCATTGCTGATTTTAAACAGGCCGCCCGGATTAAAACGGCAGCTGATGGTCTCCGGAATATGTCCCAAAGTCTCCTCCAGGCACTGTATATGGGTGATGTCGTCCAGGTTGATGATAGCTCCCAGCTTTTTTGCATAAGCAAATTCCTCAGGCGGCGTATCGTTGGAGGAAAACATGATGTCGGGGCCGGAAAAGCCGCATGCCCTGGACATCATAAGCTCTGTCATGGATGAGCAGTCCGTGCCGCATCCCATGTCCTTCAGTATATTTAACAGGAATGGATTGGGCGTGGCCTTGACCGCAAAATATTCCTTATATCCCTTGTTCCAGGAAAACGCCTGCTTAAGCCTGGCGGCATTCTCCCTGATTCCCCTCTCATCGTAAATATAAAAGGGCGTGGGGTATGTCTTCTCAATCTCCCTTAATTGTTCCAGTGTTACGAATGGCTTCTTATCCATTATGTATGTGTCTCCTTTCCCTTTTTGCGCAAAAAGCCTGTCAGGAAGTACAATATGTTCAATTGTACTCCCGGACAGACTTCCTTGTCCAGTGTTTTTATTCGATATTAATGACTCTCATGATATTGGTCTGGGTGGCTGCCTCGTGGCGTCTTGCGTAGGTTACGACTCCGGCTGTGATGACAGCCAGTTCGCCCTCCTCCACAAGTCCTCTGTCCTTAAGCTCTTCCACAGAATTCTCGATCAGTTCATCCGTGGATTCTGCCCTGCGTGACCAAACCGGTACCACGCCCCACTGAAGCTGCATCTGGCGGACGGTGGCCATGCTGGGGGACATGCCGATGATTCTGGCACCCGGTCTCCACTTGGAGAGCATCTGGGTGGTAAAGCCTGTGATGCTGGGAGCAATAATCACATCCGCATCCAGGTCATGGGCGGTTGACACAGAGGCAAAGCACACTGCGTTTGAAACATTCTTCATGTTCTGCTCTGTCACCTTCCTCTGGCGGTATCCCGCATAGTCCAGATGCCTCTCTGTCTCCAGGGCAATGGACACCATCATTTTAAGTGCGTCCACCGGATACTTGCCCATGGCTGTCTCGCCTGAAAGCATCACCGCGTCCGTGCCGTCATACACCGCGTTGGCAACGTCCGTCACCTCAGCTCTGGTAGGTCTGGGATTGCGGATCATGGAATCCAGCATCTGGGTGGCTGTGATAACGATTTTACATGCCTCGTTGCACTTGCGTATAATCTTCTTCTGGATATGGGGAACCTTCTCAGCCGGTATCTCCACGCCCATGTCGCCTCTGGCCACCATGATGCCGTCCGCTGCCTCGATGATGGCGTCCAGGTTCTCGATGCCCTCCGCGTTCTCAATCTTTGCAATGACCTTCATGCCGGAACCCTGCTCATCCAGCATGGCCTTGATTTCCTTTATGCAGTCAGCCGTACGCACGAAGGATGCCGCGATAAAGTCAAAGCCCTGCCTGATTCCAAAACGGATATCCTCTTTATCCTTATCCGTCAGGGCCGGAAGCTTAATCTTTACATTGGGAACATTGACCCCCTTCTTCTCTCCCAGCTCTCCTCCATTGATGACCTCACAGACAATATCCGTATCCTTCACCTCGCGCACTTCCAGCTCGATCAGTCCATCGTCAATGAGAATCCGGTTGCCAGCAGCCACATCCTCATTCAGTCCGCTGTAATTGATATAGCCGACGGTATCGTCCCCTACCAGCTCCCTGGTGGTCAGTGTATAGGTCTGGCCTTCCTTCAAAGTCACCTTTTTGCCGTCCTTCAGCTGTCCGGTACGAATCTCCGGTCCCTTGGTATCGAGGAGCGCTGCAACCGGAATGTCTAACTCCTTGCGCACTTCCTTTAACAGCTCCAGGCGTCCCTGATGCTCGTTGTAGTCACCGTGTGAAAAGTTAAAACGGGCCACATCCATACCATTCCTGGCAAGCTCCATCATAACATTCTTGTCACTGGTATTGGGGCCCATGGTGCAGATAATCTTGGTCTTTTTCATGATTCTTCCTCCATAAAATTGTGAGAGTTTATAGTGTAACGACAGATTCAGACGTGAAATGCGGATCATGATTTGGGGGAATCCGATTTTTTCACATGCTGATGTGTATATAAATGATCCATGCAGTACTCATAGCTGCCTTCACATTTTGAACAATAGCGGAACTCCATGCCGGGACTTTCCTCGTCCGTCCTGCCGCAGACCGCACACTTGTGATGGGCGCGGTTCACGGGCCGCATGGTCTTTACCTTGAAATCCTGCCTGCGCTTCACTTCCCTGGGGCTGTACTTCTTAAAATCCTTTGTCATCAGGAAGAAAATGATGAAGTTGGCAATGGACAGGAAAATGGCGATTCGCTGTGGGAAACTGCCGTATACGAACCCGAACACCAGAAAAAAGGCGTCAAACAGCGCCAACCATTTAGCCTTGATAGCCAGTATAAAGTAAATATAAAAGTACTCCTCCGGGAAAATCACCGCATAGGCCAGGAATATGGACATACTCAGGTATGAGGTGTTAAGGTGCATATCCCAGCCCCAGATAAAGTATACAATAAACTCGGCAAGTATGATGCCGATGGCTCCCATAAAAAAGAACACATTAAAACGGAACGCCCCCCACACCGCCTCCAGGGAACGGCCCAGTGAATAGTACATGAGCGCCGCAAATATAATCCAGAAGGGGCTCAGTGTGGGCGGGTACAGCAGAAATGTCACCAGCCTCCAGACCTGTCCGTGAAGAATGGCCTCCGCATCCAGGCTCAGGTACCGGGTAAAGAACATGGGGTCCATGTACATCATGACAAAACCCATGATATACATAATGATGATGTAATACATCAGGTTGTGGATGGCATATTTGCCAAACCTGCGCTCAAGCTTATTAAAAAATCTCATCCTATCATCCTTCTCATTTGCCTGTATGTTTTAAATCAAAACAGGTCTTTCTTATTAAATATATACGCAACAAACAGTGACAGCAGCAGGGTCAGGCCCAGAACAATGGCAAATCCATAGGGACTGTCCGCGAAAGGCATGCCATGTGAGTTTACGTTCATGCCGTAGAAGCTGGCTATCATGGTTGGTATGGACAGCACGATGGTAACGGTAGCCAGAAACTTCATGACAATATTCAGATTGTTGGAGATGACGGAAGCAAATGCATCCATGGTGCCGCTCAGGATTCCACTGTATATGTTTGCCATCTCAATGGCCTGCTTGTTTTCCACGATTACATCCTCCAGCAGGTCCGTGTCCTCCGGGTACTTCTTTATCTTTTCAATGCGCAGCAGCTTCTCCAGCACCACCTCGTTGGAACGAAGGGACGTGGTAAAGTAAACCAGGGACTTCTCCAGCTCCAAAAGCTCAATCAGTTCCTCGTTCTTCTGGGACTGGTGGAGCTTGCGCTCAATGACTTCGCTCTTCTTATCAATGATTCGGAGGTATTGCAGGAACTGGGTGGCATTTTTATAGAGAATCTGCAGGATAAACCTGGTCTTCATGAAGGTGTGGAAATCCCTCACTCTTCCGTCCATAAAGGAAGTGAGCACAGGCGTCTCCTCCAGGCAGACCGTAATCAGCACATCCTTGGTGGTGATGATAGCCAGAGGGATGGTGACAAACCAGTCCTTGCCGTTGCGCTCCTCTATGGAAGGAATGTCCACCAGAATCAGGGTGTATTCATCCTCCACCTCTATACGGGACCGTTCCTCCTCATCCAGAGGCGCCCGCAAATGGTCCGGGTCAATCTGATAGGTATCTGCGATGTCAATGATTTCTGAGGCTGTAGGGTTTGTTAACGCAATCCAGCAGCCAGGCTGCATCTCTTCCTTTTCGTGCATAGCACCGTCTTCGGTCTTAAAAATCCGTATCATGCGAACTCTCCCCCATTTTGAAATTATACGTTCTCATTATAGTGACTGCCCCCGCTTTTGTCAAATGAAATAGCCTTCCATTTTATATTATACCGAATATTTTTCAGGGAGAATACATAAATTTTACCTGAACAGTATAATGGGACCCGCAGAAACATGCACAATTTTCGCCATTTCTTCACGATTTTTTAACGCCTGTCCCCAATTGTATTTATACTTTTTTTGTGTTAAACTCTACTATGAATATCCAGCATCCCAATGCCGGAATTTGTTGCATAAGTCACAGTATTCTCCATGAAACTGTATTATGATACATGTAAAACAGCTTTTCGGTCCCCCAGTACTGCCGGACATGGTTTTTCTCCATGACATGGCAGAACAGCCGTCAAGTTACAAAGGAGGTCAGGGTAAAACCCCGCATATATGAAATTACATACAAATACCCTTACGCTGGGAATCGATATCGGTTCCACAACCGTCAAAGCAGCACTGTTAAATCAGGCTTCCCATATAGTATTCTCCGATTATGAACGCCATTATGCCAATATACAGGAAACTCTGGCGGGACTTTTAAAAAAAGCCCGTGAGATAACCGGCCCCATTCAGGTAATCCCTGTCATAACCGGTTCCGGAGGACTCACGCTCTCCTCCCGTCTGGAGGTTCCCTTTGTCCAGGAGGTGGTGGCCGTTGCCTCCGCGCTTTTGGACTTCGCTCCGCAGACCGATGTCGCCATCGAGCTGGGGGGCGAGGACGCAAAAATCATTTATTTCACCGGAGGCATCGACCAGAGAATGAACGGAATCTGCGCGGGAGGCACCGGTTCTTTTATTGACCAGATGGCTGCCCTGCTGCAGACAGACGCCCCCGGCCTTAACGATTATGCGGAACATTATAAAGCCATCTACCCCATTGCGGCCCGCTGCGGTGTGTTTGCGAAATCCGATATACAGCCCCTTATCAATGAGGGTGCCACCAGGGAGGACCTGGCCGCCTCCATTTTCCAGGCCGTGGTCAATCAGACCATCAGCGGTCTGGCCTGCGGCAAGCCTATTCGGGGAAATGTGGCATTTTTAGGCGGTCCTCTCCACTTCCTGCCTCAGCTTCGGGAAAGCTTCATCCGTACGCTCCGCCTGACGCCGGAGCAGGTTATCGCACCGGACCACTCCCACCTCTTCGCGGCCGTGGGAGCAGCCATGAATCCCCTGGATAACCAGGCGGCCGTACCCCTGGAGACTCTGATTCAGAAACTGTCCTCAGGCATTAAGATGGATTTTGAGGTCAAGCGCATGGAGCCCCTCTTTAAGGACCGGGCAGACTATGATCGGTTCTGCGCCCGTCATGCCAGCAACCATGTTAAAAGCGGCGACCTGGCCTCCTATGAGGGATGCTGCTACCTGGGCATTGACGCCGGCTCCACCACCACCAAGGCCGCCCTGGTAGGCGAGGACGGCACACTGCTGTACCGTTTCTATGATAATAACAACGGAAGTCCCCTGGCCACCGCCATCCGGGCTATACGTGAGATAAAGGAACAGCTGCCTGAAACCGCCCGCATCGCGTACTCCTGTTCCACCGGTTACGGCGAAGCCCTGTTAAAGGCAGCGCTGATGCTGGATGAGGGCGAGGTGGAGACCATATCCCACTACTATGCGGCCGCCTTCTTTGAGCCGGATGTTGACTGTATCCTGGACATCGGCGGCCAGGACATGAAATGTATCAAGATTAAGGACGGCACGGTGGACAGCGTACAGCTCAACGAGGCATGCTCCTCCGGCTGCGGTTCCTTTATCGAGACATTTGCCAGGAGCCTGAACTACAGTGTGGAAGATTTTGCCAGGGAGGCTCTGTTTGCGGAAAATCCCACTGACCTGGGCACCCGCTGCACGGTATTCATGAATTCCAATGTAAAACAGGCCCAGAAGGAAGGAGCCACCGTGGCCGACATTTCCGCGGGTCTGGCTTATTCCGTCATCAAAAACGCATTATTTAAGGTAATTAAGATTACAAATGCTTCCGACCTTGGAGACCACGTGGTGGTCCAGGGAGGCACCTTCTACAACGATGCCGTGCTCAGAAGCTTTGAAAAAATATCGGGATGCCAGGCCGTGCGCCCGGACATCGCAGGCATCATGGGCGCCTTTGGCGCTGCCCTCATTGCCAGGGAGCGCTATCACATGGCTGATGAACCGGAGACCTCCATGCTCTCCCTTGAGAAAATCATCGGCCTTAAGTACAGCACCTCCATGACACGCTGCAAGGGCTGCAACAACCACTGTGTGCTGACCATCAACCAGTTTGGAAGCGGACGCCGCTTTATCTCAGGCAACCGCTGTGAGAGGGGACTCGGCCTTGAAAAAGCCAAGAAGGAGATTCCCAACCTGTTTGATTACAAGTATCATCGGATGTTTGACTACGAATCCCTTCCCCTGGACCAGGCGGACCGCGGTACGGTGGGCATTCCAAGGGTGCTCAACATGTATGAGAACTTCCCCTTCTGGGCTGTGTTCTTTAGGAAGCTGCGCTACCATGTGGTGCTGTCTCCCCAGTCCACCAGGCAGCTCTATGAGCTGGGAATCGAATCCATCCCCAGCGAATCCGAATGCTATCCGGCCAAGCTGGTGCACGGACATGTGACCTGGCTCATCAAACAGGGCGTAAAGTTCATCTTCTACCCCTGCATCCCTTATGAGCGCAATGAGAGCCCGGACGCAGGCAACCACTACAACTGTCCCATGGTCACCTCCTACGCGGAAAATATTAAAAATAACGTGGAGGCGCTGGCCGAGGAAAACGTGCGTTTCATGAATCCCTTTATGGCCTTTACCAATGAGGAGATACTCACCGATGCACTTGTAAAGGAATTTTCCAGAACATTCCAGATTCCGGCTGCCGAAGTCAGGATGGCCTCCCATGCCGCCTGGCAGGAACTGGCTGCCTCCCGCGATGATTTGAAGAAAAAGGGCGAGGAGACTCTGGCCTGGCTGAAGGAACACGGAAAGAGAGGCATTGTCCTGGCCGGAAGGCCCTACCATGTGGACCCTGAGATTCACCACGGCATACCGGAGCTGATTGCCTCTTACGGATTTGCCGTCCTCACCGAGGACTCCGTATCCCATCTGGGCAGGGTGGAACGGCCTCTGGTAGTGACGGATCAGTGGATGTACCACTCCCGTCTTTACGCGGCTGCCAGCTTTGTAAAGACCCAGGATAATCTGGATCTGATTCAGCTCAACTCCTTTGGATGCGGGCTGGATGCAGTGACCACGGACCAGGTGGCTGATATCCTGACCCGTTCCGGCAAGATTTATACGGTATTAAAGATTGACGAGGTCAATAACCTGGGATCTGCCAGAATACGAATCCGCTCCCTCATTGCAGCCATAAAGGTAAGGGACCAGAGACATTTTGAGCGCAGGGTGGTGTCCAGCGCCTATCACCGCGTAATGTTCACCAAGGAGATGAAAAAGGATTACACCCTTCTCTGTCCACAGATGTCGCCCATTCATTTTGACCTGCTGGAGCCGGCTATCCGCTCCTTTGGATATAAGATTGAAGTATTGCAGAACCACAACCGCAACGCCGTGGACGTGGGACTCCAATATGTAAATAACGACGCCTGCTACCCGTCCCTCATTGTCATCGGACAAATCATGGACGCCCTGCTGTCAGGTAAATATGACCTGGACCACACGGCTGTCCTCATGAGCCAGACCGGCGGCGGCTGCCGCGCATCCAACTACATCGGCTTCATCCGCAGGGCCCTGGAAAAGGCGGGAATGCCCCAGATACCGGTTATCTCTGTCAATGCCAACGGCATGGAGACCAATCCCGGCTTTACCTTCACCGTGCCGCTGCTGACAAAGGCCATGCAGGCCATTGTTTACGGCGATATCTTCATGCGGGTGCTCTATGCCACCCGGCCCTATGAGGCGGATCCGGGCAGTGCCGATGCCCTGCATGAGAAATGGAAGGCCCGCTGCATTGCCTCCCTGTCCAAGAAAAACGCGGCCATGATAGAATTCGGACGCAATATAAAGGGAATCATCCGGGATTTCGACGCTCTCCCAAGGCTGGATGTAAAGAAGCCAAAGGTGGGCATTGTAGGTGAAATCCTGGTGAAATTCTCACCTTTGGCCAACAACCACATTGTGGAGCTGCTGGAATCCGAGGGCGCCGAGGCAGTGATGCCGGATTTGATGGATTTCCTGCTGTATTCCTTCTACAACAGCAACTTTAAGGCCGATCACCTGGGCTCCAGGAAATCCACTGCCAGACTGTGCAACGCGGCAATTGCCCTGTTGGAGTATTTCCGCAGGACAGCCAGGAAGGAACTGACGGCCAGTATGCATTTCACGCCTCCGTCAGCCATCAACGAACTGGCCCAGATGGCAAAGGGCTTTGTATCCCTGGGCAACCAGACCGGCGAGGGATGGTTCCTGACCGGCGAAATGCTGGAGCTGATTCACAGCGGTGTGAACAACATCATCTGTACCCAGCCCTTTGGATGCCTGCCCAACCACATCGTGGGAAAGGGCGTCATCAAGGAGCTGCGCCGGAATTACCCCCAGTCCAATATCATTGCCGTTGACTATGATCCTGGCGCCAGCGAGGTAAACCAGCTGAACAGAATCAAGCTGATGCTGGCCACAGCCCAGAAAAACCTGAAAGCAGAGAGTTCCAGGGAGGACCGCGGAAACGGAAGGCGTCCTGTGACTGCCTACAGCCCCTGTCTGGGAACCATGTCCCATACATAAGATGGTGTATGATAAGATGGTGCATGATAAGATGGTGCATGGAAACCATAAGATGCATCAAATAATGTACTGAATCAGAGCATGACAAAACCCCGCCGACCAATAAAGGTATCCATTGATTGATACTTTATTGGCGGCGGGGTTCGTTTATTGCTTTTTACATAATTGCGCGAACAGCGGCACTATCCGTTTTGCAGTCGCCTGCACCAGGCCCAGGGCTATGTTCTCATTGCCCTCATAGCGGTTAACCACTGCCACAAACTTCAGGTCCCCATCCCCGCTTATATCGATTCTTCCGCCCTTAACACAGACCTCCTCACACACGATATCCGTGGTGGAAAGATTCATGTCATAGTATTTCATCAGGTTGACCTTTACCTTTCCCCGGGATACGGGCGGGCGGATGGTAAAGTGCTACCAGTTTACCTCCATAGAACACATGGCTGGGCGTCAGTTCCCTCAAATCATCTACCAGAAGCATATCCGCCGCGTATCCCGGCGCAATCGCGCCCAGATTCTGCAATCCGGCCTCCCCTGCCGAGTTCAGGGTGGCGCTCTTGATGGCCGCCACCGGTTCCATACAGTATCTTATGGCTGCCCTGACCACATCATTGATGTGGCCGTTGTGGAGGATATCATCCGCCTCCCTGGCGTCCACCCGCATGCCGCTTCTCATCTTTTCCACGGCTTCCTCCGCTGTCCTGGACTCGTAGCAGGTATTAGGACCGCGGCACAGATAGGCGGACAGCATCCTTCCCTCCACAAACGGGGCATGGCCCTGGAGGTATAAGCCGTGATCCTCAGCTGTCCTGATAATGTCCATCATACGGTCGCCGCCATGAATCACATCCAGATAATCCATGACTTCCGCCAGCCCCATCACGCGCTCCAGCTTTGCCAGTTCCTCTATCGCCTCCGGCCCAAACTCGGCGCTTGCATGCTCCAGACCAGGCACGGCCGGCACACAGCTGGGTATATCTATCAGCTGGCGCATGGTAAGGTCCTGTGAAGCCTCGTGCATGTACCGCACTCCCTCAATACCCCACACATTGCCAATCTCGTGGGGATCCGTGATGACCGTGGTGGTTCCCTTGGGAATCACTGCCTTTGTGAAATTTCCGGGTGTCATCATAGAACTCTCAATATACTCATGGGCATTCCGGGCATGTTCCCGTCCTCGTCCAGCATACCTGCCTTGCCGGCCGCTCCCAGCACGGTTCCCAATGTGGAGAAAAAGTCCCCGCAAAAGGCAATGAACACATATATGATGGCCTGGAAGGACAACAGTCCTTTGAAGTCAAAGGAGAACACAATGTTTCCCCAGGATGAAAAATCCGGCATCTTGATAAAGGTATCCGGCAGGGTGGTCACACCCAGAGGAATTCCCATCACAGTGACTGTGATGATGCCGGTGAGAATGGCGCCCTTGACCCTGTATGCCGTCAGGATGGCTATGAGGATCAGTCCCAGCAGGGCGATGAATATGGCCGGTTCCATGAAATTCCCCATTCCGATTCCATTGGTAAAGATGCCGATGCCCAAATTTTTAAATCCCAGGTAGGCAATGTAAAAACCGATTGCCGACCCGATGGCCACCTTTATGTTCTTGGGTATGGCTTTGACAATCAAATCCCTTACCCCGAAAATCCGGGCTGGACCACCAGCACACAGGCCATGGTCATGAAGGTGGCAATACCCGCCACAGCCTCTTCAGAAACGCCTGCCGTCTCAAGCAGCAGCCCCAGTAGAACCCTGGTCCCCCGGGTGCGGGCTGTGCCGGAATCTGCTTAAAAATTCAGTTTCTAGTATTCCACGATTTCTTCATACAATGCTATAATATCACTTTTACTCATATTGTTATCTTTGTAAATACAGTTTTTCGGTATTCCCGGACAGGGATAAATTTACCAGCGCAGGAAATTCTCTGTTTGTGGGGAAGAAAAATCAGCTCAAATTTGGTATACTCTATACAAAAGGTGATGGTATGAATCAAGTTCAAAAAGGAGGACAAACTTGACAACCAGAAAACATTCCCGAAAGAAAAGAAACCAAAAAGGAATCAAGTGGTTTTATATCACGGCGGCAGGGCTGGTGTCTGCTGTAATTCTCGCCGCCATCCTATTTAAAATCCGGGCTGATAGCGCTGATTCCCAGCGTCCGGCCGGGACAAGTGTCTCACAGAAAATTGCCGGCAGCGGAGACAGGGCAGGAGATTCCCCAAATGAAGAGAACCGGCCGGATAAGGGAAATCAATGGAATAAGACCAATATTGATAACACAAACATCCGGACTATAATCAGCCAAATGTCTCTGGAACAGAAGGCGGCCCAGCTCTTCATCATCACCCCGGAAGCCCTCACCGGCTTTCAGACCGTGACCCAGGCAGGGGATGCCACATACAAGGCATTGCAGGAATACCCGGTGGCCGGGCTTATCTATTTTCCCCAAAACCTGCAAAACCCCAAACAGCTTAAAACCATGACAGCCAGGACCCAGGAATTGGCTGCCGGGCTTAACCAGCTCCCTCTGTTCCTCTCCATTGACGAGGAAGGCGGTAAGGTGGCCCGCATTGCAAATCACGAAGGCTTTGATCTGCCCAAGGTAGATACCATGGCCGAAATAGGAAAGAGCAGGGATATCTCCAGGGCATACGAGGCAGGTTCTGTCATCGGAGAGTATCTGGAAGAACTTGGAATCAATTTGGACCTTGCACCGGATGCGGATGTCTTGACCAATCCGGACAATACCGTTGTGCTGGACCGTTCCTTTGGTTCGGATCCGGTTCTGGTAACACAGATGACGAAAGCCTACGTGAAGGGTCTGGAAGAACATCACGTCTATGGGACCCCCAAACACTTTCCGGGCCACGGGGCCACGCAAGGAGACAGCCATAAGGGTTTTGCCTATACCTATAAGACATGGGATGAACTGGAACAGGCGGAGCTGGTTCCCTTTGCCGGCCTGATTCAGGACAACACGCCCTTCATCATGGCAGGCCATATCTCGCTGCCCCGGATTACAGGAGATGACACACCGTCCTCCCTGTCCCCTCAGGTGCTCACAGGATACCTGCGGGAGACAATGGGCTATAAAGGAATCATCATAACCGATGCCCTTAATATGGGGGCCGTCCAGGACAATTATCCACCGGACCAGACCGCTGTCATGGCCCTGCAGGCAGGCGCTGACCTGCTCCTCATGCCCGCTGACTTTAGGGAAGCTTACGGAGGAGTGCTGAATGCGGTAAAAACAGGAGAATTGACAGAGGAACGCATCGACCAGTCCCTGACGCGTATTCTGAGCGTAAAGCTGACGCTCCCCTGAAATACACAACGGAACAAGCCGCCCTGCGTTCGCAAAGCGGCTTGTCCCATCTTCTTCCATATAGTTTTTATCCAATCAGTTCCCTGATATAAGCAGCCAGCCTCTCATCTTTGCATTTCCCGAAGAACAGTTCCCCGAACTTCTCTCCCGCAAACGCGCCTCTGACCAGCTCCTGGTCCAGTCCTTTAAAGATTTCCACCAGGTCCTCCCTGAAAGCTGCCTTTCTCACATCATCCAGGATCCGCTTGTTTCTCTGCTCCGGAACAGCCCTTTCTCTGGGATATCCCTGGCCGGAAGGCTCGCAGAACAGCTTCTCAAATATATATTCCAGGTTCAGATCGCCGCCCCAGCCAAATCCCTTGGCAAAAGGAATGGCAATGGCGTTCCCATCGTTAATCTGGGCAAATGTATAGGCGTCCAGCGCATCCTCCACATGGCCGCAAATCACGCCAGGGAACGAATTGCAGGCCAGCATGGCTCCTTCGCCCGTGCCGCAGCCCGTAATCACATAATCCGCTGCCTTTCCGTTCAGTATGGCTGCTGCCAGAATACCTGCCTGTACATAGGTGATCTGTGCCTCATCCTCCGCGGTGTACATGCCGTAGTTGTCCACCTCAAAGCCGTACTGGTCGGCCACTTTCTTTAAGGAATTGTAAATCATGCCATTCTTGGCTCCCTGGCTGTTCTCATTTATCAGTGCTATCCTCATGTCTCCACCTCTCAACTTTATTCTTTTGGTTTTTCCTGATATTGTAAGCATATCTCCCAAAGGAATTTCTGTCAATAGACATCACTGTTTCTTCTGTTCCCGCGCCATCTTCTCCATACGCCACAAGGTCGTCCTGCTGACCCCCAGCTCCTTTGCTATATCCTGCTTTTTCTTTCTGGGCTTTAAATTGGCATACACAATCCCGGTTTCCGGCAGGACCTGTTCCTTTGCAGGCGTCTCTGCGCCTGGCGGAGGGCCTTCTTTTTTCCGGAATATCTTTAGCATCTGTATTTCCCTGAGTCCGATTTCCGTAGTATCGCTGAGCACAATCAGACGCTCGCAGATGTTGCGCAGCTCCCGCACATTGCCGGGCCAGCCGTAATGGGTCATCAAATCCACTGCCTCCCTTGACAGTCTGGGGATGGGCTTTCCCATCTCACAGGCAAAACGGGTCAGATAGAAATCCACCATTTCCCGGATATCGTCTCCCCGTTCCCTGAGCGGCGGGATGGTAATGTCCAACAGGTTAAGGCGGTAATACAGGTCGGCGCGGAACTGTCCTTCCCGGATTTTTTCCTCAATATTTATATTGGTAGCGGAAATAACACGCACATCCACCGGCTGTACCCGGTTGCTGCCGATACGGCGGATTTCCCTTTCCTGAAGCACTCTCAAAAGCTTTGCCTGGAGCGATATGGGGATCTCCCCGATTTCATCCAGAAAAATGGTTCCCTTATGGGCCAGTTCAAAAAGGCCCGTCTTACCATTTTTAGACGCCCCGGAAAAGGCTCCGGGTTCATATCCAAAGAGCTCGCTCTCCAGCAGGTTTTCAGGCAGGGCCGCACAGTTCAGCGCCACAAATGGTTCCGCGCTGCGCCTGCTCTCCCGGTGGATGCTGTGAGCGAAAAGTTCTTTGCCGGTTCCTGTCTCACCCACAATCAGCACATTGGAATCCACCCGGCTGTAACGCTTTGCCATAAGGATATTCTCCCGTATGGCAGGGCTGCTTCCAATGATATCGTCAAAGGAATACTTGGCCGTAAGTCCCTGTTTCGCAAGGCTCTGCCGGATTTTAGTTTCTGCCTCAATAATCTGCTCGGTGTAGCGGGCAACAATGATGGCGCCCTTTCCCATCTTGTCCACCAGTACGGGCCTGTATTCCGTGTACAGTTTCCTGTCCTTCCACTGGATAACCTCCTCCCGTTCCCGTCCGGTCTCCACCACATGCTTCCACTTAAGGGCAGGGCAGACCTCCTCCACGGGACGGCCTGTGTAGTCAGCCTGGGAGGAAAGCCCAAAGGTGCGGTACGCCTGGTTGTTCAATGCCTGAATCAGCCCGCTGCCGTTTACAGCAATCAAGGCATCGGCGCTGGTGTTGAGGATGGTGCTGGTCATTTTGGACCTGGCCCGCTCCATATTGATGGTCCTGGCCGCATCCATGGCCTGCTTTAGGGCCTGCTCTATGGCTATATCCTTTGTGTGGATATGAACCCGGTTCAATGATTCCTTATCACACAGTCCGCACATGGTTCCGGCACCCACGAACACGTCGGCTCCGCCTGCCCTGGCCCTGTGGATGGCCTCCAGAGTGGATGCCTCGTCATGGACCGTATAATACGCAATCTCCGCCTGGCACAATTTCTCCAGCTCGGACACAGCGCTATCATCCATATACCGCACACAGAGGGCTATCTTTTTAGGATGGAACTCCTGTCTGGCGCAAATCAGGGCTTTCAGTATATCAAAACTGGAGAGCTGTATCTCCACCACATGCTTCTCCGGAAACAGATACCTGAGACGGTCATAGGTCATGCCTCTGGCCACTAAAATGTCGGCGTCCCCGTACCGCGACAGGGATTCCGGGGTGCCGAATACATGAAGAAGCTCCACCTTGACATCATCCTGAGGCTCCAGACGGCTCACTGCCGCCTCGAACCTGCTCTTCATATTCATATATGGAATAAACATCCGCACTGTTACCATTTCATGCCCTCTTTCCCTCTGTATCTGCTCCGTATCCGCCAATACGGAAATACGCCGGGAGGAATCAAAGCAATCTCATGCCCGTTTCTGCCGCCCGGCGTCTGTCATGGGCCCGCGCTGCAGGCTGTCTGACTTTCCTACTATTTATTTACCACGTTCTGTGGTGCTCCGTCTACAAAATGTTTCAGATTATCCACTGCAATGTCCATAAGTCTCTGTCTGGATTCCTTGGGAGCCCAGGCAATATGCGGGGTAATAATGATATTCCTGGCGCCCAGAAGAGGATTGTCCTCGCGGATAGGCTCTGTGGATACCACGTCCACGGCTGCGCCGCTGACTTTTCCACTGTCCAGCGCTTCTCTTAAGTCTTTTTCCACAATCAGAGGACCTCTGGAGGTATTGATGATTTTTACTCCATCCTTCATCTTTGCAATGGAATCCTTATTGATGATTCCCTCTGTAGACGGGAACAGCGGGCAGTGAAGGCTGATGACATCGGCCTGTGCCAGAAGCTCATCCAGGGAAGCATATCTGCAGTTGTCTGTTTCCAGCGCCTTGTTGGGATACTCGTCATACGCCAGCACCTTCATGCCCAGTGCCTCCGCGATTTTGGCTGTACCCTGTCCAATCCTTCCAAAGCCGATGACGCCAAATGTCTTTCCGGCCAGCTCCACCAGTGGATGCTTCCAAAAGCACCAGTCGGCATTGTGGGTCCACTCCCCTGCCTTTACGCAGTCAGAATGCTCCCCGATGTGATGGCACAGCTCCAGCAAAAGGGCAATGGCATACTGTGCCACTGCATCCGTACCATAGGTTGGAATGTTGGACACGATCACGCCTGCCGCCTTGGCTGCCGCTGTATCAATCACATTGTAGCCCGTAGCCAGCACTCCGATGAACTTTAAATTTGGGCACTGTTTGATGAGCTGTGCGCTGATTGGGGTCTTATTGGTATAAACCGCCTCGGCATCCCCAATCCGCTCTGCAATCTTGTCAGCAGGAGTCCTGTCATATACGGTCAGATCCCCTAACCTCTCAAGTCCCTCCCAGCTTAAATCACCTGGATTCTCTGTATACCCGTCTAAAACTACGATTTTCATGGTTTATTCCTCCGTTTTCTGATTGTTCTATTCTATTCGCTCTTACAGGCCTCTGTCCGGCCCGCTCTTGGCACAAGGATTTCACAGACGCGCTTTAATCCTCTACCAGCGCCCAGGCCCTGTTGATGACTCTCTTGGTGTTGGCCAGTATGATATCTCCGTCCTCATCCGCCCACGGCTTTACCTCCAGAGACAATACATAAGGATTATCTTTATTAAAGAAGCCTTCTTCCTTCAGCACGGTGAAGAAGTCCACAAGCTGCTCCGTGTCGTTGGCACTGTCAGGGAACCCGAACCTTGGGTGCTGGTCGCCGTATGCCTCAAAGCCTTCCTTCACCACCGCATTACCGATGTGCAGGTGGGTGATATAGGGACGCAGTGTCTGAATCACGAACCTGGAAGTCTCATAGGTGGTGGGGAAATGGGAAAGGTCTACCAGCAGGCCGAAATTGTTGTGGGTGGTGCGCATATCCGCAGCAAACCTGGCCGCATAGGGAGCCGGTCCTATGAGGGCAGCCTTATCCATGTCAAAGTCAAAGACTTCCAGCTCCACCATCATTCCCTTGGATGCGGCATAGCCGCACACAGCCCTGGTGGTCTTAAGCAGCTGGGCATATGCCTGGTCCCTTGTCTCCGGTTCCCATTTTCCTGCCAGGAATGCAATTCCCTTTGCACCCATGTACTGGGCCTCATCAACGGAATCAATCAGGACAGCCTCCGCCTTCTTCCTGCCTTCCTCGTCCAGGTCATTGGGGTTAAGCTTGGGTCCCAGCAGACGGGGCTGGGCGCCGTAGCACACCTTCATATGGCCCTGGGCCAGCATATCCCTTACCTTGTCCTTTGTCTCCTGGTCCTCGATGTGGGTTATCTCAAGGGCACTGAAGTATTCGTCACAGCAGATGGTCTTAACGGAATCCAGTATGGGATAATTCACCGGAGGATGGGTCATCCACTGTATGGTTCCTACCTGAAAATATTTCTGAATTGGGTCTTTCATTATTATATACCTCCTTATTTCTGTTTGCAAATCTTGTTTGATTAAATTCCATTTATTTCCAAATATATCTATATCAAATGCAGGTCCTGTATCATCTGGTCCTTGTCACACCAGCTCCCAGGCCAGGTTCAGGGTACGTTTTGCATTTGCTATAACCACTTCGGGAGGTTCGTCCTTCCAGGGCTTCACCTCAAAGCTTACAACAGGTCGGTCCTTCTCACCCAGAAATCCGATTTCCTTAAGGGTCCTCAGATAATGAGCCAGCTCCTCCACATCATTTTCACTGTTTGGGAATCCAAATCTGGGATGATTATCCCCGTAAGCCTCGCAGTCCGGGCTCTTGATTACCGTGTTCCCCATATGGGCGTGGATGATGTAATCCTTCACCGGAAGAATGCTTTCCTCAATGGTCTCATGAACCATGGGAATATGGCTCAAATCCACCAGCAGGCCGAAATTCCCATGCTCCTTCCGGATTTCCCCCGCATAGCGGGCAGCCAGAACAGCCGGGCCAATGAGGGCCTTCTTGTCAATGTCGTAGTCAAACACCTCGCAGCAGACGGGCATTTGCCCCTTCTTTTCCGCATGCCTGCACAGCTCCCTGGTGGATTTTAACAGCTGTTCAAATGCCTGCTCCTTCCGTTCCTCTTCATACCGGCCGGACAGGAAGGAAAAGCCTGCGCAGCCCATCTCATAGGCCTCGTCGATACCTTCCTTCAGGGTGTCCACGGCCATGGCCCTTCTGGTCTCATCCAGATCATTGATGTTCAGTCCCGCCGACAATGTCCTGGATTGGCCGCCGTAAGCAGACACCATATGGGCCATGCGGATCATTTCCGCTGCCTGCTTGCGGACCTGCGGGTCCTTCATCCTGGCCACCTCCACGGCTTCAAAATAATCGTCCCCGCAAATCCGCTCCAGACATTCCAGGATGGGCCCATCGCCTCCTCCCAGCTGCGGGTAGGATACGTGGAGAATGATTCCCACCTTCATAAACCTTCTCATGGATTGTTCCATAGGCGCGCCTTCCCTCCTGACTTTTCTGTGTCTACTTGCGCTTTATCACTTCCGCACACCTTTCCGCAATGGATTCCGGGCCATAGCCGTATTTCACCAAAAGCTGCTCGTAATCCCCGGATTCCGCAAAGTCAGTGGCCCCGATACGGGTCATGGGTACAGGCATATGCTCTGCCAGGACTTCCGCCACAGCGCTTCCCAGTCCGCCGCAGACAGAGTGTTCCTCCACTGTCACGATGGCGCCCGTCTCTCTGGCGCATTCTATAATCAGTTCCTCGTCAATGGGTTTGATGGTATGCATATCCACCACTCTTGCTTGAATTCCCTTTGCTTCCAGAAGCTCTGCCGCTGCCAGGGCCTTGTGCAGCACGGTTCCCGTGGTGATAATGGTCACATCCCTGCCGTCCCTGACCGTTATGCCCTTGCCAATCTCAAATTTCATGTCCTCAGAATAATACACGGGAGCTGCCGCGCGGCTGAGCCTTAAATATACAGGGCCCTGATGGTCCGCAATGGCAAATACCGCCTTTTTGGTCTCCACCGCGTCCGCCACTGTAATCACCGTCATATTGGGGATGGCTCTCACAAACGCCAGGTCGGTAATGGCCTGGTGGCTGGCCCCGTCATAGGAGTCGGAAAGCCCGCAGTAGGTGCCGCAGAGCTTCACGTTCAGCTTGTCATAGGCAATCAGGCTCTGTATGGGGTCTGCCCCTCTGGTGGTCAGGAACACCGCGAATGTATTTACATAAGGAATCAGTCCCTCCCTGGCAAACCCGGCTGACATGGACACCATATCCAGCTCGCTGATTCCCACATTAAAATATCGTTCCGGAAATGCCTTTCCAAAAATACCGCTCTTTGTGGAGGAAGCCACATCCGCCTCCAGGCCCACGATTTTCTTGTTCTGTTCTCCCAGCTCCTTAAGCGCTGCGCCGTAAGCGTCACGGATTGCTATGTTTTCTCCCATTATCTGGCACCTCCTAATTCTGCTTTCGCTTGTGCGTATTCATTGTCATTGATGGCCTTGCCGTGCCAGGTGTTCTTTCCTTCCATGAAGGAAACGCCCTTGCCCTTCACGGTGTTTGCAAGAATCAGGGAAGGCTGGCCTTTGGTCCTCTTAGCCTGTTCCACTGCCCGGCAGAAATCCTCCACATCATGGCCGTCACATGTTACCACGTTCCATCCAAAGGCTCTCCATTTTGCCCCGATGTCTCCCATGGGCATGATTTCCTCCAGGGTGCCGTCCAGCTGTACCCCGTTGTTGTCCAGAATGCCAATCAGATGGTCTGCCCCGAATTTAGATGCGGACATGGCAGCTTCCCAGATACAGCCTTCCTCAATCTCTCCGTCGCCCATGACCACATAGGTATAGGAATCCAGTCCCTTAATCCTGTCTGCCATGGCCATACCCAGACCGGCGGAAAGTCCCAGCCCCAGAGGACCAGTGGACAACTCCACGCCCGGAGTCTTATGTACACACGGATGGCCCTGAAGCATGCTGTCTATCTGGCGCAGGGTCTTTAACTCTTCTTTGGGGAAAAAGCATTTCTCCGCCAGCACCAGATACAGCATGGGCGCCGCGTGGCCCTTGGACAGAATCAGATGATCCCGTCCCTCCATTTCTGGATTTTCAGGATTCACATTCATAATTTCAAAATAAAGGGATGTCAGTATCTCCGTACATGACAGAGAACCGCCGGGATGGCCTGTCTGGATGCTGTGAAGCAGGTCAATCAGGTCGTTCCGGAATTTGGCGCATTGTCTCTGTAACTCCTCTTTTCTCTCATTCGTCATCTCTATATCTCCTCCAATTTATTCTTGATTTCTTCCATGCACAGCCTGGGGCTGGTAAGGACAGGGCAGCCTGTGATGGAAGCTGTCTCGTCCTCCAGATGGGCCATGGACGCCTGGGCAAGTACGATACAGTCATAGCCCTTCAGTTCCCTGGCCTTTTCCCTGAGAATCATATCGTGCTTCTTCATGTCCATGGCCTTCATGGCATGGAATGCGTCCATGCACACGCAGGTGGATATGTCCGCTTCCCTTCCCGCCTTATCCGCCTCAGCCTTAATCTTTGAGACAGTGGGTCCTACGGTGCTCTCCGCTGTGGCCATAACCATAATGCGCTTTCCGTAGAGGACGCTCCTTCTGGCCATGGCATCGTCAATGGCAATGACGGGAACCCGTATAAATGGCCGGATCAGCTCCACCGCCGGGGTCAGCGTGGAGCAGGTAGTGACAATGATATCCGCTCCTGTCAGCTCCTGGGCCTTCATATCGCAGAGCAGACGGTTGCGGTTCTGTATGGTGAACTCCCCAACTTCGTTGGGGTTATTTGCCAGAAAATCGTCCCACAGGTTATGTATCTTCACTTCATATCCCAGATAATTTCTCAGACTGTCGTCAAAGCCTGCTGCCACGCTCTTTACTGTATGGATTAATGCTATACTTTTCATGTGATCCTCCGACTCCAACCGGCAGTTGGCGCTGCCAGTTATCTGTTATCAGTTATTATATAAGTTTTCCGTCTTTTTTCCATACACCTTGTCTGCAATGGGCCTCAGGTGGGCGATTGCCCTTTTCGCCGCCTCTTCCATCGAAGGAATCTGAAATATCTCGGTACAGTAATTCCCATCATAACCACATTCCTTAAAGGTGCTCAATATCTTCTCAAAGTCCAGTCCGCAGTGGCCAGGGTACCGCCGGTTGTTGTCCGCCAGATGCACATGAATATTATACGGACTGTAACGGCGGATGGCTTCATATATATCCTTCTCTTCCAGGTTCAGATGGAAGATATCCATCATCAGGCGGAAATTAGGCCGGTCCACTCGGTCAACCATATCCGCTCCCTCTGCCAGGGTATTGATAAAATTTGTCTGCATGATTGTCACTGTCTCAAGGGCGATATTCACTCCCTTTGGCGCCCCATAATCTGCCAATTCCCGGAAGGCTTTCACTGCCAGTTCCTGTGTTTCATCCCTGGTCAGTTCCTTACAATATTGTCCCCGTACCCGGCCAATGTTGATATTCGCCCCAAGATAACTGGCAAAGTCAATGATTTGCTTGCTCCTACGGATGGCCTCCATACGGATTCCTTCATCCGGATTCGTATAGCTTAAGCCCAACTGCCCGAAAATCTCCCCGGTACACACCAGGACCACAGACAAGCCATTCTTCTCTGCTGTATCCTTAACTTTCTTCCAGTCTAATTCACCGGGATTCAAGGTCATAAGCTCCACCCCGTCATATCCCAGCCTTCCCAGATCCCCAAAACTTTTATCCAGGCTTCCCTGGTATGCTGTCACGGAATCAGCAATCGCCACATCCGGCGTAGCCACCTGATAACATAGTTTCACCTTACACTCCTCCTTACCTTGTTCCCTGCTTACCCTTGTGCACTGAGAGCAGCAGCTTCTGTCAATTATATAATAAGCAAAAAACATGCCAACTCCATTGTTCCCCAATATACATCCTTTTTTTCAATGGAACGTCATGTTTTATGCCCGCTTATTTTGTTTCGTTTTGTTTCAATTGTCTCAGTTGTTTAACTACGTTTAAATGTGTTTCACTAAGCTGTCAACTTTTGTTTCAGCCGGAACATCCAGTGCCAGTGCCGGATGATCGATTATATGATGCCGCATAGCTTCTCTGGCCGCCTGGGAATCATGATTCTGTACTGCTTTCAGAATCAGCCCGTGGTCCTTCCTGCCATGCTCAAACCCAATCATCTCCGTGCCTTCCCTGATGGACATTGCCAGCGCATCTTCTATGGTTTTATACATCTGGCACACTAACGTATTATGGGTACATTCTCCCAGAAGACAATGAAACTCAAAATCAATCTCTATGTATTTTTCCAAATTCCCCAGGTTTTGCAGCATCTTTTTATAATTTTTCTCCAGCTTCCTAATCTGAACATCAGTGGCATTTTCCGCAGCCATCTCAGCCACCCCACATTCAAACAGCATCCTGAATTCAAACACTTCTTTCAATTCATCTTCATTTAAGAAAGCCGCCGGCACAGCACTCTGAAAGTAGTTGGCCAGCCCCAGCTGGCCCACATATGATCCTTCCCCCCTCCTAGTTTCCAGAAGTCCCACTGCTGACAACTTCTGAATCGCCTGGCGCACTGTCCCCCGGCTGACTCCAAACACTTCCATAAGCTGATTTTCCGAAGGTATCTTCTCGCCTGGCACCCAAACACCCGACATAATCTGGTCTTTCATCTGATTGTACACCTGGTCTCCAATATTAACTTTCTTGACAGCTTTTAAGTTCATAACAAATACCGCCTTTTTTCTTTTCCTTAAAGTATACCACCTTTTATGCCAGATTTAAACATATCTTCTGTCCGTCAGCAGACAATATTATGGGCATTTTTTCCCTCTAACAGCTGCATGATTCCCTCCAACAGCTCATGCAGCATGCTAACCCTGACCTCCGCTATATTTGTACAGCAATGAGGCGTGATTACAATATTAGGAAGCTCAGCGATATCAGCCGAGATATATGGTTCAAACTCATGTACATCCAGCGCCGCCCCCTTAATCTTATGGTTATTAAGGGCATCCACCAGGGCGCGCTCATCTACGATGGCGCCTCTGGACGCATTAATCAGATAGGCAGTCTCCTTCATATGCCCCAGCTTCTCCATGTCTATGTAGTGACGGGTTTCTTTTGTATATGGAATATGGATTGTGACGACATCTGATGTCTCCAGCAGCTCGTCCAGGCCCACTGCCTTAGCACCGCATGCCCTGACCGCCTCATCTGGCGCAGGCACCGGCTGATAGAAGACAATTTTCATACCCAGTCCATAGGCCTTGCGGGCCACCTCCTGCCCAATCCTTCCAAAACCAATGACACCCAGCGTCTTGCCGTTTAGGACCATATCCCTGTGGAAAAACAGCTGTCTCGTGCAGACCCGGTCTTTTCTCAGTTCACGGTCATACTGTACGATTCCCCGGCATACGCTCATCATGAGCCCTATTGTCATCTCAGCCGTGGAATCCACCACAGAACGCGGAGCATTCAGCACTCGTATGCCTTTTTTCTTTGCATAGGCCACCTCCACATTATCATAGCCTGACCCCATATTTCCTATGATCCTGAGGCTGTTGCCCTTGTCTATAAGCGCCTGGTCACAGGTATAATCCCCAATACAGATAAAGATATCCGCATCTTCTATGGCTCTCTCAGCCTCCTCCCTGGAAAAGCTCTCCATGGAATTTTCAGGTGTAACTACGCGAAGCCCCTGCGTATATTCCTGATAATACTCCTTTGGTATGTTGTGACTAAATACTATTTTTTTCATCTGCTTATCCTTTCTGTGCCATCCGCCATTTTCTCCGTATATGTGATATGATAGGCCATGACAGCGACAGGATGCCAATGAAAATAAACGCTGCCGAGAAGGGTCTTCGGAAAAATATGGAATAACTTCCCTGGGACATAACCAGACTTCTTCGGAAATTACCTTCTGCCATTGGTCCCAGAATCAGTGCCAGCACAATAGGGGAAAGAGGATATCCCCCCTTTGACATAAAGTAACCAACGATTCCTGCAATCAGCATAATTATGATATCGTAGTAATTGTTATTGATGGCAAAGGATCCAACGGTACACATTACGATAATCACAGGAACCAGAATCCGTTTGGGAATCGATACAATCTTCACAAACAAGGGCTGTCCTAAAAAACCCAGAATAAGCATAAATACATTAGCTACCATAAAGCCTGCAAACAATGTATTCACTGTCTCAGCTTTCGTCAGAAACAACTGTGGACCCGGAGTCAAATTGTGCATCATCAACGCTCCCAGCATAACAGCGGTGTTGGCGTCTCCCGGTATCCCCAGGGTCAGCAGCGGAATCAGAGCCCCGCCTGTTGTGCCGTTATTGGACGCCTCAGGCGCGGCAATCCCTTCCGGTATACCGGTTCCGAACTTTTCTGGATGCTTTGACACCCTGCGCTCCATATCGTAGGATACAAAGGCGCTGATATCCCCGCCTGCACCCGGAATAATTCCAATAAAGGTTCCCGTCAGTCCAGCCCTCAGTATGGTGGGAGCAATTGTCTTTAAGTCCTTTAGGGAAGGAAGGGGATTCCTGGTCCTGGCAGCCTTTGTACGCTCCACATAGATTTCCTCCACCGTGAGGAAGCACTGGCTCAGCGCAAAGAGGCCTACCAGCACGGGTATGAAAGACAGCCCGCCCATAAGATAGGTGGAGCCAAAGGAAAAGCGTGTATAGGCCGTCACATTATCCATACCAATCAATGATAGCAGCAGGCCTAACATGCCGGACATAAGGCCCTTCACCATGTCTTTGCCGGAGATGCCCGCTATAATGCTCAGTCCGAAAAATGCCAGGGCAAAGGATTCCGGAGCATTGAATTTAAGGGCAATCCGGGCCAGTTGAGGCGCAACCAGAATCAGGACAATCCCGCTTATAATCCCGCCTCCAAAGGAAGCCACCGTAGATATGCCCAGTCCTCTCCCCGCCTCCCCGCGCTCTGTGAATTTATAACCGTCCAGCACTGTGGCTGCGGCAGAAGGAGTGCCTGGGGTGTTGATTAGAATTGCTGTGATAGAGCCGCCATAGATGGCTCCGCAGAATATGCCTATAAGCATCAGCATTCCAACATGAGGCGCCATAGAAAAGGTGATTGGCATCAGGAGGGCCACGCCCATTGTGGAGGTAAGGCCAGGCATTGCCCCAAAGGATATCCCCATAGCCACCCCGCCCAGTATGGACAGCAGACATACGGGATTTAAAATATTAGATATAACTGTTACAAACATTTATCCTGCCCCCTCTCTAAAATACCCCCTGTGGAAGCTGCACATGCAGCAACACGGAGAACACATAATACAACAGCATGGTGATTCCTAAGGGAACACCCGCCAGTACCAGCTTATTCCTGACTTTGAAAAAGAACAGCATGGCAAAGAGATAGATGGGAGTCATAATCTTAAACCCTATATATTTGAGGGTCCATATGTACACAATCACGGCTGCCACAGACAGCCATACCTTGAGGTTTTCCTTCCTAAACAGAGTAACCTCTCTCTGATTCTCAGGAATCACGGCATTGCGGGAACCGACGAGCTCCAGAACCGATAGAAAGATAACCAGTACCGCCAGGACCTGGGGAAAGAATCCCGGGCCCAGGGCTCCGTTGGAGCCCGGTGGAAACGTTCTTGCTGTAAAAAACGCATACAAGCTGACTGCAGTGAAAACACATGCAATCACATTTGCAATTTTCTTCATAAAGTACCTCCATCTGTGTAGAAAGGGCTGCCTGTGGCAGCCCTTGGGATTCAATTACTTGACAGCAATGCCCAATGCCTTGGACTGTTCAGCATATACCGCATTTTCTCTGTCCATCATTTCCTTTAATTCATCTGCATTCATATAATTATTCGTGTAATTCTGGGCTTTCATGAATTCCTGGACCGTTTCGTCTGCCAAAGCATATCTGGTAGCTGCATCAATCATGGCCTTTACATCCTCAGACATGCCCTTGGGTGCCAAAAAGCCCCTGAACACCGTCATCTGTGCCGGATAACCGCACTCTGTACCCGTAGGAACATCCGGAAGTTCAGGCAGACGCTCCGGAGAAAAGGAACACAGAATTTTTACCATTCCGCCCTCCACATATGTTTGCACTTCCTGGGCGCTTACCGGAACCGCCTCCACATTGTTGCCTGCCACGGCTACCGCCGCAGGCCCGCCGCCATCGAAGGGAACATGTACCACCTCGATACCTGCTTCCTGTGCAAAGGATGCCGCCAGGATATGCCACACGCCGCCGATTCCGGAATTTCCGATTCTTACTGTATTGGGGTTCGCCTTGCAGTACTCTACAAACTCCTCCACCGTATCGTAGGGCGCGCTGGAATTAACAGAAAGAGCGCCGAAGGTGGAATTAAAATTGCAGATAGGCTCAAAATCTGTATAGTCAAAGCTAACATCGGCTACATATGGCAGGCCCAGAAGTTCTGAGAGTGCTACTGAAATACTGCTACCGTCATTGGAATCCTGTAATGCAGCAGCATAGCCGATAGCAAAACCGCCGCCCGGCTTGTTCACGACCATAACCGGTACCCCTAGGTACTCCTCCATAGCGGGTGCCATAGCCCTTAACAGAAGATCTGTTCCGCCACCGGCCCCTGCGGGACAGGTGATGGTAAGAGATGAGGCCGGATAGTTATCGATAGGTGTCATATCTGTGCCGTGGACATCTCCTGAGCCTTTGCTTTCCCCCGTGGTTTCAGTATCTGCCTTGCCTGCTTCCTCTGCCTGGATATCGGTTGCCTGCGCTGCTGTGGACTGTCCTCTTTGGCATCCTGTGATGACAGAAGAAGCCATAACTGCCACTAATGCGCCTGCAGCCAGGGTATTCCATGTTTTCTTTCTCATATCCTCTCTCCTTTTCATTTCTTTTTCATGTATGACCGCAAACCTGTATATGTATTTCGTTAGCCGCTATACATTGTCAGTTATAGGTTAACGGTTGTCCTACATGTATTAGCTGGTAAGGCCATTTTAGCAATACTGTTCTGGTTTGTCAACCAACACATCTCCCTAATTTCTCCAATATTTTTGTGCACTTTGTTTATAATATTTAAATATATTATTTTCTTATTAACAATATTGACTTTATTTTTTAGAATGTGTTATGATTGTAACTGTGCTTTTGTACACCTCTTTTTTCTCCTTCCATTAGCTGGGAACAAATTGAGAGAGGAGTTTTTATGATGTTTTTTAGTGATTATGTTTGTTTTGGCATCAGTCCTTCCATGTTGTATCCATTGTCCTTTGAGGATGAGCTGGAACATTTCAGTGCAGTCGACCAGTGTTGCCAGTTTCCCGAATATGAATGCTTCGAGACCTTTCTCCCATCCGATGCCGGACTGAGAAAGGCGGAAATCAAACGGATGAAGGAACACAACAAAGTACTCAACTATAATACTCCGGGATATTTCCAACTGGATGGGATGTATAACGCATCCAGCGATGACCCTGCCTTCAGACAACATGCCCTGACATCCATGAAGGAACAGATTGACTATGCTTCTGAGGCGGGTTGCTCCCTCATCGTCCTGACCGGAACACCGGATCAGGGAGACAGCAGACGCCCAGTCCTTCTGGAACGGTACAGTGAATTTTTCCTGAAATGCGCCGCTCACGCCGCACAGTATAATATGACGGTATCCATCGAACCGATTGAGCGCGGACGCTTTAAGAATCTGATTCTGGGCCCCACGTGGGAATGTGCAGCTTTCATTAAGGATATGCAGGAAAAGGGCGCTTCCAACGCTAAACTCATACTGGATATTGCCCATCTTCCACTTATGGGCGAGGACATTGGCGGCGCTGTGAAGTCCTGTATGGAAGCCGGTCTTGCTCACGTTCACATGGGCAATGCCGTACTGGAACAGACCAGCCAATTCTATGGCCACACCCATCCGCCAATAGGGGTCCAGCATGGCTGTTATGACTGTCAGGAACTGACTCTCCAATTCAAAGCACTCTTGACATCCGGTTATATCCCCGCTTTTCCCGGCCCGGTCCGTCCCACCATCTCCCTGGAAGTCCGGCCCTATCCCGGTGTATCCGGACGCACCTCAGCCAGGGTTATGTACGAAAAGGTATCCTCCGCATTTATGGCCGCACTGGAGCAGCACTGTAATCACTGATGTATTTTAAATGGGCCGCTGCACCTGATTTTTTTCATTGGTGCAGCAGCCCATTTTACAGCGTATTCATATCACTTTTCAGTCTTACTGGATTCCGTTGGCAGTCATGTAGTCCTTTTCATAGGTTGTCACATATTCCGTTGCGGCGGCAGTATCCATATAGTTGCCAATCAGTTTGTTCTTTTCCAGATAATCATTCTTCCATGTATCGGTCTCAGCCACCTTGCCCAGCTGACCGCTCCAGTAAGCGGCCGCGGCATCGCTCATGGCCGCAGGGGCTGCCACGCCGCGCCATACAGGGACTTCCACATTTTCATAGTCTCCGATTTCGCTCAGCGTAGGGGCGTCTGCCAGATTACCGGTGTACCGCTCCGTGGACAGTGCCAGCACAGGAATGAGAGAACCGGCCGTCACGTACTCAGAAGCAGCCGCTGGCTTGGAGATAACAAATTCCACATGGCCGCCCAGGGCTGCCGTGATGGCGTCGCCGGTGGAATCATAGGTGATATAGGACATCACGTCCTTGCTGATTCCAATTTCCTCCAGCATGGCATCATAGGTAGCGATATCATCTCCCTTGGATCCGCCGATGACGATCTTTGTACCATTCTTGGCAGCCTCGATTGCCTCCTTGAAATCAGCATACTTTGTCTGCTCTCCCTTGAAAATAAGCTGCTTGTCAACAGCCATAATAGCCAGGATACAGAAATTGGAAGAACGGTTTTTTGTATTCTGGACCATGGGCATTAAATCGCCGCTGTTAAATGTGAGTAGGGTATAGTCAGCCTTGCTTCCCTTGGTGGTAGCCACTTCGTTTCTGCCGATTTCACCGCTTCCGTCCGTTTTATTGGTGACAATGATGGGCTGTCCATTGACAAGGTTTTCCTTTGTCATGATATCGGATATCATTCGTGTATAGATATCGCTGCCGCCGCCCGGACTGGACGTAACGGTCCAGTTAATGGTTTCCTTTGGTGTAAATGTGCTGTCGCTGCTGACTGCCTTGCCCGCACACCCGGTTACTGCTGATACTGCCATAAGAGCTGCCATTGCCATTACAATACTTCTTTTCTTCATTATTAAATACCTCCTCAATCCATGTTCATAAATGTATGAACAAATCTGCATGTTACCTTTATTATTTTATTTTTCCCTTGCCTTTTTAAGGATGGCCTTTATTACAGGCGTGCAGATAAACGCCAGGAAAATCAGCATCAGCACGCATGTAATGGGTCTTGTGAAGAAAATGCTCAGGCTTCCCCCCGATATGATAAATGCCTTTCGCATATTGGACTCCAGCAGCTTTGCAAGCACAAAGGATAAAAGCATGGGAGCCGTGGGATAATCATTCTTCACCAGCAGATATCCCAGTATGCCTGACAAAAACATAATCAGCACGCCATACATGGAATAGCTGGAGCTGTAGGACCCTACCACACACACAATGGTGATAATAGGAATCATGTACTTTACAGGTACGGACAATATCTGAATCAGGAACGGAATAACGCCGATTGCCACTACCAGTGCAAATATATTGGAGAGGAACAGGGATGCAATGAGGCCCCACGTGAATTCCGGTTCATTGGTAAACAGGAGAGGTCCCGGATTGAGTCCCCACATCATCAGACCGCCTAAAAGCACTGCGCCTGTGCCGCTTCCCGGTATGCCCAGGGCCAAAAGCGGAGCAAATGCGCCTGCAGCGGCCGCATTATTTGCAGCCTCGCTGGCCGCAATGCCTTCTATGGCTCCGGTTCCCAGCTCTTCCTCGTTCTTGAACTTCTTCTGGGCCGCATAACCCATAAAAGCGCCGGTGGTTGCCCCTGCTCCCGGAAGCACGCCCACAAAGGTTCCCATGACGCCGGATCGCAGGGCAGGCGGCAGCAGACGTTTGAAATCATGCTTTGTCAGAAGGCTTCCGCGAATGGTGAGCTTCATGTGAGGCTCTGATTTTACCTCATTGCCGCGCTCCATGACCAGTTTAATGACCTGTGAAAAGCCCACTGTACCGATAATGAACGGCGTAAAGGGAATGCCTCCCAGCAGATACATGCTGCCAAAATCATATCTGGGCGAACCCGACAGGGTGTCCATGCCAATGCTTGCCAGCAGGATACCCAGCATGGTAATCACCACACCTTTGATGGGGTTCTCCCCCACCAGCCAGCTGATGGATGTCATGGCGATAAGAAGAAGGGCCGTCATCTCAGAGGGGCCGAACTTAAGGCCGATATCCGCCAGTGCAGGACCTGTAAAGGTCAGGATGATGATACCGATGGTTCCTCCGATAAAGGAGGCCATATTAGCCGTAAACAGCGCCTGCCCGGGACGCTTCTTTTTGGAGGCCATTGGGTAGCCGTCCATAGCCGTGCAGATGGCCGGTGAATCTCCCGGAATATTTAACAGGATCGCGCTGAACGCACCGCCATACATATTGGAGTAATACAAGGCTCCCAGCATAATGATGGCAGTGGTCGGGTTAAACTTGTAAGTCAGCGGGAGCAGCAGGGCCACACCGGCCAGACTTCCGATACCGGGCATCGCCCCCACTACAAGGCCCAGAACCGCTCCCAAAAGGGCGGCTCCCACATTGCTGAAGGTAAACAGCGTGGAGAAGCCATGCATTAACAGTTGAATATTTTCCATTTTGTTTACCCCCTTCTACAAGAATGCTTCAAAAAGCCCCATCGGAAAATGGACTCCCAGCCACAGCCGGAACACGCCGATGGAAATGGCCATACAGACAGCAAGGACAATGAGGGTCTCCTTCCATCCGGTTTTCTCAAACACCTTCAGCCACAGTATCACGAACAAGTAGCAGCTGGGCAGCAAACCTATAATAAAGGAACCTGCTATGATTCCCGCTCCCCCTGCTATCACCGTCATCTCATCCCGCTCATACTTGGCGGCCTTCTCTTCCTTCAGGGACTGGAAGAAGGAAGCCATGCTGGCCAGGAACATGACAATCGCCATGATGGCCGGGAAGAAACCGGGCTGAGGCCCGTCCACATCCTTCCAGAACCCCAGCTGTGTAAAACCAACCACGGCAAATACCACAGCAAATGCCGCCAACACCAAGGGTACAATCTGCTTTGTACCTATTTTTTTCATGTAAACCCCTCCCTTTTATCAGCAGCCTTTCAGATGGGCAGCCATCTTGGCAGCCATCTTGACCGCATTCTCAAATGCCGAAGTCTTGACAACTCCCTTTCCTGCAATATCGTAGGCCGTACCATGGGCGCATGTAACGATTGGTGCCGGAAGACCTCCCGCAATGGTGATTCCCTGGTCAAATCCCTTCAGCTTAAGCGCAATCTGGCCCTGGTCGTGATACATGGTCACCACTCCGTCAAAATCCCCGTTAAAGGCCTTGATGAACAGAATATCGGACGGGAACGGTCCGTCAGCGTCAATTCCCATTTCCCTGGCCTTTTCAATGGCAGGCGCAATCACATCGATTTCCTCCCTGCCGCATTTTCCGCCCTCGCCGCAGTGGGGATTCAGGGCAGCCAGGGCAAGCCTCGGCTTCTCAATGCCGGAATTCTTAAGAGATACGTTTGCCAGCCTTATGGCTCTCATGATGGTATCCACTGTCAGGCTCTCGCTGACCTTGCTGATCGGAATATGGCTGGTTGTCCTGGTGGTCCACAGATCTCCCAATACATTGATTTCCCCAAATGGATCCGTGTGACCAAAGAGGTGGGCCATATAATGGTGCTCACTCTCAAAAGGACACCCGGCCTGAATCATCGCCTGCTTATTTAACGGAGCAAAGCAGAACCCGTCAATCCTGCCGGCCTGGTAAAGCTCAACGGCTGTTTTCAACATATTCAGGCAGGCGCGCCCGCTTTCAATGCTGATGTTTGCAAACGGAACCTGCTCAGGGTCCACGTCCCTTTGGTCCAGGACAGGCATACCCTTGGTCCAGTCCGCTTCCTCCACCTTATTTACGACCTGCACCGGGATTTCCAGACCGCATATCCTGGCGCCTCTCTCAAATACCCTGACATCTCCTATTACCACCGGACGGCAGTACTCATCGTAAAACCTGGAAGCTGCCAGCTTGACAATAATTTCCGGCCCTACGCCGGCCGCATCTCCTAATAAGATTCCTAAAATTGGTTTACCGCTCATAAAAAAATCATCCTTTCTTCTATTTTTGGTTTTTATTTCTGCTCTTGACTTATGCCTGTATTAAAAGCAAAAAGCGTGCCAAACTTTTCAGGAAGAAGGATTTTTTATATTTTACTTCCGGGAATCCTGTATTTACGTTATGCATTTTGCATATACCGCTATCATTTATCCCCGTATGTATCCGTACTTTTCACGGCATAAACGTTTCATTATCTCTAACACGTTTTATTTTTGTTTCATAATGTATTTTTGTTTCATAATGTTTCTCTGTTTCAAATCATACCTTGTGCCTTGCATTCCTTGAACCTGGCATTCCTTGTACCTAGCGTTCCTTGTCATCCGCCTACCCCTCAATACCATATTTTTTCATTTTCCTCCACAGAGTACTCTTATCAATTCCCAGATACGCGGCCGTCCTGCCCCTGTGATAACCGCACAGCTCAAGGGCATCCTCCACCGCCTGCCTCTGCGCATCCTCCAGGCGGGGGGCGCGGCAGCCCGCGGCCGATGCCGTCACATGATTTCCGGACGCCTGAAAACATGTGCTGCCAAAACCGCCGTCTGCATGCCGGCTGTCTGCCGTTTCCCCATGCTCCCACTCTCCCGGAAGGGCCTGGAGTACGTCCTCGGCCCCTGCCCTTGTTTTCTCGCAGAGAATGCAGATACGCTCACAGAAATTGCGCATTTCCCTCACATTACCCGGCCAACCATAGCGCATCAGAAGTTCCCTGCCCTCCTGTGATATTGCTTCCAGTCTGCTTCCTGTGCGCTCGTGTTCAAAACGCACCATCCGGTCCGCCAGATACAGTATGTCCTGTTTCCGTTTTCTGAGGGGAGGAAGATTAAGTTCAAGCACATCCAGACGATACAGCAAATCCTCCCTGAAGCTCCCCCGGGCCACTTCCTTCTTCAAATCCCTGTTGGTAGCGCAGATAACGCGCACATCAATGGGAATCACCGTATCATTGCCCAGCCGGATGATTTCCCTTTCCTGTATGACCCTCAGGAGGCGGCTCTGCAGCTTTGGTGAAATGTCGCCTATCTCATCCAGAAAAATAGTCCCCTTGTGGGCAATCTCGAAAAATCCCATTTTCCCGCCCTTGGACGCTCCGGTAAAGGCCCCTTCCACATAGCCAAAAAGCTCGCTCTCCAACAGGTTCTCCGGCAAGGCCGCGCAGTTAATCGCCACAAAAGGCCCCTTTCTTCTGCGGCTGGAGTTATGAATGCTCTGGGCAAACAATTCCTTTCCCGTCCCTGTCTCCCCATGTATCAGTATGTTGGAATCCGAATAGCTGAATTTCACAGCCTGGCTGATTACCGCCTCCATGCAGCTGTCCCTGTAAAGTATGTGGGAAAAATCGTACTTGGCCGTAAAGCCATCCGAATGCATCCGCTTGCGCAGTTTCCCCTCCTCCGCCTGTATCTGTTCCGTTCCCTGGAAGGTGAGCACGCAGCCGAACTCCTCCGAGTCACCGGCCACCGGCACACAATTGACCAGCACCTGTTTTCCTCCGAACCTGCACACCTCTGACAGGATTTTCTGTTTGTCCCTGATAACACTGTCAAAATCAATATCCGGAAAAAAGTCCCTTATATGCTCTCCTGCCAGCGAAGTCTTCCTGTCCTTCATATATGTATAGCAGCATGTATTGGCAAGGGTTATGATTCCCTTCCTGTTGACGGAAATGATCCCCTGGAAGGAATAGTTCATGATATTTGCTATCTCATCCCTTTTCTGTCTCTCATACCGGGTGAGATGGGCCACTGCTATGGCCTCTGAAATGGCATGGTTTACCGCCTCGATTCCTGAATGGATCATGGCGGCCGGCACCCCCAGGCGCTCTGCAATCTGAACCGTGGAATATCCCCCCACAATGGCCTGGTTTCCGTCCTTCAGGGCCTGGTGCACCGCCATCTCCAGCTTGGTTTCATCGTCCTCCGCATAGCAGCCCAGCCCCAGATTCGGATACAGGTGGCACATCTGCTCCGCCCCATACACCATATTGAAAGCGCCCACCACGGCAATCCTCTCAATATTCCCCTTCTGCATACATTGATTGACCGCCTTCATTACGTCGTATCCCGTGGATTTAAGCTCCGCACATGGAATGTTCCTGCGCTTCAGGGTATGGGCCGTAAATCCCCTGGCTATGACCACGTCCGCCTCCACCTGTTCCAGTGTGTTATTGTAATAATCCTGAATTACCTCATAGCGGATGGCTTCCGACTCAGGCCGTTCCCGGAACACCTGCTCAATGACAGGCAGAATGTCCGGATATGGTGCAAAAAATACAATTTTAATCACACTCACCCACCTCCCATTGTCCATATTATCCCATATATTTTATTTTCGCAATCATTAAATTGCATTTAATTGCTAAATTGCAATTTATGTGCAATTTTATATATTCCAATTTTTTATCTGTTCCTTCTTTTTTATTGTGCAAATAGTACACATTCTCCCATGCGTTTTTAGTCGTTTTAAATAAAATTTTATTCTGTTTTCCCCGCAAATACTTTTTTGGCACAGCAATTGCTTTTTAAATCAGTCAACACCATTGCAATGGTATGTAAAAACAACCAGAGGCTGACGCGGCTCATATGGCCAGTGAGCATGGCAGCCCACGTAAAGGAGAAGAGATTTATGAGGATATTAGCGACAATGAAGCGTTTTCCGGCAGGAGTGATGGTGATTCCCCTGCTCCTTGGATGTGCAATGAATACCTTTTTCCCCAACGCCCTCACCATCGGCGGTTTTACGTCAGGCCTGTTTAAGAACGGGGTCCCCACCCTGATTGGCCTGTTTCTGTTCTGCAGCGGCGCCACCATTGATGTAAAAATGGCCGGCAGCACTGTGTGGAAAGGCGTTGTCCTCACCGCCCTTAAGTTCTTTATCGGTTTTGGTCTGGGACTTCTGCTCAATGCACTGTTTGGCGAAGCAGGATTCCTGGGTCTGGCGCCTCTGGCTGTCATCGGAGCCGTAACCAATTCCAACGGCGTCATCTATGCCACCCTGGCAGGCGAATTTGGCGATGAGACAGACGTGGGAGCCACCTCCATTCTCGCCCTCAATGACGGTCCCTTTTTTACCATGATAGCATTGGGCGCCTCCGGCATGGGTAACTTCCCAATTACGGACATCATTGCCAGCATCATCCCCATGGTTATCGGGTTCATTATCGGCAATCTGGACCACGAGTGGAGAAAAATTCTGGCCACGGGCATGATTCTTCTTCCCCCCTTTAACGGCTTTGCCCTGGGTGCGGGTATGAACTTCAACAATATTCTCAGAGCGGGTGTTTCCGGAATTCTGCTGGGCCTCCTTACCGTGCTGGCCACCGGCCTTCTCACCTTCTTCCTCTACAGCGCTCTCCGCAAAAAGGCGGATCCCATGGGCGCTGCCATCGGCACCACGGCCGGAGTGGCCACCACCACGCCCACAGCCGTAGCCATGGCCGATCCATCCTTCCAGCCACAGGTGGAAACCGCCACTGCCCAGACAGCTGCCGCCGTGGTAATCACGGCCGTGCTTTGCCCGCTGCTGGTATCCTGGCTGGCCAAGGTATCCCGTAAGTGGAATGAGGCCCACGGCATAGTCACAGACATACCCGCTCCTGAGCAGGAGAGCTGCGAAACCCAGCCAGCGGCAACTGCCGATTTAGACTCGCTCTAATTAGGTAATAAAACAGATGATATTGACAGACGGAGGAAACAGACAGACATGAACCGAACCATATTAAATGCAGGAATGATTTTATGCGGGGAACAGCTTACTCCCATGGAGAACGGATCCCTTATCATTGAGGACGGAATCATCCGGGAAATCCTGCCCCGGGAGGCCAGGGATGCATTATCCATAGAAGACGCAGAAGAAATCAGCCTTCCCCATATGACTCTGATGCCGGGCATGATAGAGTGCCACAACCACCTGTGCATTGATGCCACCCTTCCGGAACACCTGGAGCTGCTGGCCTGGAGCAACGAATGCCAGCTGACCCTGCTGGCATTAAAGGGACTTAAGGAAGACCTGATGAGTGGTGTAACCACAGCCCGGTGCATGGGGGATAAGTACTACATAGACGTGACCCTGAAGAAGCTGATTGAGGACGGAAAGGCTGAAGGCCCCCGTCTCCTGGCAGCGGGCATCGGCATGAAGGGAAGCCACGGAGCGGGCCACATCGGAATGCCCCACTGCGGGACCGAAGAAATCCGCCGCACCTGCCGCGAGAACTTGAAAAAAGGCGCGGACCTGCTGAAGCTTTTCATAACCCCCGGTGTTCCGGATCCCTTCAGCACCTTTGTGCCGAGCTTTCTCAGCCTGGAGGAAATCTCCGTTGCGGTCAGTGAAGGCGCGCGCCTGGGCATCCCCACTGCCGCCCACTGTATCGGCGGCCAGGGCCTGAAAGACTGCATTGACGGCGGAGTGGATGTGATTGAGCACATGTACATGGCTACGGAACAGGACGTGGATCGTCTGGCTTCATCACGCTGTGTGGTGGACCTGACCTCCGGTATTTTCTTAGACCCCAGCCGGGAGGAATTTCTCTCACCTGCCAATGCCCTGAAGGTAAGGCAGAACCGCAGCCGGGTCCGTGAAAATGTGTCCCGCATCATCAAGGCCCGCCTCCCCTTTGTCCTGGGAACAGACGCTTATCACGGCCTTCTGTACCGGGAGGTAGGATATGCAGTGGAACTGGGAGCCGCCCCTGTAACCGCCATCCAGGGCGTCACCTCCCACGCGGCCAAAGTCTGCCGTCTGGAAGACAGAATCGGAAAGCTGGAAAACGGCCTGGAAGCAGATATCATTGCCGTAAAGGGGAATCCCCTGAAGGATGTATCCCGCCTTTCACAGGTAGGACTGGTGATGAAGGGCGGCGTGATTTACAGGCAGCCTTAGGATCGCCCGGATATGCAGAAAGTATAGTTTCAGAAGCGCAGTTTCAAGTGACATTGACTGTCACCAAAACTGCGCTTTCTTTCATAACACACTTCATTGTAAGACGGGATACAAAAGGGCCGCCGTCCGGATATACGGCTCAGGCAGTCCATACACGTCCAGCCGGTCTCCTCTTCTTTTATTATACAAAAGCTTTGCCTCCGTTGCAAGAATATACACGAATCACAATCCTGCATCGTAACAGTTCAGACAGGACGCTGTTACTAAAATTGGAATTCAAATCCGGTGATTTTGCAGGACTTCGTTCATACCCGTAACCTACCGTCACGACCTCGAAAAAAGCCCGAAATATCAATGATTTATGCAAGTTACCGTATCATCAGGGATTGCCCTACTTTATGGCCTCACAACCGCTTCTGCGGAGGCTGGTGAGGGAAAAATTAAAGGCAAAACAGGGAGTACAAATTGATTTTGTATATGGCATACCGGAATTGTTGTGATGTGTTTTTGGTTCCTGCCATTCCTGCCATACGATAACCTTGCAGCGGAAACAGTAAAAACTAAATATGAAACTTTGAAATAGGCATTCAGAAATGAGTGCTTATTTTTTACGCCCAAAATCAGGAGGTGATTAGAATATGCCGGAAAGCAAAGCCGTGCCCAGGAAAAGCCGCGCTGACACGGGCGGCGAGAAGGTTATTGAAATTCCGCCGGCAGAGCTGCATTCATTCAAGAATCATCCCTTTAAGGTGAAGGATGATGATTCCATGATGGAGACAGCGGACAGCATCCGGCAGTATGGCGTTCTGGTTCCCGCGATTGCCCGTCCCAGCCCAGAGGGAGGCTATGAGCTTATCGCCGGACACCGCCGCCACCGGGCCAGTGAGCTGGCCGAGAAAGAGACAATGCCGGTTATCGTCAAATATCTCAGATTATCATGGCAAGCTTTGCATAAAATCACCAATAAGTGTTGCAAAGAAAAAGGTCATGGTCTGTTATGCCATGGCCTTTATCATCCGTTTCAGATTTAATGCGGTTGACGATAAGAGGCATTGCTGTTCAGCTGCCTCTAATCCTCTTCTGTATAGGAACTTCAAATTGTGCCTTGCTTTTTGTGTAGCAAAGCTGCCCTCACTCCATATCTGCCGAAGGAGCAAAACTTTCGCATGTCTTTCCGTACCATCTTTTTCATGATTCTTTTTTACGACTTCTTCAAAGATATTTATCTGGATTCTTTTATCCGTCCCCCTTTCTCCTATGCATCTGCTGTGCAGGGGGCATTCTTTGCACATCGCTTTAGGACACCGGTACTCTTTTGTCACTGTATTTGTAGTTCTGTTAAGCCGGTGCAAGGGAAGCTCTTTTTTTCCGGGGCAGATAAAGACGTCTTTCTCTTCATCATATTGGAAGTCTTTTCTTTGGAACTCCGTAGTCCCTCTTTTCTGCTCTGTCCTTTCTGGTGTATAGAAATCTATGTCCCTTTCCGATAACTGCTGGTTGATAAGGTTTGTGTCATACCCGCTGTCAGCGCATGCTTCCTGTATTTTCAAGCCCAGGTTTTTCTCAATATAGTCGATCCTTTCGATATATGGCTTGCTGTCAGGCACATTGCCGGCTGTGGCAGCCACATCGATTATGATCCCGTTATTGGAATTCACGGTCTCATGAGATAAGTAATGCATCCCCTCCGCTTTCCCTTTGCGCTTGTAAAATCCTGATTCAGGGTCCGTCTTGCTTTCACGACGGTTAATGGTTTCTGCTTTTTCCTTCCATTTCCTGCATCTGACCGGTTTGCTCTTCCCTTCCGCCTCCAGCTGGTTTCGTACGGCCTCTTCATACTGGTCCAGTTCTTCCAGATATTCATTTGTGACTTCTTCCGTCTGCTTTATGTATTCTGTTTTCCAGGATGCGTTCGCCTTAATGTGCGTCGAATCTGTAAAAACCAGTTTTCCATCTGCCAGGCCTTTTTCTATGCATATCGTAACTATTTTCTGAAAGATACTCCGAAAGAGGCCGCTTCCATTAAATCGGCGACGCCTGTTCTGCGAAATAGTAGAATGATCCGGCGCCTTGTCTAGGATATCAAGGCCAAGGAACCAGCGGTATGCCATGTTCACTTGAATCTCTTCCGATATTCTTCTTTCGGAATTGATGCCATAAAGGAAACCAATAAGAAGAAATTTGATCAAGACCACCGGGTCAATGGACGGACGGCCATTATTACTGCAGTACATGCTCTCCACCTCGTCATATATAAATGAAAAGTCAATGATATCATTTACTTTCCGAAGCAGATGGTCCGTAGGAACTAAATCTTCAATGGTTATCAGATGCATTTCTATCTGTTGGTTTTCGCGTTTTGTCATCATAATGTATCACCCCAGAAATTAATCTATGTCTATATTTTCCTATATGTAAATCTTTTTGGCAAGGGGTTTGTCAACAGCTCGAAGTTGGCGAGAAGTTGCAGACTTCTATTCAGACCGTGGCAGAACAAGCCGGAGAAAGTCAACGTCAGGTACAGCGATATATCCGTCTGACCGAGCTTATCCCACCTCTGCCGGATATGGTCGATGAAAAGAAAATCGCGTTTAACCCGGCCTATGAGCTGTCTTTTCTGACCAAAGAGGAACAGGCACAGCTTGTTGAGACGATGGACTATGAGCAGGCTACTCCGTCTCTCTCCCAGGCACGCAAAAGCCACTGAAAACAGGCAGAAGGAGGTTTTGCACATGGGATAAGATCATTTCAGCCGGGAAGCTGACCCGGCGCATTGGTTCTGCTATTTACTTTCGTGCTAATTTCGGATATAATGTTAGCACGAAAGGAATGATACCATGAACCAATTTGGACAGCTCGACCAACTGATCGAGGAACATGGCGGCACGATCCAGACATTCCAGGTATTGGAGGCCGGGATCAGCAAGCCCGCTTTTTATGCGTATGTAAAAGAAAAGGGATTGGAACAGGCGGCGCATGGCATTTACGTTTCACCGGATGCCTGGACAGATGCCATGTATCTGCTGCATTTACGGTGCGGGCAGGCTGTATTCTCCCATGAAACGGCGCTGTTCTTTCACGATCTGACTGACCGGGAGCCGCTCAAGTATTCCATTACCGTCAAGACCGGCTATAATCCCTCCCGATTGCGGGAGGACGGCGTTCAGGTCTATACCGTGAAAAAGGAGCTGCATGGGGCAGGCGTGACCACTGCGAAAACGCCCTTTGGCCATGCGGTGCCGGTCTACGATATGGAGCGGACAGTCTGTGACCTGTTGCGCAGCCGGAGCCATATGGAAATCCAGGTGCTTCAGGATGCCTTAAAGCAATATGCCCGGAGAAAAGACAAGAACCCGCGGACGCTGATGCAGTATGCGGCCATGTTCCATGTAGAAAAAATGCTTCGGCAGTATTTGGAGGTACTTTTATAATGATAACAACGGCAAGACAACTGAAAGATTTGATCCGCAGCCTGTCAAAGAAGAAATCCGCTGACGCGCAGATTTTGATGCGGAATTACATGATTGAGCGTTTTCTGGAACGCATTTCCCTCTCGGACTATAAGGACCGATTCATCCTGAAGGGCGGTATGCTGGTGGCGGCAATGGTCGGCCTGGACGCCCGCTCCACGATGGACTTGGACGCCACGGTGAAAGGAGCCAACGTCAGCGTGGAGGATGTGTAGAATATCATATCCTCCATCCTGTCGGTTCCGATGGAGGACGGTGTGGAATTTCAGGTCAAGCGGCTCTTAGAGATTATGGAGGAAGCGGAATATCCGGGAGTCCGCGTCAGTATGGAAACCACCTTTGACGGTGTGCGGACACCGTTAAAAATAGACATTTCCACCGGGGATGTGATTACGCCCCGTGAAGTCCGGTACAGCTTCAAGCTCATGCTGGAGGATCGCTCCATTGAGGTGTGGGCCTACAATCTGGAAACGGTGCTGGCTGAAAAACTGGAGACGGTTATCAGCCGCAATGTCACCAACACGCGCATGAGGGATTTTTACGATATACATATCCTGCAACAGCTCCACGGGGAAAGCCTCTCCTCTTCCGTCCTGCGGGATGCGCTTGCGGCCACCGCGACAAAGCGCGGGACGCTGGAGCAGATGAAAGACGCCGCCGCTGTCTTTGACGAAGTGGAGGAAAACCCGGTCATGGCAAAGCTCTGGCAGTCCTACCAGAAGAATTATTCCTACGCGGCTGATCTTTCCTGGCATACGGTCATGGATTCGGTCAGGGTCTTGTATGCGGAGGGAGGCAGCCTATGAAAGACGGAGAGCTGATCGGCAAGGTACATTCCTCCATGTATCATCAGTGCCAGAACCGTGGGTATGCGGCTCCGGTAGATGTGCTGATGGATATAGGTGTTTTGCCGAAACAGAAATATGAGGATTGGCGGTTTGGCCGTGTCCCTTATCTGGAGGGCGTTTGTACAGTCAATCTCCACAAGCTGTCGTTTATTATGCGCCAGATGCGTGTCTATGCGGAGAAATCCGGCCTGAAACCGTCCTTTTGCTATTATAAGCAATGGGGCGTAAAAAAGAAAAACGGCCAGGGTCACAAACCGGTGATTCCGCTTCGTTTCAGCAAGAGCGGCGATCCTGCCATTGAGCGGTGGTATGCAACGCACTTTGTTGATTCCAAAAGAATCAGCCAGCTAAAATCAGACAGAGGGCAGCGGGAGGAACAGACAAATCACACCACAGGGCAGTCATAACGGCTGCCCTCATTTTATCCAGAAGGGAGGTTCTTTCAGATGGCAACCACACGCCTGATTCCCATGCACAAGATCAAAAATCAGTCCGTGGCCTATACCGTCCATGAGCGGATGATGAGGAAACGCTAAAGCGGCTCTATGGTTTGTAAGGCTCAAAAGATTATCCCGAATTTGATTGATTTAACTTTCTGGAACAAATTTGAGCAATCGAAAAAGTCGAAAAAGTTATCCTGAATCTTTTCCTGAAAATGCATTAGATCAAAGGTACTTTTCAAAGATTCGGGATAATTCAACTTTCGGTATAACCGAAACCGCGCAACCCGCAGCATGGCGCAAAAAAAAACGAAGGCCGCGCTTTCCTTACGTATCCTCCGCTTCTTTGGCCGCTTTCATCGCCTAGATGGTGGCCTCCACGATTTTCAATTCTTTTTCGTCCAGGGAGCCCAGCATGGCGTCAATTCGTTTTCTGCACTCGCTCCCTCCATTTTTGGACGGATAGAAATACTGATCCACCGATATATCGAACATTGTAACCATCTGATAAAAGGTGTTGAGGCTTGGGTGCTGTCCGTCATTCTCGTTATACATAATGGTGTGTGGAGAACGGTCAACAATATAGGCCAGTTGTTCCTGTGTCATCCCGCTGGCCTCCCGCGCCCGCTTGATAGCGAGCCCTATATCGTGAAAATCAAATCGTCGTTCATCTCATTCAAACTTCATAACATCACCCAATGTCATTTTACATTTCGGGTATTAGTATTTGAACGATTGTATATTTCATTCTACTGACTGTTTATTTTCATGTTAATGCTTTATAGAGTGTTTACTTGACAATCGGCTTGCAGAGGGTTATACTTATACTAAATAAAGAATGGACGGTCGTTATTATGCAAGTGTTAAAAGATGAAATACAAGAGAAAATTCTGCAATCTTCTTTAGAGTTGTTTCTTCAACACGGATTTGAAAAAACATCTATAGAAAAAATTGCCAAACAAGCCCATATTAGCAAAAGTAACTTGTACAACTATTTTAAGTCGAAGGATGAGATATTTGAAAAACTGACCAGTTCAGCAGCTAATAAATTTGTCAAAATAATTGACCAATTTTCAACAAATCAATTTACACCAAAATTTTGTGAAGTAGGTTTTGAAGATATGATGGTTACTCGTATCTTTGATTTAATTAACGATAATCGGAATGAATTGTTATTATTGATGCTCTGTTCAAAAGGTACTAAATATGAGAAACTCAAAGAACAGTTAATAGGTCAAATAGCTCTTAAATTTATGCAAGACTATAAAGATTATTTTTCAGACAATGATCCTATCGTAACAATAATAACGCATAACTTGTTTGATGGAATAATCAATGTAACTGTTTATTCTCAGTCACCTAAGGAATTACATTTTAATTTGCATAGACTTATTCGCTATCATATCGAGGGTTTTTCTGCGCTGATTTCTGACTGATAGGGTCAGCGCTTTTTTTAAACAAATAACGAATACTCAGTCTTTATTGGAGGCGTAAATGATTACTACTATAAAATCTGGAAATACAAATTGCTATATATTGAGTAATGAAACTATGGAAAGCTATATTCTTGTAGACGCAGGCACTATACAAGATAAAAACTTTATAGATAAATTGAAAGCAACGGGGAAATTATCAAAGATTGGATTGCTAATTTTAACACATGGCCACTATGATCATGTTGGATATGCGTCATTTTTACATGAAAATTTTAACATTCCGATTGCTATGCACCATAAAGATAGTGATAAAGTTAGTTGTGGCTCTATGGACTTTCCACCTGCAAAAGGATTTTTAAGCAATATTATTCGCAACCTAACTATAAGGGATAATCAAACAGCTACATACCCTAGATTTGAACCAGACATCGTTTTAAATTCCAGTCTCCAAATTGAAGGATTTCCGGAAATAGAGATACTATATTTGCCGGGGCATACGCAAGGTTCAATCGGTGTCATATTTGAAAATAATTTATTGGCAGGCGACCTTGTAATGAATATGTTCTTACCCTCAATAACTTGGTTTGCTGAAGATTTTTCTTTGGTAAGAGAAAGTATTCATTCTATCTACGAAACTTCTTTTGTACGGATATATCCAGGACATGGAAATTCATTTCCTAGTGGACTTTTAAAGAAGTTACTTTAACCGTAAAATAGACATGGATAAGCCGCCCAGCGGGATCAGTCCGGCGGTGGATGCGAAATTTGGCAGTACATAAATGAGTTTGTAATTTCATGCGCTTGTGTGGCCTTGTGTCTTCCGAGAACAGAGGCAGCCCCGGAGGAATACAACCCGATTTCCTTTGTCTGCTTGCGACCAGAGGGAGCCTATGAATCCCCCGCAACAGTCAGCAGCGTATGCCGGGCATCCCGGAAAAAGCTGGACGATATGAATGACTTTCACTTCCATCAGTTAAGGCATACATACACCAGCAATCTCTTATCCAGCGGGGCAGCGCCCAAGGATGTGCAGGAACTTCTCGGACATGCAGATGTAAGTACCACAATGAACATTTACGCTCATGCTACAAGGGAAGCCAAGCGGACTTCCGCAAGACTGCTCGACAAAGTGGTAGGAGCCGTATAAAAAAACTTTCCCTTATTTTCTCCCGTGAGGGAAAAAGTAAGGGAAAAGGGCAAGCCAGAGGCCGCGAAAACGCTGAAAACACCAGTGTTTTCCGGGGTTCTGGATTGAGAATTAGATAAATGGAAATTTAATTGAGAATGGAGGACGCATCCACTGCATAATGTCGATAAATAACCGTATGAACAGTACGGTAAGTCTTCAATTAAATATTACACTGATATTTCACCAAATCACAGTAAATTGAGCGGAGTTAAATCCGGTGATACTCTTCCGGCCTTAATTCCGCTCAATCTATTAAAACATCAAAGGTATTAAACAACATCAGCCTATATCTAACAATTTCTAACACATATGGAAACGCTGAGTGGCCACGGCAAGTTCCGCCCCCGCACTTAACGCGTGAGACAATCAGCGGCCACAGGCCAGTGGACGTGGCCGGTACACCTGGTTTGAGTCTTTCGTCCCGGCGATAGCCTGCCCTTGGGGCGGAGGAGAAGATATAGCTGCGGACGCTTTTAGAATCCATCGCTGATTGGCGAGGTTTTATCGAGCTTAGCTGCGCGATGCATTCCACCGAGTGCGAACGTGCTCCCCAGACTATATCCTCTCCGCAGTCCCAACCCACAAAAATCTCACCCGGGACGAAAGACTCATAAAACCACCCCATCATCCCGTCTGCTGGCCAGCGGCGGCGTCCTCACCTGCTAACTAAATCTCCAATCAGATCTCGGCAGCTCCCTGTCTGAACTGTTATCACCGGTTGATAATTCTCTCAATCTCCTCCACCTCCGGCATCACCTTTAATGCCCCTTTCCTGGTCGTGATAACCGAGGCTGCCGCGTTGGCGAACCGAAGCGCCTCCCTGAGCCGGGCTTCATTCAGGCTGTCCAGGCCATATTCCAGAATAAAGTGGAGGATACAGCCGCAGAAGGTATCCCCCGCACCTGTAGTCTCAATGGTGTCTTCCCGAATGAATCCGGGGACCTCCACGATACAGTTTCCATAATAGGCCCTGCTGCCGTCTCTTCCCATGGAGACGCAGATCAGTTTGATATCATAATTCTTCTTAAGTTCCTTTACCCCTTCGGTAAAATCTTCCTTTCCGGTAAGCCATTGAATTTCATTATCAGAAATCTTCAATACATCACAATGGGCCAGTCCATAGAAAATCTGTTCCTTTGCCTCATCTAACGATTTCCAGAGAAGCGGCCTCAAATTCGGGTCAAAGGAACGGAGGACACCGGCTTTCTCTGCCGCCCAAAGCGCTTTTTTCGTCGCTGCTCTGGCCGGTTCATTCGTCATGGACAGGGAACCGAAGTGAAAGATTTCCGCCCTTCCAATCCGGTCCCCGTCCACCTCTTCCGGTGTCAGCATCATATCTGCACCGGGAGATCTGTAAAAGGAGAAATCCCGGTCCCCGTTATCCAATTTGTGAACCAGGACAAGCGTGGTTGGCACTTTTCCATCCTCCCTGAGTCCGCAGGCGCCGATTCTCACATCCTCAAGCGCTTCTTTAAGCTGCCTTCCAAACATGTCCCGGCCGACTTTTCCGATGAACTCTGTCCTTCTTCCCAGCCCGGCAAGCATTGCCAGCACATTGCACGGCGCACCTCCCGGATTGGCCTCAAACAGAGGATTTCCCTGAGATGTTTCTCCGTTCTGGATAAAATCAATCAGCAGCTCACCGAGGGCAATAACATCTATATCCCGCATATGATTATCCCCGTTTTTTCTCTTTATTCCGTTACCCTGATATCAAAAAATTCCGCGCATCCATCCTGCGCCATAAGGCCAATCTGATACTCCGTATCACCATAATACCGGTATGTGAACGCAACCTTTTCTCCCGCGAAAATCTCAATCATATCCTGATCGATTGCGACTTTGATATCGATCACATCGCCGTCCTTATAGGGAAACGGTTTCTCGCATACCCTGATGCCGTCCGGGCCCGCATCCTTCGGAATACCGATATTGGTGCAGGAAGCTTCCCAGAACGGATCCACCTCCATTGGGAGATTGAGAAGCTCCGCCCTCTGCATTCCTTTATCAAAGGCAAGGATTATACACTGTGTGGCATCGCTGTCCGATTTCAGCAGCAGCCCGAAATGATCCGACATATCCACCGGCTTCACCTTGCAGCTGAAAAGAAAGCTCTTCTCTTCCACTTTTATAAAGCCGTATGATAATGTGCTGACAGAATCCAGATAAATGCATCTGTCCCCATAAGTCCGGAATTTTCCAAGCTTATGCTCATAGCTCCATGCCACCGGCTCCAGCCACGCCTCCACATACTCCCGGGGCAGCTTCACATCCAGCTCGCCGGACTCATTTTGGCAGACCTCGTGGGGAATGCAGAACTGGCCGCCCCAGTACCACTCGCCGAAATTACTCTGCCGCGCCCTGTCATGCGCCCAGGCGAAATAGAATCTGCGCCCTTCGTCATTGACCAGGGATTTTGCCGCGTAGAAACGGCGGCCGCCTATTCCGTCCATCTTAGGCGTTCTCCACGGGCCGAACGGAGAGTCGGCCACACGGTAAATCGTATTGACAAACTCGGAGAAACGGGAATAGGAAAGATACCAGAGATCTCCTATCTTATACATCTCGCAGCATTCCGGGCAATTGGTATGATACGGCTGGTAAATCGGTCCGTAGTATTCCCAGCTGTCCAAATCCTTTGAGCGGTACAATACAATGCATCCCCTCCTGGAAGGCGGGCCCTCCTTCTTTCTTCCCGATATCAGGATCCACCAGCAATTATCATCCTCATTGTAAAATACATACGGATCGCGCCAGTCTACCACCTCATATTCTTCCTCATTCGGTATGATAATCGGGTTTTTCGGATCCTTTTCAAAGTGGATGCCGTCATCACTGACCGCATGGCAGATCGTCTGCTGGAAATGAACATTATAATTGTAGCCCGTATAGAAAATATGGTATTTTTTTTCTCCATACACAGCCGCGCCTGTCCATACGCCGCAGGCATCCGGTTCTTCGCCTTCCCCCGGGTAAAGAGCGGTTCCCACTTCCTCCCAGTGAACCAGATCTCTGGAAACGGAATGTTCCCATGTCGTCCTGAGCCTTGCCGGATACACCGTGGTTCCCGGAGGCGATGTCAGTGAAAAAATATGATAGACGCCGTCATGATAAAGCGGAATTGCATCCCCCGTTGAGTCGGCCCAGCTTAATTTCCTGAAAATATCCATGTCTTATACTCTCTCCTTCGCATTTCTGATTATTCTTTTTACAACACTGTCTTTGCCCTTCTGGGTGTCGATAATAACGGCCAGCACAATAATCAAGCCTTTCACAACAAGCTGCCAGAAAGAGCTGAGTCCGATTAGGTTCAGGCCGTTGCTGATAATACCGATTACCAGGGCGCCGAATATGGTTCCCGATACGGCTCCCACGCCGCCTGTCATCGATATGCCGCCCAAAACGCAGGCCGCGATGGCATCCAGCTCATATCCCTCGCCGACCCCCGGCTGTCCGGAGTACATTCTTGCAGAGAGAACAATGCCTGCAAACGCCGCAAGAAATCCGGAAATAGTGAATACGGCAATCTCCACTTTCTTAATCGGGACGCCTGAGAGTCTGGCCGATTCTCTGTTGCCGCCGATGGCAAATATGTAAGTACCGAATTTTGTCTTATTTAAGACTACGATAAAAATAATAATCAGAACAATCATGTATACAACCGGGAGCGGCAGGACGCCGAACAGCTTTCCTGTTCCGATTCCGGTAAACA
>ERZ506996.113-NODE-113-length-81836-cov-14.2941_pt1 | contig 81836 bp, 77 predicted proteins | sample MGYA00512882_ERZ506996 | MGnify/ENA metagenome assembly ERZ506996 | reverse complement strand
TTGGATAAATCGGATTCCCACCGACTTGGTTACACACCCTTAGCTGGGCGCACAACTGGAATTTGTAAATATCATTTTACATTTTTATATGAAATCACAATATGACTTGGTGCAAATAGTACTGATGCAATAATCAACAGAACTGATCGACTCATAATCCCACTAAATAAGAACAACATTGAAGGAATAATAGAAAGTGCTAATGCTCTGAAAACGCTGTTTTTCTTAAAACATATAATCCAAATAGCACAATAAAGCATTACCAATATGGTATCTACAATCAGATATAGTGCAAATGCTTCGTCAGACCACCACCCGAACCAAGTTCCCGGAATATTGATTATCATAAAACCAAAACAGCCAAACCTTCCTATCTGCTCTGCAACCTCAATAAATTTATTGCTCCATTTGTTTTCAAAACCCTCTTTGCATCTAATTGCAAAAATAATATTGGGTATCATAATGACTGCAATAATTATCAGTCCGAATATATTTAACCAGCCCATATACTCCTCCGCAATTTCTAATTTGTCGCTTTCTTCATACCCATATTATAACAGTTCCGTATATCCTCTACAACGAAAATCTATTCAGCAAGTCTATTTTTTCGGTTGTCCCTGCGGTGTATGGTTCTGTGAAGTGCCTGTGTTCTGATTGCCTTTATTCTTCAGTACAATATCTTCTGCCTTTACATACCAGTCCACATCTGCACCCGTATAGGTTTTTCGTGATACCGTATCGGCTACGGGATTGACAAGCTCCACGACTGCATTGTAAGGAAATTCCCTTAACGGTACTTCTGGCGGTACGGACACGGGGATAATTCCACCATGCAGACTGCACTTCAAATCATAGATACGCTTTTTAAGCTGGGTACTCGGTGTCCCGTCCTCATTCTGTAAGAACACATCACGCACCGCTGTAAATTTTAATTCTCCAAATGTTTTCTCTTTGTCAATAACAAACCCGTTTGATAATCTCATAAATTCTTCACTCCTTTACTTTTCTTCAACTGCTACAATATCATCAGCAACTAACACATAATCGGTATGTCCCATATCCCCGATTGCGTAACCTCTGCCGTATAACTTCGGATTGACAAGTTTTACTTTCTGTTCATACTTGAACTTCTTTTCGCCAGCCTGCACGGGAATTTCCACCACAACATTTTCGCCTTTTTGTACGTCAGAATAAAGGTTATAGCTTCGTCTGGCTAAGACCCTGCGGTTATTTTTATCTCTTTCAAAGACTGGCTCACTTTCGCCTGCAAATTCAAGAGTTCCAAAAGACTGTGCCATATCTGGCACGACATATTTCATTTCCATATTGTTTTACCTCGTTTCTTTCTATTTTTGATAAATTGATTGTGATTTCTTATTCTGGCGGTTTGGGAAGTACCAGCAATCCCACCGATAGTAAAGGGTAAAATCAATGCTTACGCACCCTTGACTATCCGTGTTCTTGCAGGTTGTAGGCAGACAAGCCAGAATAAGCAAAAATCTGCCGTTTGACAGCTTCGGCGGAGAGCGTGATTTTTCTTTCCTCATACCGTTACCGCCTTATGATTTCTTCATTTTACGGCGTTTGTAAAGATATGTTCCAGCCAGTCCACCAGCAGACGCAAGCAACATCACGATAAATGCCATTACATTTGTACTGTCGCCCGTTTTGGGACTGTCGCTAGGTCTGTTAGGCTTTTCCGGTGTCGGTGGTGTTTCGGGTTTCTCTGGTTCTTCTAGCTTTTCCTTAAAAGTAATCGTCTGTCCCTTATCCTCAATATCCTTATGCTCGGTAACTTTCTTCGGCTCGTCTGGATTGCTTAAATCGTATAATTCCTCAAAAGTTACAAGCTGTTTGCCGTCAAGAGAAGTAGCGTCAAACGTAAAAGCAACTTCCACTTTCATAGTTTCGCTGTCAGCAATAAAAGTGTAATCACTTTCCACACGTTTTCCATTGATAAGAAGTTCTGCATTTTCTTCTTTCAACATCTGCCAGCCCACAAGTTTGTACTGTGTACCGACTTCTAAGCCCTCTAAGGTTACGGTATCAATGATTGTAACGTCTTTTCCTGCTTTAAGCTCTTTGTTGCCGTCCTTATCGGTAGCGGTAGTATGTATCTTGATGATACGCTCTGTGATAAGTACCGTTTGCCCGTCGTCCTCAATGTCTTTGTGTTCTGCAACTTTTACGGGTTCGTCTGAATTGCTGAAATCATATAATTCTTCAAAGGTAACAAGGTTTTTGCCACCTAAAGCAGACGCATTGAATGTATAGGAAATTTCCACTTTCATTTCTTCATCATCAGCGACAAAGGTATAATCGTTTTCTACACGTTTCCCGTCAATGATAAGCTCGGCGTTTTCTTCCTTTAACATCTGCCAGCCTTTCAACTGATACTTTGTGCCTTTTGTAAGTCCGTCTAATTTGACAGTATCAACGATTGTAACCTCTTTTCCTGCAAGGATAGTCTTTTCGCCGTCTTTGCTGGTCGCTGTGGTATGAATAGAGATTTCTTTTTCGTATTCATCAGTTAGCGTTCCTAAATCAATCACAAGGTTATTTCTTGATACCACGATTTCAAAAGGTGGGATAAGTTCAAAGCCTTTGTTACTATCGCAACGCATTTCTTCAATGATATAGGTATCATAAGGTAATGCCCCCTTGCTGTCGTCTGGTTCAGAAGTCCCAAACCACACACCGTCCTCACTGGTCTTGCCTGCGTTTGTATTGTGCTTATGAGAAGCCCAGTCAGCAGAAGTGGAAAACTGCCCGTTATCATCAGTTACCACAACATGATTTTCGCCCGTTGTCTTGCTTGTGATCCTAAAAGGAACATCAGCAAGACGCTTGTGTGTACCTGCACCGATTTTTACGCCCTCAATATCCCCACGCTTAATCTGATTGTAGATAGAGTGGGCTTCGTCGGTTAAGTCCACGATTTTTCCATTCTCTGTGATTGCAAAGTCAATCGGCTTCGCACCGTCTGTCAAGTAACCGTCGGGAGCTTCACTCTCAACGATACGGAATTTCCCATAAGGTAAAAGGTCAGCAGAAGTAGAAGCCACACCCTCAATATCTGTACGAATTGTCTTTACCACTTCATTTTTCTTATATAGCTTGCCCTCAACCAAAACAGAATTGTCATTTAAGGAAATGACGTCAAAAGCAGTATCTTTCAAAGTGGCACTTCCTTGTGGTTTGGTATCGCCCGTTTCTAAATCTCGTTTCTGAATTTTAACACCGCCACGGATAACCTTGTCTGATACGGAAAACTGATTACTCCCAGATAATACGGCAAGGTCGCCGTCCTCGGTAATCTGTGTAAGGTATAAGCCTTTTATCTGTTCGGACTTATCGCCAGCCTGCATATATGCACCGTCTAACAAGTAACCGCTTGGAGCTTTTGTTTCCTCAACAGTTAGTGTTCCAAGTGGAAGAACTGCTTTACCGTTCTGCATATAGAAGTTATCGCCAGACACCTTGTATGCGTCCCCTAATTTTGTGATGTAATGAGTTGTCCCGTCGCTGTCTGTTTCAGCGATTGTCTTTGTAATCCATGTACGAGTAGCTTCGGCAGGAAGATTGTCTTTGTTATAGAAGCCTGCATAATACTTCCATGTAAATTCCGCACCGGCTAGAGAAGCGTTCCCTTGCGGATTGTCTTTCTGTGTTTCCATATCAATCTTGAAAAGCTTAATCAAAGTGTCTGTTACTTTCGGTGTATCTGATACTTTCAAGGTCGCTGTCCTTCCAGCTTCAACCTTTAAGGAATATACAGTTTTATCTACTTTATATCCTGCTGGTGCAGAAAGTTCCTTGATATAAACTGTGCCAGCCTTTACCTCTACAACATCTGTATTTCCGTTTTCATCAGTCGTAAGGGTGGCAAGCTGTTTCGTGCAGTCCTTATCAGAAAAGACACCATAGGTCGCACCAGCGACAGAGTAATTCCCGTTACTGTCTGTAATGCTGGTATTACTGGAAGTCTTTTGCAGTTTCGCATTTCCGACATTCAGCTTCGCCCAGAATTGTCCCAATTCCTGCCCCTCGCCAGAGTAGATATAACCGCCACATTCATAGCGTCCTTTATTCTCTTTGACAAAGGCTTTTGCACCAGAGAAAACTTCGTCCTGCGTTGCCTTTGGAATTTCATCATAAGAAGCTCGCACATTATCACATTGCCAGCCAAGATGTACGCTCAATCTCTGCCAGACAACAAGCTGTCTTAAAAGGTAGGCGTGATTGTTGCTTATTCCGCTGTGGCTGTCTGTGTACTGTTTTACATATTCGATAGATAAGGCAACGTCGCTTATCTGGTCGGCACTCATACGGGTGCTTACGTCAGCTCTGGTCTTGTAACCATTCTTAAAGTCTGTGTTGATGTCAATACAGTAAGCGTCCTCGCCCTCAACGGTCAAATGCCCCTCGTTAAAAGTAGAACCAATCGAACCGTCATTCATTACTTTTTCAACGATACCGACACGCTCCTTTGACTCCGTCCAGTATTGCTTGCTTTCTGCATGGACGGGTGTCGTCGGTAAAGCAGTAACGACAGTTGCAAGAGCTAAGAAGCCCGTACACAATCGTTTCCATGTCTTTTTCATAAATTTAATGCTCCTTTCATTTTGGGTATAAAAATAGACGCTCATTTCTGAACGTCTACATTATTAAAAGGCTTGTCCTCTCACACATATTCTATTTTAATAGGTACAACAGTTGCCTTTCTCCTTGTATTTTCGTTGTTTTCATCACTTGCGTTATCTACAACCCCCATGTCCGGCATCGAGCATAATTGAATATGGCATAAAATCTCTCCTATGTTTTCTTTATATACCATTATATGTGCACCGCATATTTATGTGTCACTTTTAATCAATCACAAAATACTGTCCGCATTTCCAATTTAATTAAAAACTTCTCAGCTTATCTTCCTCATCCGGATCCGCTATTTTGATTGACTTCACAACTACATAGTATCCTGCATTAGCGTTGATCGGAATCCACACTTTGTCCCCTACCTTGTGGCCGAGCAATGCTTTTCCAATCGGAGACTCTGTACTTACAAGTCCCTGAAGAGAATTTCCACGCACAGTCGTCACAATTTTATATGTCTCTACATCATCTTCGTCTTCAAAATACAACTCCACAATCTTGTTCAGTCCGATTTCATCGTCTTTTGATTCATCACTGATCACTTCCGCTGTCTTTATCATTCTTTCCAAATACCGTATTCTGCTTTCGTTCCTGTTTTTTTCTTTCTTCGCAGCATGGTATTCAAAATTTTCACTCAGATCACCATGGGCTCTCGCCTCTTTCACATCTTCCAACAGTTCTTTTCGCACCACGACTTTTCGATGTTCTATCTCCGCTTTCATTGCATCAATATCTTTTTGTGTCAATTGATTATACACACTCACCACTCCTAGCTGGATTTTTCTATTTTCAAAAGAAACAACCGCCCGCAAGAAATTATCCTGAAATTTTGCAGACATAGAAAATTCCACCCTAACCGCAAAGGTATAAGGGTGGTTCTATGTTGGAAATCCGCAACGATAACTCAAGTAAATGATTGTTCTCTTATTGATATCTTATCACGTTTATGTAATGCTGGCAACTGCCGGCAGGATTGTAACTTCTCTTCACAATTATTTTTTCACTTTTTCGTATGTAAATGTATGAAGAAATCTCTGCGCCCGCTCTGTTTTTGGGTGTTCAAAAAACTCTTCTGCTTTTCCTTCCTCCACAATGATTCCTTTATCTAAAAAGATTACACGATCTGCTATTGCCTTTGCAAAAGACATTTCATGCGTCACGATGACCATCGTACGCCCCTGTTTTGCGAGATCCAAAAGTACCTCAAGCACCTCCCGCACCATCTCCGGATCCAGTGCCGCTGTCACCTCATCAAATAAAAGCACTTCCGGATGCATGCAAAGAGCCCGCACAATTGCAACACGCTGTTTCTGTCCTCCGGAAAGTTGACGTGGATAGCTGTCTTTCTTCTCTTCCAGCCCGACCCGTTTTAAAAGTTCCAATGCTTCTGCCTCTGTCTCCTGCTTATTACGACTCTGCACCAATTTTGGCGCCAATGTGATATTTTGAAGGATTGTCTTATGCGGGAAAAGCTCATAGCTTTGGAACACCATCCCCACTTTCTGACGAATCTCCATAATATTTTTAGATCTGCCATCTACGGTTTCTCCACAATAACTGATTGTTCCCTTTTCGATAGGCTCCAGCCCATTCATACACCGAAGAAGGGTGCTTTTCCCGCATCCGGAAGGACCAACAATCACTACAACCTCTCCTCTTCGAATAGATAATGACAAATTCTCGAAAATAACATTTTCATTGTATTTCTTTGTAACCTGCTCTATTTTTATTAATTCTTCCGCCATATTATACCCATTTCCTTTCCAAGTATTTTGAAAACATACTGATCGGCCAGCATGCAATAAAGTATAAGACAAATACCGCTGCAAAAACACCAAATGCCGCATTTGGAGACGAAGTACGGTTCGCCTCAATAATCTGCTGACCAACTTTTAAGACCTCGACCACCCCGATCATCATAATCAAGCTCGTTGTCTTGATCATTCTTGTGATGAGATTCATGGACAGTGGAATTAATCTTCGCAATGTCTGCGGCATTACAATATGTAAATAGATTTGCAGCTCACTCATCCCCAATGCTTTTGCACTCTCATATTGGTGTTTTGGAATGCTGATCAATGCACCGCGTACAAGATCCGCCATTTCCGCTGTTCCCCAAAAACTAAATACAATAATAGATGCTTTTTCTGCCTCAATATCGATTCCAAACACTCTGGTCGCTCCAAAGAAAACAATAAAAAGTAATACCAGCTGAGGCATAATTCTTACAATTTCTAAATAAACACGGGTGAACACCTTGAGAATTATATTTTTCCTTGTCATTAAAACTCCCACTATCAAGCCGAGAAAAATACTAATCACAACTGCTATCAAGCTGATTCGCAAAGAGGTCCAAAGCCCTATTAGAAGACGCTGCATGTTAGATCCTTTTAGCAAAACATCAAACCCCAAATCCTGCATAACGCACCTTCCTTTCTACAATGCTCCCAATAAGGGATACCGGCAATAAAATAATGAGATAAAAAATCACAAGCAGCACAAGGCATTCCGTTGTTTTATAATACAAGCCTATCAAGTCTTTTGCTGTAAACATCAAGTCCATCAAACTGATTGCTGAAAACACACTCGTCTCCTTCAGCAAAAATATGATATTTGCGACAAATGCCGGTACACTGATTGAAATCGCCTGCGGGAGAATAATATGCCTCACCGCCTGCTGCCTGCTCATTCCCAGCGAAAGCGCACTTTCCATCTGGATTTGTTCTACAGACTCTAAACCGCTTCGAAAAGCTTCCGCCATATATGCGCCGCCCAAAAGCGCCAATCCTAACACTCCACAAAATTCTGCTCCAATGGATATTCCCAATTTCGGCAAACCAAAATACAGAAAAAACAGCTGTACCAGCAATGGAGTATTCCGGAAAAATTCGATATATCCCCCTGCGATCGTGCTAAGAACCGGCACTTTATAATGCCGAATCAAAGCACAGAACAAACCAATTACAATCGCAAACAAAATACCAATCCAACCAATCTTTAAAGTTAATATACAAGCCTTCTCATATAGCGGAAAGTATGATTTCATTGCTTCCCAATTCATTCTTTGATTTTATCTCCTTCCGTTAGTTGCTCTCCACAACACCACTTTCTACTACCAGCGTATCTTCGTAATCAAGTCCATAAGCATCCGCAAGCGTTTCCTCATAATCTTTATGGAAAAATTTCTCTTTTCCCAATGTCTCTATTTCTTCATTCAGCCAGTCTAACAGAGAGGTGTTTCCTTTTGTAACAGCCGGTGCAATCGTATCCGAACTTCCAAGTGAGTCAATTCCAATGGTATACCCTTCATTTTCTTTCGCAAATGCTATAACTTCTGTGTTGTCATTCGCCCATGCAACTCCGGTTCCATTCTCAAATGCACTTTTTGCTGCTGCATATGTATCAAATTTCTGTAATTTAATATCCGGATAATTCTTCGTCAGATAAGTCTCTGCTGTAGTTCCCGAAATTACAATCACCTGTTCATCCGCACCAACCTGACTCAGGTCAGTTATCACATGCTCCTTATGCGACACCACACCAAGAGAAACATTCATGTATGGCAAAGCAAAATCAACTTCTTCTGCTCTTTCATCTGTCACTGTAAAGTTTGCAAGAATCACATCAACCTTCCCAGTCTGCAGATACTCAATACGGTTCGCCGCCTCGGTAGATACATAGTTAATCTTTACCCCGAGATCCTTTCCAAGTCTTTCGGCAAAATAAATATCGTATCCTTGATACTCTCCATTTTCATCTACATACCCAAATGGAGCTTTATCTGAAAATACGCCTATATTGATGGTACCGCTTTTCTTAATCTCATCCACTGTTCTATAGATTGTTTTTGATGATTTTGACGACTGGTCTGTCTTTCCGCATCCTGCTAATAATCCGACTGCCGCCACCGCTGCAAGACCTACTGTACTGATTTTTTTCAAAAACTTCTTTCTCATAATAAATATCCTCTCTTTCTCTTATTGTGCTTTTACATTTTCCGAAATTGAGCGAAAAAAAACGGGAGTCTTTCAACTCCCGGACAAAATGGCATATGTAACATTTAATCTAAATGTTCTTTACAGGCGCACAGCAATGTATGTCGAAACACCTGGCCATATAAAAATGCCCGGGAAAAAATCATTCGACAGAAACACATCATATTATTTACAGTAATGTTATAAATTTTCACTGCACTCGCCTCCTTAATCATAGTCTACTCAAATTCGTTGTTGTAATATTACACCCATTCACCTACTATGTCAATAGGTTATTTGTTTTTTCTTTAAAAATGATACACCTAGTGATATAATAGGTAAAAGAAAGGAGGTTTCTTTATGATCTCAACCAAAGGGCGCTATGCCCTACGCGTACTGATTGATTTGGCTGAACAAGATACAACCACATATGTTCCCTTGAAAGAAATTGCAAAAAGACAGGGAATATCAGAAAAATATCTTCAGCAGATTGTAAAAATACTTGTCGGGAAAGGATTGTTAACCGGAATCAGCGGAAAAGGCGGTGGTTACCGACTAACTGCCAGCCCTGAAGAATATAATGTAGGAGAAATTTTAGAATTGATGGAAGGCAGCCTTACACCGGTAGCCTGCCTGGCTCCCGATACGAAAACTTGTTCCAGAAGCTCCCACTGTAAAACGTTGCCTATGTGGAAAAAATTCGACAATCTTGTACATGATTATTTCTTTCATATAACAATTGCCGATCTGGTTAATGGAACTGTTTAGAATATTGCAACAGAAAAAGGAACAATTGCCAAACACAATTGTTCCTTTTTCTGTTGCAAACACGTTACTAACCCACGCCCACCACTACCATTGATTACACCTCTATTTTCTTATTTTGAATAATAATCAAACTTTATCTAAAATATCCTCAAAATCTTCAATTCGGTATTCATCCAATTCTTTCTTATCTTCATTCCACGCAGCCGGATAACAAAGCACTTTTATTTTATCTTTTAACAAAAACAGATTTTCCGGTTTATCATCTACCATTAAATCAATATGATTTTTTAGACAGATATCCAATTTTTCTGTAGAACTGTTTTCTTCCGAGCAAAAAATAATCTCATCATAATACAATTTATTCTTTTTCAACCAATACAACAGCATTTTCCGAAACAACCAACCTGTTATACCTTTTTCTGTTGTATGCGCTCGCCCTGTAATAATAAAAATTTTATGTCCGGCTTTTCGAAGCGCACGAACAGTCTCTGCTGCATTTGATGTCATCGGTTCTCTCAAACAATATGACCAAATATACATCTCCTCGAAACCCAATTACTAAGCACAACATAGATTTTAAATACTCATTCCGAATATTGGCATATTCTTTCATAAGCCAACTGCAACAGTTTTCTTTACAGTGCAAGAAAAAATAAAGAGCATTTTCTATAAAGATATCCTGCCCGTTTTTCATAGTTTTTTCTTTTATATATGGCATCATCACTGTTTCGTATTCTAGTAATTTTCCTCTTAATCTACTTCTGTTTCCTCCCGATAAAGGCTTTCGCATCAATTTCAACAGTTCTTCTGTTGTTTCTGCTTGTTCAATCATTCTTTTTGAATGCAAATCCTCTTCAGACTCACCTAATATTTTTTCTGAAATCGCATTGGCATATTCAACCGCTTCAGGCTCAAGGTATAAACTATATTCAAATTTAGCTGCTGAGAAAGGTATATCCGGATGCTTATCTAAAAATTTATGTACTTCTTTTTTGCTAATGGTTGTCATAATGTTTCGAAACCTCCTCCAACAATGACAAATCACAACATCTTTCCTTTATTCGCCTATCATTGCCATTCAATTGTTCATTTTTCTTAAAAAGGGTATCTCTTAATCTTTTTGCCGTCAACTGAATTTGTTCTCGGTCAGCTTTAATACACTTGTATTGATTTTGAAGCAAACGCTGATATTTTGAATCTTCCATTGCATCAATATCAATAAGAAGCAATGCCGAATCCACAACCGGTATCATATTATTAAAATTAATTGCACCATATATTCCCTGATTAATTTTCCTAAAATCTTTTGTGTTCTTCATTTTACGATGCTTTTCTTTGGGCAATGTAAATGGAGTATAATATTTTATCCCCTCAATCTCAAGCACTACACCTACATACGGCCGCTTTCCCTTTTTATTATCTGCAACTTTTGCATCATATTTTTTTCAAATAATTGATGTATTCATCTTTGATATTATAAAATTTCATTTTTCCTCATCTGTCAAAAAAAGAGACGACATCACTCGCCTCTTTTTCAGGTTCTCTCTTTATGGTGGAGACTCACCTACTTTTTTAGGTTTCCACTTTATGGTAGAAACTCACCTAAGACAATCCTTTGTCTATAATAAGTATATGCAATTTCTCCTAAAAAATCAATATAATTCTACAATTTTATCAAAATATAAACCTCCCAAGGAATTCTCCCTGAGAGGTTTAAAATTCTTTTCTGAAATTGTACGTTCCAAAAACGTATGATTAACGTTTTGAGAACTGTGGTGCTCTACGAGCTGCTTTAAGTCCGTACTAAAATGCTCTTACGTCCGTTTTTCCTTGAGATTTCGGGCTTTTTGGGCCTTCCCCTTAAAAGTTGCCCCACTATTTAATCATAAAATGGGGACATCAGATGCTCGATTTTACTATCGAAATGCGGCGTTCACCACACTCACAAGTTCTTCGGGTTTATTATACTTCACCTGAGCGTAAATGTCCATCGTTGTCTTACTATTTTCATGTCCGGCAAGATACTGAACAGTCTTAGGATCAACTCCAGCATAAAGCAGATTGGTAATGTAGGTGTGCCGAAGTTGGTGTGGCGTCACGTCGAAGTCGATGGCGTATATCAGTTTAGGATTGTTCTTTTGATGGCCGCCGAGGGTAGGGGTAACTGTGTACTTAATGCTTTGGCCGTTGACATACTTATAATAGTTGCGGGGCTTGGCAGTCCGGACAGTCACATACTTCCAAACCCTCTGAAACTGCGAATACGAAAGCGGTTGCCCCTTGCTATCTGCTATCACATATTCGGATATGGATTTCTCTTTAACTTCCCGCAGCAGGTCTACCAAACATTTGGGAATGGGAATATCCCTGCGGGCCGCTTTGGTTTTTAGTGTTGTAGAAACCACCGGCCTGTTATGCTCGGTTCGCCATGCCCTCCTGACAGAGATATATGGTGCAGGTGCATCCAGAAACACGCAATCCCATTGAAGCCCCAGAATTTCCTCCCGGCGCAGGCCGGAATACAAGGCAATCATGATAAACGTATATGGTGGTAACTCTTTGACAGCATCCAGAAGCACCTTTGTTTGTTCATCCGTCAAGGCTTCCTTTTTCTTCGCTTGCTTTCCTCCTTTTGCTGAAATACCTTCACAGGGATTATAGTCAAGTAGTTGGCTGCGCTCTGCCGAGTAAAAGACGCATTTCAAAAGCATATTCACCGTGCTATATAATCCTGCCGATTTTGTGGCCAACGGGATCAGCGCCAGCCGAATATCATCCGCTGTTACATCCGACAGATACATAGAACCCAACGGCTCGACTATGTATTTGTTCATGTTAATTGTGTACCCTCTTAATGTAGCTGGTGAAATCTTTGCCGACTGCATCAGCAGCCACTTCTCGCAATATTCCGCAACCGTGGGATTTTCTTTGCGGAAAATAGCTTCTTCCACCTGGCGACGCGCTTCCTGTTCCTTTTGATACAGTTCTTCACAGGTTTCAGCGTACAAATCCACTCTTTTTCCATCAGCATCTGTGATTCGTGTTCTGTAATACCGGATTCCTTTCCGCACAACAGTTCCATATTCAGGAATCCGCCCCTTTTTCTTTGCCATAATATTATTTCCTTTCCTATTATAATGTAGCCTAATGCTCATATTTCTTTTATCAAAAGTTCTCATTCTTCGCAAAGGTGCGATCCCTGAAAACGCAAAGGGCGAGGAAGATTCCTCGCCCTTATCTCACTTTCTATAATTTTATTGTGCTGCCACATTTACATCTGCATCCCAGTGGGCAAACGCGCTGTCCAAAATTCCTGCCAGTTGGTCTGGTCGGTTGTACTTTACCTTTGCGTAAATGTCCATCGTAATTCTGCTGCTCTCATGGCCGGCCAGATACTGAACTGTTTTCGGATCAACCGAAGAATGAATCAGATTTGTGATGTAGGTATGCCTGAGCATATGGGGCGTGACATCAAAATCCAGACTGTAAACCACCTTGCCATTATGGGCCGCCTTTTCTCCAAGAACCGGCTTGACTGTATGTTTTACACGCTTACCATCTTCGTACCGATAATATGACCGTTCCTTAACACTCCGAGTAACAATGTACTGCCACAGTCGCTTGAATTGTGTGTAGGACAGCGGCTCTCCGTCCCGATTGGCAACCACATAGTCTGAAGTGGATTTTTTCTTTGCCTCTTTCAAACATTCGGCTAAACAATCCGGGAGAGGGATATTTCTCTCCGCAGCCTTTGTCTTTAGCTCTGTCAGAATAACCGGTCTGTTATGTTCTGTATGCCATGCCCGCCGCACCGTCAAATATGGAGCGTCCGTGTCCAAATACACCGAATCCCATTGCAGTGCCAGAATTTCCTCACGCCGCAATCCTGCATACAAGCCAAGCATCACAAACACATAGGGCGGCAACCCGCGAATGGCGTCCAAAAGCCGTTCTACCTGTTCATCTGTCAAAGCCCGACGCTCCTCCTGCGGAACACCGCCGCCCTTTGCTTTGAGATAGATAGTCGGGTTTGTATCAATCACATGGCTTTCCTTTGCGGCCCGAAAGATTGATTTATAGAGAATCACCACGGACTTGTAAACCGATGCAGATTTCTTGGAAACCGGGATGAGCGCCACCTGGATGTCATCCAATGTCACCTCCGCCATCCGTTTATCGCCCAGCTCCTTGATAATGTGACGCCGCACTTTGGATGTATAATCCGTCAGAGTAGTGGCACGCACATGGACGGACTGCATCAGCAGCCACTTTTCGCAATACTCGGCAACCGTAGGAGATTTACGCCGGAACGTGGCATTGTCGATCTGCTCAAGAGCTGCCATTTCCTTTTCGTAAACTTCCTCGCGGGTTTTACCATAAAGAATAATCCGTTTGCCGTCTGCGTCCTCAACGTCTGTTTTGTAATACTCATAGCCGTTTACCTGAACCTTGCTGTATCTGGGAATTCGCTTTCTTTTTGTAGCCATTTTCTCCACCTCCGAAAAATAGTATCAATGCTGCATCTTGGTTTTATCAGAACTGCTCTATTTCCTCAAAGGTGCGATTTGCTTCCTCGCACATTGCGATAGGTTTCTTTCTTTTCCACCGGTTTTGCCCGATGGGTGCATTTTGCAATATATTCCTGGAGTCCGGCAGGGGTAAAGTAGACGCAGCCATTCGGTACATATTGAATATAGGAAATCAAGCCGCTGTTTCGGGCTTCATCCAAAGTAGCAAGGCTGATCCCTAAAAGTTTCGCCGCCTCCTTACGGGTAATCAGTTTTTCCATATTCAATCGTCACCTCCTCGCCGGCTTCTTGACAACCTCGTAGTCGTAACCAATATTCTGTCCGCAGTAGGTACAGATGTCCCGTTGTTCCTGCTTCGGATTAACTCGCCGCAAATAATAAGAGCCCGTGCCGTAAAAATTGTTGGCACAGGCTGGGCAAAGGCACATGATTAAGTTCTTCGGCACTTCTTCGATCAGCCCCACGCTAATCGCCAGGGCGCGGTTGACCCGCCGGATGTGATGTTCGTCCAGCCTGCCAATGTAATGCTCCAGACGCCGCTTGTCAATGGTGCGAAGCTGCTCCAGAAGGACAAGAGATGGAAGCTCCAGACCATTTTCGGCTTTGAGCAAATAGTGGGTAGGCAGCTTAGCCTTTGCGTCCACTTTACTGGAGATTGCCGCCACAATGACGGTGGTGCTGTATTTGTTTCCGGTGTCGTTCTGGATAATCAGTACCGGGCGATAACCTTCCTGCTCAGAGCCGACTCCCCGGCCTAAATCGGCATAGTACATATCGCCACGCAAGTATGTTCTGTTCATGTTGTATGACCTCCCTTTGAAATTTAGGCAGTCTTTGCCGCCTATGTAGAGGCCGGACAACAGGGCAGAAGGAAGGCCGGGGAAACATCAATATTCCTCTTATTTCTCTGCCTGTCCTGCTGCACGGCCATATTTCAAAGCAGCCCCATTTGTCCTCGACACCCCGGACTGCTGTGGGAAGTCATCAAACGGCTGGAAGCTCACCAGCTCCACGGGGAATCTCACCCCTCGCGTGGTTCTCACGCAACCGCCCCCATTGCCTGCGACGGATCACGGCGATAAGGCCGCTTCAACGCTCGGACGTTAGGCTGGACGGGAGTATCATTGTCCCCGCTTCCGATCATGGCCGATACCGGGAGCCACCCGGTACTGACAGCCGACTGTTTCTCGCTCCCTGCCAGACAGAACAAGCCAAAGACCTTCTTACGTTCTTTTCGGTGGTGTCTTGCTGTTCCTGTCCGGCAGATTTTCGCGCAGCCGCTGTCCGGGCTTTGACTTTCGCCAAAGAAGCGGGAATGTGCTTGATGAATGGGTATGCGGTTTTCAAGGTGCGGTTGAGAGGTCATAAAAAACCTCTCACCCTTTTTGCCGTTGGGTGAGAGGTTTGCACAACATTATTCCAAAAGTTTTTTCAGTTTTTTGAGAGTCTTAGTTTTCCGAACATGGATGGCATTTCGATATACACCCAGTTCTTCAGCATACTGCCGCTCTGTCTTTTCCTCAAAGAACAATGCCTGGATCAAAGCCTGCTCCTCCGGGGTCAGCATTGCCAGGGCAGTATGTAGCTTGTCCACCTCCAGCTTATGAAGCACCGTGTTCTCTACACTCTCCTCGTTAGGGAACTGCTGGGCATTTTCATCCATCAGCCGGTCTAAAGAATCTTCGCGGCTGGGGATGACTCGTACCATCTGGCCCTCCTTTCCGAGAACAAACCGTTCGGTTTTCAAATCGTTCTCAAAGTAACGCATCTTTCTGTCGCCTTGCGTATAGGCCATATACACTTCATCCGTGACCTCAACATATTGGCCGCGAATCCATATTCTTTTTTTGCCAGCTTCCACGCTGTTTACCTCCGATCAGTCTGAATTTTGAGAAATTCAGACTGATCGGGGGGCCACGGCACCGTGGGAATAAGCTGTGGTGATATACAAAAACGCACCTGCATGGTGGGGCCATTCCCCACACAGCAAGTGCGTTTCTTTTTAGTTCGTATGTATTATGGCATGACAGTTCACCAGGAAGGGTGGACGATCCCGCTACATGGCAGGAATTTTTTTTGGCCGTGTACCATCAGAACGCAATCGGCCTATTTTATCAAATCAAACTCGCTGCTTCTGATTAGCAGCGAAGCGCGGGCATTCCAGCGCATAAAAATATCCCTCCAAACCTAAACGCGGGATGGAAGGATGGACATGACAAAGCCCCCTGCCAATACCTCGTTTTTTTTATTGGCAGGGTATGTTTTCTCTCTGGCTCACTATTTTCCGCACTTTTAGTTCTCTAAAATTTGAACTACTATGCCATTATCAAACTGGCATAGATTATTAAAATAGAAAGAGGGGGTGAACTAAAAGTGCAGAATCAGCATGAAATACTCGGAGAGATCATAAAGAACGCTCGTGCAAAGGCGGACATGACCGTAGAAACCTTGGCTAACAAGGTAGGTGTTACCGAAAGGTTTATATATCGTATAGAAAACGAAGGGAAAAAGCCCAGCTACGAAATCCTTTACAAGCTCATCCGCGAACTGGCTATTGTGCCGGATCAGATTTTCTTCCCTGAAAAGCAGGTACAAGAATCCGAGATGGAAAGCCTTGTCCGTATGTTATATAGTTGCGATGAGCGTTCCATTCAAATAATTAAAGCTACAATAAAAGCCGCATTGGAAAGTCAGTCTAAAGAATAAAAAAGAGCCGATGACTGTGATTACTCACAAGTTCATCGGCTCTGCGTCTTTGCGGCTGGCTCTTTGATGACAGTAATGTGTAAATGTTCTGCTTTGATTAAACATTCATGTTTGCATTTCGGGCAGTAGAGAGGATAATTAACCAAAACTGTGTCCTCTCTTATTTTATCACGGGTTTTACCTCCACAAAGAGGACACAATATCCATTCTGCCTCCATATCATCCCCCCTTACCTTTACTCTTTGTTCTTAGCGCAGAAAATATTGATTGCTTCACTGAAGAAAGACGCCAAATTTCCGCTGCTAAACCCATTTATATAATTGGAAAAGCGTTCATCACTGATGTAGAGTTGCCCTAAGTAGAGCAAAATTTGATTATCACATTTATAGAAGGATTCAGAGATATACTGCTGCCACTCTTTTACGATTTGTTGCACTTCTTGACAGGCAGGAGATTGATTTTGAAATTGAGCTAATTTCTCAAAGGTATCCTTAGACACAGAAAGAAATCTTTCTAACTGATTTCGTTGACCTTTTTCTGGCTGCGACAGAAATGCTGCTTCATATTCTTTGAAACTATGGGTATTACCCCAACGTTCCAAAACTTCCGACCTATATTTCTCTTTTAGCTCAAGCACTTTTGTATCTGAAAAAGGTGCAAAAGATGGGACGGGATTTCCTTCTATTTCTGTTTTAACCAGGGAGATCAGAGCATCAATGCGTTCCTTTTGCGCCTGCAAAATATCAAGGTGCCTTTTCAACGCTTCCGTCCGATTATAATTAGGGGAACTGAGCAAGCTCTTGATTTCCTTTAATGCAAATCCCACTTCACGAAAAAATAGTATTTCCTGCAACCGGCTCAGATCATCATCAGAATACAAACGATATTTACTGTCCGTAACCATAGCAGGCTTCAAAAGCCCTATTTCATCGTAGTAGTGCAATGTCCGTATTGTGATACCGGTTAGGTCAGCAACTTCATGTACTGTCATCCTCCTATCATTCATCCCAAAAATCCTCCACAGTTTCTAAGATTTCACTTGCAGGCAGCATCGTGGCTTCAATAATGCTTTTTCCTGTCTTTTGCAAGTAGTGTTTAACCAAATGATACCCGCAAGCGTAGCCAGCACAGTAGGGCAATCCAACACAGGGGAAATTTTGCATCGCGGCCATCTCGTCACCATAGAGATAGGCATTTAGATTCTCAAGCCCTTGAACATTCAGTCCATCGTGAATAATAGGTTTGATGTACTCATTCAGGGTTTGCATATCCGTTTTGGTTACCCAGGGGCCTGCCTTGTCCTCGCCATACAAATGAGTTGCAAAGTTTTCAGCAAGGCCCTCGCTAACCATCATCTCCCCAAGGGTGATACTATTCCGCCACTTAATAAACTGAAAGCGCACATTATGGTTTACTTCGTGGGCCAGCGCAACAGGAAGGCGAGTCAGTGTAAATTCATTGGGGATCAGCCACGCCATGATATACCCCGGAATACCACCATCGCCGCAATATCCTTCATTCAGGGAGATATAGGGGCTTTCAGCATTTGCCAATAAAACCGTAAATAGATACTCGCTGACGGGTAGTTCAATCCCATTGTTCAAGAAACATTCTAGGGATCTCTGAATGGACTGCTCACAAGATACCCAGAGCCGATCCGAAGAAAGGCTCTCAATGTTTGCTTTTTGTGACTGATCGACCTTTGTGGGAGAAATAAAACCCAGCATATCACTTGCCATGATAATATCATAGCCATTGGGTGTAGCTGCCTTCATGGGGATTTGATAGCAGTCCCACTTGCCCTTAAAAGGCATCATCAGCTCATACCGGTAAATGTCGTTTTTCTTTTCGACAGGAGCCTCCATTATTTTTTTGTAGACGGCATCCGAACGTACATAGCTTAATTTCATATAGCCACATTCCTTTCTTGTTTTTTTCAGCATACACCATGACGTAACGTGAGAGTCAAGAGGAATGAACAAATATGAAATAGATGCTTACCTCCCTCGATGTTTGGCTTTCTTTTTTTCCTGCCGCAAAGCAAATAGGCGATCCTTTTCTGCTTCTCGTTGCTCTCGGCTCTTTGTTTTTCTTTCTAACTTACACTGTTCATGTTGGAGTTTAAGGGCTTGCTGTGCTTTAGTACCAATTCCCTTATCTTGCAGTTGACTGTTTATTTCACGCTGCATACGTTTAGGGTTGATTTTTCGTTCTGCAATAACTTCCGCTTGGATAGGTGGACTGAATTTCAGCTTGTGCCAATTCTTCAGCAGAAACTCATAAACCTCATAATCCTTTGGTTCTGCACCAAAAGTGATTTTGCACACCTCATACTTACCGTTGCACGATCTCTCATATATGCCAATCCAAAATGGAGCCTCAAATAGAATGGTTAGACTACTTTTAGAGTCGGTACTCATTCTTGTAAGAACTGTCCTTCAAAGTGATTCAGCCATTCCAGGAGAGCATTGTAAAGCAGTTGCTGCTGCTCAAAAATTGTTCTCCCAACCAGAGGAATGTCTGCAAATTCCTGAGCATAGCCCTCGTTTAATTCAGCCGAGGACTGTATGCTCTGGCGCAAAGCCGAAACCAGCTCCATTGCTTCAGCTTTGTCCATCTTGTTCAGATTGGAAATGACCACGTTGAAATCGAATAACAGCGGTACCGGGCCAGCGGCATAATAGGCCATCAGTTCCTTGAAATACACTCTGCCCTTATCGGTAATGGAATAGATTGCTTTATCTGCAAACTTGCCACCTTTTACAATGTCGCTTTGCAGGTAGCCTTTCTCACTCATTTGGAGCACTTTCCGATAGATAGAAGGGACACTTATTTTCGTCCAGCGGGAAAAATGATGGTACTCCACATCTTTTTGAATATCATAAGCACTTTGAGGCTTCTCCAATACAATACCGAGTATGACTAAATCTATTGATGACATAACTACACCTCCACTTTTACTATTAACAATAGTACTATTATTGATAGCAAAAGTCAAGATGGTGTATTTCAGCGTTCTAATCGGGAAACCCTTCTGTTCTGAAAGTTATTGCTGATCCACAGTCCCAGGAAGTTTATTTGCTGCTCTGTGTGGAACCAATGCTCTCCGTGTGTCATAACTGTCATCGTACAATGAAATTTTTTTGAAAAGTTCTCCGCAACTCTGTAATCAATCATATGGTCATGTTCTCCGTACAAAATTCGTGTAGGAGAATCCCATTTAAGAATAGGATGATTCACGGCATATTGCCAATATTCCCAAGTTAGGGTTTGGCCAAATGAGGTGGGAATGATCTTTTCCCGACACAGTTGTTCTTCTGTGACATTTGCCCAACTCATCATCTTAAGAATGAGTTGTTTCATATCAAGAACCGGAGATACAAACAGACAGTTTTCAAATCGCTCATGTTCGAAGCAAAGCATACTGAACCAAGCCCCAATACTGTTTGCATATAAAGCGTGTTGCTTCCAGTGCCTTTTCACATATTTCATAACTAAATCAAGTTCAGGAGAAACGTGCCAGGGGTCAAAGGAACCATTTTCATCTTTTCTTTCGCCATGTCCTGGCAGATCAAAACTTAAAACTTGCCATCCCTTTACACAGATCTTTTCAGCCAAAAAAGATGCTTCTTCTTTGTTTCCGCCTTGCCCGTGAACATAAAGATATAATCGGCTTGAATCATTACCCCAAAGGATTGATGGGATATTACCAATCAATATTTGCTGTGTTATCATTGTGATCTCCTTCAAAAAAGCTATTTTTGATAGCCAAAAAACTAATCTGATTAGTATTTTACTTTCCGACTGCTAAAATGTCAATATGATTAGTAAATTTGCTATTCAAAATATTGACACAGCTAATCGTATTAGTTAAGATGAAAGAAAGTTTATTGACAAGGAGATCAATTATGCGTGTCACAAAAACAGCAGTAATACAGGCTGCTTCTGATATTGCGGATGAAAAAGGGTTAAACAATGTTTCCCTCAAGGTGGTTGCTGAACGGCTGAATATCCGTACACCATCGTTATATAACCACATCGAAAATTTGGATGATTTATTGCGCGAAGTAGCTCATAACGGGATGCGTACCATGAACCAGAGGATGGCCCAAGCTGCCATCGGAAAATCTGGTGATACGGCAATAAAGGCAGTTGCTATTGAATATCTAAACTATATGATAGAGCATTGTGGAATTTATGAAACAATCCAGTGGGCTACTTGGCATGGCACAGACGAAACTGCAAAGATATTTTGCGAATATACAGACCTTCTAAAAACGCTCATCCTTTCCTGTCATTTTGGAACGGAGAATGTATCCGAAATCTTAAACCTGCTCACAGGATTTCTTCACGGATATACCACATTACAGTTGCGATATGCGTTTTCTGATCCTCAAAAGGTCAGAACGGAATTAACGATTGCTCTCGATACAGTTTTAGCCGGTATTCATTATAAATGTGATAGTGAATAACTAAAAGCGCCGCTGATTCGTGAATTTGATTCACGAATCAGCGGCGTTTCCTACCAGATGCAAAAGTTATTTCGTCTTTTTATTTAGAATTTTATTTATCGCTCATAAAAAAGTTCTGTAACACAATACTTGAAGTTTTGATAAAATCTTACTCAAATAAATAAAAAGGTAGAATAGAAATTAATTGCTCTAATTTTTTGTTTGTACACCTGTTTGTTTTGAATCTTTTACTTATCCTTGTGTAATCCACTCAGCAGGAATCAATTTGTCGTTACTTCCTCGCCATCTTTCAACAAGATGAGACGAAGACACATCGCCCCAGATATCTTCGTCAGCGTGTTCTGTCACAATAATCTGGACATCCTTTTGCGTATCATGAAGAAATTTATCCATCGCAATAAAAATCTTCTGAACAGCTTGCTTGTCCTCGTCAGCAATTTGTACATCTTCTTCTGACAGAGTGCTGTTGCGAGAGCGCTGAGGAAAATAAACTTGGCTTGGCTGATCGAAAATAACAAAATTGGGAACGGCAACACTTCCGCGAGTCTGAAAGAACTGTTGAAACGCCAAGATTGTTGCAATATGATAAGCGAGCCAATTTGAAGCACTTCCGATTTCCCAAAGATAATCATCACGACCGCTTGCATTCTTTACCTTAAGCGTCAAATCTTTAATTATAAATTCGACAGGGTTATCGGGATGTTCAGCATCCAAGTTTTTTATAATCTCCACAATTTCTTGGTTAATGTACTTTGTGGCAGCATCAATTTTTCTGCGAATCTCCGATTCGTGAACAATACTTTCCAAATTACGAATTCGATCTTCTAAATCACTTAACTGATTTTCCAGATCACTATTTTTTCCTACTCGCTGAAATGTTTGGATACTTGCCTCCATCCTGCCCAGGAAATGTGCAATTCCTGCTAAAGTGTACTTTTTATTTGATGTAGTAGTATATCTACGACTTTCTTCACGAATACGGTTACGAATTGCATTTAGTTTTTCGGTACAATATCCAATTTCAGTTTCAACAACTTGCAGTTCCCGCTCAAAGGCTGCGGGTACAATCTGCATATTTCCTGCAGATTGCTCAATTTCCTCAATAGCTTTGCATAGTACGTCTAACTCTTCAGTTACACCTGAATGCGAGCTATTGCAAAAGGGACATATGCCATCTGGCCCAGAGAGCGTCTTTAACCAAGTTGATATTTCAAGTCGTTGAAGTTGAACTTGCAAAGACTCTTCATATTGCCCCATGGAATTACGCAGTTGAAGCATCTCGGTATGTCTCTTTTGAAGAGCAAAAAGTTGAGAAGCAATATCTTGTTCTTCTTTGCGAAGTTCAACTAATTCAGCCGATGAATCTCTTATATTCGAAGCAACTAATTGGGTATCTGTTTCTGCTTTTTCAACTATTGCTTCAAGTTGTTGAACCTGATCGTCAAAACTTGAACACTCATTAAAATGAGCGGGTGTCAGTCCCATATCTCTTGCCTGCGCCAACCAACTGGCAACTTCTTGTTTCCATCCCTCTGAGACATCCTTGATTGTCTTAATATCACGGAGCAAGCGGTCTCTCTGCTTCTTTAACTTATCCATTTCTTGCCGTGCAGCAAGAACTTTTGGAGTTACAGCACCCAAAGCATATGGGAAAATATTAATTAATTTCTGCCTATGTTCAGTTGTATCCGCTTTATAAAATAACACATCAGCATTTGCCACAATATTTTGTGGTTGAAATAAAAATGCCATGAAATCTCTATACGATGGATGAGACGAGAAATTATTAGTTGCTGGATCAAGATCTAAAAAAGACATTGAAAACAGCTCATTCAAAACATTTTTAACTTCAATAAGAGTTGTATTAGTCTCAATGCTCTCTGGGATCACAATTTCCTTATTTCTAAGAATAAACATATCCCCAGTTGCCATTTGATTTCCAGGCTCTCGTCTACAAAGTAGTAACTGTTCATTTTCAAGATTAAATAATACACCAAACCATGCACATGCATTTCGTATTGTGTCAACGGGAATAGTGCATTTTCCAGAACCAAGACAATAATCAATAATTGGGATAATTGCAGACTTACCAGTTCTTGAGGCACCGGTAATAATGTTTATTTTATCTGGCTCAAACTTCACCCGTCGATATTTTAGGTTCGCTTTCTTTGGCCATAATAGTATGCTATCTATATAAAATTTCACGCTAAAACCTCACTTTCAACCATTCACATATTTCAAGCAAGCTCAATTCTGAGCACCATATTCCTAATTTTTCTGCGGCATCAAGCAAATTCTTTGTTGAAGGGGATAGCCCACGTTTCTTTGCTTGTGTCAGCGGAAAAACTTGGGCAGTTGAAATATCCATAGCAAAAAGTTTTGCAGATACGCCAACATTAAAGGAGTCCAAAGTTAAAGGGCGTAATTCTATAGCACTTTTGTTGATGGTATATAAATCATCGTTTTTCTTATCCTTAAATAGTTTTTCTGATACTTTGGAAAGTCCCTTCTTTTTTTGTGTAGATTTAATGACAGTACATAAATCTTCCCGAAGAATAATAGGTAACACAATAAATAGCAGTGGAAATGGAATAGCTTTACTCTCCTTCGAATAATATCCACAAATAAATTGCCACAAAGCCGCAGCTCCAATAGCTGGATTTTGAACATAATATATTTCACGATCTATGTTATTTGTCACCTTTGTCATCTCCTTTCAACAGCTCAATATACCGGGGATGCCAACCTATGGTAGGTCGATCAGACGGCTCGTTTGCTAACGCTTGAAGCGAACCACTACCAAAGAAGCTAGGAACATCTCTTCCAAGGAGTCGGTGACTTATTGCGTAACTTAAACACTGGGCATACAAATATTTTCCTCTTTCAATGTCACCATTAACAACTACACTTGAAAGTAGTTTCTGATTTTTCCATAGCCTTTTTAGGCTATCATAATAATCAGTAAAGCTACCTCCGTTGATAAGTCCTTTTTTGGCCCAAGCTGTTTTCTCCGATCTCGTTCTTAGAAAGTCACTGGCAGCTTCAAAAATATCCGATTCATCCACATCGATTAATTCAAGCTGTTTGATATATGTATCGTGGCGCTCCACTTCGGCTGTTGTCTGACTGGCTTCCGGTTGAACAGAAACTGCACTCAATATTATTTTTTGATCTCTGCTTCTGATCTGCGAATCCAAAGCAGTCTTGTAATCTTTTGATGAGATATATGCGGGTTTATTCTGCTTGGTTTGCTGATGTACCTGGTCACTTACCCAGCCCAGCATAGATTCAAAAAGTTCTGTTGCATACTCTAAAGGGATGGATTGCATCTTAAATTTATTGAACAGCTCTTGGTCGTATGTATCTTCATGAATATCAATTTCCATGAGAGAAATAACTTTAATAACCGTTTCTTTATTCTTAGGTGCAAAACAATACTCAATATATGGTTCTATAGTTTGACTAATGGGCCGGGGCTTTTCCTTGCTTTGAGTATCACCAAATAAAATTATTCTGGCGCTTTCCAATGCTTCCGTTGCTTCGGTTTCAGTTTTTGCTTCCGCAAATAATTTTGGGATAGTTCCTGCCTTTATGGAATGAGATGAAACAACAATATATTTTAAGACAACTTTTGGGGGATATTGCCCCTGGGTAAAATAATTGCACCAGTTGTAAATTGTTTTCCAAAAAACTTCTGCTCTATCTGTAACAGGGTTATTATTAGATAACACACTTTTAGTCTGCTCAGCAATTAGAAGTCCTTCTTTTTCAACCGCTACATCATCATAAGCCTCAACGCTGACAACGCGTTCATCTAAGCAAATCAATTCATAAAGAGCATGACGCACCTGTAGCATGTATCCCTCAAGTTTATCAGGAACATGTGTGTTGTCGGACATATACTCACCTCGTTTATAAGAATCAAATTATAAGCTAAATAAAAATACCGCATGGGAATATCCCATACGGCTTGTCTTGGCGGCACAAAGACCCACCGTTAATTAATTATAATGCAACATGGAAGAAATTACAATGACTATAGAACGTCACATTTATAAACTGAAGGCTATCAACCACTGCGCGATGATAAATTTTATTATACCCTTATGTACCCAGCCGGTTTCGGCTGGGTCTTTTTTGTGCGAGTTAATATGCCGGAGTTCCATACCCATAGATTTCATAGTAACCAACCGGGTAACTGTTTTGACGGCAACTATCGCCGGAGTTGCCTTCGATGGTGTAGATGCGTCCATTCTCCACCTTCTCCACAATGCCAACATGATCGGAAGAACCATCCTGGCCGCCATCATCCCAATCGAAAAAGATAATGTCGCCAGGGCGCGGCTCATAGCTGTTGTCCTGCCACAGTCCGCGCTCCTGGAACCACGGCACCCCCTGAGATGCACAGGCCGCAAACTTAGGAATGACGCCAGCTTCAATATAGCCGCACTCGTTAGCACACCAGCTCACAAAGCAGGCGCACCACTCTACTCTGCTGTTAAAACCATACCAACTCCAGTACGGCTCACCGCCGACATTCCCCACTTGGGAGAGTGCCACGGTGACGATCTCACCATCGCCTCCGCTGATGCCGTAGAGGACTTGTGACCACAGGGAGTTGTTTTCATCGGCCAGAAGCTCCGCCATCTGTTCCCGTTGATCCTCATTGAAGCCGAACTGATCGGCCATCTCCTCGGCAGTTTTGTGGCTGACGGTGATATAGAGGTAGGTCTGCGTTACCGTGGTTTCTGTTTCCACGATATTGCCATTTCCATCATCCGAAGTTTCAATCACCGTTTCGGTTTTGGTGTCGGTGTTGGATGAAATCTCGTTCATCTTCCAGAAGATGTCCTTGAGGAGCTGTTTCTTGGTATCATCCATTGTGGCGACTTCCTGAGCAGCATCCGGGTCAGTGGTGGTCTTGACGGCATAGACAGCCAGAACTTCCTTCCACACAGCGCGGGAACCGGACATCTCCAGAACGTCATAGCTGTGGGATGCTTTAATCTCGTCCAGCCTGTCCTGATAGTCCGTGTTGATTTCCTGCACGGCGGTCTGCATCGTCTGCCCGGTGCCGGAGTCCTCACCGGAGAAGAAAATACCAAAGCAAGAACCGATTATCATACCGATCAGACAAATCACAATAACCACCAGTACCGCAATCCAGCCCCCGGCTGCGATAGCCGCAATTAAAGCCTTTGTCGCCGCGATGATGGCTTTCACCGCTGCGGCGGTGGCTTTGGCTGCTACCTTGATGGCGTGAGCTGTGGCAATGGCTGCTGTACGGGCAGCATGGGCCGCAGCTCTGGCGGCTCTGGCGGTGGCAATGGCAGTCTGCTGGGCCACCTTTGCCGCCTGCTGACTGGTTTTGATGCTGGTCTTTGCGGTAGTTTCCGCTGTCTTGATGGATTTGGTAGTGGTTTTCACCGTGCCTCTCGCAGCGGATGAGGTCTGCTTAATGGTCTTTCGGCTCCTGTCCACCGTCTTGATGCCTTTCTGCCCACGATCCAGCGTCTTAATGGCGCTGTGCTCCTGCCGGACGGCTTTAGCCGGTTCAGAAACTGTATCCGCAGCCTGCCGTCCACTCCAACGGGCAGGCTGCCCGGTTTGCTGTGCCGCCCGTTTCTCCGCTTGTTTTTTCGGCTGTTCAGCGGCGGCCTTTCGCTTTTGGATATTTTCCTTGACCTTAGAGATATTCTCTTTGGTGGTCTGCACTCCTTTACGGCCTTGCTTATCAAATTGGTGGACAGCTTCATGGCTCACACTATCCACACCAGATGAAAAACGGTCAGAAGCATATTCGGCGGGAGAGCTTTCCTCTGCATACATCCCATGCTCCGCTTTGTCTTTGGTGCGGATATATGCCTGCTTCATTCGCTCGGCGGCCACGGCGCTTTTATCCAGCGCCTTGACATCTTTGACGGTGGCCTTTGTCTTAATGCCCTTGCTCATGGGCTTCACCTCCTTTCCAGGGCAGAGCAGCCCTTATTCCTCCAGCAGCTTTGCCAGCACAACCATCCGCCCGTTTGTCCGGGAATACTCGCAGGTAGAGAGGGTGATGAGTTTGTCGCCGTATTCAGCGGTTACACCGGTGTCGTAGAGCGCCAGTTCTTTGCACTCCGCGATATACTCGTCAAACTGCTTGGCGCTCTCCGCCCGGACAAAATGGTAATACTTGAACTCCTCTTGGGAGTAAGCTACCGTCTTGAAGGCGGCGATCACTTCATACTCTCCGAAGCTCTCCAACGTATCAAAGTGAATGATTTTATGCTCCTGATAGAAGTCCTCGCTCTCGTACTTACAAAGGTCGGAGAACATGGAGCCGTTGTTCATGTGGTGGCCGTACAGAACAAGGTTATCGGAAATACCAATATCGCAGTTTTCCTGCACATAGGGAACACCGTAGCTGCTGTACGATTTATCAAAGGCGTGTTTCAGATAGAAGTCGGGGTTGTCTTTGGTCTGCATAACGGGATAATCAATCCGGGTGCCGGGGATGGAAACCCAGCCCACCAAATCGCTGTTCTGGGCATACACATTGGCATACTTATCAAAGGCCGTCATTTCCTCCTGCACCGGCTCCGGCCCGCTTTCCAGCTCCAGAACAGGCAGATCCGGCTCCTCTTTTACCAGCTCGGCCACTTCTTCAAAGGCTTCGGCACTCTGCTTCTGATCGAGATATTCCCGGCAGAGCATAAAGCCGGAGAAAAGGAAAAGGGCGGCACAAAAGGCCGCCCCAGCAATCATCACTTTGGTTTTCATTTCGTTTTTCATGTTTGCCCTCCTGTTTTTATCGTGCTTTGTCCTTGCCGGGGTCTGCCCGATGCTGGCCGGACGGTGCCGCTTTCAGAGCCATCAGCTCAGTCTTGACAGAGGCTTTCTCCCCACCGGCCTTTTCCGCCAGTCGGCCCGCGCCACGCTCCATTTCAGAAAAAGCCTTGCCGCAGGATGTGAGAAACCCTCTCAGCTTGGCAAGCACCCCTTTATCAGCGTCCAGCTCTTTGACCTGCTGCGCCTCTTTTCCTGTGAGTGCGCGTCCGGCGCTTTTCAGATGGCCGCCCGCCTGATGCAGTTCCTCCCGGATCACATCCATCCGTCCAGCACACTTCTCCATCGTTTGGCTGGCATGGGAGAAGCCATGTTCCATTCGGGTGAGAACTGCGGGAATCCGCAGCGCCTGCACCGCATGACGCAGCGCCACGCGGCCTTTCTCGTGAAAAGTTTGCACCATGCGTCCGGCAGCGGAAATGGTATTGTTCTTGGCGGTGGATACCATGCTGCTGACCTGATGCACCTTGTTTTCCGCCTCGTTCATCAGGAAGGTACATCTGGCCTGGATGCTTCTGTCGTGAAGCTGGTCAACCTCCTTCCGCATGGCGGTCATTTCATCCACCATCCGGGACAGCTTATCCTCCATGCCGTCGATATAACTCACCAGCGCCTGCACCTCGTCCTTCTGCTGGTGAAGGCCGTTCTGCTCCAGAACGGTAAAAAGTTCAATGATCTGCGGATGTTCCCGCAGGGCAATAGCCGGTTCAGCCATATTAGATACCTCCAATCAAATCTTTATCGTGCCGGTTCCGCCTGCTTTTTGACAGGCGCAAGTTCACGGCAGTATTCGGGGTAACGGATTTTGATGCCCTCCATGAAGTAGGGCGCAAACTCGCAGCAAAACAAGTCCTCCGGGGAAAAGGCGTTACTCTGTTCCGGTTCGGTATAGCCATTCCAGAGGTTAAAGGCCAGACGGCACACCCTGACGGTGCCGCTGGTCTGCCAGCCACCGTGCATCCCGTCCGGCTCGATGCAGTCCTCCTTGAAATTGAACATCTGCTGGATATTGGCCCGTGTTTCCGGGGCAATCCCCATCACATAGAAAAAGGAACAGTGATAGCTGTCATTGCGCCGGGACTTGGACATCATGGACAGAAAGAAGTCCCTGTGTTCCTCGGATGCAAAACGGATATTCTGTGCGCCCATCACATTGCCTCCTTTTCACCGCCGAACACACCCTCGCCGGGTCTGGTGGTCATCAGTTCATAGAGCTTGGTGTCGCGGGGGAACCGGTTGATAAACGGAACCAGGGCGCTGCCATACCGAATCAGGCCGCAGCCCGCGTCGGCATTGGTGACATAGCTCATCTGCTCTTTGGAGATATTGAGGAGCTTTGCCAGCTTTTCACGGTCAGAGGCCGCCTGATTGAGCATGACGATAAACTCGGAGTTGGAGAGCATGGTGCTGGCCTGCACAGAGTCCAGCAGGTACTCCACGTTCTGAGTGATGGCGGTAGGATATGCGCCGCGCTTACGGAACTGACGCCATGCAGAGTTGAAGAACACGCCGCTTTGCTCGTTCTCAAACACCACATGGAACTCGTCAAGGAACACATGGGTGCGCTTGCCTCGTTTCCAGTTGAGGGTAACGCGGTTGAGGATGGTGTCGGTAATGACCAGCAGGCCAGTGGGCTTTAATTGCTGCCCCAGACCGCGAATATCGAACACCACCACGCGCTTATCCAAATCGACGGTGCTTTCCCGCCCGAAGATGTCCAGCGAACCGGTTGTGAACAGCTCCAGAGAAAGGGCAATATCCTTTGCCTTTTCCTCCGGCTGTTCCAGCAGCTTTTCGCGCAGATCGCAGAGTGTGGCGATGTTGCCTGTGCGCTCCGCATCCTGATACACCAGAGCGGTACAGCGGTCAATGATAGATTTATGCTGCGGCCCCACACCGGTCTTGTCGATCTGCTCGATGAGGGACATGATGAACTGGGATTTTTCCACGATGGGATTCTGCTCGCCGTAGCCCTCTACCATATACATGGCGTTCAGGCGGTCTTTGCCGCCCGCAGCCATGTGGATCACGGAAGCCATATCCCGGCCCAGCGCCTGACACAGCGCGCCAAATTCATTTTCCGGATCACAGATGAGGATGTCGTCGTTGGCGTAATCCGGGTGCAGCATCAAAAAAGCGATCAATTCTTTCGCACTAAAAGATTTTCCCGCCCCAGGCACCCCCAGCAGGAAAGCCGACTGGTTCAAGAGGTTTGCCTTGTTGCACATGATGAGGTTGTGGGAAATGGCGTTCTCCCCGAAGTAGATGCCGCCCTTATCCTGAATCTCCTGCACTTTGAAGGGAATGAACACCGCAAGGCTCTCGGTGGTAAGAGTGCGGAACGCATTGATTTTGCGCGCCCCAATGGGCAGCGCCGTGTTCAGGCCGTCGAGCTGCTGGAACTTCAATGTGGCAAGCTGGCACATATGCTTGCGGGCGACAGAAAGAACCGCCTCGGTATCGCTGTCAAGCTGTTCTTTGGTGTCGGCGGTAATGGCCAGCGTGATGACGGCGAACATCATCCTCTGATCGCGGGTGGTGAGGTCGTCCAGAAACTCCTTGCTCTCCTTGCGCTGCAATTCCATGTCATACGGCACCACCGCAGAGAAATTGTTGTTGGCGTTCTGGCGGCGCTGCCAGTTGGTGATGTTGGTTTCCACACCCAGCAGCCGGTTTTCCACCTCGCGGACGGCCTCATCGGTGGGAACCGGGACAACGTCGATGGAGAGCATCATGTTCCGGTTGAAGTCCGTCAGCTCCGTCGCCATATTGTCCTTGATATAGCTGGCGTAATCCTTGAGGAACAGGACGCGGCAGTATTTTTCGCCCAGCTTCAGATAGTCGCTGTTCTTCTCGATCCCGTCCGGGCAGATATAATCACGGAAGTCATGGCCGCGCTTCATCATCTCGCGGGCATTGAACCGGAACTCGGCCTCCTCGCCCTGACGGTAGAAATCGTGCAGGATACGCAGGCGCTCGGTGGCGTCCAGCTCAACGCATTTGGAACCCAGAGCTGCAAAGTGAGAAACAAGGTCAGCCCCCACACGGGCAAAGTAGACACGGGCTTCCTCGATGTCCTTTTTCACCACGGAGATGGTGATATACTTCTCCTGCGTGATGCCGTTGGCACCGGTGGCCTTATCCAGCAGCATTTGGTTATACTCCCGGCGATACTCATCACGGAAATCTCCCTGCATGGGCATGAGGATGGACTGCTCAAAGTTTGCCTTATTCATACGGCGGTTGTTGACGGTGATCTTCGTCACCGCGCCGGAGTCCAGAGAGTTCAGCAGCTCCGAATAGGTCAGGAACATGGATTCCTTGTCCTCGCGGCTGGCCACAAGATAGTTGATGTCGGTGAACTTATAGGTCTTGGTGAATTTCGTCCCAACAAGAAAAATGCCGTCCGGCCAGATACGGCGGACGGGGATCACATCCTGCACCTTGCGCGGGACATTGTAGCGTTCCTTCTCCTGTTTGGCCATTGTCTTGATGGTTTTAATCATGCTTTTCCTCCTTCCGTTTGCTCAGATGTTTCGGCTGCTTTTTGCGCTTCCTGCCGGAGCCGCCATTCTGCAATTCCTCGATAGTCCCTTTGAGGGCCGCATAGTAATAATTGCTGTCCTCGAATTTGAGTTCCTTCGGTTCCAACATCTCCGAGCGCAGCCATGCCCAGATGAACTGCTCCGCCGTCATGCCGTGGTAGGTGATGAACCCCAGCATGGCAAAGGGAGCCGCCCCCAAAATGCACATCCAGGAAAGGGTTTCCACGCCGAAGTAGGGGCGCAGGATAAAATAAAGGCCCACGGCTACACCGCAGGCCAGTACCGAAAAGATGAACTGCCGCATAGACAGCCCAAAAAACATACTCTCCGTGTAATTACGGATTTCTCGATTGATCTTAACTTCCAAAATGTTTACCTCCTCGCTTACTTTTGAAATGAAAAAGCGCCGTGATACTTAGCTCACGGCACTTTAGAAGAATAATCATTGTAAACTTGTTAAAAAATCAATAGCCTCATAAACATTAGAAAAAGTCAGGCAATTTCTACAAAGCCAGTAATTGCGCTCATCAGTATCGTCTAAACTTGGAAGTCCATCTTGAAGCAGATTAGAAAGTGTCCTTTTAGAATTTTTGACTGCTTCTGGATAATTGTGCGCAATTTTCGAAGTAGAATGAAGATCTCCTTTTTGGTAATCAGGAACTTTTTCGATTAACTCGGCTATTATACGTTCTTTTTCTGCAACAGTCTGAATGGGTGGAGTAAACATTTTATAATGCAACATAAACCAATACTCGACGCACCCTGTTGTCATCAGCAGCCTTACTTTGATGCCAGGTTTTTTTCGTAAAGAACGCAGTCGCTTAATTATTTTTAAACGACTGTCCCATTTTTGAACATCTTTTGTTTCTACATCAAAGAAAAACCAAATTTCATCCGTTACCTCAGCATAATCTCGATAAGATTTGTCTTTCTTGAATTTGCTATCGGCTTCTTCGAAAAGTCCAGTAGAACTGGGGCGTTTAATAGATGCAACATCCTTAAATTCCTTTTTCAGAAAGTCTGTATATGCTTGTTCACTTTCACCCTCGCAAAAAACAACAATATACGGTTTCTTTCGCTTCAATTGACGAGGCATTTATTCCACCTCCTCAATTTCAATATCAGGTGTAGCGCCATACTTTCCGACAAGGTACCCTTTTCGAACATTTTCTGTTGTTCGTGTAGCAAATTCACTGATGCTGTATAGTTCAGATGTGCCATCTTTATCATACTTATCCACAAAGTATAGCTGGTCTTTACGCAGTAATTCCAGATTCATCAATTCAGTATTATGCGTGGTAAAGACAATCTGCGCCCCATTGGGATTTGCAGTCTTACTTTGGAATTTCGCAACAATAAAATTTACTAGCTTGGGATGCAATTCTCGTTCCAATTCATCAACTAATAAAATGCCGCCTGTGCGTAGCGCAGATTCAATTGCTGGCGCCAATGCCATCAATTTCCGTGTGCCGTCAGATTCATCCTCAAGTTCTAGCATATAACTTGATTGTTGTCCATCACGGTTTTCGCCTAAGTGACGAGCTTTCGCAGAAACTTCTCCAACTTTTAGCTGAACATTACTATTCATTGAGTTTTCTGTTAATGCATGCATAAATTGCACCAGAGCTGATTTAATACCATCTGGAATGTTATCCGGCAAAGATACATCATCTCTAATTTCTTTACTATCAAACTCGAAATGCATATCTTGGATACCGAGATCCGCTGTTTTGGCATAGTCGGAAATTGCCTTAAGCATATTTTTGTCTTCCGAGTACGCCAGAAGCTGTTTAGGAATATCCGAGTAATCTCTTGAAAAGAACACATGGTTCCGATACCAGTGCATAGCTGAAATACAAGGGCTGTCATTCATAGTACAGGCAACGGAAAAAAATAGTTGGTTTTCGGCAACCATTTCGCTGATCATTCCACGCTTTGTTTTTTCTTCTGTAAATGTGAATTTTTGTCCTTCTCTAGAAAAAATAAGTGCTTTTTGTCCTTTGGGCGCATGGTAAAGGTACTCTGTAAATATCTTTTCTCTTGTAGCAGAAAAACCATACCAATATTTAATTCCATTTACGGTATACACAAAATGAAATTCTGTGGGGTCTTCCTTTGAATAATCATTGAGAGCAAAACAGTTTACCGGAATATTTGCACCTTCATGCTGAGTCCTTTGCGCATTACGAACAAATTGTACCGCTAGCCAAAATGCGCGAATTACATTGCTTTTACCACCACCATTTTTACCATAAATTGCAACAGCAGGTAACAGTTTAACCGTCGAAGACAAGGGAATTAAACAATTTTTAAATGAACTTAGCCCAGTTGCTTCCATAGAAAGTGTTGCTTCATCGCGAAAAGAGCGGTAGTTTTTAAAACGAAATTCAATCAACATTGAAACCACCTCCGTAAATAGTATATCACAAGCAACAATTAAATAAAACAGAAAAAATCAGATTTATTGATTTTTTCGATTTGATTTACTTTGATTTTAGCTTTGAGATTAAACTAATCTCTCGTTCCCCTTTGAAACCTCCTTGGTTTTAATTCTTACAGGCCCATCATCTCGCGCACCACGCGGTCTGCCATCTTGACCGCGCCCACGAGGATGAGCATATTAAACAGCAGTTCCCCGACATAGCTCCACACCTGCGTGACAGCCGCCGCATTGGGATCAACGGCTGGCGGGGAAGCTGCGAACAGGGAGAAAATGATGCAGGCCAGCACAATAATGGCACCTTCCAGGCAAACCGCCGCATAGCTTTTGATAAAGCTCTTGCCTACGTTCTGGCTCGGTTCCCCGGCGAAGGTGGACAAAGGCACCGGCGCGATGGCGGTGTAAAGGTACAATTTGAAAAAACGCCCGTAAACAGTCATGATCATAACGAAACTGAGAACCGTAATAAAAAGACCGCCGATGAGCGTTACTGCCCAGAGGGGGATGCTCTCAAAAAAGCCGCAGTTTTCCACCGCGTCGATAATCTCCTGCGGCAAAACTGTCTGTTGGGCGGAGCCGAAGCCGGAAGCATTCATAATGGTGCTGACCAGCCCCTGCGCGATGTTGAACAGAGCCATCATCAATTCCAGCCCATAGGTCACAACGCCTTTGGCGACGGCAAAACGAATAAACAGCTTCAAGGCGTGTTCCGGCTTTTTCACCTCGGCAAAGCTGCCGCAGGTTTTCATCACGCCCACGACAAAGAACAGCACCAGCAGCGCCAGGCCGATGGCGCGCACCGCATCGTGGATGTTGACGATGACGCCCCAAATGGTGCCGCCCTTGAATTGCTCCGGGCTTTGTGTGATAAGCTGCCAGATCTCCGTCAGGTACTTGTTCCAGGTATCCAGCGCGTTTTGCAGATTTTGCACTACCCAGTTCTCGGACATCGAATAACCTCCTTTCCGGCGAAGTCAGGGGCAGGCCGTAACCGGCCCGCCCCCAGACTGCCGTTTTGAATCAGCCGGTAATCAGGGTCAAAATCTCCTTTGCAAAGGTGATGATAACGCCGCCGGCCAGCGTGAGAAAGCCGTTGGCGCGCTGGCTGGGGTCGTGGGACTTGAGGGACAAGCCGACCTGCACGATACCGAAGCCCAGCAGGATCATGCCGATGGCGCGGATCAAGCCGAAGATGAATTCGGACAGGTTGTTGATGACCGTCAGCGGGTCGCTGGCGGCAAAGGCCGTGGTGGTAAAGCAGCCAAACGTCAGCACCAAAACCGCATACATGGCGAGGGCGCGCTTGCTCTTATTCCCCATGGGCAGGCGGTGGGTTTCGTTGTTCTTCTTGTTGCTCTTGTTAAACAGTTTCATTTTGCGGTTCCTCCTTGAATTGAAAAATATTCGCCATGTCCTCATCGGACAGAAGCTCGTAGCTTGTTTCCGGTTCCTGCACATTGGCAAGATCGGCGGGTGTCAGGCGGCTCACCGAAAGACCGGCCACGGCATATTCCGTGCTGCCATGCGTATAAGCAGGCGCGCCGCCGTCTGTGGTGTATTTGACATTGGGATGTTTCAGCAGGTCGTATTTTTCGTCCATCAGCGGCGCTTCGCCTCGGATAAAAAGCAACGCCAGATTGTTGTCCAGCATACGGACTTCATCTGGCGTCATCAGTTCACGGCCTGTCAGTTGGTTGTTGGTGGAGTAGCTGCCGGAATGCCCGGTGCTTTTACCATAGGTGTCCAGCCAGAGGGTGCTTTTTCCCAGATAGTTCTCGGAGATCAGCTTGTGGGTGCTGGTTTCATTGCCGCCCAGGTACAGGAATTCATCGCAGTTACCGATAATGGATTCCCACTGTTTTTCAAACAATGCCTTTAACTGCGCGATGTTCTGGATGATGATGGACACCGAGATATTTCGGGAACGCATGGTAGCCAGCAGCTTGTCAAAATCATCCGGCAAGCTCACATTGGCGAACTCGTCCATGAGAAAATGCACCGGTACAGGCAAGCTCCCGCCGTGTTTTCGGTCAGCCGAGTAGAACAGCTCCTGAAAGGTGCTGGCGTACAAAAGGCTCACGAGAAAGTTAAAGCTGGCATCGTTGTCCGGGATCAGCGCAAAGAGCGCCACTTTTTTCTCTCCCATGCTGGACAAATCCAGTTCATCCGTAGCAGTCAAAGCCGCAACAGACGAGAGGTTGAACTTCTCCAGCCTGGATGCCAGAGTGATCTGGATGGATTTCAGCGTCTTGGCCGAGCCGGAACGATAGTCCTTGTAATACTTCACCGCGATGTGATCGGGCGAGCGCATTTCCAGCCGGTCAAACAGCTCATCCAGCGGGGATTGGTAGGAATCATCATCCTCCCGCACCTCACCGGCCCGAAGCATTTCCATGACCATCGGAAAGTTTTTTTCATCCTCCGGCGCTTCGTACCAAAGGTAAAAGACCAGCGCCAGAAGGAGCATGGAAGCTGCCGTATCCCAGAAAGGGTCGTTGGATTGGCTGCCTTTTGGCGTGGTGGCCTTAAAAAGATTCGTCACCATCTTCTGCACGTCGTTGTCATTTTTCAAATAGGAGAAGGGATTGTAGCAATGACTTTTCTCCATGTTCAAAAGGTCAACGATGCGGATTTCATAGCCTTGCCGTTCCAGCAAAGTGCCGCAGTCCCGGAGCAGCTCGCCCTTACAATCCAGCACAAAATACGAGGTGTTGGCTTGGCACAGGTTGACTTTTGCATAGAACCGGCTTTTTCCTGCGCCGCTGCCGCCCACCACCAGGGTGTTCAGATTGCGGCGGTGCTTCCTGCCGTCCAGTCCCATGCGGACGTGCTGGGTGAAGATGCGGTTTTGAAACGGGTCTTTCGCCCGGTACTTCTTGTTCACGGCTCTGGCGTCGCCCCATTTGGCCGAACCGTGTTCTTCGCCCCGTCTGTAATTGCGCCGGGATGAGAGATAAATCCCGATTCCCAGCCCATAGGCGGCAATAAAAATGAGGACAGTTTTTACGCTGTCCTCACACCACATCAGCTTGAATGGATTCTTCATTGCCACAGGCAGGCCGTTCATAATCTCCGCAAGGCCACCGGAAACAGACGGCGCAATCAGAAGGGCGAACCAGATGACCGGGATCAGCCCCAGCGCATAAAGCCAGGGGCCGCCCGTCCTGTTATCTGGCTTCATCCCGACGCTTCGCTTTCTTATCTTTTTGTGCAGGGGCGTCAATAGTTTTCAGCAGCACATCCTCCACCGGGCCGGGGTCGCGCTGTTCCTCCAGCATATCGTTCCGCAGCTCATTGAGCGCACGAATCATGATGCCATGCTCGTAGCTGTCCAGCGTCAGGACGACTTTATCCTGTCTTTCTATGACTCAAACCTCCTTTACCGTTCCGGTTCCTTCTGTTTGGTGTCGCGGGTCAGCCCCATCGCTCTGGCCATGCGCCCGTTCAGCGACTTGAAGGTTTCCCGCATATCGCTGAGGGCTGCCGGGACATCTTCTCTGGGGTCTTGGCCCTTGAAAACGCTGTTCAGACGGCCAATGTCATAGCCTTTGGCCTCAATGCCGTACCGCTTACAGAGCATATAGCTGACGGCATAAGCTTTATAGCCGTCCGCTTCTCTTGAATACCCTTCGTTGTTTCTGGCAAGCTGTACATTGGCAATCTCCAGTGAAACACAGCGGAAGATGTCGGGGGCGTCCATGCCTTTCTTGACCAGGATAGCGTTCTGTTCCTCAGAGAACACAGCACCACGTCCCTGGGGCAGTTCGTCTACCGCCCGGATTTGCATCGGAGAGCTGGCGATCAGCCCTTTCAAAAGCAGCCGGTCATCATAGGTGACCTGGGGCTGGTACTGTCCCTGTGCCGAAGTCTGGGAAATGTCATAGACCTCTTTGGCATAAAAGTTCTGGCCGATGGAGCCGTCATCCCTCCGGTATGCTTTGCCCGGTTCCAGAATGATAATTGGAAGCCTCTTTTCTTCCTCCAGAATCTCAATGCCCTGGGCAGTCCATTCCTTATAGCCGCCCACACGCTGCGCCTGGGGGCATTGTGCGCCGATCAGAAGGGCGTTGCGGGCAGAGTGGAAGGGAAATCGGCTCTGTACGTCCAGATACGCCTCCATATTGCCGTTGCCCTCCGCAAACGCTCCAAAAATCTTATCCAGAGAAGCATAGGCTTCCTTGCGCTGCTTCTCCTCACGGATCTGCCACCATTGGCGCTTGGGGCGTTCCTTTTGTCCCTCCGGCTTCTGAAGCGCGGCCTCCTTTTGAGGTTGCTGTTCAAACAGGTCGTCAAAGTTGTTCATAAGCATTTACCTCTCTTTCGATTTGGGTTTCTTTTTGGGTTTGGGCGGCTGGTGCCGGGTGGTTTTCTGCGCCGGTTTCTTGGATACGGAAGGTTCCTCTGCCTTTGTCACTTCCGCCTCCTTCTTCCGCTGGGCCTGAATGTCCCGCAGCTCCTGGCGGACAGATGGTTTCTCCGGCCCGTCAGAAGTACCCCTTGCGGACTTGCTGCTGCTCTCGGAGATAGGCGCGGACGGATGGGATTTTTCCGCCGCCGGGGTAAAAGAATCCGTTTTCTCCGCCGCAGGATGTTCCGGCTCGGCCTTTTCCTTTTGGGCAGGCTTCTCCATCAGTTCGTCCAGCAGTTTATCGTCTTGGCTCTTTTCCGGGGCGGCCTGTTCCGGCGCTGCCGGTTCGCTGCCGCGCTGTTCGCGGGATTTCTGAATGTCCTCTTTGATGGATGCCGTATCCACCACGGTGAGGTTGAACTTCTCCACGATCCGATTGGCTCTGGCTGCGTCATCCTCGAATACCAGAATGTCGATGGTGTTGTCATCCTTTTTGACCGGGATGGGAGCATAGAGAATCCCGTATCCTTTGGCCTGCCGCGCAAATTCCGGGGCATCTTCTTTCTTGATGGTGTAGACTGTCATGGGGCGCTTTTCCCGCAGCATGGTTTCAATGCGGGCTTTGCCTTTGGTCTTTTTCTGGTCTTTCAAGACCGTGTAGAGGGCGGCGGCCAGATTTTTAGCCGCAGAGCCTGTAATCTTGAGGGCAAATTCAGCCCCCTCCAAACTCATTCGCACAACCTGTTCCGCCGCATCGCCTGAGCTATACATAGAAAATCATCTCCTTCCTGGAATACCCGCACGGCCTTGTTCCGGCCCCTGACGGGTTCCTTGTTCCGTCCGTGCTTCCTCGCGGGCGGCCTTGATCTTTTCCTTGATGGAAAGGGAGCGTACTGCTATATCCTCACATAATCTTACCTCCCTTCGCAGTTTCTTGATCCGCCCGGAAAGGACGGCAATTTCTGCTTTGATCTGCTCATGCTGTTCAGGGGCAGACCGTACCTCTTTGGTACGCAGCCTGCGGTACAGGGCTTTTCGCTGCTCAATGTCCGCGTTCATTTCCGACTCCGCACCTCTCCGATGGGCAGTAAGCTGTTCCAGTGTGTCAATGCGGTGACGGGACAGCAGCCGCGCCTCGTCGGTCAATTCTTTCGCTCGAATCAAATCTTCCCGGCAAGCATGAGATATTCGCTGGGGCTGCCGGTTTTGCTTTTGAGGAAATACGCCCAACAGATAGCAGTAATGAAAATAGAGGGCGCGAAAGCCTGTCACTTTTCTGGCTTGCTTCAAATCGCCATGAAGCCTGCACCGCTGTGGATGCGGCCTGTGTGTCCTTTGAGGATGGCTCTGTGCCAGTATCCGCCTGCGGATGCTTTCCAGGGAATATTCCTCGCCCAGATTGCGGCACAGCTTTCTGCCGTTCTCTCTGCCGGGTGCGCGCAGGGTAATGTCTTTGCCCACTTTGATGTCGTAGCCCATCTGTTTCAGGTGATAAAAAAACTGCCGCTCCGTCATTGACTGACGAATGGCAGTATCCACATCTGCTTTGATAAGGCTCAGATAGGTGGGGCGGCCTTCCTGTTCGGCCCGCCACGCTCCATAGTGCTGTGACTTCCCACGCTGGGGATTTTCAATTACGGACAGCCCATACTCCCGACACAGCCGGTCAGATTCCCGCTGCATATCATAGTAGTCCTTCTCGGTGCGGTGATACTTAATGCCGTCCACAAAGGACACGGTGTTTACCACAAAATGATTGTGCAGGTGATTGGACTTATCCAGATGGGTAGCAACCACCACCTGATATTTTTTACCCCACAGTTTTTTGGCCAGCTTCAGCCCGATCTCATGGGCGGTCTGTGGGTCGGCCTCTCCGGGGGCAAAGCTCTGATAGCCGTGATAGGCCACCGTGCCGTCCTCCTTGCCGAACCGCTTTTTGACTGCGATCATCTCGTCGCGGGCAGTAGAGGGGCTGCAATTCACCCCGGACACAAACCGCTGCATGATGGCGGTTCCTTCGTCATTGGCTACGGCTTTTTCCGTCTTTTGCTGTTGGACGGCGTATTCGATGACATCTGTGAGGCCCTGGGCGTCGCGTCCCTCCATATCCGACTTTTCATAAGTGGCGGGGTTTTCTGTCTTGTCTGGGTTTTCTACATAAATGACCACCTTTCCCAGCCAGCCGCCCACCCGCCAGATGGATGTTGTGGCCATAGCTTTACTCGATCGGTCTGGGCAGAATCACAGCTTTGGTGATGTCCCTGACAAGCTGATCGAACTTCCGCATTTCTTCATCATAGCGGCGCTCATCAATGACACCCAGCACATGAGCTTTCTGAGCGATCTGGTTGAGGTTGTTTCCCACACCGTGCAGCTCCCGCATGAAGTCAAAGTAATCCGGGGGCGGTGCATCCTGGGGAACTACGCCGCTGATAAGGTGACGCAGATATGCCTCGCGGGAAAGCCTGCTCTTTTTCACGCGCTTGTTCAGGGCCTCGGCCTCCTTGCGGTTGAGGCGTACCTTGATTTCGATATTACGATTGCTCATCGTGATCCTCCTTCCTGATATGGTTGATCTGCACTAGGCACATGAGGGTGACGCCGCTCAGGCTGCCCAGCAGAAAACCGATGACAAAAAACAATCCTTCCATGAAAACCTCCATTCTGCAAAAGGGGGATTAGGGGGCGTTCCCCCTAACAAGCTGCCGTTTGTCCCCAAACGGCGATGCTTGCTGGTACATACACATTCCATTCCCCTGCGGGGAATCCTTCACAGCTAAAAAGAAATCTCACCGCTCGTCTCGGTCACGGTTCCGGCCTTTGGTGCGGAATGTCACGTCTTTGAAGTGGTCGGCGTCCAGGATATAGTCGCCGTTCTTCCAGTTGTCCGAGGCGATCTGCTGCGCCTCCTCGCGGCTCTCCGCTTCCACCGTGACGGTCATTTCCAGCGTTTCGGTGATGGTCACTTCGTACTCTCTCATCGTTCATGCTCCTTTCCGTTGCTGCACCGAATGGGAATTCCCAGCCGGTGACAAAGGGTGTCGTTCACGTCCTTGCCGGTGGGCGGCGGGCGGTTTTTGACCTCGTATTCTTTGGGAATGACCGCCATGATTGCCTTTGTTGCCAGCCTGCCGGGGCCGTCATTGTCCAGATGCAGATAGATGGTTTTCACGGATGGGTGATCCTCCAGAAACCGGATGAGGGCAACGGGTAGCTTGCTTTCTGCCAGCACCTTTTTCGGTTGGTAAATTCCCGCCAGGGACAACAGATTGTGCCGCCTCCAGTCGATACCGTCCAGCTTGCAGAGGGTCGCATAGGACATGACATCAATGGCGGATTCACACAGGTGTATCGCCGGATTCTCCACGCAGGCGGGCAGGGCAAAGGAATAGTGTTTATCGCTGCCACTCAGATCACCGTGGAAACGTCCTTCACCGATCCCGCGCAGACAGCCGAACCGCGCCTTGCCATCTTTGTCAAAACCTACGAAAACAACATTGCTGTGGCCCTTGTTCCGGCTCTCATAGAGCCGCCCGGTCTGGATGCAGTAGTCGATCACCTCTTGGTCGATCCCTCTTTTTTTGAGGTAGTCCACCATAGCCCGGTTATCCGGCGCGGCCTGCGGCAGAAGCAGATGCTTGGGTTTTTCCTCTTTAGGCGCAGGCACAAAAGAAGGCGGCCTGATTGCCGCCCTGCCGGTGATGGTTTCCATTGCGTCCATAAACGAATAGCCATTGACCTTGATAAGATAGTCCAGGGCGCTGTATCCGCCGATCCCACGAGAGAACCAGCACCACTTGCCGTTGGAAATCCGCAGGCTGTCATGGGTCTTGGTGCAGTAGACATTGCCAGACACATGGACAAGTTCTTGCGGTTCACAGGTTTGTAGATAGGTGAGCAAGTCCACCTGCCGCGCCCGTTCAATCGCTTCCGAGTCGTAGTAAGGCATAAAAATAGCCCCCTTTCCATAGCCGTAGATTTGCTGTCCGATTGGGATAGCTGACTATGTAAAGGGGGCTTGTATGAAAAAAGCCGACTGGATTTCTCCAATCGGCTTTGCTGTTTCCATATTGATTATTCTTTTTTGAATGCCCCAATTTTCTCCAGATAGGAAAAACAATCCGTGTGGCCTCGGAAGTAGATATGCTTGCGCTCCATGTTGTCGGCCCGCAAATACAGCCGGAAATACTGATTCAAAATTTCATGTTCCTGATCAGTAAGCTGTACTTCGCCGTCCCCCTCCAGCAGCTTCTCGATGAAAGGGTACTGGTGTTTCAGTTCGCTCATTTGCTGTTTGAGGTCAGCATATTCCTGATTGGTGGCGGCCAGCTCAAGAACCATATTACTGTCGCTCTCATCGTATTCTTCTGAGATGCGCTCAATCATCGGAGTATATTGATCGCTCATTCGAGTTCACCTCGTTTCCATTTTTATTATACTATACCCACCCACAAAAATAATATCAAATGTGCGATTTCATTCTTTCACTGCAAAGTTCAGAACCGGCTTCCCCATGCGGTAAGCATATTTTATGGTGTCAAAGGCACCTCCGAAATCACGATAAATATAGGCCAGTATTTTGTCTGCTTGGTCAACCATCCAGCGGTTCCGCTTCTTGATGGCCGCCTTGTAATGGACACCCATCAATTCCATCGGAACCACAATATCATCATAATAGGATTCAAAATATTCCTTGTCACGGTTAATCTCATGGGTCAGATAGGGGAGAACCCGCACAAGGCGAATACTTCGTTCTGGATACTTTCTTTTCATCCCTCGCACAGCAGATTCACACTTTTTATCGAAATCACCCATTCCACCAGAGTAAAAAACACATTCTTTATCTGCCTCAATGATCTCAATCAGTGCTTTATCTATCTCCGATTCAACTGTTGAGGAAAACACCTCCCGATGACCAGCAAAGGTACAAACAGTCAAAAATATCACCTATTTTCTTAAACTCTTGGCTTATATCCGTAGTATACGGATATAAGTTATTATAATGCGTTCCCTCCGTGGTTACAATATCATTGTGTAAATTATTGAAGCGAAGGGGGCGCGATATGGAACTTGATTATAAAGCAATCGGCAAACGAATCAAGATTGCCCGTATCAAGGCAGATTTAACGCAGGAGCGCCTTGCCGAACTCATTGACATCTCTCCGACACATCTGAGTAACATTGAAACCGGCACCACCCGCGTTAGCCTGAACACGATTATCAGTATTGCAAATGCACTGTCTGTCACCGGTGATGATCTTCTCTGTGACAACATCGTCATGGCAAAAGTGCAGTTTGAAAAGGATATTGCGCTGTTGCTGGAAGATTGCGACGAGTATGAAATCCGTATCATCAAAGATATGATCGGTTCTTTGAAAGATACCCTGCGCCGGGATGCAAACCTCCGCACGGCAGATAGAAAAATCCACTAAAACAACAACAGCATCATAAAACACCCTCCTTATATAGCCAAAGATTATTCCTGTGGGAACCGGCTATGTAAGGGGGCTTTCTTTATGTATGCACCGATTGGAACAGTTCCAATCGGTGCCGGGGATGAGCTTATCGCTCCAGACCTACAACTTTTCGCATGGGCGGTTCCTCACCCTCATCGGGAGCCTCATCGATCAGCGTTTTGTCTTTCTCATCCATATTAAGCAGGATGTTCAGTTCTTTCAAACGTGCGGTTTTCTCGGCCAGCTCCTCCTCGCGGGCAAACGGTGTAGCCAGTTCGGTGCGGGCATTTTCAAGCTGTACCTTGGCTTCTTCCAGCTTGGCCCGTTCCGCGTCAAGGTTTCCTGACAGATTCTCCAGCGCGTTGTCCAGACGGGTGATGTTGCCGAACACATCCGCGCCCAGCGTCACCGTATGGGATAGGGTGCCTTTCAGAGTGATGCGGTACTCGTTGCTCATCCCGTCATAGGCCAGCACCATAGAGAAGCCCCGGTACTGCCCCAAAAGGACAGCATCGGAGCCGGTCATCTTTGTGCAGACGTCGATGATCGCCTTTCCTGCATCCTCTTTTTCGGTGTAGTGTTTGCCGTCCACCTCCATGCCGCAGAATCCCTCCTGCGCTTTCGGATGGGCTTTCGCCAGCTCCACATCTCTTTCATAGCCCGCAATTCTCTCTGTCAATCGGGTGATCTCTGCCGGATATTTGCGGTGTACCAGTTCTTCCAAAGAATACACCTGATTCAAGTGGCTGGCCTTGAGCATATTCAACCTTGCTACCTCCATATCCAGATTGCATTTTTCGATAATAAGGGGATTGCCGGTGGCAAGCGCCTTGATCTCGGAATAGCTCAGGGCGGTTTCATCCACATCATCCGCCACGCGGACAGGGGCTTTGCTGGTCATGATTTGAGCGATAAATTTTTGCTTGTTCTCTACAAGCTGGTATAGATAAGCGTCGAATGTTCCCTCTGTTACATAGCGGAAAATCTCCACCTCCTCATTTTCGTTGCCCTGACGGACAATTCTTCCAAGCCGCTGCTGAAGGTCGCTTGGCCTCCAAGGGCAATCCAGATCGTGCAGGGCAATGAGCCTGTCCTGAACATTGGTTCCAGCCCCCATTTTCTGTGTGCTGCCCATAAGAACACGCACCTGACCGGCGCGCACCTTCGCAAACAGCTCTTTCTTCTTTGCCTCGGAATCTGCATCATGGATAAAAGCAATCTCTTCCCACGAAATCCCCAGGTCGATCAGCTTTTTTAACAAATCATCGTAAACATTTTGGAAATCCGCCATGTGGGCTGTTCCCTCATTATCAACCGTCATTTCTATGGGTCTACGCTTTTCGGGTGTGGACAGGTCGCAGAACACAAGCTGCGCAGAGCGATTCTCTTTCGTCTGTTCCCAGATGCGGTAAATATTGCGGGCGCAGACAGCTACCTTGCCGTCCGGGTCATCCGGGGCAAGCGGTTGGATGAGCCGCATATCCAGAGCCAACTTTCTGCCGTCATTTGTGATGCGGAGCATATTGTCCACATGGGGATCGACGCCGCCGCCACGGATTTTTTCCGCCCGTTCCGCCAGCCCTTTTATCATCTCCTGTTGGATTTCCGAAGGCTTGATAACCTCGGTGTGGAAATTGGCTTTTGGTACGGGAAGATGCAGCATATCTGCCGTCTGAATATCGGCTACCTGTTTGAATACGCTCATAAGTTCCGGTAAGTTGTAAAACTTTGCGAACCGGGTCTTGGCGCGGTAGCCGCTGCCTTCCGGCGACAGCTCAATGGCTGTGACAGTTTCTCCAAAGTTGGACGCCCAATCGTCGAAGTGGATCAGGCCCATTTCCTGCAAGGTGCGGTACTGCAAGTACCGCTGGATGGTGTAAAGCTCCACCATAGAGTTTGATATAGGGGTGCCGGTGGCAAAGATCACACCGCGCCCGCCGGTCAGCTCGTCCAGATACTGACACTTCATAAAGAGGTCAGAACTTTTCTGCGCCTCGGTCTGGGCGATGCCGCCCACATTCCGCATTTTCGTCATCAAAAAGAGGTTCTTAAAATAATGGCTCTCATCAATGAAGATGCGGTCAACACCCAATTCCTCAAATGTCACAACATCGTCTTTCCGGCTTTGGTCGTTGAGTTTCGCCAGTTTCGCCTCCAGAGATTTACGGGTGCGCTCCATCTGTTTGATGGTGTAGCGTTCCGCTTTTTGTGACTTGGCCTGTTCAATGCCGAACAGAATCTCGTCGATCTGCTGCTGGAGAATGGCCTGCTGGCGCTCGGCGCTCATGGGGATTTTTTCAAACTGCGAGTGGCCGATGATGATGGCGTCATAATCCCCGGTGGAGATACGGCTGCAAAACTTCTTCCGGTTCTGCTTCTCAAAGTCCTTCTTTGTGGCAACTAAGATATTGGCGCTGGGATAGAGCTGCAAAAATTCAGCCGCCCATTGCTCTGTGATGTGGTTGGGAACCACAATCAGCGACTTGGTACAAAGCCCCAGCCGCTTCATTTCCATTGCCGCCGCAACCATCTCATACGTTTTCCCGGCCCCCACTTCGTGGGCAAGCAAGGTGTTTCCACCGTACAAAATGTGCGCGATTGCATTGATTTGATGGGGCCGCAGGGAGATTTCCGGGTTCATCCCCTCAAAGCGAATATGCCGTCCGTCATATTCACGGGGACGGATGCTGTTGAAGGTTTCGTTGTAGATGTGGCACAGGCGTTCTCTGCGGTCAATGTCCCGCCATATCCACTCCGAGAATTTCTGCTTGATGAGTTCCTGCCTGTCCTGGGCAATGGCGGTTTCCTTCTTGTTGAGGACAGCTTTTTTATTGCCGTTTTCATCCTCGATATAGTAGAATACCCGCACATCCTTCTGATTCAAGGTCTGCTCCAGGATGTGATAGGCGCTCATGCGCTTGGTGCCGTAGGTGGTGAGTACCTTTACATTGCCTCGGTCAGAGTTCTTTTCCGTGATGGCCCACTGGCCGGTAACTTCAGAGCGAAGGATTTTGATGCGGTTCTGGGCGTAATATCCAGGGGTAAGCAGCTCCACCATGAACTGCTGGTAGATGTCGATAGGCACCCAGTTGGCACCGATGCGGACGCCGATTTCCCCAGCGCCCAAATCTGCGGGCTGTACCGCTTCCAGCGCCTCTACCTGCCTGCGGGCCGCTTCCTTCTGGCTGTCTGAGGCAGTTTCCAAAAAGGCTTTTGCCATCCGCAATTTCCGGCGCACATTCCCTGAAAGGTACTCGTCCGCCGTCACAAGGGAAAAGGCTTGCAGGCTGAGGGGATTTCCCCGCAGTTCATCCGGGCTTTCCGGGCCTTCAATATTGCGGAAGATCACGCCGGCAAGCTCGCTCTCCAGTTCCTCCGGGGATTTGCCGGACAGCTCGGCCATATAGTCCATATCCACGCAGGCTTTTTCAGAGATAGACACCGCCAATGCTTCGCTGGCAGTATCCACGCTGGTGACGGCCACATGAGGGCGGATGGTGCGCTTGGAGAACATATCGGCTTTTCTTTTTAGGTTGCCTTGCTCATCCAGCACCTCCAGCGAACACAAGAGGCAGTAGCTGGAGTCCTCGGAAAAGGCCAGTTTGTTGCCTCGGCTGCTGATAAGCCCATATTTGGCCGTAAAGCTGTCATAGAGGGAGTTCAGCTTTTTCTGCTCCGCCTGGATGTCCTCGTCCGGGTATCCTTCGGTTTGATACTCAATCAGTCTGCGGACACATTCCCGCAGCTCGATCATACCCCGGATACGGTTTTCCGCTGTAACAGAAACCTCCATCGGGTACATGAGGCTGTTTTCACGGTAGTACACCTGACCGTCCACAATCGTGTAGCTGAAATTCCGAACAGTAGGGTCTGCGGGGATGGAACGATCTTCCTCCTCGTCCGGTTCTTCCTGTTCATAGGGCTTGATCTCGGCCTGAAGAAACTGGATGGCCTCGGCAAGCTGCTCCGACAGGTCAGCACCTTCGCGGGCTTTGCAGGCGCTGTCCATTCCGAATCGTGTGGATTCCATCACCATATCGCCCAGAACCATTTCCGGGTGCTGCACAAAGTAGCGGTTCATGCGGATGCCATTTTCATCGGTGTCCAGTTGCACCCAATCCTGCTCCAGATCGGTGATGTGATCTCTTTTTTGCAGGAACAGAATATCGCTGGTGACTTCCGTTCCGGCATTCTGCTTGAATGTGTTGTAAGGTAAACGAATGGCTCCGATCAGGTCGGCGCGCTGGGCGAGATAGCGGCGAACAGCCGAGTTTTCTTTGTCCATCGTGCCTTTCGATGTGATGAACGCAACAATGCCGCCGGGTCTTACTTTGTCCAGGGCCTTCCCAAAGAAATAATCATGGATCAGCCAATGGTGCTTGTCGTACCGCCTGTCTACCACCTTGAAATCCCCAAAGGGGACGTTGCCGATGGCTACATCAAAAAAGCTGTCCGGCATCTGCACCGTTTCAAATCCATTGACGGAAATGCTGGCATTTTGATAGAGCTGCTGGGCAATTCTGCCGCTGATACTGTCAATCTCCACGCCATAGGCTTTGCTGCCTGCCATATCAGCCGGAAGCAAACCGATAAAATTGCCGGTGCCGCAGGCCGGTTCCAAGATGTTGCCTTGCTGGAAACCCATCTGCGCCAGCGCCTTGTAAATCCCCCGAATGACCACAGGTGGCGTGTAGAATGCGGTGAGGGAACTGGCTCTGGCTGCTGCATACTCGTCCTCATCCAAAAGGGATTTGAGTTCCGCATACTTGCTGTGTGTTTCCTCAAAGCATTGCGGCAGCCCACCCCATCCCACATAGCGGGAAAGGATTTCCTGTTCCTCCGGTGTGGCAAGGCGTTCTTCCGCTTCGATCCGTTTCAAGCAGCGGATGGCTCTGACGTTGGCGGCAAACTTTTCGCCTGGTGTGCCGTGACCCAGCTCATCATCCGTGATGTGGAAATCATGGCGCTGTTCTCGTGGTATTTCAGGATGCAGAGGCGCAAAGGTGACGCGCTCACGGCGAATCCGTTTCGGAGCCAGCGGAACCGGTTCTTTTTTTGGGGGGGGTGTGACAGCTCCGGGCCGTCTGTCATCTGGCTTTCGTAGCGGTCAATGTCCTGCTCAGTAAGCCATTCCGGTTTTTCCGGCAAAGCGTCGTACAGTTCCCGCATTTTGGTAATCTGCGCTTCTACGCTTCCAGCCCACAGGTGTTTTTCCGCACGTCCGCCAGCACCCAGATAGTAGTCGCAATCCGCTTTCAGACGGCTCAACAGGCGATAATCGTCTTGGGTCACGCCGATGGATTCCATCTCATCTTCCGATACAGCAGTGAGGTTGTCAAAGTCGAGGTCTGTCAACTCGTTTTGAATGAGTGCCTCCAGACTCTCATACTGCCTGCGCTCCAAAAACTGTCCGTCCAGATACCGCTCTACACGGTAATTCACCAACTCCACGTTCACCTGGATGGGAATTTCTTCGTCTGTGACCGTGGTATAGGCGATTCCTACCTTCTCCAGATCGCTGAAATCGGCATAGCTATCATATTCTTCTTGGCAGAACTGGTCGATCAGTTCTTTTGCCTGCTCCAACAGGGCCTGATCTTGGGTGAAGGGCTGGGGCAGCTCCTCGATTCGCTCAATGCAGAGTGCAACATCTGCCGCGATTTCTTCTTCCGGGTCTGCATGGTCGAGGAAGGATTGCAGCAACGCATGGATTTCCTGCCTCTGTGTTGTATTTTGGAGCTGCTGGGCGATATTTTCCACCGCCTGAGCATCGTCCTCTCCGTAGCCCATACGGGAGCCGTCAAATTCCCCCATGAGGTGCAGTACCTGGGCGGCCAATACAGGGTAGAGGTCGGCTGTTTCTTCTTTTTGCGGTGGTTCCTCTCTGGGCGGCACCGAGAATACGGGCGCGTTCTGTGTGGTGGAAACCGTCATCTCCGAAGTGTCGGCCACCTGCTGAATCCTGTCCCGAACCTCCTGGGGCATTTCCTCGTCGTAAATCTGCACCGTGCGATCCGGCGCAATATGGGCAACCGTGCGGTAGTCCCCATCCACTTCTTCCAGCCGGTTCCAAACGGTCAGCCCATTTCCCAGATGCCCGAATCCTAAATCGTAGGCTTTCTTCGGTTCCTGCACAGCCTGCGGTGATACCGGCTCCTTTTTCTCTGCAAACAGGGTAAATGTGCCTTGCCGGTATGCGGTCAAATTCTCAAATGCTCGCTGCCGAAGCGCGTACATCCGATCATCCTGCGGCGTGGCCTCCCAGACTGGAACCATCATCTGATAGATTTCTTCCACGCGGGCCGGGTCGTCGAGCTGCGGCTCGATGAGCTTTACTGCATCCCAATAATCGAAGCCATAAGGGTAAGGGTGGGCCTGCTCCTGGGGAACATTCTCAAAGAAGGCTCGGATGTTTTGTGCGAGCTGGTGCTTTTCGTATTGAGGCATGGCGGCCCGATCTTCATCACTCAGAAACCGCCCCTGGGCGATCATGGCGCTCACGCGCTTTTCCACCGCATTCCATTTCAGCTCCACCTTAGCATAGGGTTCTGTCATGCTGCCGTGGCTGAAATGGACACCTTTACTGAGCTGATAGGTCACATCATCGTTGCCGCTGCTGTATCCGCTGTATTCTCCGTGATAGTGCTTTAAAAAATCTTCTCGTTCCTTTCGGTCAGAGTGGTTGCGATAAAAGGAGTACACTGCCAGCCGGTAGTCCGTGCTGCGCTTTCCACCACGCAGGAGATTGTCGATCTCGTCGCCGGAGATAAAGAAACGCCGCTGGGGATCATATCCCTCGGCGGCGGTAAAGTGCAGCGGTTCCCGTTGCAGGTCGGAAATCTGTTCCAGCAACTTTTGAGGACGATGGAAACGGAAGCGTAAAAGTTCCTTATCGTACTCATACGCCTTTATAAATCCCTCCAGTTCATCTCTCACGGTTTGGAGCGTATCCGGGCTATTTAACAGTTCTTCAATGGCGGCGCTTTCATCAGGGAAACCCTTATGACGGCTGTAAATCGCGTTAATAGTAGGAAGGAACCCCGCATTGGCGGTTCCTTCTGCAAAATCCTGCCTGAGATACCATAGCTGGGCGGCTCGTTGCTGGCGCTCGTACCCGTCTACCCGGTCAAGTTCACTCTGAGGCATATACCGGCCCAAATCCAGCAATTCCCGGATGCGCTTGGCTGCCTGTTCCCAGGGAATCAGCGTGGCTGCTGTGCGCTGCGCGGTTTCGCCCTCTGCCACATGGATACCTTCGGTGTTGTACCAAATGGAATACTTCCGGCTATCCAGATAAAAGCCAGCACCATTTTCACCATAGTGTTCCATCAGGAACCGGGTGTTGTCCTCCAGCGGCTTATCCTTTTTGAAATAAGCGCAAATGATAAGGCGGCTGTTCTGATCGTTGGCTCCAATGCACAGCGCCTCGTCAATGACCTGCTGAGAAAGCGCCGGACGCGAAAAGAGAGAACGCTGCGGCTCGCCCTCGGATGGAGTAGAACTTCCAAAGGAAGGGAAATCAAAAAGGGACATCTGCTGGCTCTCCTGGGTCGGAAGCTGGCGGATGTCCGTCTGAATGAAATATTCCTTTTTGTCAATAAGCTGTGCTGTCCATCCGGCCACCAAGTCCCAGGAGAACACCGATTCTTTTGTGCGGGAAAGGTAGGAACCCTCCCACATGAGAAGCCCGTCCTCCTGCGGCTTATAGCCCAGGCGCTGACCGTCTGCGATGATCTCGGTGTATCTGTCCTGATAGGCGGATTTGAGATAATCCGCCCGTTCCCGCTGGTCGGTGTGAACGGAAAAGAACAGCTCGATCTGCTGCTTTTTGTATTTGAGGTTGTCGTCCTTGTTGGCGATAACAGCCATGATCTGCGCTTCATCAAGAAAAGCGGGCAGCTCCTGGCTGTCCGCTTGCTCCGTATCGCTTAACTGTAAATCAGCTCCGTGAGGATCGTTTCCTCCGCTGCGTTCCGAAGGTTGTTCATGAGTTGCACCCACTTCATCGGATCGCGGGCTTTCAGTTCCTCCGTCACGCCCTCGGTTTTGGCCATCTGCGCCACCATCTGATCCATCCGGGAGAGTGCCGTCTGCTCGATCTCTGCCAGATGGCCGTTCAGCTTGCCGCTGGTCAGCAGATTGGTGTAGGTGATCCTGCGATTCTCCTTCAGGAACTTCCGGCGAAGTAATGCGTATTTCCCAAGAGCCACTTCCGGCTCCTGCGGGGGCAGAAGATTCGGCAGGTTGTAGCTGCCCTGTCTGCTGTATGTGATCTCGGTCATATTCAATGCTCCTTTCCGGCTGCTTGATTTTCTGTTCAGTTACAGGATACTGGTTTTCCTGTGCGGTTTCAAACGTGCGATTTTCTTTTTGAGGTTGTCTTTGCAGGGCAAGGGTCGTGCGGGCAATTTCAGAAAGACACATCTGAGAGATGTCCCCAGCGGCCACGCCCAGGGCGTTCAATGTTTCGGGTGTATTGAAATTCAGCACATCCCGAAAATCGTCATCCTCAAAGTATTCGGACGGATCAAGGCCGCAGCGTACCACCAGCATATATCCGATGCTGGTCTGCAATGCCCGCCGGTACATCACTTCCACATTGTATTCGTCCAATTCCTCCAGAAAACTGCCTTCGGTCAGATGGGACAACTCAGAAAGATAATCGTGGATATTATCCTCTACCGCATTTTTTGCCGCAGAGAGAAGTGCCGCACCCAGATTGTCCTTCTGCTCCAGTTCTCCGAAGCTGTTTTCCAATGCCTCGATAATGTCCGGCGCATATTCCGAGCGTACCGTCCACAGGGGAACAGGCCGGGAGAACCGGCCTTCATGGGTATCGGAAACATCAAAATAGTATTTCAGTCGCTGTTTGCCACTATGCTCACCGTCAAATACGGCAATTCCGTTTGCGCCCCGGTTCACCCAGCGTCCGAACCGCTTGTTCCATCGCTCGATCTCCAGGACGGCGGTAGCGTCCGGGCGCTGGGCATAGACAAGCAGTTGTTCGTCAAATGAAAGCCGGTAGTTACGGCAAGCAGACGTAAGAAATTGCTGCCATTCTGCCGGAGCTGTAACCTTGCGCTGTGTTTCCTGGTACAGCTCCGTCAAGGCTTTATATCGAATCGCCATCCGGCGCACCTCCTTTATTCGTTATTCTTTCTGTATGGCTGCAAATCGGCGTGATAGTTCTTATCTGCCGAATAATGACCAGAGAGCGACAGCAGAAGCAGCCAGATTGTGTCTGCGGCCTCGTTGGGATACATCCGAAGATTCACACATTCTTTCTGGTAGCCGTCTGTAAACGAGCGCCCATGTGCCATAAAGTGTTGGATCAGCCGCTGCGCCATCTCCCGATATTCTTCATAGGGATCGCTTTCCGCGTGTTCATGCAGAACCGTAAGCAGAATGTCAAACCAGCTTGTATGGGTTTCCAACTTTACTGGTGGCAGATATGCCATTGCGTATTCACCTTACCTTTCGATTGTAGCGGCCTGCCGCTGCCGGGGAATGGAAAACCCGTAGACTTTGGCGATGTCGTCGCCCAGCCTGCGGGTCACTCTCGTTATATCGGCGCGGGTCGCTGTGCCGCGATACAGTTTTTCTTTCAGAAGTTCAATCTGGGAATCTCGCACACCATCCTTATAAACTCGATAGAGATAATGGTTGGTGCCGTCATGGTGGATGGCATCACACCGCAGATCGCCCAGGCGGTCTACATACCATGTGGAGTAGTCCGTATCTCCGTAAAGGCAGTCACGGATATTGCCGCTGGGAATCTCCTTGTATCCCATGCGGCGTCCGTTCCATAAGCCCAGATCACCGATTACCAAAATAGGCTGGGAAAGCTGCACATTGAGGTTCATGCGCTCATCATCCAGATAATGCCCATTGATTTCATACATCAGAGAGATACGCTCATCCTCGGACAGCTCCGGGTATTCTGCTTCCAGATCACCGCGCCAGTCCTCATAATCCAGATCATAGTTACTCCAGATAATGTGTTTATCCTCGTTCATCGGGCATCACCCCGGTCTTTTTGCTTTGGACGGATGGGCTGGCCCTGCTCATCGTAGTTTTTAGGATCAGCGGCGGGCGTTTGCCAGCCAAACATGGAGCCTGCCAGCATTGCAGCTTCCTGTGCTTTGGTAACACCAGCAGCATGGTTTGCGATCTCCGCCACCTCCTGATTGGATTTTCCTTTAATTTGCATATCCGAGAGCAAATATCCTTTTTCGCCCCGTGTGATGATAATCAGCTCTCCGCTGGAAGGGAGAATACTCAAACAGTTGGGCGGTAGAGAAGAACGCAGAGGAATGACACTTCCGTGGGTTTTCTCCAGACGTTCCGCAAACTCGCAGATATGATAGAGGGCGCTGGGATAGTCGCCGCTGGTTTCAAAGTGTGTTTCGTCGATAAACCGGCAGGTTCGGTCACGGGTTCCTCCTCCGCCTGTGAAAATGCGGATGCTATCGCCGTCCGGAATGCGAAAAATCTCCTTGTAGCCGGGAGTGATAAATCGGATGCCCTGCTTGGCCTTTTCCATGTGGTGTTCCAGGAACCGACCAACATAGGCATAGAGGTAGAAATTATAATCCCCATAATTGGGATTGCACCGCAACATATAGGTGTGCTGGTCGGTTTTCAGCTTAAAGCCGTACTCGGTACAGTAGTTGCCCACCATCTCGGCTTCCGGGCGTTGCCGACAATAGCGGGTCATGCTGTCCCGGCTGAAAAGCAGCCCGTCCTTCTTCCGCAGGCTGTTGACCACTTCATCAAACTCCGCTTTGAACTCGTCGGTCTTATACTCTCCACGGTGGTCAAACCATGAGCTGAAAAACTCTTGGCCAGCACCAAAATCACCGCGCAGGTGGCCGATACAGCCGGTCTGGGCCTCGATCTGGCTGCTCTGGCTGTAAGAGTACATCCGTTCCTGCGGGGTCATACTGATGATTTCCAGTTCCATTATCGTTCACGCTCATTCTTTTTTCGTTGGATAGAAGGCTGGCCTTTTTCCTTCAAATCCTTTGCCCGTGCCTGCCAGTATTCGGGATGATAGGTCTGTAAGCTGCGGTTGATGACTGCTTCATATTCACCAGGGCGGAAATACTGGTTGACGGGAGCCTGATACATCTTTTTGTCCATCAGTTCTCGCAGGGCTAGCGGCCCGTCACAATCCTCTTCGTAGCAGAGCCACGCTCCCTCCACAAAGCTGCAATCCCGCGCTGCTTTTCGGAACTCCTTTCCCGCCAGCTCCTGACGCACCATAACGCCGCCATGTCCCGCTGTGCTGACGGAATACGCGCCAGGGCAGAGGGTTTCACAGGTCTGGATTTCTCCCCAGGGGGAATAATCCGGTGCTTCATACACACTGGTATTCTGCCGTTGTTCCTCCAGGCATTGAACTTCCTCTTGCGCCCGTGCTACTAAATCTTTCTGTGCATCAAATAGGGTGCTGAAATAGTGACCCCAATAGTAATCTGTCTGATCTTTGCATTTCCAGGTTACAAACTGCTGGGGTGCTGTTGAATGAACCCCCAGAACAAATTCACTATCACCTACATGACAGGAATCCGTGATGACATATCCTTGATTGATACGAACATCCATCGTTCATCGTGCCTCCTTTTCGCCTTTGTGCTGTTCTTTTTTCGCCCGTTCCTGCTGAACAGTCAGCAGCCCGTGTTTTGCCCATCCGGGCAGTTTCTCCGGTTCCATGATGCCGAGAATGTCCATCCGCTCATACCGGCTCTCTTTTCCGGTATAGAGGTCGATGCAGAAGCAGGCTGAACCACGGCTGCGAGGGTAAGCACCAAAGCCGCCTGTGCAGAGCTTTAACTGGCAAGTGGCCCTGCGGTACTCCCGGCGCAGCACTTCCGGCTTGATGACCACGATCTTGTTATTCAAGTCGTCCTCGTAGGACGCTACGGTACAATCGCTGGCTGTGATAGGGCGGTCATCAATGCCCTGTATTTTCGGCTTGTTCATTGCCACACGGGTTTTCTCGGCCTGCTCGGTGACGCGCTCACCGAACATCTTTACTATCTCCGCATAGTTGTCGCTGCACATGACCTCGCTGTATGCCGCAAATAACTCATTCTGCTGACAGAAGGCACACATATATTTCTCAACGCTTTCATCCTGGATTTTTTCTCCCAAAACGATTTCTCTGTCACCGATGTGGATGGCCTGGATGATCTCATAGTCACCAGCCATACGCCTATGTGTTTCATCTTTCATAACTTCACCTCATTTCGCAAAAATGCTTTGATTTCCTCGATGGATGCAAAGTCCTTCTCAATACCCGTCAGGTATCGCACGGTATCCTGCCATTGAGAGAGAGGAAATTTGTTTGTTTCCATCCTGCACAGGTCTAAAAGGGCCGCCCTCCGCAGAATAGGAGAAAGATTCAGGTCTGAGATAAAGCACCCTCGCCGTGCTGCAAGGATGTCCAGCAGATGCAGTTCACTCATGGCAACACCCGCTTTCCTCTGCCTCCTTCAAAAGTGCCTCTACCAGCTTGCCACTGCGAACCTTGTTCCGATCCGCAAGCACTTTGTTCTGAACACAAAGCACCGCCCGGATATTGGGGACGGTGATACCGGGAATCTCCACCATTTCTTCCGGGGTGATCGTTAAAAGCTGCACCAGCGAATATCCCGCCTGGGCAAAGATACGGAATAACCGTTGTTCAAATCGTTCTCTCATCGCAATCACGCTCCTTTCTTTTTGGGAAATGTAAAGGGGCGGCCCCTCAAAGCCGCCCCCGCTGGATTACTTCTTCTGGCTTTTGATCTTGAGAAAGATCAGGCCGCCGAGAATAAAGAGTACCAATCCTACCGCAATGATGGTTTTCAATTCCATAGTCAATTCCTCCTGTCACAAATTTTGACCGCTGTATTATTCAGCGGATTCTTCGTCCTTCCGGCGCTTGCTCACATAGGCCGCAATCCCCAGAACAGCGGCTCCGGCGGCAGATACGCCCATTAGGGTCATCCATAGCCACGGTTTGCTCTCATCACCGGTTTTCGGGGTGTCGCGCAGTTCGTTGTGCATCTGTGCAACGGTGGTCTTATCCGAAAAGATCGTCACCGTCTTATCAGCAGGCAGCACATAGTTAGCGCTGGCATTGTCCGATACCTCCGATACGGTGTAATCGCCCACGCGCAGTCCGGTGATCTCAATCTTGCCGGTGCTGTCGGTCTTGAATGTCTGGTCATAACCATTGGCACCCGTCACGCGGAAGGAGAACCCTTCCACCTTGCCGTCGCTGGATGTCTTTTCGATCCGCAGGGAGCCGGTCTGTGCCGCATTGACAAAGCCCTTTCCAGCTTCATTTTCCACTTCGTAAATTTTGCCGTTCTCAACAATCTCCACATAGTAGGCGTTTTCATCCAACAGGTAGCCCTCCGGCGCTTTGGTTTCCTTCACGAACACACCGCCGTAGAGGATATGGGACATCTCATAGATACCGGTGCTGGTTTCCTCCAGCTTGCCCAGCAGTTCGTCGCCCTCGTCCAGCTCCTTGTTACCATTGGTATCACGGTACACCTCAAACTCGGCACCGGTCAGCTTGTTGTCCGGGTAATCCTTATCCACTTTGGTAAGGCGCAGGTCGCCATAAACGCGCTCGTTGGCAAAGGAGATTTCCACAACCTGCCCATCTTCCTCGATGGTAACGGAAATAACCTCATCGGAGAGGACGAATCCCTCCGGGCTTTCCAGCTCTTTTAGCACCCAATTTCCATACGGCACATCGGTAAAGGAGAAGCTGCCGTCGTCCGCAGAGGTGGCGGTGGCAATGGTATTTTCTGCGGTAAATTCGCTTTCATCAGACTTGAACAGGCCAATCACAGCCCCACCCAGGCCAGCGCCATTCTCGTCTGTTTTGAGGCCGTGGATTTCACCGCGAATCAGCTCGTTGGTGATGGCCTCGCCGTCGTTTGCAGTAATCTCCACCACAGCAACGGACGGCCCGCCGTATTCAAAGGTGAACGGGAAGGTTTCGCCATTCAGCAGATAATGACTGTCCGTGGACAGTTCCTTCAGATAGAAGCTGCCAAAGGGAAGGTCAGTAGCACAAACGGCCTGACCGTTCTCAGCCACCGAAACGATCTCCAGAAGCCCGTCTGCCGGAATCACAGAACCGTCCGCTGCGGGAATATCCTGCTGTGCATACAGGCCAAAGGTGACGGCGGAAATCTCGCCATTCACACCAATGCCGAAGGCTTCATCCTGCTCCAGCAGCTTATTCAGAGTGACCTGTGCTTTCTGGCGCTGGTTGTAGAAGCTGGCGGAAGTTTCGGTGATCTCTACCTCCTGGCCTGCATACACCAGCTCAACATTGGTGACATTCTCACCGGTATCCACCATGCCGTGGGGGAACTCGATTTCCTTCACCTGGAACTTGCCCAAATAGAGAGGCTGGCTCTGGGCTGTGCCATCCTCGCCGGTGGTAATGGTGTCCACCACCTCGCCCGCAGAATAACGCAGCGTACCATCCAGCGTATAAACGTCCTCCAGCGCTGTGATTTCAAACACCGCACCAGACAGGCCGGTTACGTCATACACCGGCTGATATACTCCGTTGGATTCTGTGACGGTGGAGAACACCTCGCCGGTTTTGCTGACCTTGATGACGCCTTTCTGTGCCATATTGGGCTTAGTGACTTTAATGACCGTCACGCCGCCTTCCTCGCTGGAAGCGTCCTCGGTCACATCAAAGTACACCGGTGTGCTGTCCAGCACATAACCATAGGGAGCCTGTACCTCTACCAAAGAGTACCCGGAGCCATACTCCAGCTTTTCGGGTGTTACCAAATATCCTTCAGCATTGGTATAGAACGTGTCGATGGTTGTGGGCGTAGGATAGGTGAAGGTCATTTCCACCTTGCTGCCATCGGGACGATAAATCTGGAACCCGGCTCCTGCATAGGGGATGGTAACACCAGTTTCCGCATCCACCTTGACCACCTTGATGAAGCTCTCAAAGTTGGCGTTGTTGATGAGATAGCGGTAGGTCTGGCCGTCCTGAGCGATATACACTTCAAAATCGTCCATCAGCTCTCGGCCTTCCCAGCCTTTTGTCTGGTGGACAATATAGGTTCCATAGGGCAGCTTTTTGGACTGTGCAAAGCCATTCTCGTCACAGGTGAGAACGTCGCGCTCAGATTCCTTTGCAGCGTCATAGCTGCCTGCCGCCTTGAGATAAATCTGGAACTCCGCACCGACTTCCGGGGTTTCGATCTGGGTTTCTCCGTCGTCGGTATGCTTGATGATGGCGATGTCGCCTTTGATAACCTGTTCAGTCACATCATTGGCGGTGTCGTTCAGCTCGATCTCATACAGTTCCGGCTCCGCACCCACCTTGTGAATAGTGGAATCCAGCAGATACCCCTCGCTGGGGTTGATTTCACGAATCGTCCAGTCGGAATCACAGATATAATAATCCGTGGTAAACTGACCGTTCTCATCGGTGGTATAGCTGTCGATAAGGGTGTCGCCCTTATAAAGCCCATAGGTGGCTCCGGCAAGAGAACCGTCGCCCTGGGGCGCGCCGGTTTCCACATCGCTCTTAGTTACTGTGACACGGAACTTTTTCAGCACATTGTTCACGCTCTTGTTTGTGACTTCGTTCCAGGCAATCGTGGCACTCTGAGCCTCCGGCACCACATAGCGAATCGGCGTATCAACCTCCTCCAGCACGAAGTCGGAGCCGATGAGGACGTTTTCAAACCTTGCCACACCGCTGGAGTCGGTCACAGCGTATTCATCCACCGGCAGGCCGGAAAGAGAAGTTCCATAGAGATGGAAGGTCATTCCCTCCACCAAACCGTCCTCGCTGGTCTTTGTGACCTCCAGACTGCCGCGCTTCAGCACGTTGTTAAAGTTCACGGTGGCCGTCTGGCCGCTGACGATGGTCACGCGCTGAGTAGCCTGGGGTTCGTATTTGTCGATGGCCTGCTCGGTGACGGTATAAACACCGGGATTGAGGTCGGTGATGTCGATTTCGCCCGCCGAATTGGTGGTCTTGGTGGCGCTGTATCCCTCGCCGGTGATCGTGAAGGAGATGCCCTCTACTTTGCCGTCCTCGGAAGTTTTGATCAGCTTCATGTTGCCGGTTTTGACTTCCAAATTGAGATAGCCCACCATCTGGTCGGAAACGGTAGCTCCATAGGTGGCGAAGTCCTGCGTACCACCACCGGTTACACCGTCCGTCCAGACCACAACGCCGCTGCGCTGGGCGGTGATCTTCTCCGCTTTCACCGTCACAGAACCTTTGATGGCCTGATTGGATGTGATGGTAAGCTGGTTGCCGTCCACCGAAAAGTTCAGGCCGGTGGTGCTGCTGGTAAAGGTGTAATCACCCAGCACATTGTTGGTGTCCGTCAGGGTAACGGAATACTTCTCGCCATCCCATTTCAGTTCATAAGCTCTAGCATCCGGGGAACCGCTGAAAAAGCTGGGCAGCATGGTGTGGCGCTTTACGGCGCTCTCAATGGCGGAATACTGGCTGAAAATCTGGCTGCGCAGCGGATGACTGCTGCTGATATATTCGGCCACGTTGTTTTTCCCCTGAGCATTGGCATCCACATGGTTAAACTGGCTATCACGCTCACCGACAACCGTTTCCCAAACAAGAAGCTGGGTAGCGATATAGCCCGCCATCTCATTGGCATCATCGGGATTGTTGCTGTTCCACGAAGTATCGGCGTTGCCCTGCCAGCCGTAGGTCATGATCCGTCCGATATATTCCTTGATGGTGCTGGGCGGAATGGTGGGGTTCAGATGGGACGGATAGTTGTCCCAGAAATCCTCGCCCCGGCCCGTGTACTGGTCGCCGGTTTTCACACCGATACCAGGCTCAATGCAATAGATGGCCTTGCCGTTGTAAGCGTCCTGTGTATGAACAGAAAAACTGTCATTGGCCTGCGCAGACCAGCCGCCCAGAAAGCTCATGTCAGAGTGGCCCCATCCGGCTTTATTGGGATCGCTGGCACGGGGAATATCCACCATATAGGTGGTCATGGTTTCGCCTGCGGCAAAGGCCGTGACGCCCGTTCCGGCGAACACTCCAAAACACATCAGAAACGCCAGGAACAGGGACAAAGGCTTTTTCAATGCTTTCATCTTGTTACCTCCTGAAAATTGGCCGAAAAAAACAGCACATCGTTTCCTGATGTGCTGCCGTTCAGCTTATGATTGTTGGTTACTGTCTAAAAAAGAAGTGGTACGCCGCTTTTTCTCCATGTCAGCCTTTTACCAATACAGCCGGTATTTTTTTGAAACAGGCTGCCCCAATATCTTCTTTTTTGGGTTGTTTAGGCTGTTTGTAGGGGGTGAGGTGTGGAGAGGGGGGAGCGGAAAATTCGTTCCCCGGCAAATGGGCGTACTTTTCCCTTGTGAGTGGGATTATCGTTCTAAACTGCGTTGACGTCTGCGGTAAAGTTCCAGAGCTTGAACAATGGTATCCTCGATCTTCTGCGCGGGCGTCCCCGGCGCAAAATACTTGCTGATCCGCTCTTTCGGAATTTTGATTTGTTCTTTTTGATTGGGCTTTTCCTCCTTCATAATGGCGACAAGGGCATCTTTGGCAAGCCGCTCATCACCGGTCTTGGCTTCGGACATCTGCCGCATTTTGATTGCCTGGGCATGGGATGGAGTGCAGTCCATTTCCTCCATGATAGCAAACAGGTCTGCCTGTTCTTCTTTTCGCAGGTAGGACAGTTCCACCGCAGGACGCATGGCGATTTGCAGCACTTCCGGCTCTCGCAGAACGGAATTATCCACCAGTTCCAGAATATCCGGGATAAGGTGGGTAAGGCGGATATACTTACGGATTTGTTCGTGACTTTCTCCTACTTGCTCGGCAAGCATCTGGCGCGAAGTCTTTCCTGTGGACTTCTGCAACACTGTTGCAGAAGTTAAATCCGTGCGCTGTCCCTGCCGTTTCATGGCATCCAGCTTCATCTTGTACGCGAAGGCTTTTTCCGAGGGCAAAATCTGCTCTCGTTGCAGGTTGGAATCCACCATGATGATCGTTGCTTCATCGTCGGTGAGGTTTCGCACAATACAGGGGATTTCCAGGAGCTGCGCCAGCTCCGCCGCCATTTTCCTGCGGTGTCCGGCTACCATTTCATAACCGCCGCCCTGCTTGGGGCGTACCAGCGCAGGAACCAACACGCCGTACTGCTTGACGCTCTCCGCCATTTCCTGCATGGCCGCGTCCATCCGCACTTTGAAAGGGTGATCTGGGAAATTGCTGATCTCTGAGGGATTCAGGTTGACGACTTTCTCCAATCTGGCCTCTGCACGGCTTTCCTCGGTGGAAAAGAGGTCATCGACTGAGGGCAGATTGAAGTTTAGCGCGTTGTTTCTCGCCATCCGCCTGCACCTCCTTTGAAAATTCCGCATAAGCCTGAGCTACCTTGCTGCCATTATCATAGGCGTAGATGCTCTTGCCAGCGGCGCTGATTTCTGCGGCTTTGATTGCAACGGGAATCTCGGAACGATAGATTTTCAAAACACTCCCGTAGCTCTGCCGCAAGGTTTCGGCTGTCTGCTTGGCCAGATTGGTGCGCCCATCCACAAGGGTCAGCAGTACGCCGTCCACCTTGAGGGACGGGTTGATCTGCCGCTTGACCTTGCCAATGGTTCGCATGAGCTGGGTCATGCCTTTGGCCGGGAGATAGTGGGCCTGCACCGGGATAATCACGCTGTCTGCCGCCGCCAGCGCATTGATCGTAATCATACCGAGGGACGGCATACAGTCGATCAGAACCGTGTCATAGTTCTTCTTGACTGCATTGACATAGGTTCGCAGCGTGAACTCCCGGCTCATGGCGTTTACCAAGCTCATTTCCATAGCCGACAGCTCAATGTTGGCTGGCATAAGGTCAACACCCTCTTTGTGGTGCAGGATGCCCTCATCCACAGAAAACGGCTCGTCGCGGATCACCTTCTCCATGATGGTTGCAAGGGTGGTCTGCAAGCTGTCCTGATCCTGCCAGCCCAGGCAAGTGGTGAGGTCGCCCTGGGGGTCTGCGTCAATGAGCAGAACCTTTTGTCCCAGGCGGGCCAACCCAATGCCCAGATTCACCGTTGTGGTGGTTTTGCCTGTTCCGCCTTTCTGGTTGGCCAATGCGATGACACGGCCTTCCTTCGGGCGGCTTCTCTGTTCCGGCATTTTCATGTCCTCCTTTTTGATAGATTTAGCTGCCCGTTGGCAAGACGAACAGCTATGTATGCGGTAAAATGGGCATGAAAAAAAGCCGTCTACTCTATGAAAGAATAAACGGCTTGATTCAGTCGGCACAATATGTAGTTTTCAAATTCTCTTGACAGGGGCGCACATGACTTTGAGCAAAAGATCATCCACGCAGCCGGTGTCCCGATTTTCCCGCAGCAGGGTGTTCCGCAGATGATTCAGGCTCTGGATCACAATGCTGTTTTCAGCAGGGGTGAGGTATACCTTGAATTTCTGTTTCCTCATAGTGCAGTCCTCCTTTTCGCCTTCATTGTAGCTGTTCAAAGACGTGCAGCGCAAATGTGCGAGTATTCACCAGCTTTAAGGGTATTGGACGCCATGAGCAAGAAAAGATAAACCGGATTCGATTTGGTCAAATCCTGACAAATCAGGCCAGCCCTTTCAAAAGAAAAATCATAAAGAAAGGCTCCTAAAATGAGGGGCAAAGGACAGGGCAAAAGCACCTAGAAAACGGCTCGATTTTGGCTCTCGGTTGCCCCATTTTTTAATCATAATGGGGTCAAAAAGGGCCGGTTGCCCCATTTTTAATCAAGAAAAACAGGGTAAGAACAGTTCAAATCCTGCCAGAATCAGACAAGCTGCAACAGAAGATGTGAAATAGAAAAACCCCGAAAAACCGCAGTTTTTCGGGGTTTTTGAGCATCTTTGAACCAGTTTGAAGTGCTGATTAGCGCTTGCTGAACTGGGGAGCGCGACGGGCAGCCTTGAGGCCGTATTTCTTACGTTCTTTCATACGTGGATCACGTGTTAAGTATCCTGCTTTCTTAAGAACTGGTCTGTAATCAGCATCAGCTTGAAGTAAAGCTCTTGCGATACCGTGACGGATAGCTCCAGCCTGTCCTGTGTATCCTCCACCGTGTACGTTTACTAATACGTCGAATTTGTCAACTGTCTCTGTAGCAACGAGTGGCTGACGAACTACAACTTTTAATGTCTCTAATCCAAGATATTCATCAATATCTCTTTTGTTTATTGTAATTTTACCTGTTCCAGGTACTAAATATACTCTTGCGATTGATTTTTTTCTTCTTCCTGTTCCGTAGAATTTTGCATTAGCCATTATAACTTCCTCCTTTCAACCTTTCCTTAAAATGTTAATACTTCTGGTTTCTGAGCTTGTTGTTCGTGCTCTGGTCCAGCGTATACGTGTAATTTTTTGATCATACTTCTTCCCAAAGGTCCTTTTGGAAGCATTCCTTTAACTGCAAGTTCAATTACTTTTTCAGGTTTCTTAGCCATCATTTCTCTTAATGTAGTCTCTTTCATTCCTCCTACATAGTCTGAGTGATGATAGTAGATTTTCTGATCTAATTTTTTACCTGTTACTTTAATTTTTTCAGCGTTGATTACAACTACGTAATCACCTGTATCGATGTGTGGTGTATATTCCGGTTTATTTTTTCCTCTTAAAACTTTAGCGATCTCAGAAGTTAAGCGTCCTAATGTGCATCCTTCTGCATCAACTACATACCATTTTCTTTCAATCTTGTCTGGATTAGCCATGTAAGTTTTCATTGGGTGACCTCCTAATAATTTTTATCAAGTTAATATCTTCTTTCTATTAGAATCAGTCCACTCCGGGGCTTTGGTGTAAACTGTTTCCTCTGTTTTCATACTGATTTATTATATTATTATTATGGGCTTATGTCAAGTACCATTTTCTCTTTCTATTCCGATTTTTCAGGGAATTTTCTAAGTATCCTGCCTGTTCTTCTCATCAGATTCATTCCTTTTAAAATCCATTTTCGCATTGCAAGCGAAAAACACCATATAGCCACATATATATGATACAAACGATTTTTCTCACAATCCACATATCTTTCCCCGCGATAGAATCCTTTCAGCACACCCAGCACCTGCTCATCCTTAATTCCTCGTTCAAGCACCCACTGGTTGTCTCCGCATAACACATATCCATCCGGCTTCGTTTTCATTACTCTATGAAGAATATAATTTCCATTTTTTCTTTTATAAAGAATGACATCGTGTTTTTTTACGCTTTTGTTTGGGGTGACAAGATGAATCATATCTCGTTTTGGACGAATACACGGGAGCATACTGATACCGGAGGCAGTTGTAAAAAGTTCTCCGGTCTCCACAAGAATCTGTTCCATTTTTTTAATCATTGTACACTCCCTGCCTTACACCTCTAAAATTCCAGCCTCAATGAGCTGACTGGTAAATGTCTCCACGTCTTTTTCAGCTTGTCCTTCCGTCATCTGATAATGCTCCAACATTGCGCAAACAAGCGTTTCTTTCGTCTGTTTTTTCTCAAGTAATTTCCAGAGAAATGCTCCCGTTTTATTGGTTTGCAGCATTCCTTTAAAATCATTTGCTCCCACTCCTACCGGAACCGCCACGAATTTTCCAGCTACTTCTCTCATCATAAACCCAGTTTTAATCTTCATCTTGATCTCCTTTCATTTTCTCATATGCCGTCACTACCGCTTCCTTTGAAATCGTACATTTCATTCGGTAAACCGGCACTTCACTCAACAGTGTATCTAAAATCGCTAATAATTCCCCTGCCATCTTTTCGCTTCTAGGCACAATCGTCTGGCGCATCAAAAGCGGAATCGCTTCCCAAACTCCGATTCTCTCGATCGCATTCTCGTTTCCACGCTCCAACATACAGATCCCTTGAAGAATAGCTTTGCGATTGAGGTTCTCATCTGTCTTTCCACTAAACGGTGTCCCATATGCAGCCCATCCGTTTTTGTCTTTTCGAATCGCCGGTTTATCATCATTGATGATCAATGCTCTTTCTTTTCCGAAATAGTTCTGCCACTGCTTTGTATGTGTCGACTTTCCTGTTCCACTGTCCGCCGAGAACAGATATGCTTTTCCATCCACTTCAACCGCTGAGGCGTGCACCATAATGCCACCTTCCGAAATAAATTTTTTGTAAAACTCAGAGCCTGCAAAAATATACTCACATTGTGCTTCCGTGAGATGTGGCTGCTCCTTTTGCTTTTCTTCGCAAAATTGTTTCGTTAATGTCAATCTGATATCTGGCTCTCCTTCTCCCGCAGTTCGATATGGCTCCATCTTTCGGCGCAGCATCTCATAATGCGGCTCATATTCCGTCACGCATTCGGCAATCTTATAACGCATAATTCCTCCTTATTCTTTGGCAAAAAGGACTTGGCAATCATTTTCCCAAGTCCTTTTCTGATTAGTCAATTGTAAATTCTTTTTCTACTTTTAACAACTGTCCATCTTTTTCTATATACATACTCATTTTATATGTTCCCGTCTTAAATGCTCCGTTCATTGTAGTCATGCGAAGCTTCTTTTGCTCACCGTCCAAAAATTCAGTCGACCATAGTACTTTTCCCGGAGAACTTCCCTCAATCACTTGAATTTGAATCAACTTTTGATTTGGTAGCCAATCAATTCCAGTTGTAAATGTGACGTCAAGACAAGTGGTCCAACTATCTGATAAGTCTTTATTATAGACAATAGATTCAATTGCAGGTTTGGACTCATCTGGTTTTACCGGTGGTACATATGCCGGAATCTCTTTATGTTCTGTATACCCTGCATAATTTCCTTTTTCATCTACGTAAAATGCAAATATATCTTCATCTGTTCCGTTATATGTAAACTCTACAGTATTTTGTCCCGCATGCATCTGCACTTTTGTGGACGCAACTGCTCCACTGAGAATCTGTTTTCCAGTCGGTGTATTATTCCATGATGCATTACTTTCATCATTCCACGTATACGTTCCATAATAGAGTACACCATCTTCATCCGAAGTAAAACTATAGCGTACTTCTGTCTCAGAAATACGTTCTACTTTCTGATTTGTAATACGCGGCGGTGTATATTCCACTGTAAAGGTCTTCTTTGCCACTGTTCCATCTTGGAATGTCACTTTCGCTGTATACTGATTGTCCTTGTGTCCATAATCATCCGGAATTACAATTGTATACGTTGTCTTGTCTTCACTTACCTTCAACTGTGCTTTGTCGATTGTAATCTCAGAATCTGTCGGGCAAATGAACGAGAAATTATCCAGTGTCAATTCCTCCTCAGGTGCTTTATTTAGCACGATTGTAATTGTATTTTTCGGCTTTTCACCGACAGAAACTATGGAATATTCTTTGGAAATATTCGGATCTTCCTGCACGCTTCCACTGATCGCAATCGGTCCTAACACTTCAGAACTTCTTCCGTCATGCGCTTCTAACACATAGTATAGCTGATAAGAAATCCCCGATTCCAGTCCTCTAATCATTACTTTGTTAAAACCAGTCTTAATTTGCTGCTTGTATCCTTTTTTCACCGTTTCCACAGATGGAATGTCTGTCGCTTTGCTCACCTGCGTGTGCCCCGGAATATATACGTATACATACCCGCCTTCATCCACGTCGAACAAGTCAAATTCTGCTCTTGTCGCCTCGCTTCTCAATACAGTTGCGTTACTTACTGTTGGGCAGTCTACTTTGTAGTTGAACTCTTTCTGAATAATTTTACCAGATTCTAATTCAATCGAAAACGTATATGTATCATCTTTTGCAAAAACAGATGTCGTAACATTATAAACTCGATTATCTTTCGTCTCTACTTTTATAATCGTCATATCTGTTCCACCAGGACAGAGAATCATCATATCTTCTTTTTGAAGTGGTTTTTCTGTCGCTCTTTCTAATGTCACAATCATACGATTCGTACCGCTCACCTCCACAGATACGATACTATTTGAAAGAACCTCTACCTGCACATCATTATTTCCATTGTCCTCTACTTTGTCAATCTTTCCGGTTCCGGAAATTGTAGAATTTTCACCTGCCAAAACAGCATCTTCCACCATTTTATTTACTTCAATCTTAGAACCGCTTGCATTCTCTGATACAGTCAGTTTTTCTGCCGGTGTATTCACAACAAAATTTTCTACTTTGTTATCAACTGTTACTTTCGCAATTTTCAAATCGCCCGTAATTGTCATGTTGCTTGATGCACTGAGTTCTGTTACATTTGAACCGGCACCAAGATTCAGTACAAGGTTTCCTGCTGTTCTGCTTTTTCCGGCTACTTTACTTATTTTATCAAACGATACATTGTTCGCTGTGATTGTACAGCTCGCATCTGCTGCAACTTCCAAATTTCTCACACGGATATTATCCAAAATAATCTCTCCGTTGTTTACAGAACTATCCACGATCACTTTTTTGTAATTTCTAATTTTTGAAGTTGCTTCTAATGTGTACTTACCATTTTTCAAATCAGCTGATGTGATTGTCAGTGTCTCTTTTGTCACTTTCTTCGCATCATCACATGCATCTATGACATTTGTTGCAAGCCATGATTTCTGACTTGTTGCAACATCTTCCGAACTAATCATATCTTGAGCTATTGTATATGGTGACTGTATCAATGTATTTCCATATGTTACCTTACCATCCACACTGATGTAAGAACGAACCGCATATCTCGTATTAAATCCGGAGCCGCTGATTCCTGTCAACACACCGGTAAAATAAATTTTATCCTCTGTCGTCTTCCAAATCTCTTCTCCCGGAATATTCAGCACCTTATACACTTTCTTATTATAAGTATAACTTTTACCAATCTCCAATGTACCATTCACTTTTTCCAGCACGGTCGCCGGCAAAGCTACTGTTCCGTAAGTCACATTCTTACCTTCCGACCGTAATTTTTCTACATATGCTTTATCAACCGCTGAAATTGTACGAAGCCCCACTTTTTCCCCTGTACGAATTTCCATCGACTCTGTTGTGACAGGCGTCCCTGTCTCTGCCGCAAACGCCATTCCTACGCTGCCGAACATGCATACGAAAGCGACTATTATTGTCAGCCATATTTTATTTCTGTTTTTCCACATTCCTCTTTCTCCTTTGTTGTTACTCATTCCATTCCTCCGGAATTTCCATCTCGTTATCAAGATTTTCTGTCGTATCTTCTGTCGATTTTCCCTCTCCATCTTCTTCGATTTCTTCATCATTGTCAGATACATCTTGATTTTTATTCTGATTTCCTTTTACATCCTCATTCTGTTCTTCTGTTTTCTCCTGCTTGAAAGGTGCATGTTGACTTTCACTCTTTCGAGAAGCTGCTTCCTTATTCTTTGAAAAACTGACAGCACAAATTATGAAGCCACAAATAAGAATTATTGCAATCAGAATCATAACTAATTTCTTTTTCTTCATAGACACCTCTATCGTACTTCGAAAAATTAACCTAAATCATCTCCGCCAAGATCTGGATTTATTTCACCTACATCTCCATCTGTGTCCAACCCACTCATCAGGATTACATCTTCTGTTTCAAATTTCACGATATTTAATTCCAAATTTTCATACATTTCTTTCTTCACTGTTGTCTTACTCCTTCGCTGCTTTTTATTTCCGGCATATTATATCGTAATTTTTATTGATGTGCAATCTTTTTTTCTCCGTGTATTTCCCCAAACTTTTCCTAATTCCTACCATTTTTATCATCATTCTAACCAATACACTTTACGCACCAATCGACAATGTTTCTTCTGTATGATAAAATAAATATCAGCAAACACTAACACAGCAGAGGAGGTAATGTCTATGTGGGCTTACGAAAGTGTTTTTTATCAAATTTATCCAATCGGATTTTGCGGTGCTCCAACCGAAAATGACGGCGTCACGGTTCCACGTATTCGCAAACTTATGGATTGGGCAGACTATTTAAAATCCCTTGGTATAAGTGCCGTTTTACTGAATCCAACCTTTGAATCTGACAATCACGGATATGACACCCGTAATTTTCTGAAAATCGACTGTCGACTAGGAACAAACAAGGATTTTTCGGATGTTTGCTCTCATTTGCATCAACATGGTATTCGAATTGTTTTAGATGGAGTTTTTAATCATGTCGGTCGTGGTTTTTGGGCTTTTCAAGATGTAAAAGAAAAGAAATGGGGCTCTCCATACAAAGACTGGTTTTATCTTAATTTTGACGGTGACAATGCATATCAGGACGGTTTCTGGTACGAGGGCTGGGAAGGCCATTTTGAACTTGTCAAACTCAACCTACAAAATCCTGCCGTCTCCGATTATCTGTTGGAGTGTGTAAAACAGTGGATTGAACAATTTGATATTGACGGGCTTCGTCTGGACGTTGCCTACAGTTTAGACCACAGCTTTATGAGAAGACTCCGTAGCTTTTGTCAGGAATTAAAACCGAATTTTGCTTTGATCGGAGAAGTGCTGTTCGGAGATTACAATTTGATTGTAAATGACGAGATGCTGCACAGCTGTACCAATTATGAATGTTACAAAGGACTGTTTTCCAGCTTAAATGACATGAACCTATTTGAAATCGCACACTCTCTGAACCGCCAGTTCGGTCCTGAACAGTGGTGTATTTATCGTGGAAAACATCTGATGACATTTGCAGACAACCACGATGTCACAAGACTTGCAAGCATTTTAAAGAATAAGGAACATATCCGAATTGCCTATGGAATCCTGATGGGCATGCCAGGAATTCCGTGTCTTTACTACGGAAGCGAATGGGGCGAGGAAGGAGTCAAAGAAGCAAATAATGATTACGCACTCCGTCCATGTTTTGAAAATCCAAAACCAAACGAACTGACCGATTGGATTCGCCGCTTGATCATGCTTCGCCAGTCAAGTGATGCGCTTTGTAATGGAGATTACCGGAATGTGGTAATTCAAAATCATCAGCTCATCTTTGAACGAAAGACCGACAAGGAGAGAGTTCTTGTTGCCGTCAATGCATCGGAGCAGGAATACACAGTTCGCCATGGCGATTTGAACGGAAGCGGAACAGAATTAATCACAGAGACGGAGATTACATTAAATGGGGAACTCACACTTCCTCCGTATAGTGTGCAGTATATTCAACTCTAATATTTATGAAGGCGGAGTCTCAAAACTCCGCCTCGTTTCTTACTTATTTTCTTTTCTTTGCAAATAATACCGCCAAAACTGCTGCAAACCCTGCCATCATTGGCACTACTGCATTTGCTACATCTCCTGTCTTCGCAGCTTTCTTTCCATTGTCTTTGTCGCTTGACGATGTCTTTGAACCGTTTACGTCTCCTGCGCTAGCTTCCGCATCTGCTGCTGCAATCGCTTTTGATAACGCCTTGACTGCTGCATCTACTTCTCCCTGTTCTGCATTTTCATCGTTCATCACAACAAGTGCTGCATCATACGCTGCCTGAACTGCCTTCGCTGTCTTGTCGCTATACTGTGTCAGATCCATCTTCTCGACTTTGTTTAACAGTTCTTCCAGTTTATCTTTGCTTGGCTTCTCTCTCAGTCCGAAGATTGACTGTAATAATGCGTTGTATGCTGCATCTACTTCTTCCTGTGTTGCCGCATCATTTGCAAGAATGTCTCTTGCTCCTTTTAATGCTGCCACAAATCCTTCGGTTGTAGCCGGAATGTATTCGTCCAATTTTGCTTCGTATTTTTCCGCGTCTTTTACAAGTTTCTCAAGTTTTGCTTTATCTGCGTTTTCTTTCTTCACAAGTGCATCCATTGCAGCCTGTAATGCATCTCTTGCCTCATCAATCTCTTCTTGAAGTGCATTCTCATTTGCAAGAACTTTCTTCGCATCTTCAAGTGCTTTTGCAAATGGCACCCAACTCTCTGCGGTGTACATAGACTCTACTTTACCGTCCGCCACATCTACAAGCACCTGCAAACTCTCGCTATTTCCTGTAAAGTCTAACAGATGTACCCTCTCAAGAAGTGTATCATACGCTTCATCTACTTCTTTCTGTGTCGCTTTTTCATTTGCATCGACTGCAATTGCATCCGTCAGCGCTTTCTCGAGCAACTCTTTTACAACTGGTACTACATACTCATAGTTTGGATTTTTCTTTGCATCCTGTGCGTAAGAAATCAGCGCCTGAAGGTTTGTTTTATTTGCAGTCTCTTTTCCCTGTTCTATTGCAACTGGAATTACCACACCATTATATGTAAAATCACTGATTTGAATATCAATTGCAGAATTAGCACCACCTGCCCCTGCATAAAATCCTACACAAAGATTCTGACTTTCCGCCAGTTTGTCGTTGATAACCTGTCTTTCGTTCCCTTTATCCGTAATTTCTGTCCATGCTTTACCATCATAACTGTATGAACAAACAAATTTGTTTCCCTGTTTTTCTATACGTACCCATGCATCTTCATTGTAATTTTCATCCTCACAATAGAATTCGTCTGTAGACGATTGTGTTGACATCACTCCAAATGCCTGCGGATGATTTCCCATCAGATGTCTATGATATCGACGTCCCACTGCCAAAGACGGTTTGTCTGGATTTGCTTTATCAAACACAGTTACAAATCCCCCCTGATAATTTGCATTTAATCCACCGGAAATTTTTGCTGTTATCACAAAATCTTCATCACCAGACGGCACATCCATCGCAAACATATTTTTCCAGTCCGCATCTCCGAGAACGCCTCTCTCTGTAGTAATTGTAATAGATGTTTCATTGTTAATAATATAATTTTCTGTTGGATTTAGAACAGTCCAAACATCTTTATCCAAAAGATATTTTTCTGGTTCTACCGTCACTTTAATCTCGGCTTTCACATTTTCATCTAATTTTGAAGCAACAACAACTGTAGTCTCTCCCTCTGATACACCGTGGATTTCTCCGATATCATTAACAGTGGCAATACTCTCATTTTCACTCTTCCATACAACATCTTGGAATTCTGCATTTTCCGGAAGAAGAGTTACCTTCACTGCTTCTGAAGTACGCCCTTTTTCTACTGTCACTTCTGTCTTTTCAGGAACAATAGAAGTAATTCCGTCCACTTCAGATTCTGGAATAAATCTCAAAGCATAACCTCCTCCTGCAAGTACGTCACTTGTCAATACAGATTTATTTGTCACTCCCTTTATAATCTCCATATCTATATCTGTTCTACCATTTTCTTTGTAAAGCAGTGCCACATACTCCTCACCTTCTCTTAAAAATTCGCAAGGAATCTTCATTGTACGTGGTTTTACACTAATTCCGGAAGCATACCAATTGCTGCCCGCTTGTCTCGCAATACTTAAATATTTTCCTACCTCCCCATTGACAAATTCTGTATTCTCCCAGCCATCTGGATAGTCTTTATAATAAGACATCGCCTCTGGAATTCCCCGATAAACTTCCGGTGCCGAACCCATACTATGAATTCCATCTTCCACCAATGCCGTCAAAGCAATCTGAAATCCCATCGTTGTTTTATTAAAATCTTTAGATCGAATTTCTTCTGTCACTTCAGCCGGACCGACTGCTGCACGGATAAAAGGAATCAATGTATACTGCTCTGCAGTAATACCTCCCGCTTCCTGTCCACGAATCGCTTCTCTTCCATACACATTTGGCCAAGTACGAACTTCTCCGGTCGGTTTGTTAGCTCCATGTACCAATAGCATCAAATTATGTTCTGCCGCATCCTTATAAAGGTCATCATACAACTTCATTCGGTCTTGTCCTTCTCCGTCAAAGAAATCCGGCTTCACACCAACAATGCCTTCTTTTTCCCATTCGCTAAAATGCTTCTCTCTCTCTTCCGGAGTGTCAATGTCAGAGACGTGAACCCATACCCACAATTTTACTCCTTTTTCTTTTGCATAATCTCTGACCTCTGGCCACCAATCATACATACCGTTGATGTGTCCACGACCTCCCGGATTCCAGCCTTCATCTAAAATATAGTACTTCCATCCAATTTCAGATGCAAATTCAATCCATTTTAAATGAGTCTCTTTCTTTGATTGATCGCTAATTCCACTTCCCCAGTTTGCTACCCAGGACCATGAAGATAATCCCGGCTCTACCCAAGACTCAAAATCATAAGTCTCATAATCTGCCGGCGTACTTAAATTTTCAATCATCGTATTTTCTACAATATCCTCAGTTGTTCCTGTAATAGCTGCTCTCCAAGGGGATTTAAACGGCGCTGTAGTCTCGACAGCACCTGACTGACTCTTTGCAAAAGATATATCTAAAAGTCCATTTTCTCTCACTGTAAACATAGAACCGGCATAACTTCCGTTTAAATCCGCCTCAGAAAAGAGTGTCAACACCCCATCCTTTTCATAGAGCATTGGCATTGATGGAGTTGCATTTTCTTTTAATTCTTCTGTTGTGGTAAATGCATATTCTCCTTCATAGTTCCAAGTTGTAGAAGCATAATCCATCCAATAAACATTCGCTTTTGATGGCAATTGAAGTCCTGAAACTTCATCGGTAATCCGCAACTTTTCTCCACTCTCTGCTGTCCTGACACCATAACGATAAGCTGTTCCATCATCGTATGCCCGAAGAATAAGATCAAACTCTACAGAAGGATCATCTTTTTTTACAAAAGTCAGAGTCTGTTCCTTGCAATGATTAATATATGTATCTTTTTTCCCTGTAAGGACATCATATGTCTCGTTGATTTCCTTTTCTTCTGATACATTTTTCACCACAAGTCCCTTAGAAAAGTCACCAAGATTGGTCACAAGTCCAAGCGGAGAATCTCCGATGTTTTCCACACCATTTTGTGTCGCACTATACCTCAAACTTCCACCTGTCATTAAATTTACCGTTATCTCCGTCTTTTTATCCGGTGATTTTAAATTCCACGTCTCTTCTGCGACAACTTCCCCCACCTGAATCTCTAAAGATGCGGACTTTGCTATACCATTGACTACTGCCTCCGCTGTCACTACCGCTATACCATTCTTCCGTCCAGTAACAACACCCTTTTCATCAACTGTTAATATTTCCTCATCACTGCTTGCATATGTAACAGAATCAAATTCTGTAATTACATTTCCTTCATAATCAGCACCTTCTATTTTAAGTGTCTGCGTTCCGTTTACTTCCATCTTCTTTTCTGCTGAAATTGTAACAGAACTCAGCGCACTTGGGTTTGTTGTAAAGGCAATCGGTTGTCCATTTACTCTAAGATCTGAAAACGTAACTTCGGTTGCATTGTCTGTACCACCACTAGACGCTGCGATTGCAACATACATCTCACTTAATTCAGCTGTATAAGCATTGTTCTTGTCAACTTTCCCGATATTATCCTTTGTTGGATCGATAATCTGATTCCAATCATTTGGATCATCACTATATTCTTTTGCATAGAATCCTGTGATCCATCCATTTTGTTTCTGCAATCTTAAATAAAACTCATTTCCTGTAATCTCTGATGCCTCATAGTATTCACTCAGATTTCCCCTTCGTGTCATAACACCCATAAGTTCATTCGTTCCATAATTTCCTCCAAGATAACCATGGTAGCGATTCATAACGCCTACGGCATTTTCCAGATTTTTTCCGCTTGTAATCATAAGCTGTCCCGCCTGAAAATCAGACTTCATATTTCCGCTCACTTTTACTGTAAAAACACTGTCTGTCGCATATGGAAGCTTATAGTAAAGCACATTGTTCATCGAACTTGTAACATCTCCTCGCTCCGTTGTAATAGTAATACTTCCATCTTCATTAACTTTAAGATTTCCGTCTGTCGGGTTCTCCACTTCCCACAAACTATCAAGAACAACTTCGCTTTTTGTTTCCATAACCTCTTCATTGACTACCACTTTGTTTTCTCCCGCAAATGTTGAAAGCGGGCTGCCAATTACCATTTGAATCGCCAAAGCTCCTACTAATACTTTTTTACACTTTTGCTTCAAGCTTTTACTCATTTGTTTTCTTTTCATAGTCTGCCTCCTCTTTTATTTTTTCTTTCTTAATAACCAGCACTGCCAAAATTGCCGCAAGCCCTACCATCATCAGCACTACTGCATTTGCTACATCTCCTGCCTTAGCTTCCGCATCTGCAGCTGCAATCGCCTTTGACTGCCACATCTACTTCTCCCTGTTAGCAAGTAGACATTGCCGCTACTAAAGCTCTTTGTTTTTTCCTTTTCATCCATCCCCGCTCCTCTCCATTGATATTTTTACCAATATTTTATTTCAATTTATATCTATAATATAATTTTCCACCAAAGCAAAGTCAATATTTTCAGCAAATCTGCAAATAATCTTCAAGATATCAAAAAATTTTTATACTTTATTTGTTATAATCTTTCAAAAAACACCCCATACGAGACAATTTCCAATTGCCCATATGGGGTATCCATTCTTCTGTATTATTTTATTCATTTTTATCCGCTAGAAAATCAGACACATTTTCTAATGTCACCTTCTCATATGGAATATAGATGTATTGATTACTCTCAATTCCAATCTCTTCTGATTGCTTTCCTTTTACAATTGCATAAGCCAATTCCGCCATCACTTCTGCCTGCTTTTCTTTGTTATTGTATACTGTTCCGGCTAATTCCGCACTCTTCACTGCATTTAAGCCAGGACGGATTCCGTCAATTCCAAAAAATATCGGCATCTCCTCTTTCAAATACTGCTTTTCTTTATAAGCGTCAACTGCTCCAAGTGCCATCGCATCGTTGTTCGATAGAACCAACTCTATTTCCGTTGGATACTGTTCGATAATCTGAGTCATACGGTTTTGCGCCTGTACCCTGCTCCAGTTTGCAATTCCGTAACTAAGTCTCTCAAGCACAACTCCACATTCTTCCAAAGTATTGGTCACACTTTCTGTACGAATGATCGCGTCCTGATGATCCATTTCCCCCTCCAATATAACATATTGGATTTTTCCATCCTGATTGCGATCCATCGCGTCTTTCTCACTCACAACCTGTGCTGCCAGCTCTCCCTGCATTACGCCTGACTGCTCTGCGTCCGCCCCTACATAATAGAGATTATCCCACTGCGTCAAATCCTCCATAACCGGTTCTCTGTTAAAAAATATGACCTGAACACCTTTTTCTCTTGCCATATCAATAATCTCAGAAGGATCGGTGCGATCAACCAAATTTACACAGAGAACATTACATCCCTCCTCCAACAATTCTCTCACCTGATCATTTTGGGTCCTCTGGGAACCTGCCGCATCCCGAATCGTCAAGGCAAGTTTTCGTTCCTCACACTCCTCCTTAAAGCAGGTAAGCAATTCACCTACAAATGCATCACTTTCATTGTAGCAGGCAACACCTACATATTTTTGCTCCGGCTCTCCAAGTCCCCGTCTATTGCACGATAGCAAACAAACACCCCCAAGACAGGCAAGCGCTCCTAAAATATATTTCTTTTTCATAATCTGTTTCATCACCTTTTCCCAAGAAATTTAGTCTATTGTCCCATTGTGAACAGAATATTTTGGTTCTCTTCTGTAAACAATGTCTCCTTCCTTATAATCGTATAAGAGACAGCCTGTTTAGGAATTTCCACTGACGTTTTCTGAATCTGATCTGCAATCTTTGTCAGACTCTGATACCCTACATTAAATTCATCCGGTACAACTAAGCAATTAACAATATCTTCATCCAGATAATAAACCGCCTCCATAGAATGTGCAATTCCATACACTGATGTCTGAACTGAAGGATGAGAAACTGCATACTCTCCAAATCGAACAACACTGCGATCATCCAAAGCCAACACAATATCCACCGGCGGCTGTGCCTCTAAAAAGGCATCCTTGTGTTCCTCAAAATCCCCCGCAACAAACCATTCTATCGTCGCCCCTGCATTTTCAAGTACTTTTCTACTTTCTCCTGCCCTACACATCACCTCTTCAAAATCTGTACTCTTTGAAAAAATTCCAATTTTCTTTCCTTTTAGATTCCTCTGATAATCCTTAAGCATTTCTTCTACAACAGCCTGTCCAAGTTTCTCTTGATTCGCTTCCACAGCGGAAATTATAGCTTGACTTCTATTTGTCATTTTATTGCTTCCAACTAACATAATTGGAATGTCCGTTTCTATCTCCTTTAACGTCTCTTTGGCATCCACTCGCGGAACAAGTTGTATAATCAGTGCATCTGCCCCTTTCTTAATTTCCTGCTCAATTGCCTTTCTTTCATCATCTGACGTCACAAGTTTTCCTGTACTTGCTATCATCACATCTATATTTTGATCCTCTGCCGCCTGAGCAAGCCCGTATTTGAACGCTGACCATTCATTACTATCTGGATTTTGAACAATGACAGATACTTTTGTCCTCCCTTTTTCCACCTTATCACCCACTTTGATCAGTAACAAAAAAATTACCAGCACCGCCAAAATGCTCTCGATCAGAATAATTCTTTTTTTATTCTTCATGTTTCTCCCGCTCCTCTATGGAATTGATTTCTCCTTTGCCAAATTGATATCCCTTTTCTAAACTTTCTTGATTTTCTATCGTGTACGGAATCGCCGGAATACAGATTGATACTGTCGTTCCCTCATCTAGACTGCTCTCAATCGTTAAACCATACTCTTTTCCAAACAAAATCTGGATTCTCTGATTTACATTTACTAGACCGACACCTGAACCTTTCTTTGGCATTTTCCTATGATTTGTCAACAAATATGGAATCTCCTCCTTTGGAATTCCAATTCCATTATCTATCACAGAAAGAATGATTTTTTCACCTTCTTTTTTACCGCAAACCTTTATCTCACCGTCATCCATCTCACTCACACCATAATTGATTGCATTTTCCAAAATCGGCTGAAGAGTGAGCTTCACAGCACAATAAGAATACAGCGAAGAATCCACTTCAAATGCAACAGAAAATCCACTCCTATAACGCACCCTTTGAATATTCATATAACTCTGAGCATGCTGAATCTCATCTTTCACACTGATAATGGTATGACCTTTAGAAAGGCTGATTCGGAAAAGCTTTGCAAGCTGAGATGTCATAAACGCTGCCTCTTTATTTTTTTCTTCCTCAATCATCCATATAATGGAATCCAATGTATTATACAAAAAGTGAGGATTAATCTGACTTTGCAATGCATCCAATTCACTTTTTCTTCTCTCTGTTTGTTCCATAATAATCTTATTCATCAACTTCGCATTATCCTTATAAGATGTTTGTATGGATTCTCCTAAATTTCGAATCTCCTGCGAACCGCCGATATAGATATCCTGCTCTTTTCCCGCCTTATATTCCTTAATGGAATGATTCAACTTCAAAATAGGACGTGAAATTTTTGTAGAAATAATATTGCTTAGTACAATCAGCATCATTGCCATAAGCACCACTAATATACCAATAAAATGCCGGATATCTAACATCTCATGAGTAAACAGGGAATCTGGTATTACCCCCACTAATTTCCAGCCTGTATAGCTTATCATATTGACAACTACCTTTCGATTTTCCCCCTCGAAGCACTCCTTATGCACACCTTCTTTATAGTATGCAACTGCCTGATTGTTTTCATGAAAAATCCCACTATTCATCTGCACCTGCTGCGGGTGGTATATAATCTTTCCGTCTTTATCGCACAAATAATAATATTGTCCATTGCTTACACTGTTAATCTGATTCATCATTCGAAAAATACTGGAATAGTCCATATCTACAAGCAATACCCCTCTATGAGAATTCATATCATCCATAATTTCAACTACACGACTTGAAGAAATGACCCAGTAATATCGTAGCGTACCGTCATTAAATAAATTCTGTATATGTGGTGTGGAAAAATGAATATTTTCCGCCTCATCCATCGCCTGTGAAAACCACTCCTGTTCACCGACATCCACTCCTTTTTTCTGTGAATCAACTGGTTCTGCTGCCATCAAGTTTCCTTCATGATCATAAACTGCAATACTTCTCAAGTCATCCTTATTTGCCTCATACAATAAATTCATTCCTCTTTTAATATTTTCTTCCTGAGCGGTAAAATCATTTTCTTTTATGAGATTATAATATGCAGCCTCTGAAATTTGGCGCATATTCACTAGATAATCTTCCAAATTCTCTCCTGTCTGCTTCATAAGCTTTTGCGTACTTTCCAACGTGTCCTGCCTTGTCAAATTCAGAAATCTGACGTACATAATACTCCCCATACAAAGTATGATAGCAATTGAAATGACAGAAAATGCTACCATAATCGTAGATTGTATCTCCCCTGGGTATAATCTCCTTATCCAATTTAAAACTCTATTTCTCACTTTCTACATACTCCATTCTGTACTTGGATGGAGATATACCAAACTGTCTTTTAAAAACATAGCTGAAATAATTTGGATCTATATAACCAACCTTTTTGGCTATTATATAGTTTTTCTCGTTTGTCTCACTAAGAAGCTTTGCTGCTCTCTCCATCCTGTAACTCGTCAAATATTCTACAAAAGATTGTCCAACTTCTTTTTTAAACATTGTAGAAAAATAAGAATTGGATACCCCTAAAAATTTACAAACCTCATCCAGCGAAAGTCTATCATTCTGATAATGACCATGCACATAATCTTTCGCCTGATAAATAAATGACTTTGTAGACTTCATTCTTGCATTGATAATTTGTTCATTAAAAATCAAACTAGTCTTTATCACCCATTCTTGCAATGCCTCTGCTTCTAAATCTAAAAGCCCCCCTTGTAGGGTATTGACTTCCCCCAAAAACTTTTCACCTGAAATGTCATTACTCGCTGCAAATCGATACATCGAACTCATAAGTTCCATCACAACAATTTGATACTGTTGAAGGGAAGTGGTCGGAAAAATATTCTTTTCAAAATATTTCTTCACTGCCCTGACTATCTCCTCCTGCGTTCCCAAAAGAATCATTCGAAGAATATGAGAAACCTCTGCATCGTTCGTGCTCTTAAGACTATTCATTTCTTGTGGTGCAATCTCCTGAATATTAATTGCTCTCGTCGATCCATAAAGCACACGGTAAGAGACTGCTTCCCTCGCACTGCTGTAAGATTCTGAAATCTCCATAATACCTCTACACACATGTCCGATCCCTATCGTCACCGCCGCTCCAACCATGTGACTGACATATCGGCAAAAGCGGTCACAGTCATCCGTTAATTCTGATACATCACTTTTTTTCTCAAATTGAGTAATCATAATTAAATTATTCAAATATGAAAAACTTTTTGCTTTCCACCGCTCTTTCAATTGTTTTTCCGCTTGCTGGGAAACCGATGTAGAAAGAAGCTGATAATTCATCTGTTTTGGTACCTTTCTATCTGAGGTATAGACTACAATACAACAAAAATATGGTCCAGATAATGTAATCTCATAATCCGAAAGATATTTCTCCAATTTTTCTTTCTGGATTTTTCCCTCAATCAATGATACATAAAAATTGGCTCTCAAAAAAGGTAGAGACTGCAGGTACTGTTCCTGCAAAAGTTTCACATTTCTTTTTTCATGAATTTCCCAATCTAACTTTTCTTTTAATTTCGCCAAAATCTCTGTCAATTCTTCTGCATCCAACGGTTTTAAAATATAATCTTCTATCTCCAAATGAATTGCCTCTTTTGCATATTCAAATTCATCAAACCCAGAAAAAAACATAATTTTTGTAGCCGGAAAATCCTGACGAATATGTCTACTGAGAGCAATTCCGTCCATATATGGCATCCGGATATCCGTCATAACCACATCCGGACGAAACTCCTCCATCATCTCCAATGCTTTCACCCCATTCTCAGCGTACCCAATCACAGAAAATCCGAGCTCATTCCAGTTATTTTTTTTCATAACAGCCAAAGCTAGTGCCTCTTCATCGTCTACTAAAAGTATTGTATATAAACTCATCTTATCCACCCCTATCTGTAATTGAACAAGGAACTATCACCCAACACCTTGCTCTTTATTGTATTACTATTCTTTTTCTCTTCCGAACACAATCACTGTACCTGAAAATTGCCACCAAAAGCACTTCCCTAAGTAATCTAGTACATCGAATATTAAGTTGTTGATAGTTTAAATAGTTGCTGCTTCATCAGGATCAATTTCATCCATTTTATATGTCCAATGATAGACGATTGGCTCA
>ERZ506996.78-NODE-78-length-101904-cov-12.6078_pt1 | contig 101904 bp, 103 predicted proteins | sample MGYA00512882_ERZ506996 | MGnify/ENA metagenome assembly ERZ506996 | reverse complement strand
TTATAGATGTATTTTATTACAACGAAAAGAATGTTGGAAGTGTGCTTTTCAGCACACCCCAACATTCAGTATAGAACCTGTTTTTGTATCTGTCTTTTAGTTTAGTCGATCACTCTAGGGGGGATAAGGATAGATTAAGGAGAGAAACAAACCAAAAACAACATATTTCCACATCGAAACGTTTAAAAAAGTGAAATAAAAAAGTCTATTTTAATCTGGACAAAAGGTGATTCTTCAATTGCACCTTTACATTTATTTGAGTAATACCGGATGTTACGTGATACCTGTTTTTAATATATTTTGATTTCTCCATCATAGTTTTCTGCCTTTTCTAATAGCGGTCCTTTGGCACCCATTGTGAAAGCAATATCGCTGCTTCGGATAGATAACAGCTCCATTCCAATTTCCAGATTAAGAAAATCAATTATATTCTGATTTAACTGAATTATACCAGTTCTGGAAATACTTACCCAGCAATATGACCGTCCTTTGTATTTGATAAACTCGCCCTCCGAAGTCTGGTAATTCAGTAAAGCCGGATTAGCAGAAAGAATGTGTCCCAATTTTGATGGTTCTAACAAACTCTTCCTTGTCACGCAGAAACCGCCGGTAATTTTGCTTCCGGTAAAAAGATAGACTTTTCCCTCTGCTGTGGCGTTGTATTCAGTGAGTGCCTGCGGTGGAAGATGTATCGTTAAGTCCTCTCGTATCAGTGACTTTCCAAAAATAAATTTACCGCCTTTGTTCATCTGTGGCATATATTATCAACTCCTTTTCATAAAAGTGGAAGTTTACTATACCACAAAAAATTTTTAAAGTCACTAAGGCTCTTTAAAGTATGGCAAAGTCTGTTGCAAGTGTGATGAAATCGTTACTGTTCACAGCCCAGCTGAAAAGCGCAGTTCTGTGGACAGTAACATAACTTCTACGCCAAAATATTAAAATCTACACTACAAATTCCCCTTTTAATTCAAACAGATGGTTCATAGGTCCCTGTCCCCTGCCCAAATCCAGCATATCTGCCAAAGCGCCGGAGATATATTCTTTTGCCCGTTCCACCGCCGCAGTCAGTTCCATTCCTTTTGCCAGATTGGAAGCAATAGCGCTGGAAAGGGTGCATCCGGTTCCATGGGTGTTGGGATTATCGATTCTGCGTCCATAAAACCAGTGTTTTTCACCGTTCATATACAGCAGGTCGTTGGCGTCGTTTAAATTGTGGCCGCCTTTGCAGAGTACGGTGCAGCCGTACCGCCCGCTGATTATCTGCGCGGCTTTTTCCATATCCTTGTCATCGCGGATTGCAGTGTCTGATAGCAGTTCGGTCTCCGGGATATTCGGCGTCACAATCTCAGCCAGGGAAAGCAGTTTTGCCTTCAGAACATCGATCGCGTTGTCCTTGAGGAGTTTGGAACCGGAAGTGGACATCATCACCGGATCGACCACTATGTGACCGGCCCCATACTGTGTCAGTTTTTCTGCAATAACCTCGATAAGCTCTGCGGAAGAAACCATGCCGATTTTTACCGCATCCGGGCGTATGTCGGTAAATACGGCGTCGAGCTGGGCGGCTAAAAATGCAGGAGTTACATCAAATATACCGGTGACACCGGTGGTGTTCTGGGCGGTCAGAGCTGTGATGGCGCTCATGGCATAGATGCCGTTGGCCGTCATGGTCTTGATATCGGCCTGAATACCGGCGCCTCCGCTGGAATCACTTCCGGCTATCGTCAAGGCTGTTTTCATAAAGATTCCCTTTCTTCATCATGCTTATATGTGCTTTTAAGCCGTAATTTAACCGGCTCCATGTTAACGGTGTTTGGTGATTTTCTGGTCGATGGTCAGGATTTGGCCCTCCGGCTGATATACCACCTTTATATAGGCGGACACTTTTTCTGCACCGGCACGGACGGCTACATGCTGGCATTCCTTTACAATATCCATGAGCTGGTCGTAGCTGTCACCCTCGATTGTGGTTTCAAAGGGGCCTACTTCACAGCGCAGACCGCAGCTTTTGATATAGGCGATGACCTCATCCACGATCCTTACCAGTTCGGTGTCGTTTTCTGCCTTGGGCAGTACCTGAATTGCAATGCTTGCACTCATTATTTTTCCCTCCTTATTTGTTGTTATATTGATTAACAGGCTCTTTCCAGTCCCGGATTGTTTCATCTGAAAGGGCTTTCAATGCCTCCCAGTTTTCAGCGGCACATTTGTCATAGACACCTATTGTATAAAATCCGGCCTTTTTAGCTGTTTTAGCGGCGTAGAGGGCGTCTTCATAGACAGCGGTTTCCTGAGGGGCGGCCTCTAATTTTTCTGAGGCGAGGAGGTAGACCCCGGGCCTGTCTTTTCCGGCGCCGGCTTCATCACAGGAAATCAGGAAGCTGAAATACTCCGCCACGCCAAGGCGTGTCAGACAGGCGCGTATCAGATGAACCGGAGTGGCAGAGGCGACGCACATTTTCACTCCGTTACTCCGGAGCATATTCAGATATTCCGGAACACCGGGTTTAAGCGGAATATCAGAACGATAGTGGCGTTCCATGATGGCATTCATCTCTGCGGCCAGGTCTTCCTGTGTTCGCGACAGACCAAATTCCTGAATGAATAAGGCTGCGGATTCTATCATGGTCATGGGAATAATTCGTTCCAGAACCTCATCTACCCGCTCTGTAATGTTTTGTGAGGCAAGAAACTCCCTCCCGAGCCGCTGCCAGAATGCCATGGAATCAACAAGAGTGCCGTCCATATCAAAAATAGCGAAGCGTTTATTCATTACCTTCTCCTCTGACTGTCTTAGCAGAGAGCATTTCTTCTGCCAGCTTTAGCATCCCGGCCGTCGCTTCCCCGGGATGCGGTGCGGCGAAGATGGCGGAAACTACGGCAACTCCGTCCACGCCGCTGCCAGCCAGCAGCATGATGTTTCCGGAATTGATTCCGCCGATTGCCACGATGGGAATGGAGACTGCATTACGGATGGCGCGAAGCTGTTCCATGGTCAGAGAGCGTGCGTCTTTTTTTGTCCCGGTGGTGAAAACCGCACCTACTCCGATATAGTCGGCCCCGGCCGCTTCTGCCGCTTCAGCCTCCTGCACTGTTCCGGCGGAGATGCCCAGAATAGCATCGGGACCAATCAGCGCCCGGATATCGCGTCCTTTGATATCGGACTGCCCCACATGGACACCGTCGGCGTTACACCGGAGGGCAATTTCAACGCTGTCGTTGACGACAAAAGGAACGCGGTATTTCGCACAGAGGGCGTGCAGCGCCTCTGCCTCTGCTTCAAAATCGTCCTCATTCAGATCCTTTTCACGGATTTGCAGAAAGGTTGCCCCGCTTTTTAAAACTTCCTCCGCCACAGAGATCAGGGTTTCTCCCTCATTGAGCCACATGCGGTCCGTGACGGCATAGAGCAGCATGGATTTGCGGATTTCTTCTTTAGTAAATTTCATAGCGTACACCCTCCGTTAATTGTTGTTCAGTGAGATTAAATACTGCGTCGATGAGATCGGTGCGGAACGTGGCATTGCCCGTACCATTGGTGAGACGGCGTTTTTCCGCCAGCTCGCCGCACACATTCATGGCGGCCATGGCGGCGCAGGCGGCGGTATAAAGATCGTCCGGCATTGCCCCGCAGAATGCGCCGATCAGAGTGGTCAGCATACAGCCGCTGCCCGTGATACGCGCCATGGTGGCGCAGCCGCCCCGCAGTGCCATGGCGTTATTCCCGTCGGAAATGATATCGATGGCTCCCGAAACGGCAATTACGGAGCCTGTGCGCTGCGAAAAGGAACGAACCATTTCCAGAAACGACAGAAGATTTTCTTCGGTAACGACATCTAAGACACCTGCATCCACGCCGCTGCCGGCTGCCGTTTCTCCGGCAAGGCCGCGAATCTCCGAGGCATTTCCGCGGATGACGGCGAAATGGATTTCGGAGAGAAGCCGTCCGGCGGATTCCCGGCGAAGCGCAGTCCCTCCGGCGGCTACCGGATCTAAGATAACGGGTTTACCAAGCCGATTGGCCTGTTTTCCGGCCAGTATCATGGCATCCGTGTCTTCAATCGCTCCCATGTTGCATACCAGAGCGTCGGCCCCGGTGACTGCTTCTGCTGCTTCACGTATGTCGTGGGCCATGGTAGGGGAAGCTCCGGAGGCCAGCAGGATGTTGGCACAGTCGTTCACAGTGACAAAATTGGTGATGCACTGTACCAGAGGGGTCCGCTCCCGGACCCGGCGCAGCGCCGCTTCAAACTTTTCCATTATATTCTCCTTTTATTAGTTCAGTGTCTGCTATTGGTTCGGTTTCTGCTATTGGTTCAGTTCCTGCAGCATCCGGCTGAATACTCCGGCACGGCGCAGAATCAGAAGTACTGCGACGCCCATGGCTGCACCCATGACGGCAGATGGGGTATAAAACGGTATGTAATAATAAGGTGACCCGGCATCCAGTCCGTAGAACCACTTCATCAGCGGGTAGGATGCGATGGCGCCGAAGAATCCGGTGCCGATCACTTCACCCAGGGCAGCGGCCCAAAGACTGTGGAATCTCCGGTAGAGCAGTCCGCCCAGAATGGGACCAAAGACGGCCCCGGTGACAGCCTGAACCGTACGGCCGGAGAGCATCCGGAGTATTCCGCAGATAAATGCAGCGGCACAGGCGTACCAGGGGCCCAGTGTCACGGCGGCAATCACATCAACGAAGTGCTGGAACGGGGCCATGGCAGGAAAATACACGAAGGTATTCAGCACAAAGGCGAGACAGGCGAACATCGCCGCAAGCACCATCCTGTAGACAGCACACTTTCTGCTGCGCGCCGGGGATAAAGATTGTGATTGTTGATTCATTGATTATTCCTCCTTCTTTTCCTTGTTTACAAAGGAGATTTTAACGACAAGTACGAACCCCGCGAGTAGTGCCGCGGAGCGGTTTTTATTTAACAGGGGAATTTTCCTGTTAAACAAGAAAGAATCCCGCTCGTGGGATTCTCCGCCTGCGGCGGGCGCTTCGGCGACATAATTCCCTACCGCCGCAGTGCGATCCTCCGCGGAGCGGTTTTTATTTAACAGGGAAATTTTCCTGTTAAACAAGAAAGTATCCCGCTCGTGGGATTCTCCGCCTGCGGCGGGGAGCTTCGGCGACATAATTCTCTACCGCCGCAGTGCGATCCTCCGCGGAGCGGTTTTTATTTAACAGGGGAATTTTCCTGTTAAATAAAAAAGCCATCCTCCTGCAAGAGAATGGCTCTGACTTTGCGGTTACATCCACCGGTTTCCGTTAAAACCTGCGGCACACTGCCGACAGATTTTCTGAAAGTCGTAAAAATGTAGATTGTCGTTGCATCCCTACGTTGGCATTATCCAAATCAGGTGAGGTCGAGGGAATACACCCTCCTCTCAGCCCTCTTACGAGAACTCCCTTGCAATTTGGATTATAGTAGTGGCGGGAGTTAATGTCAAGCATTTTATTATTTTCTGATTATAGTGGAGAAATTAATTGACAAAATAACGATATTACGTTATTATGAAATAACGAAATGCGTATAGGAAACAAATAAATAAAACTCTGCCGGTCCATCCGGTGCAGAGAAGGAGGCTCTATGCTAAAGAAAACAATGCCGGTCAAAGCAAACTCATTTCAGGTACTTTTAAACCCTGTCGGGAACAATGATTCGAAGAAATACATCTTCTATGTGAAAGTAGATGATGTGCCTCTGGGGATACCGATGGCGACAAACCCCAGGAACTAGAAACTGACATCCAGTGTTGCGAAGGCAATCACGGAATCTCTCCTGAGCAATGACGGCAATTTTTATCTCAAGAATCGTGGAATCATCCTGTCGGCATCCAAACTGGAATACGATCCGGAGAGAGCAGAAGTGACGGTTTACTTTGACAATACATTATGCCACGGCAACATAGACGGCGGCCATACATACAGAATCATCTGTGAATATCAGGGGAAAAAGTTAAACCAGTATGTGCAGTTTGAGGTGATGACCGGAGTGGAAGGGATTATCGAAAATCTTGCAGAAGCGAGGAACACCTCGGTGCAGGTGGATGAGAAATCCATGGCGGAACTGGCACGGAAGTTTGACCCGATTAAAGAGGGACTGGAAGGCATGCCTTTCTTTGACAGGATAGCATTTAAGCAGAATCAGGTATCCGTTGATGAGACAGGGAAAAACCTGAAGATGATAGATGCGAGGGAAGTTGTGGCAATCATAAATATGTTTAATATTGAGAAATATGATGCGCAGACGCATCCGATGCAGGCTTATTCGTCAAAAGCAAAAATGCTCGAATTGTATTTGCAGGATCCGGAGTTTTACCGTAAATTCGTTAATGTGATGCCGGATATTTTCGATTTATATGATCAGATTGAAATGGAATTTGCCGACGCATATAATTCGGCAGGGGGACGGTATGGAAGAAAAAAATACTCAGGCCACAAGGATGATTCTACGGTGGGAAAAAGCAAATTCGGGATGCATGATTTGAAATATAAAATTCCTGACGGTTTTATGTATCCTGTAGTTGCTGCATTCCGCTCTTATTTGCAGTATAATGAGGAGACCGATAAATACGAGTGGAGAAACGGCATCAGACCGGAGGATATCTGGAATGACTGTAAAAAAGAGCTGACAAGCAGTATAATGAATTTTGCCTCATCCATTGGAGACAATCCCAATGCGGTGGGAAAAGATACAAATATCTGGGATTTGGCATATATGAAAGTGGAATTGGCAAAGAGACGGGAGTGAGACATATGAGTTATCAGGTAAAACTTAAAGTAAAGGAAATATTGGAGGAACGTAAAATAACGCAAAAAAAGCTGGCGGAGGTATCAGGAATACGCGAGTCCACCATCAGCGATATTGTGCGTGGGGCCCGGACGGTAATAAACTTTGAACACTTGTCCAAAATCGCTGAGGCATTGGAAATAACGGACATACGGGAGTTGATTGATTTCGAAAATACATCCAAATAAGGAATGAAACAAATCACAGAAAGCCAGACGGAGCTGCCGGACGGTTTTCTGTGATTTGTTCCTGCACACTGTTTTGTATGCTGTGAGCCAATTATAAATTATGATTGAAACTGTTTTACAACCTCAATCGGCAGCATCGTACATTTTGCTGTTTCTTCCACGGAAAGCCCCTGGGCCAGGTAACGCATTGCAACGCTTTTCATGCTTTCCGCAACCTCCACAATAAACTTATCATAGTCATAGAAGCGGAAAACACGCTGTCCCCATGGGTATTCTTTGATTTCGTGAATAAACTCGATCCCCTCCGTGGACTTCAGCTTTGCTTCCCACCGCTCTAAATCATCCACCTCAAAATAGAGTTGAAAATTATTGGGTTTCTGTTGTGCTTCCAGTTTCACGCCGACCAGCTCTTCATAATTGGACTGGAGCGAAAAGGCGTTTTCAAATGAAACGTGGACACCCAAATCTAACATTACCTTTTGTTCCATTACCTGTTCGTAAAAATTCCTGGCTCTCGTCATATCGGATACGGAGATTAATGTACCGCAGTATTTCATATGCCACACTCCTTCTGTTTTGATTTCCTCCATTGTACATCAGAATTTGGCAATCTCACTGTAAAAATCGGACATCTTATGCCGATAATCCAAAGGAGTAATTCCGGTGACGTCTTTGAAATCATGAATAAAGTGAGACAAATCATAAAAACCGGCCGAATAGCAGACGGAGGAGATGCTGGTTCCGGGATTCTGGAGAAGCCGGACTGCTTTGTTTATCCGGACCAGTCTGGAAAAGGTTTTAGTATTCATTCCCAAATAACGGCTGAAAATCCGGTTCAGATGACGTTCGCTGTAATAAACAGCCTCCGATAACTCTTTTACAGAGATGTTTCCGCTGTTTTTTATAATACTCTCCACAGACAAATGCAGTTCACCGGGACGGGTTAGGGGCAGGCAGGAGAGGAGTATATGGTCGATATGGATAACCAGTTCATGCATACTGTGTACAGAATCCAGCGTTTCCATTATCTTCTTGTTTAACACGGGATTTATGAATGAAAAGGGGAGGGTCTGATCAGACAGCTCTCTTTGATCAACGCCTGTATATGCATGCAAACCGGCTGGTTGAAATTCAATAATAAACAGCATATCGTTTTGGTTTGCCTGCCTGCCGATCATACAGGGCTTTGTAATGGGACCGAATAAATTGCTGCATAAATTGTTCCCGTCAAATGTAAATACCAATGTTGCACTGCCATGCGGCATTACGGTGTAGTCATCAGATATGATCTTACCGTTTGGAAATGTAATAGTATAATTTGATATCCATTCCAGCAGCCCGGGATGGGGCAGAACATAGATAAAATCATCGGCTTTATCTAAAATACGACAGGTATCATGAAACGGCTGTCTGTCTTCTCTCGTAATCATAGGCGGCTCCCCGGTTTTGTTTTATTATTATCATAAGTCCCGGCCGGTGCTTTGTCAACGCCGCTTCCCGGAGCCTGTTATTGCCTAAGGCGGGCGGAAGAGCCGGAAAGTCTGCTGCTTTCCGGCTCACCGTTTACTGGGTCAATTCATCCTGGAGAATCTGTGCCAGGCCGTTGGTGTTTTGGTCGATCTGGTCGTATAAGGTCCGGACTCCGTCCAGCGCCAGAATCTCGTCAAAGAAGGAATCGTCATAGTTAATAATCGTCATACCCCCGTCTTCCAGAATTTTCTTGTTTTCACGGTCAATATCGGATAACTGGGTGCGCATTTCCGCCATTGCTTCTGTGACAGCCTGCTCAAGGGCAGACTGGTAAGCCGGATCTAAGGCATCCCAGGAGGCTTTGTTGATGCAGATCTGGTTCGCATACAGAATGTGGTTGGTGCATGCAAGGCAGCTCTGGACTTCACTTAAATTGGCGCCCACAATTGTATCGGCTGCATTTTCCTGTGCGTCAATGGTTCCGCTTTGGAGAGCAAAATAAACCTCAGCCCATGCAAGAGGCGTCGGCTCGGCTCCGATGGCCGTCCAGAATGCCATATGGTTGCTGTTTTCCATGGTGCGGATCTGCAGCGCTTTGAAATCGCCCAGTGTTTCCAGGTTCACATTTGCCGTAGTCAGACGGTAGGTGGCGTTTTGCAGAACACCCAGCAGATGCATGCCCGCTGTCTCATAAGCGGTATCGAGTGTGGCTCGGGTTTTGGAATCACCATTTAACACTGCGTCAATTTTATCTCCGTCGTGTTTTGCAAAGACCATAGGAAGGTCGAATATGGCCAGCTCCGGGATAAAAGATACCATGGGAGCGATCTGACAGCCGACAATATCAATATCGCCGTTCTGCATCTGGCGGAGAAGATCGGTATCATTTCCAAGCTCCCCGTTCAGGTGGGTGTCTATTGTCAGCTGGCCGCCTGTGATTTCAGAAACCTTTATCGCTACCAGCTCATCAAAGGTGGAGCCGGCGGCGCCTTTTGCGGCAGAGTCTGCCAGGACAAGTTCGACGGGATCCAGATTCCCGTATTCGGAGGTGTCAATATCGGAGGCAGCTTTATCAGTGGAAGCGCCGGCCGTGTTGCCGGAGGATGTTCCGTTGGAAGAAGGGGACGGGGCGGAGCCGGACGAATTGCTGCAGGCAGTCAGTGAGAGGGCTATGGCGCCGGTCATGATCATTGCAATTATTTTTTTCATGGTTATCTTTTTCCTTTCTTATCTTAAATATAAGTTTGCTGCGCAAACAAAAATTAAATGTATATTTTTTATCTAAATTTGATTAATCGGTTTCAATTATGTAGTTCCAATTAATACTGCAGTCCTCCGTTAACGTCCAATACTTCGCCGGTGGTCCATGCGGCGTCGTCGCTGCCCAGATAGGCAGCCGCGGCTGCGACATCACTCAGCTCGCCCACATGTCCCAGCGGAATCCCGGCAGCCAGGCTGTCCTGCTGTTCCTGGGGCATGGAGGAAAACATCCGTCCTTTCAGAGGGCCGGGAGCGACCGTGTTTACCGTAATATTCCATGGGGCCAGGCAATAGCCCAGATTCATGGCAATTCCATTGACTCCGGCCTTGCTTGCAGCATAATTTACGCCCACATTGCGGCCGGTGCGGCCGCCGATGGAGGAAATGATGACAATACGGCCGTACCGTTTTTCTTTCATACCGGGAACGACTGCCTTGCAGGCGCGGAAAACTCCGCTCAGATTGATGTCAATGACGTCCTGCCAGTCTTTTTCACTCATCTGGTCGATAGGCAGATGCCGGATAATGCCGGCAGTGGCAACCATTGTGTCAATCCTGCCCCATCTGGCTGTAATTGCGGTAACAGCAGCGTCACAGGCATCCTGACTGCGCACGTCGCATTGTACGGTCATCACTCTGTCCTCTCCGAAGCCGGAGGCTGTTATCTCATTCACCGCGGCAGTCAGAGCCGTTTCGGAAAAATCTGTGAATGCAATCCTGGCTCCTTCGCCCAGCATGCGCTCTGCTATGGCCAGAGCAACATCACCGGCGCCGGTAATCATAACTATTTTGTCAGTGTAACGTTCCATATTCTGTCTCTCCGTTCTTTTTGTTTAATTTCTAATCTTCCGACATGCAGGCTTTTGCCGCTTTCAATACCCGGCGGGCATATTCCTCAAATCCAAGCTCGCTCAGGCGGCCTGCGTGGGGGACTTCCAGACCGTATATGATATCCTGGTTTGGAATGTGGGAAATAATATCTTGAATTGGTACGGCTCCTTCGCCGGGGTAAAGACGCTCCGCCCGTCCGGTATGGACCAGCGCCTCCACCTCCGTCGGTATTTCCGCCCCGCAATCGCAAAGATGCGCATAATGGAACCATTCTTTGGGACAGTCCTCCAGTTCGCTCAGTGTTACGCGGGAACGGTAAAAATGCAGAGTATCGACGACAATTCCTACATTCTTCCGGCCGGAGGCCAGCAGCAATTCCTTTGTCTGTCTGAGGTTGGACACGCTGGCCCAGGTGACGAACTCAACATTCACATCCTGTCCATATTGCGCAGCCAGCTCGCAAAGCCTGATAAATTGTTCCGTATAGCATTCTTTGTCCTGAATCCAGATATTGGTGAGGACGTGTGTGACACCCATTTCAGCGGCGGCCGCCATTGCAGGCTCGTGGTCTTTGACATCGATGTTATCCGCGATACGGGCAATTTCCGTATCAGTGTACCGGATGCCGGTTTCCGACAAAGCCTGCCGGGTCTCCCGCATCAACTGCGGGTTTTGGGCCAGGTTATAGGGGGACTCTCCCGGCAGTCCCAGGGGAATTGTTCGCAGGCTCACCGCATCATAGCCGGCTTTTGCCGCCGTATAGATGAATTGTGGCGGCGGACAGTTGATATTGGTGAGATGCACCAGGGAATACAGGTGTTTCGGCAATTTACTTTTCTCCTTTCGTTTATGGTAAGACAGTTACTATTCAAGTTTGTATACATTGTGTATTTATATTTGTATACAAATTAGTATACGAACAGTATACGACAAGAAAAAACGGATTTCAAGTGTTTTTTATTATATTTTTTAAATCAGGCAGCAAGCGTTACTGTTTACACGGTTGTGTTCAGCGAGATGTGAACAGTACCAGCAAGCATCCGGTTAAGCCTAAAAATGAAATAGTATCTGTTCTTTAAGTTCAGCCTATGATATAATGTCGGCAGAGCGGGCTTTATATCTGCGCAATACAGTTTCTGCGTTCACCGCAGAAAACTGGCGCTATTTTCCGTCGGAGACTCATGTGAACGCAGTGAACATGATATAATGATTTTCAGGAGCTGATTGCCATGTCTAAAAAAGATAATTTAACAAATCAGGTTTACCAGGACCTGAAATACAAGATCATAAATAATGAAATTTTACCTAACGCTTATCTGGATGAAAAAAAAATATGCGAGGACCTGAAAGTCAGCCGGACACCGGTTCGCGAAGCGCTTGTCAAGCTGGAATGGGAGGGGCTGGTTATGTCTCTGCCGCAGAGGGGGATTATAGTCTCGGATTTGTCGCTTCAGACTATCATTGAACTGATTCAAATTCGGAAAGTGATGGAGCCGTTGCTTCTTAAGCCGTATTTGCACTGTTATAATAAAGAGATACTTTTAGATTTCCGAAGCAGAATTGAGCAGGCGCTTCAAAATCAGGATTACGATATGCTGCGTACCCTGGATTATGATTTTCATAAATATCTCTACGAGGCCTGCAGCAAACGCCATGTAAATAAGCTGTTATCCTATGTGTCCGACCAGTTTCAGAGAATCCGCACCCAGGAATTTTATTTAAAGCAGCGTTCCATCAGCGGGGCGAACGGTCATATTGAGATAATCGATGCTTTGCTGAACGAAGAGTTCGATCGTGTGCCTGATCTGCTTTATGAGCATGTACGCGAAGCGGAGCAGACTTATTGTGGAATTTTGTTAAACGATGTTTCCGGACTGGATAAGAAATAATGGTCCGAAGCAGAAAAATGGACTGAAGTAAGAATGGTGGTCTGATGTAAGAGATATCTTGATAATATCTGGCAGGAAAGAACCAAACTGCTTTTATGAAATGGCAGGATGGTTCTTTTTTACGTGTTATTTTCCGGTACAACGCAGAGCATGCTGGCGTACTGTATTCACTATGACCACGGCAGTGAACTGTGGGAAAGCCGGTCAGGGCGCAGGTATGCTAAATAAATCATACTGTATATTTTTAAGACTTCCGGTTTTGCGTTCATAGATCCGGTCATCTTCTGAGAGTTGGCTGCAGAGCAGAGGAGAAGTGCTGTCATAGGACCGGCATCGTTCCTCCATCTGCCGTCGGCTGTGATTGGCATAACAATAGAGACAGCCATTGCGGCAGGTATTGTAAAATCCGAGGTCTATGCTAGCGGCACACCGGCACTCGGGACGCTGGTTCTTATCCTTTTGTGTGTTGACCGGGCAGCCGGCAAGCTTTGCGATCAGTTCGCCGTCGATACAGCAGCCGTGCCGGATATTGCAATCGGACAAATCAATTTTTTCCGCACAAGTATCTATTGCAAGGCCGCAGGATGCGGCAATGGAAGACAGATTTCTGGCCAGGGCGGAGATACTGCCGCCGGGTATTTCCCGGATCCCCAGCGGCCGGACGTTATTAGTTATTGTGGGATACATGTCAATAAAGCTGATCGTGCATTTTCCGGTATAGCCGCTGAGCTGACAGGCCAGATTCGAGAAGGCGCTGCTGTGCCAGCCGGCTGTATAGGTTTCATTGAGAATGATGGGATCATACCGCCAGATGATCCGCTCTTTTCCAATCATCTTTGATAACGACTGGAAGGTTGCGATGCGCTGTTTGAGGGCGGGAAGGTTCTTCTCAATCTCTCTTCCATAAGCGTTCAGCGTATATTGGAAGTAAAAGGTGTAATTTTGTAATTCATTTAGTCTGGTGAGCATTGGTTCCGGATTTTTGCTCCAAAATACGATACAGTCTACAACGTCCGGATTTAAGCTGATTTTACTGACCTGATGCGAATTGAACGGATTTCTTACCAGGGCATATTGCTCCCGGATGCGGTTCATGAACCAGTCGGAGAAAAATGCAGGGATATCTGTTCGTCTGCTGGCGCTGATTATCATAATACTCCCCCTATTCAAAATAGAACACATGTTCTTTCTGCCTTTGCTTTAATATAATATATACGGCAGAAAATTGCAAGTCTTTAATAAAAAAATCTGCTGATTAAAAAAGTAAGGTGTTACTGTTCACACCCCGCCAAAAAGCGGCGTGCTGCGAACAATAACACGCTTCGCGTTGCACAGAAACGGAAAAAAGCGCCGTTCGCGCCGTAAAACTCGGGATTTTCGTGCAAAATGTGCACGAAAACACCTCGCGTAACGCAACCGTGTGAACAGTAACAGTAAGGTTGACATTACACGAAGTGAAACTTATACTATTTATAGCGTATTGCCGGTTCCTGTGCATGGGAGCTCTGATTGTCATCCGCTGTATGCGCCGAAATCTGCGATACGATGTACCAGTCAGCAGTTGTTAAGAAATGTATGATAACTGCATGGTAAAGGAGGCTGTAAGTGAAAAACAGGATAAGGGAATTGCGGGAGCAAAAGGGCCTGACGCAGGAGCAGCTTGGTAAAATGGTCGGCGCTTCCAGACAGGCAATCAATGCAATTGAGACAGAAAAATTTGAGCCGTCGATCTGGCTGGCTTATGACATTTCACAGATATTCGGCTGTTCAATTGAAGAGGTGTTTTTATTTGCTGAAAGTCAGAAAAAATCAAGAGCAGACAGGAGCAGGGGGGAGAATCGTGGCAATCAGACAAATGCGATATAATGATGATGAGATATTACGCAAAAGGTGTAAAGAAGTGAAGGAAGTAGACGATAAAATCAGGGTCATGCTGGACGATATGCTTGATACCCTGCGTCATACGGAGAACGGGGCTGCGCTGGCGGCAAATCAGGTAGGAATCCTGAAGCGGCTTGTGGTAATCGAATATTGCGGCGAACTGTTAAAGCTGGTGAATCCGAAAATTATCGGAAGGAGCGGAACACAGGAGTGTATAGAGGGCTGCCTGAGTTTCCCCGGAAAATTTGTGAATACCATTCGGCCGCAGAAGGTGACGGTACAGGCCCTGGATGAGTACGGGCAGGAAGTCATCCTGACCGGAGAAGGGGAAATGGCAAAATGTTATTGTCATGAGCTGGAGCACCTGGACGGTGAAATTTTTCTGGACAAGGTGGTCGGAGAGCCTGATTGAGGATATTTGTCTGAACCGTAACAAGCTGTTATTAAAATTCCATGAAATCTAAGGAAAGAAGTTTATTATTCGGAAATTATCAGTTATAATAAAAATCAAGCATTCCATTCAACAAATATTTGCAAGGATTCTCCCATCCTCGAATGTGGTGAGATGAATTGCCCGAAACAAATTTAACGGCAGTGGTGGGCGGAGAGAAATCGGTATCCCCCACTGCCATGAGGCCAACCACGTGTCCGTATAGGAAGCAGCCGCACTTCGATAATACATCGAGCGTGGGCTGAAATAATAAAAGATGCGGAAAAAGGACGGCATGGGAGTTTCTATGAATCTGAGACTGGCTGATATGAGCGATTTACCGAAAATCAAAGCAGTATACCGGAAAATAATTGAGAATATGGATCGGGACAATGTACAGATTTGGGATGAAATATATCCATGTGAGTGTTTCGTCACCGATATCAAGAGGAACCGCTTATACGTTCTGACGGAGCATGAGGACGTAGCCGGTGCTTTCGCTTTATGTGATGCGAATGATGGTGAGGCTTATGTGAGATGGGAGAATAAAGATGCAAAAGCGTTCTATATAGACCGTCTGGGAGTGAATACCGATTATTTGAGAAGAGGTCTCGGCAGTTACATATTGAAGAGAGCCATGGAACTTGCCGGAGAACAGGGCGCCGGATATCTGAGGCTTTTTGTTGTGGACATTAATAAGCCGGCGATCAATCTTTACCTGAAAAACGGGTTTAAAAGAGCCGGCGGAATCTTTGAGGAGAGGATTGACGAGGAGCTTGTGCTGCGTGAATATGGATATGAGATAAAGATACCGGAACCGGAATTCTTTGCCGCACTGAGCCGATAAGATGTTATCAATGAAAAATATTATATATGACAAAGGAGAAAGACCATGAAACAGGATATGATTGTAATTCTGGATTTGGGCAGCACGGAGAATACCGTAATTGCCCGCCAGATACGCGACATGGGAGTTTACAGCGAGATTCATCCACATGATATAACGGTGGAGGAACTGAAGGCCTTACAGAATGTAAAAGGGATTATTCTGAACGGCGGTGAAAACCGTGTGGTGGACGGAACGGCTGTAGATGTAAGCAGTGAACTTTATAATTGCGGTTATCCGATGATGGCAATCGATCATCCGTCTGCGAAATGTGAACAGCAGTTAACAGAGCTTCCGTCAAATGAGGTCTTAAAGAAGTTTGTGTTTGACACATGTAAAGCTGCCCCCAATTGGAATATGAAGAACTTTATCGAGGATCAGGCAGAGCTGATTCGCAGCCAGGTTGGAGACAGGAAAGTCCTGCTTGCTCTTTCCGGCGGCGTAGATTCCTCCGTTGTTGCCGCCCTTCTTATCAAGGCCATCGGGCAGCAGCTCGTATGCGTTCATGTAAATCACGGACTGATGAGAAAGAACGAGTCGGAGAGCGTGATTGAAGTCTTCCGCAACCAGCTCCATGCCAATCTCATCTATGTGGATGCGGCAGAACGTTTCCTGGGTAAACTTGAGAATGTGTCGGATCCGGAACAGAAGAGGAAGATTATCGGGGGAGAATTTATCCGTGTGTTCGAGGAGGAAGCAAGAAAGCTGGAGGGCATTGATTTCCTTGGACAGGGTACGATTTATCCCGACATCATCGAGAGCGGAACTAAGACTGCAAAGATGGTAAAATCCCATCACAATGTGGGCGGACTTCCAGAAGATCTGAAGTTTGAGCTTGTCGAGCCTCTGAAGCAGTTATTTAAAGACGAAGTACGTGCCTGCGGATTGGAATTGGGACTTCCGGCTTCCATGGTTTACCGTCAGCCTTTCCCGGGACCGGGACTCGGCGTTCGCTGTCTGGGCGCAATTACACGTGACCGCCTGGAAGCAGTCAGGGAATCGGATGCCATTCTCAGGGAGGAATTTGAGAAGGCCGGACTTGATAAAAAGGTATGGCAGTATTTTACCGTTGTGCCCGATTTTAAATCGGTTGGCGTGAAGCATAATGCGAGAAGCTTTGAATATATGGTTATTATCCGCGCGATTAATACAATCGACGCCATGAGCGCGACGATTGAGCGCGTAGACTGGGATGTACTCCAGGTAATAACAGACCGGATTCTGGCTGAGGTGGAGAATGTGAACCGGGTTTGCTATGATATGTCTCCGAAGCCGCCGGCTACGATTGAGTTTGAGTAAAATTATTTTTGATAATATTATTCTGAATGGCAGGTATTTATTTTGAGTATCTGCCATTTCTTGTATTATATACAAATCGCAATAATAGGAGCATTTTTTGTTGCCAATAATATAATAAACATTATATTTATCAAAATAATACAAACGATTGACAATGTAAACCGAAAACGATACAATGATGCTAAAGGAAGGTGATGATTATGGCAACAGTACCAACACAAATTAGGATCGATGAAGAGTTAAAAAAACAAGCAATGGAGTTATTTGGACAATTAGGAATAGATATATCGAGTGCTACAAATATGTTTTTAAGGCAATGTGTATTAAGAGGTGGTTTGCCTTTTAATGTAGAACTTCCCAAATATAAACCAGAAGTTATAGAGGCGATGGAAGAAGCTAAGAAAATCAGCCGAGATCCGGACACTAAGAAATATAATAGTTTTTCTGAAGCTTTAAAGGATATGGAATTATGACCTATCAATTAGTACTGACTGGTAAGTTTAAAAAGGGCTTAAAACGAGCGAAGAAACGAGGATTAGATATAGAATTACTGGATACCGTAGTAGACAAATTAATTCATGGACTTTCATTGGATGATAAGCACAGGGATCATGAACTAAAAGGAAGGTACACAGGATTTAGGGAATGTCATATCCAACCAGATTGGCTTTTAATTTATTTAATTGAACATGATATTCTAACTTTGACTTTAGTTGACACAGGAAGCCATTCTGATTTATTTGAAATGTAACAAGGTTTCTGGCAACATATTGGCAACAGAAAATCAGTAAGCCAGAATAAATGATGTAATTGAAGTAAAAAAGGGCGTGTATTTGCATATAAACTAAACAAATATAGTTAATGTCAACAGAGGGCACGCCGAGTTTGAATAATTCATAAATGTGCCATAGATTAGCAAGTAAATGCTATTTTAACTAAATAAAAAAAGTCTTACTGAACCGAGAGAATGAACCGGCCCCCCAATGTTAGATACAAAAGCTAACATTAGGGGCGGCTCAATAAAACAGCATAGGATTGTTTTCGGGAAACGGCGTAGCTTCGGCTATGTCGTTTCTCCGTTTTGCAGGTCAGCGAGCAAGGAAATGGGGAGTATTCCCACAAGGTCATAGGAAATGTCAATCTGCTGTTCCCTATGCCCGCTTGACTTGTCGGGAGCATGAACATATACCGCCTTTACCATATCATTCAGAAGGGCGGGTGTCAGCTCGTCCAAATCGAGATACTTCCGTACCTTGCTGATAAATCTGTCAATGTTTTCTGCCTGTTCTTCCTGCTGTATAATTTCTTCATTCAGTTGCAACAGCTTTTCCCTCAGTTCTTCCTGCTCCTGTTCGTAATCGTCGGAGAGCATTTGAAATCTGCTGTCGGATAATTTCCCGTTGACGTTATCTTCGTAAATACGCTTAAATAATCGGTCAAGTTCTTCAATGCGTCGTTCCGCTTGCGTCAGTTGCCGCCGCTTCGCCGCAAGTTCTTTTTTCACTTCGACTTTCTGCTTTGCGCCCATAGCCGCCCTAAAGCGTTCCTCATGGGTAGACACACAGGCAATCACAAGCCGCATATGGGCAAGTACGCCTTGTTCCAACACAACGGCGCGGATAAAATGCGTCGGGCAGACTTCTTTCCCTTTCAGCCTTGAAGTGGAGCAAACAAAGTGGTCTTGCCGCGCTTCAAAGTTCTTGCTTGTGCAGTAGTACAGCTTTTCCCCACAATCGGCGCAACGTGCAATGCCGGAGAACAAATTTGTCTTTCCCGTCCTCGTCGGGCGGCGTTTGTTCTTCCGCAATTCCTGCACCCGTTCCCATGTGTCATTGTCAATAATGGCTTTGTGAGTGTCCTCAAACACAAGCTGTTTTTCTTCGGGATTGTAACACTTCTTTTTGGATTTGTAGGATTGCTTGTAGGTTTTGAAGTTCACCGTATGCCCCAAGTATTCCTTTTTCTCCAAAATGTCAGCTACCGTTGCGCTCACCCATGAATAGGGATTTCCCGGCACAGGCTGATTGGTCGTTTTCCCTTGCGATTGCCAATAGGCGGCGGGCGTAAGTATCTTGTCCGTTTTCAAAATACGGGCAATCTGCGACGGTCCGTAACCCTCTAAGCAGAGAGCAAATATCCGATTGACTACCACGGCGGCGGCTTCGTCCACAATCCACCGCTTTTTGTTGTTGGGGTCTTTCATTTAGCCATATGGAGCATTGGTACAGAGATGTTCGCCCGCTTCCCCTTTGGACTTCATCACAGCGCGTATCTTCTTGCTTGTATCGCGACAATACCACTCGTTGATGATATTCAAAAACGGGGTAAAGTCGTTTCCCTGTTGGTTTGCGCTGTCCACGCCGTTGCTGATAGCGATAAACCGCACGCCCTTTTCAGGAAAAAGTACGTCCGTATAAAGCCCCACGCGCAGATAGTCGCGCCCAAAACGGGACATATCCTTGACAATCAAGGTTGCCACTTCGCCGTTTTCGATTTTCTCGACAAGTTCACACCAAGAGGGTCTATCGAAGTTTGCCCCGGAGTACCCGTCGTCCACAAAAAACAAGGTGTTTTTGAAGCCGTTTTCCTTTGCGTATTTACTTAAAATCGCCTTTTGATTTACAATGCTGTTGCTGTCGCCCTGCAACTCGTCGTCTGACGACCAGACGAATAGACGTAGAGGAAAACGCCGAGAAAAACAGGGAAAATGCCCGATTATCTGTCAAAACTCCGACAAAAAATGTAGAAAAAGTGACCTACTCTGGCACACACCACGAAAAAACCGAATATCGAAACCACAAGCCGCGCAGTAACTGACGAACAATCAGCTACTGTGCGGCTTTTTTGTTTATAGATAACTCTGCCCTGGTGACGTAGATCGCCAGGGCTTTTTTCATTTAGACAGGAGGCTTTGAAAATGCCGGAAACTTTGAATCTGAATTACTACTACGGGAATGAAGCCGACCAGTACAGCTTCTACCGCATCCCGAAAATCCTGCTTACCGACCGCCGCTACAAGGGTGTATCTCTGGAAGCAAAAGTTTTGTACGGCCTGCTGCTTGACCGCATGGGGCTGTCTGCCCGCAACGGCTGGCTGGACGATAACGGGCGCGTGTTCCTCTACTTCACCCAGGAGGAAGTCATGACCATGCTGGACTGCGGCAAGGACAAGGCGACGAAGCTGTTCCGTGAATTGGAGGGCATCGGTCTTGTGGAACGGAAAAAGCAGGGCCAGGGACACCCCGCCCGGATTTACGTTAAGAACTTCATTCTGGAGCCGGAACACTCTGCGCCGGTTCAGACTGCGGAAAACCAGCCGTCAAGACCGCTTGACAGTGCCGCAGTCAAGACTGCTGAAAAACCGCAGTCTGCACCCCTGAAAACCAGCGGTCAAGAGTGCGGAATTTCCGCCCCTAATAATACTGATATAAATAAAACTGAAAAAAGCGATACTGATCTATCCATCACACCCCCTGCCCCCTCAGCGGTTTCTTCCCCTGCTGGTAAACGCGCTCCGCGCAGGATGGGATTGGATGAGATGGAAAGCTACCGCGAACTGATTTTAGAAAATATTGACTATGACATTCTTCTGGAACGGAACCCCTACGACAAGGACTTGCTGGACGGCTATGTGGAGTTAATGCTTGAAATCTGCTGCTCCACACGGGAATCTGTCCGTATCTGCGGGCAGGAAATACCCACCGAGGTTGTCAAAAGCCGGTTCCTGAAACTGAACAGTGAACATATCGGCTATGTCATGGATAGCCTGAAAAGCAACACCGCCAAGATCGGCAACATCAAGGCGTACACGCTGGCGGCGCTCTACAACGCCCCTGTCACGATGGGGCAGTATTACACATCCCTTGTCAGCCACGATATGGCGCACGGGCTGCTGGACGGTTAAGCCGCCCAGCGCTTAAAAATATACCAATCAAACCAAAGGAGGACTTTTGCATGGAACATGAAATCAACATTCTGGTGGTGGAACCGGGCAAAGCGCCCAGGCCGGCGCGGGTGGACTACTCGCTGGAAACTTTTTCACAGCTTGTCGGTGGCGAGTTGGCAATGGGCTGTTTCCTGCCCCATCGGGTCATGCTGCTCTACAACGAGGACGCTAACCGTCAGGGACTGCCGCCCAACCGCTGCAATCCCTTTGTAAACGAGTGCATCAGCGGTACATTCCTGCTGTGCGGGCTTTCAGACGAGGAGGGCTTCTGTTCCCTTTCCCCTGCCCGGCAAGCCGAGTTTCAGCGCCTTTTTGCCAGCCCCGGCGAGTTTATGATGCTGGGGACAGACCACATCTGCGCTTCACCTGCCGAGTTTGCCGAAACCGCTGGCAGGCTTTGGGGCAGCATGGCAAGCGGCGAATCCGTGGTGCTGACCAAGTGGGGCGGAAAGGAGGCCGGCGCATGAAATACCTGCTCCGCCGCCTGCTGGTTCCGCCTTAGCGCACACCAGTTTAGTCCCAGCCTGCAAAGAGAGGAGGTTTTACCATGCAGGATGAAGTACGCGAAAAATCTGTGGCTCTCACCATCAAGGTCGGCAAAGCAGGCGGCAGGCTGACCGCCGGCCTGTTGAAATGGGCCATTCGGAAGTATCTGGCGCAGGCCCAAAACCCCAAAATCCACCACGGCAAGCAGACCGTAAAGCAGCTTGTAAGCCAGGGCGCAGGCGTTCAAAACATTGAGATTACCGGCAAAAATATCAAGTCCTTTGAGCGTGTGGCGCGGAAATACGGGGTGGACTTTGCGCTGAAAAAAGACCCGGCGCAGGGGAAATACCTTGTCTTTTTCAAGGCACGGGACGCGGATGCACTGAACGCCGCCTTTGCCGAGTATGCCGGGAAAAGCCTGAACCGCTCCGCGCAGAAAAAGCCGTCGCTGTTAGGCCAGCTTTCCCATTTCAAGGAGATTGCAAAGAATCTGACGCGGGATACCGCCAAAAACCGGGAGAAAGGGGGCGTTGAACTGTGAAACTGGATGTAAAGAAAATCCTGCTCCCTAACCTGCCTTATGTGTTCATCTTCTGGTTTTTCAACCGTGTGGCGGAGGGCTGCCGGCTGGCAGAGGGCGCGGATATGGTGACAAAGGCAATGGGCGCGGTATCTGGCCTGGGAGCGCTGATTTCCAAAAACCCGCTGCCCAGCTTCCACCCCCGCGACCTGCTGTTTGGCGCTGCCGGCGCGGTCATTATCCGGGCCGTGGTTTATTTCAAGGCGAAAAACGCCAAGAAATACCGCCACGGAGTTGAGTATGGTTCGGCGCGTTGGGGAAATTCCGACGATATTAAGCCTTTCATCAATCCCCAATTCGACCAGAACATTCTCCTGACGCAGACAGAGCGCGTCATGGTGGGGAGAAACAAAATCCCCAAGTACAATATCAACAAAAATGTGCTGGTGATCGGCGGTTCCGGCTCCGGCAAGACCCGCTTCCACATTAAGCCCAACCTCATGCAGATGAACGCCAGCTATATCGTGACTGACCCAAAAGGCACGGTCGTTCTGGAATGTGGGAAAATGCTTCAGCGCGGCGGGTATGAGATAAAAATACTCAATACGATTGATTTTAAGCAGTCCATGAAGTACAACCCATTCCGCTATATCTACTGCGAGAACGACATTTTGAAGCTGGTCAACTGCATCATGGAGAACACCAAGGGCGAGGACAGCAAGGGCGGCGAAGATTTCTGGGCAAAAGCCGAAGCCCTCTACTATCAGGCGCTGATCGCCTACATCTGGTACGAAGCGCCGGAGGAAGAAAAAAACATGACCACCCTGCTGGAAATGCTCAATGCGTCCGAGGTGCGGGAGGATGATGAAAACTTCAAAAACGCCGTTGACCTGATGTTTGACGCGCTGGAAAAACGCGACCCACAACATTTTGCGGTGCGCCAGTATAAGAAATACAAAATGGCGGCGGGCAAAACAGCAAAATCGATCCTGATTAGCTGCGGCGCAAGAATGGCTCCCTTTGACATCCGGGAGGTGCGGGAACTGATGGAGGGCGACGAACTGGAACTTGAAAAGATTGGCGACCGCAAGACGGCGCTGTTCTGTATCGTGTCCGACACGGATATGACATTCAATTTCATTTCTGCGATGGTTTATACGCAAATGTTCAACGTCCTGTGCGACAAGGCGCTGGAAAACGGCGGCGCACTGAAAACCCATGTTACCTGCCTGCTGGACGAGTTTGCCAACCAGAAAATCCCCAACTTCCAGCACCTGATTTCCGTTATCCGAAGCCGCGAGATTTCCGCCCATATCGTGGTGCAGACGCAGAGCCAGTTAAAGGCCGTCTACAAAGACCATGCGGAAACCATCATCGGCAACTGCTCCTGCGTCCTGTTTTTGGGCGGCAAGGAGCGCAGCACCCTGAAAGAGATTTCGGAAACGCTGGGAAAGGAAACCATCGACCTTTTCAACACCTCCGACACGCGGGGAAGCCAGCGCAGCATGGGGGTAAATTACCAGAAACTCGGAAAAGAACTGATGTCAACCGATGAATTGGCGGTGATGGACGGCGGCAAGTGCATCTTGCAGGTGCAGGGCGTAAGGCCGTTTTTCAGCGACAAATTTGACATTACCAAACATCCGCAATATAAATACCTGCTGGATTCCAGCAAGAAGAACGCTTTTGATATTGCAAAATATCTGAGCCGGAGATTGACCGTCCGACCGGACGACGTTTTTGAAAGCTGTGAACTCGAAGCGCCGCCCGCGTCTGATGCACCCGCCGATTGACTGATTCAACCGGCGGGCTTTTTTTGTCCCTATCCAACCAATCACAACAAATTTAAGGAGGAAAATGTATGGAATTTTTTACAAGCGCAATCGACACTTTGAAGGTACTGGTTATCGCGCTGGGCGCTGGCCTTGGCGTGTGGGGCGTTATCAACCTGCTGGAAGGTTACGGCAACGACAACCCTGGCGCGAAATCGCAGGGCATGAAGCAGCTTATGGCCGGCGGCGGTGTTGCCCTGATTGGGATGCAGCTTATCCCTCTACTGGCAAACCTGTTCGGTTAAGGCAGGGATAGCCTATGCTGAACATCCTCGACATAATCAAAGACTGGATCAAGGAAATCCTGCGGGAGTGCATCATGGGCAACCTGGACGGGATGTTTGACCAGATTAACAATGAAGTCGGGGAGGTTGCGGCGAATGTGGGGACGACCCCGGCGGCATGGAACGCCGGGGTCTTTTCCATGATCCGCAATCTGAGCGATACAGTCGTGGTGCCGGTTGCGGGGATCATCCTGACCTTTGTCCTGTGCTACGAACTGATTTCGATGCTGATGGAAAAGAACAACTTCCACGACTTTGAAACCTTTGCACTGTATAAATGGATTCTGAAAGTGTTTGTGGCCGTGTATCTGGTCACGCACACCTTTGACATTACAATGGCGATTTTTGAACTGGCGCAAACAGTAGTACAGCAAAGCGCCGGTGTGATTACCGGCACGACCAGCATAGATTTTGCGGCTGCGCTGGGCGATGTTGCCGCCCAACTGGAAACGATGGAGATTGGGGAGCTTTTCGGCCTGCTGGTGGAAACCATGCTGTTAAAAATCACCATGCCGGTGCTGTCGTTCTGCGTCATGCTGGTGCTGATCGGGCGCATGATTGAAATTTACATCTATTGCTCGGTGGGCGCAATCCCCTTTGCAACGATGGCAAACCGGGATTGGGGGCAGATGGGCAACAACTATCTGCGCGGTCTTGTGGCGCTTGGGCTGCAAGGCTTTTTCATTATGATCTGCGTTGCGATTTACGCCGTACTGGTGGGACAGATTGGGAGCGCTGACAACATCCACATCGCTATCTGGCAGTGCGCGGGCTATACTGTGCTTTTGTGCTTCTCCCTGTTCAAAACCGGCGCGGTCAGTAAATCAATTTTTAACGCACATTGAGGAGGTGGGAACGGATTGAAAGAATACAGCATCATCCTTGCCGACCCTCCGTGGGCCTACAAGGTATGGGCAAAAAAAGGCATGGGACGCACGGCAGAAAACCACTACCCCACCATGCACATCAAAGACATTCAGACTTTGCCAGTGGGCAGGCTGGCGGCAAAAGACTGTGCGCTGTTTTTATGGGTCACAATGCCTACGCTGCCGGAAGCCTTTTCTGTCATTAAGGCGTGGGGCTTCACTTATAAAACCGTGGCGTTTGTATGGGTGAAGCAGAACCGGAAATCCCCCTCCCTCTTTTGGGGGCTGGGACACTGGACACGCGCCAATGCGGAATTGTGCCTGCTGGCAACAAGGGGAAGCCCGAAACGCCAGTCCGCCGCCGTCCATCAGGTGATTGTATCGCCGGTGGAGCAGCACAGCAAAAAGCCGGATATGATTCGGGAGCGGATTGTTTCCCTGATGGGCGATCTGCCCCGTGTGGAACTGTTTGCCCGCCAGAGAGTCCCCGGCTGGGACGCATGGGGAAACGAGGTGGAACCAAGCCCCGGACTGGCGGAGGAATTAACCCATGAAAATTTACCGTAAAGGAGGGAGCGAATTTATATGGACACTGAAAAACTGCGGCGGCAGTTAATCGACCGTATCACGGAAAATTACCGCGAATACCGCGCCAATCTCCTGCTGAAAGACCGGCAGGAACTGATTGACGGCGCAGGCAGGATTGCCGACACCGCCCTTGTATTCCAGCACATGGCCGACCGAAGCTATAAAAACGGCGAACTGGAATACCTTTTGAAATTCCAGAACCCTTTGGAGGTTGTCACCGAGCATTGGGCGGACTACGAACTGATGCCGGATGTGCTGGACGCGCTGATTGCAGACGCAACCGACCGCCAGGACGATTTGACCCTGTTCCCGCTGGCAGCGGACGCGCCGGCGCAGAAGCCGGACAGCCTGCGGAAGTTTCTGAATGTAGACCTGGAAACCGTCCTGCCCCAGATTATGAAGCAGAAAACCGCCTTTTACCAGACAGACCTAAACTATGCGCTGGATGCCATGCGGGAGGGCGCAGCGTCCGGCGACCCGGCAAAGCAGAACTTTGTCCTGATTTTCCGGCAGAGCGGCGTGGAGTGCTTAAATGAGCGCGATATGTTCATCGGCGGCACACGCAGCTTTAACACGCTGCAATTCTACCACACGCAGACCCGCGAGCCGGTTCTGGCCTATTCGGTGGAACTGACCGGCAGCGATAAGGACAGCTTGCGCGGCAACCTCTACCAGCAGGACAACCACCGCCTTGCGGAATATGCAGGGCGCGCCGCCTCCCTCTATACCGATGTGACTGTTACATTTGCCGGGGGAAAAGAAGTGCGGCTTCCGGAAAAGGAATTTCACTATGAAAAAGCCGCAGACCTGAAATATCTGCATGGCAGCATTAAGGAGGTTCGCAATGAAGCGGAGGACGAAACCGTGGTGCAGGGGACGGTCAAACGGGAACACGACCGCCGGAGGGAAATGCCCAGGGGCTATTTTGCCGTCCACCTGCAAGCGCTGGATGAACAGCGGATTCAGGCCGAAGCAGACCGGCTATCGGCCGCGCTCACGGACTTAAAACAGCCCAACTCGCCGGACAAGGAGCAGTTTATGGCGGAAATCTCGGTGTATTTCCTGCCCCTGGCTTCCCAGCACGATATGAACCGGCTCTATGAAAAGGTACAAAAGCAGGTGGGACAGCCGGTGTACTTTTCCCCGCCGGACAACACGGGGAAGCGTTATATCGTCATGCGGCGGGAGGAACGCGCACAGGAGCAGCCGGAACGCAAGCCCTCCATCAAGGCCCAGCTTTCCGCAAAGCCCGTCCCCGGCGATAACCCCGCCGCCAAAACCAAAGACCGGGAGGTGAGATAAATGCCCTTTGTACCCGTACCCAAAGACCTTGCCAAAGTCAAGACAAAAGTGGCGTTCAACCTGACGAAACGCCAGATTGTGTGCTTTGGCGCGGGCGGACTGGTGGGCGTCCCCGCCTACATCTTTACACGCGGCAGCATTGGCAACGAACCGGCGGCGCTCCTTATGATCGGTTTGATGCTGCCCTTTTTTCTGTTTGGCATCTATGAAAAAGACGGTCAGCCGTTAGAAGCAGTCCTGCGGCATATGATACGTGCAAAATTCCTTTGTGCAAGGACGCGCCCGTACCAGACCGACAACCTGTACGCCGCCCTTTCGCGGCAGACCAAGGAGGTATCAGCGATTGAAAACAAAACAGCAGGCAAAGCAGGCAAGAAACCTGCAAGCGGCAAAAAAGGAACTGAAAAAAGAAAAGTCTGACTTAAAGGCCACCCTGCGCCTGACCCCGGACGCGAAACTGAGCAGCCGGGACAAACGGCGGCTTGCGGCATCGGTCAGCAAGGCAAAGCGGGACGGCAGGCTCCCCAAGACCGCCCAGCAGACCATCCCCTACCAGGAAATGTGCCGGGACGGTATCTGCATCATTGGCGACCGCTATTTCACCAGGCAAATCCAGTTTTACGATGTGAACTACCAGCTTGCACAGAACGAGGACAAGAACCTGATTTTTGAGAACTACTGCGATTTCCTCAACTATTTTGACAGCTCCATCAAAGTCCAGCTTTCTTTCCTTAACCAGCGGGCCGATATGGAGGAATACCAGAAGTCCATCCATATCCCGGAGCAGGCCGACGATTTCAACGGCATCCGGCGGGAATATTCGGGGATGCTCAAAGGCCAGCTTGCCAGGGGGAACAACGGCCTGACAAAGACCAAGTACATCACCTTTGGCATTGAAGCGGACAGCCTGAAAGAAGCAAAGCCCCGCCTGGAACGCATTGAAGCGGATGTGCTGGCGAATTTCAAGGTGCTGGGCGTCCGCGCCCACTCGTTAGACGGCTATGAGCGTCTGGCAATCCTGCACCGGATGTTTCACCCGGCGGATAACCAGAAATTTAAGTTTGCCTGGGACGCCATCTGGAAAACCGGGCTTTCCAGCAAGGACTTCATCGCGCCGGACAGCTTCACATTCAAGTCCGGCCAGTATTTCCAGATCGGCAGGACTTATGGCGCGGTATCGTTCTTACAAATCCTCGCCCCGGAACTGACCGACCGTATGCTGGCGGATTTCCTCGACCTGGAAAGCAGCATGGTGGTGACGCTGCACATCCAGTCCATCGACCAGAGCGCGGCAATCAAAAACATCAAGCGCAAGATTACCGACCTCGACCGCATGAAAATTGAGGAACAGAAAAAAGCAGTCCGGGCAGGGTACGACATGGACATCATCCCCTCCGACCTTGCCACGTTCGGCAGCGAAGCAAAGACGCTTCTGGAAGATTTGCAGAGCCGCAACGAGCGGATGTTCCTTGTGACCATGCTGGTGATGAACCACGCCGGGACGCGGCAGAAGCTGGAAAACAACATCTTCCAGGCGGCGGGCATCGCGCAGAAATACAACTGTGCGCTGCGCCGTCTGGACTACCAGCAGGAGCAGGGCCTGATGTCCTCCCTCCCGCTGGGCCTTAACCAGATCAGCATCCAGCGGGGCCTTACCACATCCAGCACCGCCATTTTCGTGCCGTTCACCACCCAGGAGCTTTTTATGAACGGCGAAGCGCTGTACTACGGCCTGAACGCCCTCTCCAACAACCTGATTATGGCCGACCGGAAGAAGCTGAAAAACCCCAACGGCCTGATTTTAGGCACACCCGGCAGCGGCAAGTCCTTTTCCGCAAAACGGGAAATCACCAACGCCTTTCTGATTACCCCGGACGATATAGCCATTATCGACCCGGAACAGGAATATTCGCCCCTTGTGCAGCGGCTGGGCGGGCAGGTGATTGACATATCCCCCGCCTCCGACCAGTACATCAACCCGATGGACTTGACCCTCAATTACAGCGAGGACGACAACCCCCTGACCTTAAAAAGCGACTTTATCCTTTCCCTGATGGAGTTGATTGTGGGCGGCAAAGCCGGCCTGGAGCCGGTGGAAAAGACAGTGGTTGACCGCTGCGTCCACATGGTCTACCGGGACTACCTGCAAGACCCGAAGCCGGAGAAAATGCCGGTGCTGGGCGACCTCTACGCACTTTTACGGGAGCAGCCGGAGCAGGAGGCACAACGGCTTGCTACCGCACTGGAAATCTACGTCACCGGCAGCTTAAATGTGTTCAACCACCAGACCAACGTGGAAATCAAGAGCCGGATTGTCTGCTATGTGATTAAAAACCTGGGCAAGCAGCTTAAAAAATTCGGGATGCAGGTGGTTCAGGATCAGGTGTGGGGACGGGTCAGCGAAAACCGGGAAGCCCATAAATCCACCCGGCTCTACATTGACGAGATGCACCTGCTTCTCAGGGAGGAACAGACCGCCGCCTATACCGTTGAGATTTGGAAACGGTTCAGAAAATGGGGAGGAATCCCGACCGGGATTACCCAAAATGTCAAGGACTTGCTGGCAAGCCGGGAAATTGCGAACATTTTTGAAAACAGCGATTTTATTTATATGCTGAACCAGGCGGGCGGCGACCGTCAAATCCTGGCAAAGCAGCTCAATATCTCCCCGCACCAGCTTGGCTATGTGACCAACTCCAATGCCGGCGAGGGGCTTTTGTTCTATGGCAACGTGATTATCCCATTCGTTGACCATTTCCCCAAGGACACGGAACTCTATTCAATCATGACCACCCGCCCGGAGGACTTGGCGGAACAGTAAAGGAGGGTAAGATTTGGAACACAATCAGGAAATTATGGAGCAGTTTTTGAAGCTGCTTTCGGAAAACGGGCGGGCGGGACAGTCAGAGGATTTGTCCCGCCTGCTGTTCTATATGGACGGCATGAACCGCCAGCTTGACGCGGTGCGCCAGGAATTGCAGACCGTCAGGGTACAGCTTGCACAGGCCCAGGACACACCGCAGAAAACCGTCTTGCAGGGCATGGTGGACGGGCTGCAAAACAAAGTCCGGCAGGCGCAGGAAAAGCTGGACGGACTGCGGGAGAAAATCATGCAGTGCGCCGCCAACGCGGTAGAGGGTTTCAAGCGCGTGGGCGTGACTGCGCTGGATAAGGCGGTTTCCGCTATGGGCATCCACAAGACGCTGGAAGCGGTTCAGCAGAATATCAGCGGTTCCCTGGCCGATGCCAGAAAGAACATTGAGAAAATAGAAACCCTTGGCCACGAACTCCGCAGCGTGGGCGGGCATCTGAAAAACGCCGGACGCGCCGTGATCGGCAGGGAAACGCAGGCCGTGGACGGCGGGCAGGAGGGGCATTTCCAGGCCGCTGTCCTTGCCCCCATGCGGACAGTCCATAAGATGCTTTCCGGCATGAACAATGCCACCCTTGCCGCCATCGGCAGCGTGGAACGGCTGGAAACGGCAGCGGAAACCGTGCGGGAAGCCAAAAAGCCCCCTGTCCAGCAGACGGAGAATGAGGAAAAAGAGCCGGAACACAAGGAAGAACCCACGGAAAACCAGCACAGTGAGAAACCCTCCATCCGGCAGACGCTGACAGAAAAAAAGGAGCCTATGAACGTAAGCGATATTTTAGGCAACCCTGCCCGCGTCAAAATGTTTGACACGGTTTTAGAGGAATCCTGCCGCCAGTGGTGCGACTGCATCAATGATGCCCCGGAACGTGCCAGCGGCAAAGGCTTTGCGGCCTTTTTCTATGAGGTCTTTGAACAAAAAGAGCAGGAATACAAAGCCGAGTTAAAGGCCGACACGCGCTCTGAAAAGCCCTCCATCCGAAAAGCCCTGAACGAGAAAAAGGCCGCCGCCGCCGCCCGCCCTGCCCCGGAGCCGGAACGTAAAGCGCCGGAGGCCGCACGGTGAGCCGGGAACGGTTTCAGGCACGGGAGAAAAAGGTTCAGAAGATGGGACGGGACGGTCTGGTGGAACACAACCGCGCCACCGGCGAGGAAAAGCGCGTCAGCCAGCGCACGGCGGATGCCGCTTTTGACCGCGCCCGCCCCACGGAACGGGAGGACATCCGCCGTCCGGCAGTACGGGGCGCAGACACCGGCAAAAAGCGGAAACAGCCCCGCCCTGCGCCGGAAACAAGGGCAGAACAGACGGAAGTGCTGCTTACGCCGGAATATCTGGCAGACGCCACCGCCGAACCGCCGCCCGATGCCCCGGCAACCATGCGGGGCGCGGTGGATATGCCATTACTGGATGCGCCAGCCGCCGAGGAACCCACTCCCGCGCCGGTGAGGAAACGCCCCCAAAAGCGGGGGAAAACGAGCAAAAAGAAGCAAAGCACGAAATTCGCGGAACACGCTGCCCGGCCGGACAGTGAGGAAAAAACGGCTATGCGCGGTGTAGAGGGCGCTCCTGCCCCAAAGCGGCGCACTTCTGAGGGCGGCTCCCGCCTGCAATTTGGCAGAGAAGAACCAGAGGAACCCACCACCGCCGACCGTGATGTGCTGAAAAAAAGGCAGGCGGCAAAGTCCGCCCAACATGCCGCCAGACCAGACAGCCGGGAAACATCCGCTATGCGCGGCGCAGACAACATACCCGCCACAAAGCGGCGTATCTCCGAGAGTGTCTCCCGCCTGCGATTTGACAAAGAAGAACCGGCAGACACCACCTCTGACCGCACAGCGATCAAAAAGCGGCAAACGGCAAAGCTGGCCGAACACGCCGCTAAACCAAAGGATAAGGCAAAATCGGAGGATAAGCTAAAATCCGGCGGCAACCCAAAGGCCGGGGGAACGCGCCTGAAATTTGAGGATACCGCCAAAGATTCGGAAACTGCCGGCGATGCCGCACCCGATGCCCCCATCCGCCAACAAAAGAAATATAACAAGGCCGTCCGCCGCACGGAACGCGCAGACCGCCGCGTGGAGCAGGCACAAATGAAGCTGCCTGCCAAGCGCCGCCTGCACATGGAGCGCCAGCCTGACGAAGCCAGCGGGAAAATGAAACGGCGGCTCCGTTTTGAGGAGGAAGTGCTGCCGGAATACCGCAGGCCCTCCCTGCTCTCCCGTGGGGCCGGCGCGGTGAAAATGGCGGCGGTTATCAAGCTGCACAGCAAAATCCGCGAATACGAGCATAACAACGTGGCTCTGGAATCCGCCCACAAAAGCGAACTGGTTGCCGAGCAGGGCGTGGGGCGCGTCCTGCGCTGGGAACGGAACCGCCGCCGCGCCAAGCCCTACCGCACTTTACGGAAAGCACAGCAGAAAGCGGCGCGGGCGCACACCGACCTTGCATGGCAGACCGCCCTGCGGGATAATCCCGAACTGCAACGCAAAAACGCGCTGGCAAAATGGGTGCAGAAACAGAAAATCAAGCGGAAATACGCCCAGGCCGCCCATGAAGCCAAACAGAGCGCGAAATTTACCCAAAACGTCCTGACCGCCACCGGCAAGATTGCCCGCGCCATCGCCCAGTATGCGGCGGCGCATAAGGCGGTCTTTCTGGCGGTTGCAATGCTGGCGCTGGTGGTGATGTTCTTTGCCACGGGCCTGACCTCCTGCACCGCCATGCTCTCCGGCTTCCAGTCCTCCTATATTTCTGCGTCCTACATGGCCGACGAGGGGGAAATCTGCCAGAGCGACCTTTACTACACCGAAAAGGAAACGGATTTACAGATTGACATTGACAATACCGAGGAAAATTACCCCGGCTATGATGAATACCGCTACAACATCGGTGAAATCAGCCACAACCCCTATGAACTGCTGGGCTACCTTTCCACGGCGTTCAATGCCTTTACCTTTGCAGGGGTTCAGTCTGAAATCGACCGCATTTTTTCCGAGCAGTACACCCTCACCCGTGAAGTGATTGTGGAAACCCGGTACGACGATGACGGCGACCCCTATGACTGGTACGTCCTGCAAACCACATTGACCGTGCGCCCGCTGTCTGCCGTGGCACAAAGCCATCTCTCTCCCGGCGAACAGACCGACCGCTACGGTGTGTATATGCAGACCTACGGCAACCGGCAGGCGTTTGGGAACCCCTTTGATTTCTCATGGCTGGGGAACGTGAGCAGCGGCTACGGCTGGCGGGTACACCCCATCAGCGGGGAAAAGAGCCTGCATCGCGGCATTGACCTTGCCGTGGCGCAGGGTACGCCGATTCTGGCGGTGCAGGACGGGCGCGTGGTATCGGCTGGCGACGCGGGCAGCTACGGGCTGTGCGTGGTGATTGAGGACGATAAAGGCTACCAGTCCCGGTATGCCCACTGTTCCAGCCTAAACGTCAGCGCAGGCCAGGAAGTAAAACGCGGGGATGTGATCGCCGCCGTTGGCAGCACCGGCAACAGCACGGGGCCGCACCTGCATTTAGAGGTCATGCTAAACGGCGAATACTTAAATCCCTATTTCTTCGTGGACAACGGCGACGATGGAACCGGCGCAATCCCCGGCACACCCGGCGGGCCGGCTATCCCGGACTATTCCGGCGAACCGATGGGGGACGGCAGCTTTGAAGCGATGCTCCATGAAGCAGAAAAATTTTTAGGATGGCCTTACGTTTGGGGCGGCAGTTCCCCCTCCACATCCTTTGACTGCTCCGGCTATGTTTCGTGGGTCATTAACCAGTCCGGCGTGGGCAGCGTGGGACGGCAGACGGCACAGGGGCTTTATAATCTGTGTACCCCGGTATCTTCGGCAAACGCACAGCCCGGTGATTTGATTTTCTTCACCGGTACATACAGCTCTCCGGGGCCGGTCAGCCACGTTGGGATTTATGTGGGCGGCGGGCGGTTCATTCACTGCGGCGACCCGATCTCCTACGCCAATACGGGAAGCCCCTATTGGTCTGCCCATCTGTACGGATATGGGCGTCTACCCTGAAACACTTTTTTCAAGTATTTTTGCCAGAAACGGAGGTATGATTTGAAAATTGGACTGATTGATGTGGATTCCCACAACTGGCCGAACCTGTGCCTGATGAAGCTGTCCGCGTACCATAAGGCGCGGGGCGACCTGGTTGAGTGGTGGAATCCAGGGAACCACTACGACCTTGTTTATAAAAGCCGGGTATTCACAGATACCTACTCGAAAGATACGATTGCCGTTACCAATGCCGATGCCGTCATTTCAGGCGGCACGGGCTACGGCATAAGGGAAAATTTACCGGATGCGGTGGAACACACCCGCCCGGACGCTTCTTTATATCCGCAGTTTTCCGATACCGCCTATGGCTTTTTGAGCCGTGGCTGTCCGCGAAACTGCGGATTCTGCATTGTCAGCGGCAAGGAGGGGCGCAAAAGCCGCAAGGTAGCTGACCTGTCCGAGTTTTGGGACGGGCAGAGAGAAATCAAGCTGCTGGACGCAAACCTCCTCGCCTGCCCCGACCATGAAGCGCTGATTTTACAGCTTGCCGAAAGCCACGCATGGGTGGACTTTTCCCAGGGGCTTGACATCCGCCTGGTTACGCCGGACAATGTGGCGCTCCTAAACCGGGTACGCACCAAGGCGGTGCATTTTGCCTGGGACAATCCAAATGAGGACTTGACCGGGCATTTTAAGCGTTTTCTGGAACTGACCGCCATTAAGAGCGACCGAAAGCGGCGCGTCTACGTCCTGACCAATTACGGCAGCACCCATGAGCAGGACTTGTACCGGGTGGAAACCCTGCGCGGCATGGGCTATGACCCCTATGTGATGGTCTACGACCGCCCCACCGCGCCGAAAATCACCCGCCAGCTTCAGCGCTGGGTGAACAACAAGCGGATTTTTTACACTGTCAAAAACTTTTCCGATTATATTCCAAACAGAACAGGAGGGACAACGTGAAGATTGACCGATTAAAAACCGACCTGGCGAAAGCCAAAGAAAAAGCCGCCGAGTGGCAGGCCCGTGTGCGGGACTTGGAGAAGCAGATCACCGAGCAGGAAAACCTTGAAATCTTGCAGGTGGTGCGCGGCGTGGCGGCTTCGCCGGAGGAACTGCGGGGGCTGCTGGATATGATACGCGGGGCGAAGATGCCCCCGGCTGGCAATGCCCGAACTTTTGAAAACATGGATAAGGAGGAAATCTGAGTATATGAATATGAAAACAAAACGCTTTCAGCGCACGGCGGCGATGCTGCTGTGCATTTTTATTTGCGCCTGGACAATGTTCCCCCTGATGGGCGCGGCCTTTGCCGCCGAGGGGCTGCATGACACCGCCGAGGCAGAAATCACCTGCTGTTGTGATATTCGCTGCACGGCGGATACCCTCAACGCAGACTGCCCGGTTTGTACGCAGGATGTGAATGCCTGCACCGGCACGGAACCGGAAGCACCCACCGAAACAGAAACACCCACCGAGCCGGAAACCACCTGCTTCTGCGATACCCGCTGCACGGCAGATACCCTCAACGCAGACTGCTCGGTTTGTACGCAGGATGTAGCTGCCTGCACCGGCGCAGAGCCGGAAGTACCCACCGAGCCGGAAATCACCTGCTGTTGTGATATTCGCTGCACGGCGGACACCCTCAATGCGGACTGCCCCGTCTGTGTGCAGGAGGCAGCCGCCTGCATTGGCAAAGAGCCGGAACCGCCCACGGAACCGGAACCCGTCTGCATCTGTGAAACACGGTGTACGGCAGACACGCTCCATGCAGACTGCCCCATCTGTAAGCAGGATATAACCGGCTGCATTGGCAAAGAGCCGGAACCGCCAGCGGAGCCGGTCTGTATCTGCACCGCCCACTGTGAACCCGGCGCGGTCAATGCGGACTGTCCCGTCTGCCTGCTGAACCTGGCCGGCTGCACCATCGAAGCCCCTGCGCCTGTCCCGGTCTGCGTCTGCGAAAACAAGTGCGAGCTTGGCGCGGTCAACCCCGACTGCCCGATCTGCAGAGCCGACCTGACCGGCTGCACCGGCAAAGCCCCCGCACCCATCCCGGCATCCAATCTTTCCATCAAGATTACACCGCCCTCCGGCTGGGCGACCGGCAGCGCCGCCGCCGAGTTTCGCATTACCGATGAAAACGGGAACGGCTTTGCTCTCGTTCAGGTAAAAATCGAGAAAAACGGGCAATGGCGCGATGTGACAGACAGCTTGAAGCAGAACGAAAACTGCTGGTACGGGGAAATCGACCTTTCGGAGAACTGCACCGTCTATGTCTGCGCCACCGGCCACGATGGGAAAGTTTATGAGAAATCCCGCTATATGGAGTGCTTCGACCGCACCGCGCCTACCTTACGCGCCAGCATGGACGGGCGGCTGCTCCGGGCAGAAGCCAAAGACGACCTTTCCGGCGTGGCGGCAATCTACATTGACGGCGAGAAATACACCGATTTAACCAACGGCACACTGGACGTACCGCTGCGGGATTTGCCCGATGATTACGAGCAGCTTTCGGTGCAGGCGGTGGACGCTGCGGGAAACAAATCAAAAATCGTGCAGGTCAAAAACCCCAACTATCAGGCGGAGGATAACAAACAGAAGCCCTCCACCGGCCAGACACAGCCCCCGGCAACCACCGCGCCGGGTACATCCGCCACGCCTGGTACAACCACCACGCCTGCGGCTACAACACCCACAACGGGCGCGACAACCTCACCCAACACGCAGACTACCGCCCCGGCAACAAGCACCACAAAACCGGCTGCCAGCACGGGCGGCACAAAGCCCTCCGCTTCGGCAAGTGCCGACCCGGACGAGGAAACAGACACCACGCCCCGCGACCCGGTTCCTTTGACCCCGGACGGTCAGGCTACCGTACTGGACAACGCCACCGGCGAGGACGGCAAGGAGTTTTATACCATCCAGACGCCAGATGAAAACGTGTTTTATCTGATTATCGACAACCAGCGCGATACGGAAAACGTGTATTTCCTCAACGCCGTCACCGAAGCCGACCTGATGGCGCTGGCAGTCAAGGAGGACGATGCGCCGCAGACGGACGCAATCCCCGACCCGGAGCCGGCCTGCATCTGTACGGAACAGTGCGCCGCCGGCGAGGTCAACACCGACTGCCCGGTCTGCACCCTGAACCGGAAAGACTGTACCGGAAAAGCCCCTGTGACCGATACGGAAACCGAACCCGATAAAAAGCCGGAGAAACCGAAAAGCGGCGGTTCCGGCACACTGATTTTAGTGCTGCTTGTGGCGCTGGCGGCTGGCGGCGCGGGCTACTACTTCAAAATCTATAAGCCTAAAAAAGACTTGGACGATGCGGAGGACTTTGACGAACTGACCGGCGGGGACGAGGAGGAAACGGTCAACGAGGACGAGGATATGGACGCGCAGGAAGAAATCCGGCAGACGGGCTATGAGGAACCGACAGCCTATGATGAGCCGGAGGAACCGGACTATCCTGAAAACTACGGCGGGGAGGACGACTGATGCGATTTACCAACAGCCCTTTTGAGCGGATGATGACCCAAAGGCCGTCCCCTGGCCGCGCCGTGCCTGCTTCCCCCGTCCATCCGCCCGGACATCCCTGCCACCGCTGTCCCTATGGGCTAAATGCGCCCTGCGTGGGGATATGCTACAAAAATCTGAAAAAGGAGCGTGAGAAAAATGCAACTTGTGATCGCGGAAAAACCGTCGGTAGCGATGGCTCTGTCTAAGGTATTAGGCGCAAAAAGCCGGGGCGACGGTTACATGGAGGGCGGCGGCTGGCTGGTAAGCTGGTGCATTGGCCATCTGGTGGAACTTGCCCCCGCCGATGCCTACGACCCCCGCTATTCCAAATGGAACTATGCCGACCTGCCGATTTTACCGGAGCCGTGGCAGTACCAGGTGCTGCCGGACACCAAAAAGCAGTTTGAAACCTTAAAAAGCCTGATGCACCGGGCCGATGTCACCACCTTAATCTGTGCAACGGACGCAGGGCGCGAGGGGGAACTGATTTTCCGCCTGACTTACCATCTGTGCGGCTGCACAAAGCCCGTCAAGCGGCTGTGGATTTCCTCAATGGAGGAAACCGCCATCCAGAAAGGCTTTGACCGCCTGCTGGACGGGAAGAACTATGACAATCTCTACGCCGCCGCCCTCTGCCGCGCCAAGGCGGACTGGCTGATCGGCATCAACGGCACACGTTTGTTTACCACGCTGTACCAGGGCAAAACCCTGAACGTGGGCCGGGTGCAGACCCCGACGCTGGCGCTGTTAGCAGAACGGGAAGCCGCCATTTCCGGCTTTCGGAAAGAGAAATTTTACACGGTGGAGCTGGAACTGGACGGATTCCATGCCGCCAGTGAACGCTTTGCATCCAAAACGGACGCGGGCAGGCTGCGTACCGGCTGTGTGGGCAAGCCTGCAACGGTACAGACGGTTTCCCAAAAGGAGAAAACCGAGCGCCCGCCCAGGCTGTACGATTTAACTACCCTCCAAAGAGAAGCAAACCGGCTGTTTGACTACACCGCCCAGCAGACCCTTGATTATCTGCAAGCCCTCTATGAAAAGCGGCTGGCGACCTACCCCCGCACGGACAGCCGGTACTTGACCGAAGATATGGCATCAGGACTGCCCTCATTATGTCAGTCTATCGCCGCATCGCTGCCCTTTGCGGCAGATTTGTCCTTGCCGGTAAACGCCGCGCAGGTAATCGACAACAGCAAAGTCACCGACCACCATGCCATCCTGCCCACGGCAGAAACGGCAAAAACCGACCTGTCCGCGCTGCCCTCCGGGGAGAAAAACATCCTCTTTCTTGCTGCCGCCCGTCTGCTGTGCGCGGTAGGCGAACCCCACACCTATGCGGAAACTGCCGTCACGCTGGAATGTGGCGGCGCTGTCTTTTCCGCCAAAGGCAAGACAGAAATCGCGGCGGGCTGGACGGCTTTGGAGCAGGCTTTCCATGCCACACTGAAACAGAAACCGAAGCAGGCGGAACCGTCCCCGCCGCTTCCTGCGCTCACCGAGGGACAGAAGCTGACCGCCGAGGGCGCGTCCGTCAAAGAGGGTGCGACCTCCCCTCCGGCCCATTTTACCGAGGACACGCTGCTCTCTGCAATGGAACACGCCAGCGCGGAGGATTTTGCAAAGTTGGAGGACGTGGAGCGCAAGGGGCTTGGCACTCCGGCCACCCGCGCCGGCGTGATTGAAAAGCTGGTGCGCTCCGGCTTTGTGGAGCGGAAGAAAAAGCAGCTTCTCCCCACGGAAAAAGGCACGGAACTTATCAAGGTAATGCCCGATGCGCTGAAATCCGCAAAACTGACCGCTGAATGGGAGGAACGGCTGGGCGCGGTGGAGCGCGGGGAACTCTCCCCGGAGGACTTTATGGCGGGCATTTCCGCTATGCTCACCGAACTTATCAAAGGCTATCAGGGCGTGACCGTGGCAAGCGCCGCCCTGTCTGCATCCGGGCGCACGGTAATCGGTATCTGCCCCCGCTGCGGCAAAAACGTGGTGGAGGGCAAAAAGAGTTTCTTCTGCGAGGGCTGGAACGCCACGCCCCCCTGCGGCTTTGCCCTCTGGAAGAACGACCGCTTCTTTACCGGGAAGCGCAAGGAGCTGACCCGCAAGGTTGCCGCCGCCCTGCTGAAAAACAGGCGCGTCGCTATGACCGGCCTGTTTTCCGAGAAAAAAGGCGTCCTCTATGACGCGACCGTTGTGATGGAGGACACCGGAGAGAAATTTGTCCGCTTCAAACTGGAATTTGACCCCAAAACCCCCAAAAAGAAAGGAAACTGACGCTTATGGAAAAGAACATGAACGCATTTAACCGCAACCTGCACAACCTCCTGGCCATCAGCGGCACGGACGCCGCTGAACTGGCGCAGGCCCTGAACGTGGAACTGCCGGAAATGAACCGCTGGCTGAACGGCTCCGCCGCGCCGGATGTATACCAGCTTCAGGAGATCGCCAGACGGTTCGGGATGCCCTACTCCTACTTCTTTGAGAGCAGCCAGAGCCTGCCCAACGTGCCGGAAGTGGCGGCATGGCTGGGCTTGTCCGAGGAAACGGTGGAAACCCTGCTGGCAATGGCCGATACCGAGCCGGAGGAAGTCATGGACGCGCTGGACGATGCCATTTATGCAATGGCTGCCGCTGTCCGTGCTGCGGGGGAGGTGGATACGGAATGAAGAAAGAGGAACAAAAAGACCTTTTGATTGGGGAAGAAATCGCCATCCGTCAGATTGGTGTCCCCTATGGCTGGCTCTACCGGCGCACGGAACCCGGCTATCTTCTGGCAGACGGAACCGCCCTTTTGGAGTGCGAGCGTGACAGCGCAGGCCGCTATAAAGGCGGCGCGGGGCTGGACGGGGTGTACCTGCATACCGGGCGGCTCTATGTGCCGGTGCTGGCGGAGGACGGCAAAGTCCGCGCCTTTCAGGAGGTGCGCCCGGAAAACTACCTTGCCGCCGCTGAAATGAGCGCGGAGGGAAACTATAACCAGATTGACGGTATCATTAACAATGAACCGCCGCCAAAGCCCTCTGTGCTGGATGCCCTCAGCCAGTGCCGGCAGGATGCCGCCAGAGATCACGATACGCCAAAGAAGCCCACGCGCGGACAGGAGGTGGAGCGATGAAGCTGTCCGGAACCGAGAGGGAAACCATCGTGCTGTATAACGAAGCAGAAGCCGCCGCCAGCATCTACACCCACAATGCCGCCCTTTGCCGGCAGCTTTCCGAACTGTGCGGCACTTACCCCGGACAGGTACGGCAGACCGGGGACAACGGATATGGCGGGCTTTCCTTTGAACTGCCGAAAAAATGGGTACGCATCACCCCGCCCCGTGTCCTTACCCCTGCACAGCGGGCGGTGCTGGATCAGATGAACGAGAAAAGGCGCGGCGGCTGATTGTCCCCGCTGTCCGGCTGTGGTATAATCAAATCCGGCAGACAAATGGGAAAAACGCGGAGGATGCAGAACGTGAAAAACAGCACTACCCCCAAATGGGCAAAACAGAAGAATAAAGCGGCGCGCCACGCTGCCCGCATCCGCATGGCGCGGCAATGGCTCCCCTCCTATACGGGGACGCACCTTGTCCGCGCCTACCGGGAAAAATTCAAGGTCGATGTGCCGACCGCGCTGAATGACTTAGAGGAAATCGGCGCACTGACCCCGGAGCAGGCAGCGGTGAAGCGGCAGGCGGAACAGAAACGCCAGGAGCATCTGCGGCGGGAACGGGAGGCAAAGAAACAGCAATCCTTTTATGACCGCTTCCCGGATTCGGACGACCGCTTTTATTTTATCGCCGGTTACACCTCCGGCGGCGCACCCTATGGCGTAACATGGGAAGAAATGGGGCTTTCCCCCTGGGAACTCCCCGAAGAAGAATCATAACAACCATCCACACACCCGGAGCAGGACGCACCTGTTCCGGGCTTTTATTTTGCAAAAAAGGAGGGAAACATGGCGAATAAGCTACAATATGTGTCGCAGCTTGCAGACCAGACCGCCAAAGCGGTCACAAAGAACGCCCACGGCTGGAAAAGCTATCTTACCACTGCATCGCGGCTCTATAAATACTCGTTTGATGAACAGCTTTTAATCTACGCCCAGCGCCCGGACGCCACCGCCTGCGCCAGCATGGAACTGTGGAATGAGGATATGCGCCGCTGGGTCAAGGCCGGCTCCAAGGGCATTGCGCTCATCAATAAGGACGGCATCCGCCCGCGCCTGACCTATGTTTTCGATGTGGCGGACACCCGCCCGGTGCGGGGCGCAAGGATGCCCTATCTGTGGGAACTGAAAGACGAACACCACGCCGCCGTCCTGGATACGCTCGTGAGGCGGTACGGAGAAACGGAAAACCAGGACATCGGGCAGGCGCTGATGGAGCAGGCAAAACACGCGGTAGAGGAAGTGTACCCCGAACTTCTGGCCGACCTTGCCTACGACACCCAGGGCAGTCTTTTGGAGGAACTGGACGACCTTAACCTGGAAGTGCGTTTCCGCAACCTCCTGACGGCCAGCGTCCAGTACACGATCCTCACCCGCTGCGGCCTAAACGCCGCCGACTATCTGGACGATGAAGATTTTGACGGCATCAGTGAATTTTCCACCCCCGCCGTCCTCCACCACTTAGGCAGCGCCGCCAGCGAAGTGTCCATGAATATGCTGCTGGAAGTGAAAAAGGGCATCCGGCAGGCAGAGAAAGAAAAAGCGCAGAACCGTCAAAAAAACAGGGAAAAAACCCTTGCAAAAGAGCCGGTGATCGGTTATACTAAAGGCAAGGAAGAATTTAGCACGTTAAAGCATGAAAGCGAAGAAAGGAGCATAGAAAATGGCAGAACTGGCATACAAGAAGATGGGCGATTACCAGATTCCCGACCTGATGATGGACGGGGAGGACGGGATGGAGGAAATGCCGCTGGGCAAGTACGGACGGATGCGGCAGACCTTTCTCCAGGAACGGCACAAGGGACGGTACACCTCGATGCTTCTGACCGGGCGGCTGGAAGCCCACCTGCGGGAGATCGACCAGCAGGCACAGGAGCAGGTAGACCGGATCGTGGCGGACTTAAAGAAACAGAACCACGTGGACGAAGCGATGAAAGCCCGCGACCAGATGGGATGGGTGCAGGCGGTCAACAGCTTCACCGCACAGGCGGAGGAAATGGTACTGAACGAGATCGTTTACAAGTAAATCAGGAAAACCAGCAGGCGGCGGGCGAACAGCCCGCCGTTTCTGCGTCTGCAAAGCCGGCATTTACACAGTTTTCCCTGTTCCCTACCGTGGAACAGCAGATTGAAACCATTGCCCATGTGCAGAAAACCGAGCAGGAACTCCGCCCCGCCGCTGCCGCCGGAAAAGTGACGGATGCCGTCATCGGGCGCGCCCTCACCAGCGGCAGCAATGAGCGAAACAGTATTTTGCGTATTGTGGCCTTTTTCCAGAAAGACCCGCCGGAACAGCTTGCCGCCGATTTTCTGCAAAAGGAATACCGCACCGGCGGCAAAGGGCTTAACATTGCGGGGCATGAGTATTCTTTGTGGTTCAGTCAAAGCGGCATCCACATCGCGCCGGGACGTTCTGCCGGGGGAGGTTCCCTTGTCACATGGAAGCAGGCGGCGGCACAGATTGGCCAGCTTCTGAAAGACGGCCAGTTTGCCAGCCAGGACAACATCGACGCGGCGCGGGACAACGAGTTTCGGGAACTGTCCGAAAAACTGTGGTATCTGCGCCAGAATTTCAGCGACGAAGCAAGGGAAAAGGGCTTACTGCCCACCATTGACGCGCTGTACGGCGGTTTCCCGGACAGCACGGAAAAGATTGCCGCACTCTTAAAAGACCCGTCAGAACGCGCCAAAATCGCGCAGGAGGTAAAGCAGCTTGCAAACGCCCATCAGCGGAACCCGGAACTGTTACGGTTCCGCCAGCAGATACCGCCCCATGATTTATATACCCGCCTGACCGATATGGATAAGCCGGTGACGGCATTTCAGGCGGCAGCGGGTTTTTCCCCTGCCCGTGGCGCATTTGTCACCGAGGATGAAATCACCCGCCAGCTCACCGGCGGCTCCGGGGTTTCCGAGGGCAAGTTCCGCATCTATTCCTACTTTATGCAGGGCCATGACGCCGCCGAGTGCATTGCCTTTCTGAAAAATGAATACGGCATCGGCGGGCATGGCTACATTGGATTTGACGAATGGCACGACGGCAAAGGAATCAAGCTGTCCCGCGCTGACGATTTTTCCGAGGGCAATTATGATACGGTCATGCTGAACTGGAAACAGATACACAAGCGGATTGCAGGACTAATCAAAGAAGATCGGTATCTGAACCGCAGGGAAAAGGCATATCTGCCGGAATATGAAAAAATGCGGCTTGCCCGGAGCCTGTATTCATTCCAATACTACGACCCCAACGATGCCAGCAAAACAATCCCCCGCGACTGGGATATTGACGCGGCAAAAAAGGTATTCCGCCCGCTGTTAGACGACCCAGAACAATGCGCGGCGCACTATGAAAAAATGGTGAAAGCCCTGGCAATGGTATCCCCGGACGACCGCGCCTACAAGCTGATGGAACCGTCACTCCGGGATATGGGCGCGTATCTGCGGGGCGAATATTCCTTATTCACCCCTCTGCCCGAAGCTGTCTTGCAGGAGGAACGCCAGAAAAAGCAGGAGCAAAAACAGAAAGAAAAGGAAAGCGCCGGTAAGCATACGGAAGAACCCGCCGGCAGTCTTGCAGCGGCGGCAAAAGCCCTCTCCCGCAAGAAAAAGCCCGCCCCGCAAGAGGACAAAGAGGGCCAGCAGCTTACCCTGGATATGTTCGGGCTTTTGTCTGACCCCGCCACACCATCCACGCCGGAAATGGAACAGCCGCAGGCAGAGCCAGCCGCACCGGAAACAGCCGCAGCCGCCGAGCCGGATATACCCGAAGCTGCCGTGAACACGGAACCGGAAAACCCTGCCGCCCGGTATGACCTGGGCTATGGACACCTGGGCAACGGCCTGACGGTTTGGAACCGTTTGGAAGAAGTACACGGCGATTATAAGACGGTTGCCCATATCGACCCCGACCGCACCGTAACCTTTTATGACGCAGGCTTGCCGGAGGAAATCCGGGAAGAAATCCAGAAAATCGCTGCCACCAGCGAAATGTCCATTTCAGCGACCCAGGACGCGCCGGTATTTTCCACGCCGCCCAAGGAGCCGGAACGGGTGCAGGATGTGGAGCAGACTGTGGAGCCGGAACAAGTGCAGGAACCAGAGCCGGAAAAGGCGCAGGACGCGCCTGTTTCGGACAATTCGGAGCCGGAAACCGCAGGCAGCAATATCGTACCATTCCCTGCGCCGGAGGACGGAACGGAACCCACCGGCGCGGGTGCAGGGCAGACACAGAAAACCCCTGAAACAGCTACCGCAGACGAGCCGAACCTTACGCCCAATGTAGAGGAATACCTGAACCTCAAAGCGGCGCATCCTGACAAGCTGGTAGGCGTTCAGGTGGGGGAAACCATCCTCTTTTACGGCACGGACGCAGAAGAAGCCGCGCCTGCCCTGGGAAGAAAAACCGTTACCCGCGAAATCCCCGATTTGGGGACAGTTTCCGTCACCGGCGCGGCTGGCTGGCAGTCTGTCCTGAAAAAGCTGCTGGAACACGGAAAAAGCGTGGTGCTTGCGCGGCCTGACGCAGAACGCGGCAAGGATGCGCCCTATGAAATCATCAAGGAGCGCAGCGCGGCGGATTATATCCCTGTCGGCATGGAACTGACCATTGACGGGCGGCTGATGAAGATTGACAGCGTGGACTACAACGCCGGAACCGTCAGCCTGCAAGATATGGAACTGCGGGGCTGGTTCCCCATTTTCCGCAGCGAAAGCATCCCCTTTGTGCGGCAGTTTGTGGAGGAACGGGAACAGCAGACCTTTGACCTTACCCCGGATGTTCCCCCTGCACCAGCAGAACCCAAGCCTGTGCCGGAACCGATGGAGATTGACGGCGGGCAGATTACCGAAACCCCGGCGCAGAAGCAGGCCCGCCGCCGCGCCCAGGAGGAAGTGGGCGGCAGGGTATTCCCCAGCAAGATTATTTTACAGCCCCTGCGGTTTGAACCAGAGCGCCACAACTTCCAGATTACGGATGAAAATTTAGGCGTGGGCGGTGAAAAAACCAAGTACCAGTACAACGTGGAAGCCATCCGCACCCTGAAACAGATTGAAGCCGAAAAACGCCTTGCCACACCGGAGGAACAGACTATTTTGTCCCGCTATGTGGGCTGGGGCGGCATTTCCCACGCCTTTGAGCCAAACGACCCCAAGTGGGCAAAGGAATACGCCGAACTGAAAGAACTGCTCACCCCTGCGGAGTACCAGTCTGCACAAAGCACGGTTCTCAATGCCCACTATACCAGCCCCACCGTTATCCAGGCAATCTACAACGCGGTGGAACAGATGGACTTTACGCCTGGGACAGTTTTGGAGCCGTCTATGGGTATCGGAAACTTTTTCGGGATGCTGCCGGAAAAATTGGCGGCGGCAAAACTCTATGGCGTGGAGCTGGACGACCTGACCGGGCGCATCGCAAAACAGCTATACCAAAAGGCGGATATTACAGTAGACGGCTTTGAGCGCACCGACCACCCGGACGATTTCTTTGACCTGGCGGTGGGCAACGTCCCCTTTGGCAGCTATCAGGTACATGACAAGCGGTACGACCGCCAGAACCTGATGATACACGACTATTTCATCACCAAAACGCTGGACAAGGTGCGTCCCGGCGGCATTGTCGCCTTTATCACCACCAAAGGCACGATGGACAAGAAAAACAGCAAAGTGCGGGAAGCGCTGGCGCAAAAAGCCGATTTATTAGGCGCAGTCCGACTGCCCAGCAATGCGTTCAAAGCCAACGCCGGAACCGAAGTCACCACGGACATCCTCTTTTTCCAAAAGCGCGACCGCATCCCGGAAAAACTCCCGGAATGGGTGGAGGCCGGGCAGACGGAGGACGGCATCCCCCTGAACCGCTACTATTTGGAACACCCGGAAATGGTGCTGGGGACAATGACAATGGGGCGCAGTATGTACGGCAATGAAACCGAAACCTCCTGCCAGCCCATCCCCGGCGCAGACCTTTCCAAGCAGCTTGCAGACGCTATCCGGCATATCGCACCGCCTGACCGGGAACTGCTGGAAGTGGATGCCGGGCAGGACGGGGAAGAACTGGAAAGCATCCCCGCCGACCCATCTGTACGCAATTTCAGTTACACCCTATCCAATGATAAGCTGTACTTCCGGGAAAACTCCCGCATGACGCAGGCCGTCATGGGTAAAACCCCCACGGAGCGCGTCAAGGGCATGATCGGCATCCGGGACAGCGCCCGCCGTCTGATCGACTTGCAGCTTGCCGGCGCGGACGATACCGAAATCCAGTCCGAGCAGGCAAAATTAAACCGGCTCTATGATGCGTTCAGCGCAAAATACGGGCTTCTTAACAGCACCGGCAACAAGCTGGCCTTTGAACAGGATTCCTCCTACCCGCTGCTCTGCTCCCTGGAAATCATCAACGAGGAGGGGAAACTGGAACGCAAGGCGGATATGTTCACCAGGCGCACCATCCAGACCCACCGCGCCGTTACCAGCGTGGACACGGCTGTGGAGGCGCTGGCGGTATCTATCGGTGAAAAAGCCTGCGTGGACTTGGGCTATATGGCGTCCCTGATGGGCGGCTCTGAAAAAATCCCGCAGATTGTGGAGGACTTAAAAGGCATTATCTTCAAAGACCCCGCCACCGGCCCCTTTGATATAGAGGACGGCGGCACACACTGGCACCAGGGCTGGCAGACGGCGGACGAATACCTTTCCGGCAACGTCCGGGCCAAGTTAGCGATTGCCCGCGCCGCCGCCAAGGAAAACCCGCAGTTTGCCGTCAACGCCGAAAAGCTGGAACAGGTGCAGCCCAAAGACCTGACCGCTTCTGAAATCAGCGTCCGGATCGGCGCGTCCTGGATAGACCCCAGGTATTACCAGCAGTTTATGTTTGAACTGCTCCACACGCCTGCATACTTGCAGGAGCGGAAAATCAAGCTGCAATATGCCCCCGTCACCGGCGAATGGAACGTGCAGGGCAAAAGCGCGGACAACCGGGATAACGTGCGCGTCTACGCCACCTACGGCACGAAGCGCATCAACGCTTATGAAATCTTTGAACAGACCTTAAACCAGCGGGATGTGCGGATCTTCGATACAAAGATGGAGGACGGAAAGGAGGTGCGCGTCCTCAACGAAAAGCAGACCGCCATCGCCCAGCAGAAGCAGGAAGCCATGTGCGAAGCGTTCAAGGACTGGATTTTCAAAGACCCGGAGCGCCGGGAAACCCTTTGCAGGCGTTACAACGAGAAATTCAACTGCATCCGTCCCCGCGAATATGACGGTTCCCATATCCGTTTTGCGGGCATGAACCCGGAAATTGCCCTGCGTACCCATCAGGAAAACGCCGTGGCGCGGATGCTCTACGGAAAAAATTCACTGCTCGCCCACTGTGTCGGCGCGGGCAAGACCTTTGAAATGATTGCCGCCGCAATGGAGGGCAAGCGGCTGGGCCTGAACCAGAAATCCTTATTCGTCGTCCCCAACCACTTAACGGAACAATGGGGCGGCGATTTTTTGCGCCTTTACCCCGGCGCAAAGGTGCTGGTTGCCACGAAACGGGACTTTGAGCCTGCCCGCCGCAAGAAATTCTGCGCCCGTATCGCCACCGGCGACTATGACGCGGTGATTATCGGACACTCACAGTTTGAGAAAATCCCCCTCTCCCCGGAACGGCAGAAAGCCGTCATTGAGGGGCAGATCAGCGAAATCGTCACCGCCATTGCCGAAGCAAAAGCCGAGGACGGCGAGCGCTACACCATCAAGCAGATGGAGAAAACCAAGAAAAACCTGGAAGCCAAGCTGCAAAAGCTGGCGGACGGCAAGAAGAAAGACAGCGTTGTGACCTTTGAGGAATTGGGCGTTGACCGTCTGTTTGTGGACGAAGCGCACGGGTTTAAGAACCTCTTTTTACACACAAAAATGCGGAACGTGGCGGGGATTGCACAGACAGACGCGCAGAAATCCAGCGATATGTTTGCAAAATGCCGCTACATGGACGAAATCACCGGCGGGCGCGGCATCGTGTTCGCCACCGGAACCCCGGTCAGCAATTCAATGGTAGAATTGTATACCATGATGCGCTACCTCCAGTTTGATACCCTGGAGCAGAACGGACACCGCCACTTTGACGCATGGGCGGCGGACTTTGGCGAAAAGGTCACGGCGATGGAATTAAAGCCGGAGGGCAGCGGCTTCCGCTCCAAGACCCGGTTTGCCAAGTTTTACAACCTGCCGGAGTTAATCTCTATCTGGAAAGAAGCCGCCGACATCCAGACCGCCGATATGCTGAACCTCCCCGTGCCAAAAGCAGAATATATCACCGTCACTACCGAACCCAGCGGGTTCCAGAAAGAAATGGTGGAGGAACTTGGCGAGCGTGCGGAAAGTGTGCGCGGAGGCCAGGTTGACCCCCATATCGACAATATGTTGCGCATCACTTCGGACGGGCGCAAGCTGGCGCTGGATCAGCGGCTGCAAAACCCGCTCCTACCCGACGACCCGGACAGCAAGGTCAATGCCTGCGTGAAAAACATCGTGCAGGAATGGCAGGCCAGCACGGAGATTTTGGGGACACAGTTAGTGTTTTGCGACCTCAGCACACCAAAAGGCGACGGCTCATTCAACGTCTATGACGACATCAAGGAAAAGCTGATTGCCAAGGGCATCCCCGAAGCAGAAATCGCTTTTATCCATGACGCCAACACGGAAACCCAAAAGGCGGAACTGTTCGCCAAGGTGCGGCGGGGGCAGGTGCGTGTTTTAATCGGCTCCACGGCAAAAATGGGCGCAGGCACGAATGTGCAGAACCGCATTGTCGCGTCCCACGATCTCGATTGCCCCTGGCGTCCTGCCGATTTGGAGCAGCGCGCCGGCCGTTCTCTGCGCCAGGGAAACATGAATGCGTCGGTGAAAATGTTCAAGTATGTCACCAAAGGGACATTCGACGCTTACAACTGGGGGCTGGTGGAAAACAAGCAGAAATTTATCGGCCAGATCATGACCTCCAAAAGCCCCGCCCGCTCCGCCGAGGATGTGGACGCCACCGCCCTTTCCTACGCAGAGGTCAAGGCACTGGCTACCGGTGACGACCGCATCCGCGAAAAAATGGATTTGGATGTGCAGGTTTCCAAGCTGAAAATGCTCAAAGCCAACCACACCTCCCAGCAGTACGAAATGCAGGACAAGGCGCTGAAATACTACCCGCAGAAAATCGCGGAAACAAAGCTGCTAATCGAAGCGCTGACGGCGGATTTGCCAACGGTGCAGGCCCACCCGGTCAAGGACGATGCCTTTTCCATGACTGTCATGGGCCAGACCTACACGGAGCGCAAGGCGGCGGGCGAAGCGGTGATTAAAGCCTGTATGCTGATGGACGACCCGGAAAAGATTGTGGATTTAGGCGAGTTTCGCGGCTTCCCCATGCAGCTCAGGTGTGACGGCAGCAAATTCCGCGTCACCATGAAGCAGAACCTGACCTACTCCGCCGAACTGTCCGACGATGCGGTGGGCAATGTCACCCGCATTAACAATGCGCTGGAAAGTCTGGCGGAACGGCTGGACGCGCAAAAGGCGCGGCTTACCACACTGGAAAGCGAACTGGAAAACGCCAAAGAAGAAGCCGACCGGCCATTCCCAAAAGAAGAAGAACTGCGGGAAAAATCCGCCCGCTTAAACCAGCTTAACCGGGAGCTGTCCAGACCGGACAAAAAGGAGGATGAGCAGGAGCAGGAGGTTGAAGAAAGCCCTGATTTGGAGGACGCCGGAGAACCCGCGCCGGTTGTGCCGATGCCCGCTGCGGCGGCTGGCCATAAACCCTCTATCCGTCAGGCACTCCGTAACTATGAACCGCCCGCGCCGGTACAGTCCGGCATGGAGCGCACCCCGCGAAAGGAGGCGGTGCTGTGAGGGCAAAGGAGGGGCGCACGGTGGGGCTGTTCACCAAAGTTTCCCCGGAAGAAAAGGCGGCGATTGACCGCAAAATGGAACTGCTGGGGACTTCCAACCTGCGGGCATACCTGCGGAAAATGGCGGTGGACGGCTACATTGTGCAGCTTGATATGGGCGCGGTGCTGGAACTGGTAAAGCTGCTGCGCTCCGTTTCCAGCAACGTCAACCAGATCGCCCGCCGCTGCAACAGTACCCACAACCTGTATGAGCAGGATGTGGAGGACTTGCGGCAGGGCTACGCTGAAATCTGGCAGGGCGTGAGCGACCTGCTGAAGAAATTTGAAGCACTGTAAACAACTGCGGCGGGAGCGATTTTTCTTTTGCTCCCGCCGCTTATTTTTATATCTGGAGGTGATTACTTGGCAGGCGTAACCAAAGAGCAGATTGCAAAAGCAAAGGAATGGGACTTGCTCTCTTATTTGCAGGCTTATGAGCCGCAGGAACTGAAAAAAAGCGGCCCCCGCGAATACTGCACCAGAACCCATGACAGCTTAAAAATCTCCAACGGGAAATGGTGCTGGAACAGCCGGGGCATCGGCGGGCGCACGGCGCTTGATTATCTGATTAAGGTGCACGGCATGGACTTTGTGGGCGCGGTGGAAACCCTGTGCGGGTACTCTGCGCCGCCGCCCGTAAAGCAGACGTTCACAAAACCCACGAAGCCGCAAAAGCCGTTTAAGCTGCCCGAAGCCAGCCGGTGCGCGTCCGCCGTGGTGGGCTATTTGCAGGATCGCGGCATTGACCCGGAACTGCTGGGCGTGTGCATGGAAGCCGGGATTTTATACGAAAGCCGCCGGTATCAGAACTGCGTCTTTGTGGGGCGCGATATGCAGGGGAACGCCCGTGCTGCCAGCCTGCGGGGGACGCGGGACGGCTTCCGTATGGATGTGGAGGGAAGCGACAAGCGGTACAGCTTCTGCCTGCCCGCCAGCCGCCCGGACTGTCCCCGGCTGGCGGTGGCGGAAAGCCCCATTGACGCGCTCTCCCTCGCCACGCTGGTGAAGCTGTCCGGCGGCGAACCACGGGACAGCCACTATTTATCCCTGGGCGGAACCGGCCCCCGCGCCCTGATGCAGTTTCTTCACGACCACCCCCATGTTACACAGATCAGCCTTTGCCTGGACAACGACAAGGCCGGCTTGAAAGGTATCGAACGGCTCACCCAGGAAATCCAGAACGACGCGGAACTTTCCGGGCGGGTGAAGCTGGTTTACCCCAACCCGCCGAAGCTGGGCAAAGACTACAACGAGTTTCTATGCATCCACGTGAAAGCGGCACGGACGGCACAGCGGCAGCGGGACGGGGCGCGGTAATGCTATTTAATTTCCGGCTCTAAATTTTCAAATTCAGGCGCATCGAAAAAATCTATCAGCGTCATATCCAAACCGTCGCATATTTTCTTGATGGTTGAAATTTTCGGGTCGGTACTCTTGCCATACAAGATGTTTTTGACGGAGGATGGCGGCAGCGCCGACATCGTAGCCAGTTTGTTGATGGTAATGCTGCGCTCCGCACATAAACGGAGTATCCGGGTCTTAATCGCTGAAATCGTATCCATAGCTGTATCCTGCCCCCTTTTTTATCAAGCATACAAAATATGGCTTGCAAAAGTAGGCTACCCATGCTACTATTTAGGCTATGGATAGCCTTTTTTAGAAAGGAGGAACCTTTGGCTATTTCCAACATTTTACCACGAAAGATTATGAAAAACCGCACCCGTCAGCAGTCAATGGCAGAACGCCACGACTATGACCAGAAAGAAGAAAAGACAGACGGCGGCGAACTGGTTTCCTCCTATATGTGCAGCCCGGAAACTGCCGCCGAAGAATTTGAAATCAGCAAAAAACTGTACGCCCAGCTTACCGGGCGCAGCCAGTCAGAAAAGCACGACATTATTATGTACCGCATTATCCAGTCATTCAAGCCCGATGAAATCAGCCCGGAGGAGGCGCACAAAATCGGCTGCGAGCTGGCGATGAAATTTACCGGCGGGCAGCATCAGTTTGTGGTGGCCACCCACACGGATAAGCGGCATATCCATACCCACATTGAATTTAACAGCACCAACCTAAACTGTGACGCAAAATTCCAGAACGTGAAAAACTCCGCTTTTATCCTGCGGCGCATGAACGATGAACTGTGCCGCGCCCACGGCCTTTCGGTGATTGAGAATCCGAAGAAAAAAGCCAAGTCCCAAAAGGAAATGGCGGCGGCGCAGTATGGCATCAGCCACAAGAAGCAGTTACAGCAGACCATTGACAAGGTGCTGCCGGAATGCAATCATTATGAGGAGTTTCTGGCAAAGATGCGGGCTGAGGGATATGAGGTTGTGGACGGCAAAAATCCCGGCTTCCGTCTGCCCGGATGGGATCGCCCTGCAAGGGTGAACCGGCTGGGCGGCGATTATACCAAGACCGCCCTGCGCGCCAGAATTACCAGCCAGCGCGGGCGTTTGGCGGCAGGAAAAACAGCGCCGAAACGAACCGGCAGAAAGGTCAATCTCCTGATTGACATTCAGGCGAAACTTGCCGCCGGAAAAGGCGCAGGCTATGAACGCTGGGCGAAAATTTTCAACCTGAAAGAAGCGGCGAAAACACTGAATTTCCTGATGGAAAACGGACTGGCCGATTATGATGAACTGGCGCTTCGGGCAGCGCAGGCCGAGGACGGTTTCAATGCGGCTTCACAAAAAATCAAACAGTTGGAGGCGCGGATGGCAGGCGTGGCAAAGTTAAAAACACACATCATCCAGTATTCCAAAACGCGGGAAGTCTACGCGGCTTATAAGAAGTCCCGCCACAAGAAAGAATTTCTCGCGGAGCATGGCGCGGAGATTGCCCAGCATGAAGCCGCGAAGAAAGCCTTTGACGCTCTGGACGGCAAGGCCATTCCCAAAGTGGCGCAGCTTTCAGCGGAATATGCTGCGCTGCTGGAAGAAAAACGGGAACAGTATGAACAGTACAAGGCGCTGCGGCAGGATATGATTACCTACCAGACCGCACTCCGCAACGTGAATAAGATTTTAGGATTGGAACCGCCGGAGCAGGCGCAGGAAAAAGAACAGCCCAAACCGGAACGGTGACGCAAAAGTGCCGCCCCATTCCAACCGGGACGGCACTACTTTTTTTGAATATCTTCATCGGGGACATACTCCGCAATATCCCCCAGGCCGCAATGTAAAGCGGCGCACAATTTGTTTAAGGTTTTCGTTTCCATATTTTCATTTGCCCGCAGCCGCCGGATGGTCTTGCTGTCGATGCCGCACTTCTCTCTTAGCTGGTAGGTTGACACATCTTGTGCCTGCATAACCGTCCATAATTTATCGAACACTATCATAAAAGCACCCCCGTTTGACGTTTATTAGTATGGGGGTTATAATCTTTTTTATTAAGGGGATATAACCCCCATATTCATATTGGACGGCTCAATTTGTTTCGCTGCCAAGGGACTGCTTTTTCAAATCCAAGAAAGGTTGTGGCATTATGATTTATACAGATGAAGTAAGAAAAAAGCTGGACGCGATTTTGAAAGCGTTTGGGGAATACATTGATGGACAGAGTTATTTTGATATAGTCTACTCAAAGAAAATCGGCTATGTCTGGATTTTAGCTGAATGTCCCGGCGATGCCGGCGCGGTGCTGCTGGATACGCCGGAGAAAATGCTTGACCAACTGTTTAACGAGGTTATCAATGATGTAGTCAATGCGGATGAAAACAAGACGCATATCCTTAACGCTCTCACTCTTTCCGAGTGGGAGGAATGCGAAGTCCGCCGCCGGATTGCAATACTGTTGGAGCCGCTTGCCGAGGACAAAGACTGCTATCTGCAATTCATGGACAGATACCTGAAAGCCTATCAGAAAAACAACGGATATATCGGGGAGCCGGACGAACTTTGAATTGCAAAAGTGAATTGATTTATTTTAAGTATCAGCCAATAAACTATAAAATACGAAAGGGGAACAGAAATGGAACTGAACTATTTTAGGGACAGGCTTTTTGATTTACTGAATGACAGCGAGGGGATGGGGATTGCCGACCTGAACACAGACGAGCGGAACGGATTACTTACTGTCATGACTGACGACGGGAATGTATTTGAAATCGTATGCCAGCAGGCAGCGGGAAAGGGGGACGGATGGATGACCGCAAGCTGACTGTGTGTTACGGGCGTGGCAATTACAAGCAGGCTCCGCCGCAGATTGTTTTACAAGGAAAATGGCTGGAACAGACCGGATTTTCCGCTGGGGACAAAATCATCGTGAAATGCCAGCAGGGACAGCTTATCATCACAAAGAACGGAACAAAAAAAGATTCAGAGGAATAAAATTTTCTGTCAATCTCGGAAACCTCCTAACGGCGCAAAATGCGCCGCCCCTCTCCTGCGCGGATGTGCAGGAGGAAGCGACCGCAGGGAGCGCAAAGCCACGCCGATAGGCGTGTTCGGTCGGACGCGCAAGCGGACGCCTGGGGCTTGGGGGAACCCCAACAAGCGAGCCGGAATATCCCAAAAGGATATTCCGGCTCATTGCTTGCCTACGTTATCTACATTAGCTAAATCTTGTTGATGCATGAAGGTTTACTTTGTGAGTGACAGTTTACTCATTCATCTATTCTAATAATTCCGACTTTAGTTTTTCAAGCAACCGTTCCGCAATAGGAGTAAATACCTGATATTTTTTCCATATTAAATACATTTTTGTTTCGAGCTTGGGCGTAAGAGGGCGGAAAACAAGCCCGCTGTTGGGATTGGTATCAATCAAATATTCAAAAGTTAAAAGATAGCCCAGACCTTCTTTCACAAAAAGCGATCCGTTATATGACAGACGGAATGAGCCTTCAAGGTGTAATCTATCCATGCCGTTGCCGCACCATTTGGAAATATCGTTGTTCCATCCCTGTTCGGAACAAAAAAGAGGAAGTCCGATTAAATCATCTGCACAAATAGCGGTTTTTTCCGCCAACGGACAACTTTTTGGCATGACAACACCCCACAGATCAGCTTTAGGAAATATTAAGTAATGATATTTTGCAGTATTGGGTTCCTGCGCAAGTACAGCAAAATCAATGATGCCTTTATCCAGTTTTTCTGTAACCTGCTCTGTGTCGCCGCTGGTAATGTGATAGTGCAGGCCGGGATAAGTTTCCTTGAATTTCCTGATTACAGCAGCAAGGTATCTGATCTGGTAAGATTCCGCCAAACCGAAGTAAACGTCACCGCCCAGAACATCATCTAAAGTGAGAAATTCGGCAGTGATTTTATCCGCCATTTTTACCAGATCCTCCGCCCGTTTCCGTAGTAGGATTCCTTCTTCGGTAAGCTGTATGCTGAAGCTGTGACGTGTAAACAGTTTTTTTCCAAGCTCATCTTCTAACGCTTTTAACTGCTTGGAAAGGGTAGGCTGAGTAATGTGAAGCAATTCTGCCGCACGGGTCATATTTTCCTCTCTTGCCACTGCAAGAAAATATCTCATGGTTCGAAGTTCCATATTGCCCTCCTATGATATTCTAAAAATTTATAAACTACAGAGCCTGAGAATATGTAGAGAGAGGAAGAACTCAGTACCGTTGTAATCGACGGCGAGGTTTTGGGAAATACCCAGTATGTCGCTTATATCATTGCAGAAAATACGGGGGCGGATATTTTCCGGATTGAGCCAGTTACGCCATATCCGCTGGATCATTCAGAGCTTGAGGATATTGCGCAGAAAGAACAGTCAGAAAATTTCCGGCCTGAAATTTCAGGGACTGTGGAGAATATCAATGCACCCAAGCATGACTTTGGGTGCAAATTTTAACGATAGGGATTTGGGCATTATTTTGGAAAAGTGTATAGAAGTGGCTTGAAATTAAAGGAATTCAGACTTGGAGGGATTCATCGGAGTGATTGGTCATCCTTTCTTTTTTTTGCTACTGCTGATAACATAGTCATTCAGGATGAATATGATTTGACAAAGTCTCTGATTTTTATCAAATAGTATAATCGATGTATTTTTGTTTAAGGAGAAACATTTTTTGCCCAAAGAAGAAATTTTTTCACTTTTTCTTTTCCTGCTTTTAGGTACGATATATAATATACTACATTTAATTCAGGATCATTCATGGGAATGAGCGTTCTGTGCGTCCCATCGTTCCTTGCATCCTTTGACAGCGTTGAGGCCGTGGCTAAGAACTTTGTAGTGCGGATCAGGTATTGGGTAGTATTAAATTCATTTCTCACTAAGGTGAGGGGAAGGTGATTCCTGGTTATAAGATTTTCTATTTGTGTCAGAAAGTATCCGCCAATCTGTGGATATAACAGTGGCTGTTCCGGTATATCTTTGATTGAAATACTTTCAAGGTCTGCCAGTCTGCTTTCTTTTGGTACGGAAAGGAAAACCTGATCCGGCAGAAATGGCTGGCTCTCGATACCTTTTCCATGAACTGCTTCCGGCGTGATCATAAGGTCGTATACACGCTCGGCCAGAAGCTTCGCCACATCTGTTCCTTCATAGGACTCCCCTTCTATATTGATTTCCGGATGGGCAACGGAAAATCTTGGCACACAGAACCAGTGTACACCCGGATCACAGAAGGCAATCCGGAGGGTCAGGTTTTGCTGTGCGGAGTTAAGCAGGTCTGTTTTCATCTGTTCCACATTTCGCAGAATATTATTTACATGGACTAAAGCAATTTCACCGGTCTGGTTCAGATGGATTCTGTTGGGACTTCTGTCAAACAGCTCTACATTTAATTCTTCTTCAAATTTCTTTAACATAGCGCTCATAGCCGGCTGGGAAATATGTAATGTTTTAGCGGCTTTTGTCAATGAGCCGGATTCAGCGATTATCTTAAAATATTGAAGCTGTGTGGTATCCATACAAAATCTCCTTCTGTTATAGCATAATCAAAAGATTATGCAGTATAAAAATAATGTAGTGTACATTGCCATAAAAACCGTTATAATTAAAATTGATAACTGGCTAAGCAAGCGCATTTTCATTATACCATAAATATTTTGTTATCGTCAATCTCGCTTACGATGCCATGGAAGCTGTTTAGATTAAATTTTGGAAATGATGGAGGCATGGATATGGAATTTGTAACTTTGAACAATGGGGTTAAAATGCCGATGGAAGGGTTCGGGGTATTTCAAGTGCCGGAGGCAGCAGTCTGTGAGGAGGCAGTCTGTGATGCGCTTGCCGCAGGATACCGCCTGATTGATACGGCGGCTGCATATTTCAACGAAGAAGCTGTCGGGGCTGCCGTCAGGAAATGTGGTATTTCCCGTGAAGAAATTTTTGTCACAACCAAACTGTGGATTCAGGATGCCAGCTATGAAGGAGCAAAGAAAGCGTTCCAGACTTCGCTTCATAAGCTCGGCCTTGACTATATTGACCTCTATCTGATTCATCAGCCCATGAGCGACTATTACGGGGCCTGGCGCGCAATGGAGGAGCTGTATGCGGAAAGAAAAATCCGTGCCATTGGCGTATGCAATTTTTCCGCAGAGAGGCTTGCCGATCTGTGCGTGAATGTGAAAGTGATCCCCGCTGTGAATCAGGTGGAACTGCACCCATTTTCAGCGAAGACAGAGGCTCTCGGTGTAATGAGGGAATACAATATACAGCCGGAAGCATGGGGGCCGCTGGCGGAAGGGAAGCATGGGATCTTTACACATCCGGTTTTGGAAAAGATCGGTGCAAAATACGGAAAGACCGCCGCACAGGCTGCTTTGCGCTGGAACATCCAGAGAGGCGTTGTAGTCATCCCGAAATCTGTCCACAAGGAGCGCATCGAAGAAAATCTGAATATCTGGGACTTCAAACTGGATGAAACAGATATGGAGGCAATCCGTAAGCTGGACTTGGGGAATGGGGAAAAGGATGACCATGCCGCTGCTGAAACTGCCAAATGGCTGAACAACTGGAAAATCCACGACTGAGAGAAGTGATGGTTTTATGAGAAGATGGAATGCGTACATTTGTATGCTGGCGTTTTTATTCCTGGCTGTGGGGTGCGGGGCTGGCGGTCATGGGAATCCGTCTGTCTCAACGGCAGAGCCGGATGCAGGGGACGGATATTCAGGAACCACGCACGAAGAAACAGAAGCCGGCCTGACGGGAGGCATGGAGGAGAACATGGAACAATTCACAATGGAAAGCGGCAAAGCTGTATATCTGTATGTCCCGCAGGCAGTAAAAGAGCAGGCGAAAGTGAGGGTTCCTATGGTGCTTTTTCTCTGCGGGACAAACTGCGACCCGGTGGATAATGCCGTGCAGAGCGGATGGTTAGAAAAAGCGGAAGAAAAAAGCTTTATTGTCATCAGCCCGGATTATAACAATTATGCCACATACGGTGAAACGGAGTTTCTGTCATCCGTGGTTGAATATATGATACAGGATTATCCTGTTGATCCGGAACGTATCTATTCCACAGGGTTTTCCAATGGCGGAGCGGCTTCGGTTGCCCTTACGAGGGATTATCCGGAATATTTTGCCGCCATTTCCGCTATGGGATGGATGGTGGATATGGATAACAAAAATGGTATTTATGAAGCATACGATATGCCGTTCCAGGTAGTCCAGGGAGATGGTGAATTTACAGAAGAAACACTATCGGGAGGAATGGCGGTTATGGACGATGAGAAAAAAGGAGTGCGGGCGCTTTTTCTCTATAATGAGATGATTGATACGTCCGTGGAACCGGATTATGATAAAGCGCCATATTGGGGTTATGTACCGGATGAAACGGAAACGGCCGTTTTGAACGGCAGAGAGTGGAGGTTTGATAATTTCTATAAAGACGGTTATCCTGTCCCCTTTGCGCAGCTTGTAATTGCAGAGGACAGGGAACACAGGCCAAGAAAAGAGGAAGCCGGTATAGCGTGGGATTTTTTCAGGCATTTCAGACGGGATCAGGATGGTAAGATTGTTGTCAGCGAAAATGAATGATCTTGATGCGTATTTGATGAAAGGAGAAAATGATAATGGAATATGTAAAATTGAACAATGGCGTAGAAATGCCAATGCTCGGATTCGGGGTATATCAGATCCCGGCGGAGGATACGAAGCGCTGTGTACTGGATGCGGTTTCTGTCGGCTACCGAAGCATTGATACGGCACAGGGATATGCCAATGAGGCCGAGGTGGGGGAAGCGGTTAAAACCTGTGGCATTCCCCGTGAGGAACTGTTCCTGACCACTAAAATCTGGATCAGCAATGGCGGATATGAAAAGGCCCGTGTATCTATTGACGAGTCTTTGAGGAGGCTCAAAACGGATTATATTGATCTTATGCTGATTCACCAGCCGTTCAATGATTATTACGGCACATACCGTGCAATGGAAGAAGCCTGCCGGTCAGGAAAAATCCGTGCGATTGGCGTCAGTAATTTTATGCCCGACCGCTTTATCGACATTGCAGGCTTTGTGGAAACCGTGCCGGCAGTCAATCAGTTGGAAGTCCATGTATTCCAGCAGCAAAAGAAGGCCAGGGAGATTCTGGGAAAGTACGGAACGCAGATTATGGCATGGTCGCCGCTGGCGCAGGGGAAGAACAATCTGTTTACGAACGAAGACCTGACAGCAGTTGGAGAAAAGTACGGCAAGACAGCGGCGCAGGTAAACCTGCGGTTCCTGATCCAGTCAGGTGTGGCCGTGATACCAAAATCTACGCATATAGAGCGGATGGAAGAAAATTTTAATCTGTTTGATTTTACATTGACAGATGATGAAATGAAAAAGATGGAAGCGCTTGATCTGGGACACAGCCAGTTTATTGACCATTACGCGCCGGAGGTGGCGGAAATGTTTGTGAATGCGGGAAAAGCACATGTGGTGTAAGGGTAAGGAGGAGTTGCTTATGAAAAGAATAGGTTCTGTTTTAATAGCCTTGCTTCTTGTATTTAGCTGTACTGCTTGTGGCAATGGGCAGCAGACAGGAGAAAATGCCACGGAACCTTCATCGAAACAAACAGAGGGAAGTGTGTCAGGATCTGATGAAACAGCTTCTTCCGGTCAAACGGAAAACCATGATAATACGGCTGCCGATACAGAAAATACAACAGGAAAGACACTGGTTGCCTATTATTCAGCAACCGGAACTACAAAAAAAGTTGCCGGTTATATTTCGGCTGCTGCAGATGGGGATTTGTTTGAGATTGTACCGGCCAAAATCTATACAGACGAAGATCTTGACTGGACGGATCAGGACAGCCGGGTATGCAGGGAACATGATAATGAGAGCGAAAGAAATGTTGAACTTGCTGCTGTTGCAGTTGATAACTGGAACGAGTACGATACCGTTTTCATTGGATTCCCCATTTGGTGGGGGATTGCGGCGTGGCCGGTGAATGGGTTTGTGGAGGGAAATGACTTTACAGGAAAAAGAGTGATTCCGTTTTGCACCTCCGGTGGATCAGGGCTGGGTGAGAATGGAGAGCTGCTGGAAAATCTTGCCGGAACCGGGACGTGGCTGGAAGGCGGGGAATTTCGTTCAAGTACTGCGGAAGAGGATATTCAGATATGGATAGAAAGTTTAGGGCTATGATCACAAATAACTTTGCTCCCGGTATTGCTGTTATTTTTCTGTTGCTAATAAGTGTGTGTTCATTGACAGCCTGTTCAGAGTCTGATCCTGCGGAAATTTCCGAAGTGGATGAGATTACGGATAGGACACAGTTAAGGGCTGTTACACAGGGGAAAACAGGCGGAAATGAAGAAAGCAGCACAAGGGGGAGTGAGGAGAATATGGAATTTTTTAATACTGCTACAGAGTATAAAGATTTGGCTTATGATACGCTTTCTGAATCTCAAAAGCTGGACTTATACCTTCCTGAAACAGGGGAAGGGCCATTCCCGTTAATTGTATTCATTCACGGCGGTGGCTGGTACAGCTGCGATAAAGCTGACGGTCAAGAGGCCGCATGGGTGGAGCTGCGTAAACAGGGGTATGCGGTTGCGAGCATTAACTATCGTTTGAGTGGGGAAGCAGCCCATCCGGCAGGATTGATTGACTGCAAAACAGCAATTCGTTTTTTAAGGGCAAATGCAGAGCAGTATCAGCTTGATCCAGAACGGGTTGCTGTCAGCGGTGGCTCATCCGGCGGACATTATGCGCTGATGGTCGCACTGACTCCCGGCAATCCGGAATTTGAAGATCTATCGAGGGGATATCCGGAGGAAAACACAGATGTCTGCTGTGCAGTAGGCTGGTATCCTGCTACGGATCTGTCTGCGATAATGCGTGCAGTGCAGACAGGAGAATATACTGGTTTTGGGGCAGAGTATGCGTGGGCGAATATCGAACGTTATATCGGAAAAACGATTGAGGATGTGAATGATGAATCCTTGAGTCTGGCAAGCCCTGTCCATTATATTTCCGAGGATATGCCGCCGATCCTGCTCCAGCATGGTGATGTTGATAAACTTTGTCCGGTTAGCCAGTCATGGGAATTTTATCACGAAACTGTTTCTGCCGTTGATGAAGACAGGGTAACGATTGAAATTCTAAATGATGCTGATCATGCCGATCATGCGTTTGAAACGGCAGAAAATATGAAAACCGTCAGCGCATTTTTAGACCAATATTTGAAATAGACAAAATTGACTTGTATCAACGTAATACAATATGCAGAAAGTCAAAAAGAAAGAGAGGAATAAATAAAATGGAAAATACTGTAAAATTAGAATTAACAAAGGAATGGGATAAGACTTTCCCGAAAAGCGAAAAAGTAAATCACAGCAAGATTACTTTCCACAATCGTTACGGAATTACTTTAGTGGCAGATATGTATATGCCAAAAAACGCAGAGGGCAAATTGCCCGCTATCGCCGTATGCGGCCCCTTTGGCGCAGTCAAGGAGCAGGCGGCGGGCTTGTATGCACAGACAATGGCAGAAAGAGGGTTTTTGGCGATTGCATTTGATCCCTCTTTCACAGGCGAAAGCGGCGGCGAGCCTCGTTATATGGCTTCCCCCGACATCAACACAGAGGATTTCCAGGCAGCAGTCGATTTCCTCTCTGTACAGAAAAGTGTTGACCCTGAACGCATTGGTATTATTGGTATCTGTGGCTGGGGCGGTCTGGCAGTCAATGCTGCAGCGCTTGACACGAGGATCAAAGCGACCGTTGCTTCCACAATGTATGATATGGCGAGAGTCGCTGCTAACGGATACTTTGATACAGAGGATAGTGAAGAACAGCGTTATCAGAAAAAGGCGGCAATGAACGCACAGCGTATTAAGGATTATCAGGCGGGCGAATATACTCTGGGCGGAGGCGTTGTCGATCCAGTGCCGGAGGATGCCCCGTTTTTCATTAAAGACTATAATTCCTATTATAAGACCGCAAGAGGCTACCATCCACGCTCGCTGAATTCAAACGGCGGCTGGAATATCATTGGGGCGATGTCTTTCATAAACCAGCCTATCAATCAGTATAGCAATGAGATTCGCAGCGCAGTCCTTATCATGCACGGGGAAAAGGCACATTCCTGCTATTTCAGCCGCGATGCCTATGCCGCAATGGTGAAGGATAACCCTTATACAGATAACAAGGAACTACTGATTATCCCGGATGCAGTCCACACAGATCTGTATGACGGCGGCGGGAAGGGCGCCATCCCGTTCGATAAGCTGGAGGAATTTTTCAACAACAATTTGAGATAAGGAAACAGTATATGACGGATGTCCGGATAAACAAGGGTATCCGCTGTATATGCCGGAGGAAAAAGCAATGATTCATAAAAGGATTAAGCTGTTTGAGGATAAAGAGGTATTTTTGTCAACTTACATTCATGATGATATTGGGACATACGGCACGGAAAACGGGCGGGGAGCAATCATCGTACTGCCGGGTGGAGCGTTCGCTTTCCTGTCTCCCTTTGAGGCGGAACCGGTGGCATTGACCTTTATGCAGAAAGGATTCCATGCCTTTGTGCTGGAATATACGGTTGGAGACAACTGCAAATACCCGGATGTGCTGGTTGAGTGTTCACGGGCAATCCAGATTGTAAGGGATAACGCGGAACAATGGAATGTCGATCCAAACAAAGTGACTCTGATGGGCTTTTCTGCCGGAGCCTGCCTGGCAGGGATGTCCGCCACACAATGGAATGCCCCTGAGATTTCCGCCGCATTAGGTGTGGAGCCGGAATACATCCGGCCAGACTCGGCAGTGATCGCCTATGGCTGCTGGGATAATTCCGGCACCATTTGGAATGATCCGGAGTTCGCCAATCCCGGAGCATCTGACTTCCCCAAAAACTGCCCGCCGCAGCTGGATCTCATCAACTATGTGGGAAAGCATGTCTGCCCTCTGTTTATATGGCACAACCAGCAGGATCGCTATGTTCCGGTCCGCAACTGCCTGATGATCGCAGAGGAAATGTGCAAACTAAAAATTCCCGTGGAACTGCATCTGTATGCCGGAGGGGAGCATGGGCTGAGCGTCGCGAATCCGCTGAGTGTCCAAGACCAGCGGCAGCAGGCTGTTGTTGAGGCGAATCCCAACGTGTCGATGTGGGTAGAAATGGCAGTTAACTGGATAACGAGATTATAAGAGGAGGAGAACGAAATGGAAAAGATTACTCAGACCGCAGGCAGAGATCAGCTAGGCGGCTTCGCCCCGGATTTCGCTCACTATAACGATGATATTCTGTTTGGAGAGAACTGGAACAATCAGGATATTGATCTGAAGACACGGTGCATGATTACGGTTGTGGCTTTGATGGCCTCCGGGATTACCGATTCTTCGCTTAAATATCACTTGGAAAATGCCAAAGCGCATGGTGTAACACGCCCGGAAATGGCCGCTATTGTCACACATGTCGGTTTTTATGTGGGCTGGGCGAAAGCGTGGGCGGTATTCCGTATGGCAAAGGAGGTTTATCTGGACGATGGGGAACAGGAACAGCATGGCGGGTTCTTTGGGCAGGGTGAACCGAACACGGCCTATCGCCAGTATTTTGTTGGAAACAGCTATCTGAAACCATTGACGGATGCGAAGGATACGTCTGTATTTATTGCAAATGTGACTTTTGAGCCGGGCTGCAGGAATAACTGGCATATCCACCACGCCAGGTCAGGCGGCGGGCAGATCCTTATCTGCGTAGACGGTGAAGGGTGGTATCAGGAGGAAGGGACACCGGCACGGAGCCTGAAACCGGGGGATGTAGTGACCATTCCCGCCGGAGTGAAACACTGGCATGGGGCAAAGGCCGACTGCTGGTTCAGCCATCTGGCGGTGGAATGTCCGGGAGAGGACACTTCCAATGAGTGGATGGAACCCGTCACGGATGAAATATATAAGGATTTAAGTACAATGCCATAAAACAGAGGCAGGAGGTATCTATTGTGAAAATAGCCATCTTAAGGGGAAGCCCATGCAGGAACGGATCATCCAGCCTTCTTGCAGACAATTTTATAAGGGGAGCCGTGGAGAGCGGACATGAAATAATGGATATTGATGTGGCACACGCGGAGATTCGTCCATGTATCGGATGTAAGGCTTGTGGTTTCAATGGGACCCCCTGCGCCCTGAATGATGGAATGGCAGAGATCAAGGCGCAGATATTGATGGCGGATATGCTGGTATTTGTTACGCCGTTGTACTATTTTGGTATGTCTGCACAGCTTAAAATGTGTCTGGACAGATGCTGCTCTATTAACCGGCAGATTACAGAAAAACGAATGAAATCAGCTTTGCTGGCATCGGCGTGGAACGAGGATGACTGGACAATGACCGCGTTGGAAATCCATTATGAAACATTATGCAAGTATTTGAATTTTGAAAATAAAGGCGTGGTTCTTGGAATTGGCTGCGGTACGATAGAAAAAACAAGGGAATCCCCTTTCCCCAAAATGGCGTATCAGCTTGCCAGAGTGTTATAACGCGGCAACGGGATGCCGTGTGCCAGATGATATGCGGCATCCCGTTTTTCACATAAGTATTGTAATGTCGGATATGAGAAAAACGAAAGTCTGGAAGTAACGGTTATGCGTATTTTAGTATTGAACGGAAGCCCCCGTCCAAAGGGCAATACGAAACAGATGGTGGATGCGTTTCGGGAAGGTGCGGAATCTGCAGGACATAAGGTGGATGTGGTTGATGTATGCAGGAAAAGATTGCGGGTTGTCTGGCCTGCGAATACTGCCACACAAAGGGGAACGGAATCTGTGTGCAGAAGGATGATATGCAGGAAGTCTATTCCCTGCTGGGGGAGGCGGATATGCTTGTCATTGCCTCGCCCATTTACTATCATGGTGTTTCGGGGCAGTTAAAATGTACCATCGACCGCTTCTACTCTGCCGCTTATCCGAGCAGGTCCCGGAATCTGAAAAAAGTGGCCATGATATTAAGCTCCGGTGATCCCGCGATGTATGATGGGGCAATGTTCTCCTACAAGGGGGATTTTCTGGAATACCTCGGCCTTGAGGATATGGGGGTATTTACAGCTTACGGCATGGAGAACGGTTCGGCTTCAAAGCTGAAAGAACTCCGGGATTTCGGGAAAAATCTGAAATAGCGATAGGGGAGGCTGTGGAATGAGAAAAATATTCAGCTTTATCCTTGTTTTCTTATTGGTATTTCCCATGACGGCGTGCGGGCAGAACAAGGCAGAGGAAAACGGGACAGCCGGAGGCATTGAAACAATCCCGGCGACAGATACCACTGAAACTGTACGGGGAACCGGGACTGCGCCCGATGATACAGGCAGCGAACCGGCGGCAGAGGAAGAAACCATTATAAGAGCAGAGTTTGATTTTGAAAGAAGGACAGTCATGTTAAACAGTGGATATGAGATGCCGATTAACGGTCTTGGAACGTACAGCCTTCATGGCGATGAGTGTATCAACTCCGTGAAATCCGCGTTATCAAACGGTGTCCGCCTGATTGATACTGCCTCTGCCTATGGCAATGAGGAGGAAATCGGGCAGGCAGTCCGGGAAGCCATTGATGAAGGAATAATAAAGCGGGAGGACATTTTCGTTACGACAAAAATTTATCCGGGAGGCGAGATGGAAAATCCGGTTCAGTCGATACAGGACTGCCTTGACCGGATGGATATTGGCTATGTGGACTTAATGCTTTTGCACCATCCCGATCCGAATGATGTGGAAGCGTACAAGGCGATGGAACAGTTTGTGGAAGAAGGAGAAATCCGTTCCATCGGGCTGTCGAATTGGTATGTGGAGGAATTGACGGAGTTTCTGCCGCAGGTGGATACTGTCCCCGCAGTGGTTCAGAATGAAATCCATCCGTATTTTCAGGAGAATGATGTGATCCCGTTTATTCAGGATTTAGGGATTGTGGTGCAGGGCTGGTATCCGCTGGGCGGAAGAGGGCATACGGGAGAATTGCTTGGCGATTCCGTAATCTCTGAAATAGCCGGGGCGCATGGCGTGTCTTCCGCGCAGGTGATTTTACGATGGAATCTGCAAAAGGGCGTGGTGGTCATCCCCGGTTCCAGTAATCCCGATCATATCAGGGAAAATACGGAAGTTTACCATTTCAGCCTGACCGAGGAGGAAATGGCACGGATTAATGCTCTCGACCGGGGCAAAAAGCATGATTGGTATTAGGAGGAATGATTGTGAAAAAATTATTTGGTTTATGCTTATCTATGCTGCTTGTGACTGCCATATTTAGTGGCTGTGGGGCTTCTCCTTCCAGCAATCATCCTGCTGCTGGATCAGGCAAGAAGCAAGCGGAGGAAAATACAGAAACGACACTTTCAAACGAAACGGAGGAATCTGAAAATATGGATTCAAATACTGCGGCTAAAAATCTGGTTGTATATTTTTCCATGCCGGAAACTACGGAGCCTGAGAATATGTCGAGGGAGGAAGAACTCAGCACCGTGGTGATCGACGGCGAGGTTTTGGGAAATACCCAGTATGTTGCTTATACCATTGCAGAAAATACGGGGGCGGATATTTTCCGGATTGAGCCGGTTACACCATATCCGCTGGATCATTCGGAGCTTGAGGATATTGCGCAGAAAGAACAGGCAGACAATTTCCGGCCCGAAATTGCAGGGACTGTGGAGAATATAGAGCAATATGATACCATCTTTTTGGGGTTCCCCAACTGGTATTATGATATGCCAATGATCATGTACAGTTTTCTTGACCAGTATGATCTGGCGGGGAAAACAGTGGTTCCTTTTGTTACATCCGGTGCAAGTGGTTTTTCTGATTCGATTAACACAATCAAAGAAATGGAGCCGGATGCGGATGTAGTGACTGACGGACTTTCCATATTGCGCAATGTGGTTCAGGATTCGGAAGCTGATATTATCGAATGGCTGACAGAGAAAGGCTTCGTTCAGTAAATTGTCATAGGAGGCGGGCAGCATGAAACAAATAACAATCTTGAAAATAGTAGTCGATATTGGATTGACAGTCATGTTGCTGCTTCTTATGACGGATGTGGGACGGACATAGAATGAATACTGACAAGCTATCGAGATTCGTGGAAACTGGGCGGATGAGTATTTTGCAAGGCTGTGTAAAGTTATACAAATCAACAATAGTAATATTACGTAATGGTAAGAAAGGTTGTATATGCTGATTGATATGCGATACATATGATAGTAAATGACAATTCTTTTTGAGTTTTTCAGTTTTGTGAATATCTTAGAGTCAACGGCTCTTGAACAGGCAAGTACAAGGAATAATGTCGTTCACTAAGATAAGAATAGGTGGTGATGAAACATTAAAAGACGGATATTAGCCATAGGTGACGATCTAACGGCTTTTCAATTTACAAAAAAATTTATGCAAAATGCCAGTGCGGATGTCAGTTATGCGATGTCCGTAAAGGAAGCCTTAAATTTGCTTTTGTCCAGCGAATATTGCCTGGTCATTATGTGTATCCAATCATTTGAAAAACATAATGCGGAGATCATTCGCCTTATACGGGAAACAAGCCCTTTACCAATTATGGCTATTGTGCCAAAATTGAGTGTGTCTGAAAAGATTTCATTATTCCATGCTGGTATAAATGCCTATTTGGAGCAATCGGTGAATATAAGCATCTGTGTAGCACAGGCAAATTCTTTAATACAACTATATTTAGATGCCAAAAAAGCTGACAACAAAACATATCCACTTGTATTTGAAACAGAACTGATTATCAACCCCATTTATCGCCATGTGATTATTGACGGAGAACCGTTGGAACTAACCCGGACAGAATTTGATTTACTATATTATATGGCAAGCCATCCAAGCCAGATTTTTACCCGCCAACAGCTATACCGGCAAATATGGAATGACGATTTGGGGATTAACGGCGAAAATACAGTTCGCTCACATATCGGAAATCTTTATAAAAAGCTGGCAGATGTTGGAAAAAACTACATTCAAAATTCCAGAGGGGTCGGCTATAAGTTTTTGCCCCCTACTGGTAAAAAATAAAAACGGGAGTACCGAAGTAATATGCTTTGGCACTCCCGTTTTTTGTCGAATTATGGGGAAAACCTTGCCGAAATCTTGCTGCAATCTTGCCGGTAAATTGCTTTTTCTCAAATATGCTATATGTATTGGGAATTATAGGAACCAAAAGGGATAATAGGCACAAATAAGCTGACCGGTAGGGGTTTTATCCTTGTTCGGTTGCTTTATCTCCGGCTGCTCTTTCATGCCGGCTAAGCATCTGCTCTGCCATGCAGTCTAGGGTTTTCAGCAGAAATACCCTTTCATCTTCTGTGCAGGCCGCGAACTTGCACAGTAGCTGCTTTGTCTGCTGTTCCAGTTGCGGCATATCCGGGTAAAACAAGACATCTGCCGATAGGCCAAGCCGGTAAACCACATCGGCAAGGACTTCAATAGACGCATTGACCCGCCCCTTTTCTATGTTTTGGATATGCCGAAGTCCTCTGCCGGTCTGCTGGGCAAGCTGCTGTTGTGTCAGGTGTTCTTCATTTCGCCTGCCGCTGACGATTGCCCCTATATGCTGTAAGATATTTTTACGCATTGTTAATCACCTCCACTATATTCTATCGTGCGTATTCATTTCTATAAATTCCCTAATAGAACGTGCAAATAGGTGCTTATCATGCGTTTTACAAATCAGATAAATTTGTCCTCATGTGAAGCCAATAAAAAAAACGGCTTTTCACTTTAGGGCTTACTGTTTATGCCATCTGTGTCTGTCCGTAGAAAGGGACAATCATGGATGGTTTTATTTTTAGGTATGCGGCGGGATTATCGTCAAAAAAAGCGTGGTTCAGTCCGCGCCGCCCCAGCATCTTTTAACCGCATTATCAAACGTATCTAAGTACACGAATTCAACATTGAATATTATTGTGCAGAAAAACGCCAGACAGTCATTGCGGCTGTCCGGCGTTTTTTGTATGCACTTCTGGCCTGCCTGCCAGATACGCGCCCCGCCCTCTCCCTGAAAATCTGGAACCCATTTTCAAATTTTCGGAGGTAACAAGATGCGTAATCAAGCGGAAAAAATTTTTTTGAACTTTTTTCTTAAAGGGCAAGGTTCGCTTGCCCTTTACCAGATACCATTGGTTTCAGAGAGCAAGGGAAAGGGGGTGGACGCATGAATTATGCAGAACGGCGGGAAGCGATTCTGGAAGTGCTGTGCATAAGGCGGCACGATACATACCGCAACCTGGCATTTGAGTTTCAGGTTTCGAGAGAAACCATCCGGCAGGATATAGCTGTCCTCATGTGTTCCTACCCCATCGAAACGGTACGCGGTCGACATGGCGGCGGCATCAAGATTGCGGACGGGTTTTACCTTTACCGCAAAAAACTGACAGCACGGCAGGCTGCGCTGCTTGTGAAATTAAGCGCCCAGCTTGCCGGGGACGACCTCGCCACGATTGACAGTATTCTCCGTCAGTTTGCTCCCTGAGCATCTATTGAACCTTGAAAAACAGCAGGACAGGCTCCTGCTCATAGTCAGTATGTAAGTGACTGCATCCTGCATCAGCCATTCCACGCCACGACTGCCTGCGGCCAGGGACAGCGAAAGGGGGTGAAAACCTCTGCCCCTGTCCGTCAAACCGATCACATCAAAGGCACGAGCGATACCGGCATGGCTGTCCGGCGCATGGCAGCGCCGCAGACGCGGGATGCACCGCAAACACCCGTATCGCAGGGTAAAAGGGAGGTACTGTGGGACTGGTATGGGCAGCTTCGTCAACTGCCGCCGCCGTCTGTCGGTATCGCGCCGGAGTGCCACACCGGGCTTGCATACTCCCGTGCCGGGGATGAGCAGTAAGGCGGTCATGCCGCCTGATAATACGGCACAGATTTTTAAGAAAGGCATCAAAGAGGAACCCGCGCCGGTCACATTCCCTCACAGAATGGGGGCGCAAAACAGACCGCGCGGGCTTCTCCTTTCTTGCAGGATGCAAGACTTTACGCCACCAGGCAAACCGGCGGCGCAACGTGTTTCATCCGGCAGGAGAAAAACAAATAAAGCGGCTGTGGCCGAAAGAGGTGATAAAAATGCAGGTAAACATTGACCGCATCCAGGTCAATTCAGGACGGCGGGAAGCCCTCCCGGATGCCGTGCGGGAACTGGCGGACAGCATTTCGGCGGTAGGGCTGTTAAACCCCATCACGGTTGACCGGGACTATATCCTGATTGCCGGACTGCACCGGCTGGAAGCGGCAAAGCTGCTTGGCTGGGCGGAAATCGAGTGTAATGTCAGCAGTTTGGAGGGCTTGCAGGCGGAACTTGCCGAGATAGACGAGAACTTTGTGCGGGCCGATTTGGAAACCCTGGAGTTTGGAAAGCTGCTTCTGCGGCGCAAGGAAATCTATGAAATGCTCAATCCATATGCAAAAAACGGCGGCGACCGGAAAAGCGAAAAAATCAGATGTGCAAAATGCACATCTGATTTTTCCAAATCTTTTGTGGATGACACAGCAGAAAAATTAGGAGTTGCCCCAAGTACCGTCAGGCGGCAAATTCAAACCGCAAAAAACCTGACAGAAGAAGCAAAAGATATTATCCAGAAGTCGGGAAGCAAAATCACAAAGCAGAACGCCTTGAAATTATCCCGTCTAAAACCGGAATATCAAGGACAGGCAGCAGATGAATTGGCCGCCGGAAAAATTAAGTCTGTTGATGAATTTCAGCCGGCAGAACTTTACAGACAACCTGAACCGATGCAGGAGGCTGAACAGCGGGGACACGGAATTATACAGCAGGCGGCTGAGGAAATCAAACCAGAAGATAAAATTCAGCCATTGGCACCTCCCAGGCAGACCAAACCGGCGCAGGAGCCGGAACACCCCTCTGAGCCGGTCATGGAAGCGCCACCCACTGTCCCCTATTCGCTGGGCGACAAGCACTATGACACCCTGGAGGAATCCATAGCCGACCTGAAAAATCCCGACAAAGATTGCAGCTACACGCCGGATACGCTTCTGGCAGACATTGACGGCTTTGTGCAGACCTTTCATAAAGGCTTCGCGTGGTATCACGACCCCTTTTGTACTATCGTGTTCCCCCACATCTCCAAAGTGCAGTTTGAGTTTGTCCGGCAGCGTTTTGAAAGCATTTCTTCCGCAATGGCGGACTTATTAAATCAAATGGAAAGGACAATAAATGTATGAGCAGTTATCGAAAAAAACGCCGTCCGCCCGGTACGGAGCGCACGGAACAGCAGAACCTTTTAACAGAAACACAGTATGCGAACCCCGGCGTACAGCGCGACTTATCCAGCAACCAGCTTACTTCCGGCCTGCCCTACCAGCGGCCCGTGGAGCCGGAGGACGTTGACCGCCTGATCGCCAAGTGGGACGACCGCCTGCTGACCCCTCTGGTAGTCAGCTTCCGGGACGGCAAATTTAACGTGGTGGACGGGCAGCACCGGATCGCCGCCATGCGGAAGATGGCAGACGGCGGCAATGTAACCGTCCCCTGCCTGATTTACACCGGTTTGAGTTACGAGCAGGAAGCCGAACTGTATTTCAAGCTGGATCAGTCCAAAGGCCGGCTGCGGCTCTCCCATGCCACAAAAGCCCTGCTGGAGTCCGGTACGGATGCCGAGGTGCTGGAAATCAAGCGGCTTGTGGAGGCGGCGGGTTTTGTGTGGGTGCTGGATAAGAAAAGCGGTGACGCTTATGAAATCCTCTCTACCCGCGCAATCATCAACGCCTACCGTCTGCTGGGCGGAGCGGCTTTTTCCCGCCTGCTGGTATTACTGGACAGCACATGGCACGGCGCGTCCATCTCCCTCCGTGCGTCTATGCTCTCCGGCATGGCGCTGTTTCTGAAAACCTATGAAACCGAACTGGACGACCGTTCTTTTATCAAACGGCTGTCTGCGGTTGACCCGGAGGAAATCATCCGGCGCGGCAAGATGGACTTCTCCACCAATAAAGCCGCACTCCGGTTCGCCCGCGTCATTCTGGAAAAGTATAACAGCCAGCAGCGCGGCGGGCGCAAGCTGCCCTACCGCTTCAAGGGCTGATGGGAAAACGTACATAGGAGCCGCAGACTACCCCGTCTGCGGCCCTTTTCATTGCAAGGGAGGTTTGTATGGACACAGTAACGAAAGAGCCAAAATCCCCCGCTGTGGAACCGTCCGAGCAGGGCTACCAGCTTACCATCGGGCGCGACACCATCCGGGTGGTCAGCGTTTTCAGCGGCACAAGGACGGCAAGCGAAGCCATCCACGAAGCCGCCGTAAAGAAAATCCTTTACGACACAAGCAGTTAAAATATGTGTGCAGTATCGTCAGAAGCAGCAGGCTGTCAGCTTGACTTTAACGCTTTAATGTGGTATAGTGTAGATGACAGACGAGCATAAACCCTGTTGTTTCTCGGACTGATAAGGAGGCAGTTTTATGAGAGAACAACAGAATTACAGAGCCGCTATCTATTGCCGGCTTTCTTCCGAAGATGGAGCCGACCACGAATCTATGAGCATTGGGAACCAGCGGGCATTGCTGACCGAGTATGTGCAGAAACAGGGCTGGGAGGTTGTCGATACCTATATCGACGACGGATTCTCAGGTACGAATTTTGATCGTCCCGGCTTTCAGCGGATGATTGCCGACATTGAAAAAGGGCGCATCAACCTGGTCATTACCAAAGACCTCTCCCGCCTTGGCCGTAACTACATCATGTGCGGGCAGTACACAGAGATTTATTTCCCGGAGCGCCATGTACGCTACATTGCCCTGAACGATGGCGTTGACACGCTGAACCAGACCAGCAGCATGGATATTACGCCGTTCAAGCACATCCTAAACGATATGTACGCCAAGGATATTTCCACAAAAATCAAGTCCACGCTCCATACCAAAGCAAGACGCGGTGAATACCTTGGCGCACTCGACCCCTACGGCTACCTGCGGCATCCTGACGATAAGCACAAGCTGATTATCAACGAGGAAACCGCGCCGGTTGTCCGGCGGATGTTTGAAATGTGCGCGGCAGGGATTGGGGCAAGGAGCATTGCAACAACCCTGAACAACGAGGGTATCTTATCCCCCAAGGAATATACACGTTTCCGTAAGCACAATCCTGAACGGGATGGCGAGTTTGAACGCCGCCACTTCTGGACACGGACTTATGTACATTTCATGCTTCAAAACGAAATCTATGTGGGGAGCATGGTGCAGGGGCGGCAGTACACGCCATCCTACCGAAGTAAAAAAAGGGAACCTATCCCTAAAGAAGATTGGGTAGTTGTTCCTGATATGCACGAACCGATCATATCCCGCGAATTATTTGATGAAGCACAAAAAAGACTGATTGCGCGGAAAAAGACCATTAAAGCCAAAGACGAGCCGGCGCTGTTTGCAGGACTGTTTTACTGCGAAGCCTGCGGAACATCCATGAAGTTGGGTGTCAGCCAGCAGAAGTATTTTTACTATATGTGCGGGCGCAGTCAGGCGATAGGGACAGTAGCTTGTTCCAGCCACTATATTAACCGTGACACGCTTTATCAGGTGGTTCAGGAGGATATTCAGCGCAATGCCAGACTGTTCAGCGAGGACACCGAGAAAGCAGCACAGAAACTGATGGAACTGAAATGCGCCGATCAGCAGAAACAGACCGCGACAATGAAGCGCGACCTGGCATCAGCAAAGAAGCGGCTGGCTGACCTGGATATGAAGCTGAAACGCACCTACGAGGACAATATGAGCGGCAAGCTGCCCGACCACATCTTTACCATGTTTATCGCAGATTACGATACGGAACGGGCAACGCTGAAAGCGAACATTGCAGAGATGGAAAAGGCACTGGAAAAGGTTCGGGATACCAAGGCCGATATTGACCGCTTCGCTGACCTTATCCGAAAATACACCAGCTTTGAAAAACTCGACCGCTTCATGCTTCATGAACTGATTGACCGGATTACGATTTACGAAACGCCAGGTATGGGGCGCTGCCGCAAGGGTAAGGAAAAGCGCATTACCATCTACTACAAATTTGTCGGGGCTATCCAATAATAGAAAAACGGCATCCCTTATGGATGCCGAAAAAAATCACTTGGCTTTACGTCTATTTGTCATATCATCATCGCGTGATAAACGGCAATAGAGGGCGGTGATTTTGTCAGACTGCCTTGACATAGAATGTTCCTCCTTTATCGGCGGGCAGTCTGCCAATACAGGATTGCATATTCTCATTTTATCGGCTCCCGTCTTTTTTATCAACATCTTTCTGTAAATTATCCTGTTCCATAAGCCGCAAAACCTTGCTCGGCAACGCTCTTTGTCCGTCATAACTGCCCATAAAACGGTAGAGCGTCCTGCCCGACTTTATCACGACTTCACGCTTTGGCAATTCATAGGCAAGTGGATTTTTTACCACGATATGCCCGTTTTTTATAATTTGTTTCCGTTCCATTCCTTTCCGTCCTTTCCCTTGAAATCGGTGTTTACAGTTTCGTAGCAAGCATAGGAACAGGATAGCCTGTTCCGTCAGATGCTCCGCATTTTGCTTGTTGGGAAGTATCCCAAACCCTCATTTTGCAAGACCCTTGAATTGCAGAAGCAGCCGACGCTCCAATCTCCATACTTCGTCCATGAGCCGCTTTAACTCGTCCATATCGTCGGTGTAAATGCGCCCTGTTTCATTGATACGCTTTGCAATCTGATTGATGTTCACGCCGATTTTTTGAAGCTGTGCCGTATGCGCCTTTATCTCGGACATTTCAAGTAGAATGATGTACCCGTCAATGAGCATTTTACGGGCGTAAGTGGATAGGTTTATAGTCGGTATCTGCTTCATTTTTTCTTCAATCAACGCCCGTTCGTCCTCTGTCACTCGGACAATGATTTGAACGTTTCGTTTTCTGTTTTCCATTCGCATTTCTCCTTTCGCTACCTACAACACCGCAGGAGGCGATTTTGCCAAAGTTTTTGAGAAAATATTTCAAAAAGTATTTTCATTTCTTAATGCGGAGAAAATCGAAAATGCCAAACGAAAAGAGCAAAAAAATTACAGAGTAGTTGATGCACCACTAAGAATATGCTATACTAAATCCGTATCAGTCTTTAGAATAGGGAAAAAGGAAAGAAGTGATTTCTATGTGCATTATCACCCAAAAAAAGAACAAAGGTTTACTCCATGCAAAGCTAGTAGATTGCGACGGTTGCATGGAGTAAGATAGTCGCAATATAAAAATGCTGGCTTTGCAACTTGATTTTTCTATTAAGGAGGAAGCCTGCATGAAATATTTGAACGCACAAGTTATTCTTCCGGACGCATTAGTAAAAGAGTTGCAGAATTATGTTCAAGGTGGATATATTTACGTTCCTGTCGAGCAGGAACAGCAAAAGCGTTGGGGAGAAGTTTCCGGCTATTGGCAAGAATTGGAACTGCGTAATCAGCAGATGAGAGAGGAATATCATAGCGGTATTTCTATGGAATGCTTGTCTGAAAAATATTGTTTATCTTTATATGCCGTTCGGAAAATTATATATCAGAAGTAATCGTAAAGGGCTGCCAAGTTGCAGCCCCTTATTTTTATACAAATTGGTTCGGTGTCATACGGTGTATAGAAGATCTGTTTCAATAGTTGTAATATAAAAGAAAAATATACGAAGATTATAGGAAAGGCAATTATTATGTGTACCAGACTTGTTTATCATGGAAATAATATTATCACAGGGTTCAATTTTGACATTGACCTCTCCGTATGGAACCATAGAGTGATTGAAGAAAAGGAACGTTTCTATATTGGAATTTTGCGTCCAGACGGAATTTATCATTCTTATCATGGCGTTAATCAAAACGGAAATGTTGGAACATTGCTATATGTACATGGCAATCCTGCCGGAGCATTTAGGGACAGCCCAGACTGCATTACGATTGCAGATTTGGCAGAACAATTTATCAAGGCGCAGATTTCCTTTGATGATGCGCTTCGGATTGTAAAAACAAAGAAAATTATATATGCGCTGGACGCCACCATGCAGGCTATGCTGTCGGATGCTCACGGACGAGTATTGATAATCGAGCCGGGGATTGGTTATCGGGAAGAACATAAAAAATATTCTTTGATAACGAATTATTCTTTGCTGAAACCGAAAAGCACGAAGAACTATATTGTACCAGGTGATGACAGATACGAAAGGGCTTTGCAATTATTGGATAACTATGAAAACGATTTTTCGGTTTCAGACGCTTTTACATTTCTTCATGCTGTCCGGCAGGAGGGAGCATGGGCTACCAGAGTTTCTTTTGTTTACTCCGTCAAAGAACATTCGGTGTATTATGTGGAAAATAATCAATTTGAACATATCAAAAAGTTTGTATTTCCGTTAGCAGGAAAGGAGAAATTATGACCAAGAAGATTTATCCACACTCAAAGGATAAAGATACAATCTATCTGAAAAGTATTATTTCCAATCCCAATATCATAGTTGGCGATTATATAATGTATAACGATTTTATCCGCGAACCGACAGACTTTGAAAAAAACAATGTATTGTACCAATATCCAATCAATAATGATAAATTGCTAATCGGAAAGTTTTGTTCGATAGCTTGCGGAGCGAAGTTCATCTTTAACAGTGCAAATCACACCTTATCTTCACTTTCAACATACCCGTTCCCTATTTTTTTTGAAGAATGGGGATTAGATGTAAAGAATATTACGAAAGCGTGGGATAACAAAGGCGATATTGTTATTGGGAATGATGTTTGGATTGGATATGAAGCTGTTATCATGGCAGGAGTCACGATTGGGGACGGCGCTATCATTGGAACACGCTCTGTTGTTACAAAAGATGTTCCGCCATACACAATTGTGGGCGGCGCTCCGGCAAAACCAATAAGAAAGCGGTTTCCACAAAATACGGTTGATACTCTACTTAAAATAAAATGGTGGGATTGGTCTAAGGAACAGATTGCACAACATATAACCGAGATACAATCTGGAAGTATTGAACATCTGATATAAATTGCCGCACGACGGCAAAAGAAAAAAGCCGTCGTACAGCAGATGATTTGACGCGCCTATTTGAAGCGGCGGCTTTGAGAAAATCAGAGCCGCCGTTTTGCTGTGCCCAAAGCAAACCTATGACGACTTACAGGGATATGGCGGTATCAAGGAAGTATCGTCATGTCTGTTTTATATCAATACTGTTTTCCAATCAGTAGCTTGTCAAAAAAAGCCCGTTTCTGTCTACGGGATATTGCGGCTATCAAAAGGAACTCTCACATCATCGTAAATGCCTTATTACATCATATAGCATAGCCGTCTGTTCAGTTTTGCGCTGCACAGACGGTTTTTGTTATAGCCCTCATTCCAAACGGAAAGGGGGTGAGAATGATGTTATCCAAAGAATACAGGGAAAGTATTGAACGCCGGTTTCACGCATTTTGCAAAGCCGTATTGCACAATGAAGCCTGTAACTATTACAGGGAAAGGAAACGCAAGGTACAGCACGAAATATCCTTTGAATACTTGCAAGAGAATACTTCTGTTGCGCTGCACAGCATGGATGAATACTTTATCTTGCAGGACAAGCCGACTGCCTTTGAAGTCAACGGACAGACAGTAATTGTTGACAATGAGAAGTTGGCAATAGCCTTGTTGTGCCTATCGAAACGGCGGCGGAAAATTATCCTTATGCGCTATTATCTGCAACTAAGGGATAAGCAGATTGCGGCGTTATTGGGAAAACCGCGCACAACGGTCAACTATCAGAAAAATGCAACGTTGAAACAGTTGCGGACAGAAATGGAGAAGATGAATGATGAAGAATAGCAAATACAATCTTGTTCCTTTTGAAGTGATTGAAAAAGCAATTACAGGCGATACCGCCGCGCTCCTTGCGGTGCAGGAACGACACAAAGCATACATAGGCAGACTAAGCGGAGGGAATGCCGATATGCAAGAGCGATTAAACGAAAAGCTGCTCATGGCTGTTTTGAGGTTCCGAATGGACTATCAGCCGCCGAGCAAGTAGCAAAGCCATGAAAAGCCGTCAAGGGTCAAGATGAACGGCTGCGCCGCCCTTGACGGTTTTCCATGTCCTTGCTACAGGGTAATCAAGGGGGCGCAAACGGATAGACCGCTTGCGCCCTCTCTGAATTATGGGGTTCTCTGTCACGCAATAGAGGTTAATTTCTCCTTGATTTATGCGGCTTTGCGGACGCAATAAGGGCATGGGTAAGGGTTTTATACTCATACCCCTCAAAATGGCGTTCTACTGCGTAACTATAGAATAATATTTTTCTTTTGGATTAACTCTCTCTTACGGAGAGTTGATTTTTCTGGAGTTGTGAGTTATAATAGTAAAAAACAAAGGACGGTGTATTTATGGCAGACAAACAATTTTTCCCAATGATGCCTGAAACAAGCTGGTGGGCATTACGTCAACAATTTAAAAAAACTATCCCATCGCTAATTTCCGTGAGCTATTTAAAGTCACTGCTTGGGCTAACATCTGACCAATCTGCAAGGAACCTATTATCTCCATTAAAACAAATGAAAATTATTGATGATGACGGAAAACCATTACCTCGTGCGAATGACTGGCGAAATGACGACAAATATCAGACGGTTTGCCAGGAAATACTGCAAGAAATTTATCCAAATGAGTTGCTAGAACTTTTTCCTGAAAGGGAAGTTGACTCTTCTTCTGTAAAAAATTGGTTTATGGACGTATGTGCTGTTGGAGCAAGCGCGGCAGGCAAAAATGCCGCAACTTTCGTAATGTTAAAAAACGGAGAAATTAAAGACTTAACAAACACTAAAACCCCTCCTGCAAGGGTTACTAAAGCAAAAGCAACTCCGACCACTAAATCCGATGAGGTATTTGCGAAAAAGGCTCACATGTCTGTTGATACCCCACCTGTTATAGCCTCTCATCAACCCGTGTTGCCTACCAATGTGACAAGTGAGGTCGTACCGTCTGTTCATATTGATCTGCAAATACATATTTCTCCAGAAGCGTCACCTAGCCAAATTGATGCTATATTTGCAAGCATGGCAAAGCATTTGTATGGTAGGAGGTGAGTTAAATAGAATTATTTTATTCTATGCAACAATTAAATTTGGAATTACAATCTTTGCCGGGTGTTTCCACTGGAAAGATTCAGATAGGCAAACAAAGTGAAGACAATTTGTTTGATGAATTGATTACCAATAAGCGATTGAATAAAACAGTAAAAAAACTTTACAAAGATGGGCACCATGCACGCGCCGTAGAGGAAGCATATAAATTGCTTGATAATGTTGTAAAAAAATTATCTGGTGTGAATGAGAGTGGTTCAAAGCTAATGCAAACCGTATTTAGTGTTGGGAATCCGGTACTGATGTTGAATGCTGGTAGCAGTACCTCTGAACAAGATGAGCAAAAAGGATATATGCAAATATTTTCCGGCTGCATGACAGGCATAAGGAATCCACGGGCACATGAATGTGAATGGGAAGACAGCGAGAATCATGCATTACAATTACTTGCTTTTGCGAACTATTTAGTAGAACGAGTGGAGAACTCAAAAAAAGTTGATTCAGAGTAGATAAAAAGCCATCAGACAAATTTGATGGCTTTTTATCTACTTAATTGCATCCTGCATGGCAGCTACCCTATTTTAGTTTGTTGTGATACTGTTTTATGAGTAGCTACCTTTGGGGGGCCGGTTTTTATAATACAACATTTATCTTTGTGTCAGCTTTCTCTTACTGGCAATCCAAAGAAAATAAAAAGTATCAGTATTTGGCTGTCTCAGCAGTCATGGCAGTTGTTATTTTCTTTGCATTTAAGGTTTTTTTGAGAGTTCCGTTACCCGGCGGCATACTGTTTTGATATGTTTCAATTTATAAAGAGAGGAGAACAATATGTTATCGAATATAATTATGGGGTTTACGACGGCTCTTTCTCCGGCTAATCTGATTACTGTCCTGGGGGGGACCATACTTGGTATTTGCTTTGGGGCGATGCCCGGTCTGTCGGCTACAATGGGGATTGCGGTACTAATACCGGTTTTCCTACGGTGCCTACTCTGATTGGATTGTATTCGATTTCCCAGCTTTTGGGAATGATAGTAAATAAAGATGCAACCGTCAACATGGATAATGCATTATCCTCAATTAATAAATACAAATTCAGGCTAAGAGACATATGCTGTTATCCGTTGACCTACTTATGGTGCGGTATTGTCGGAGTCATCATCGGGATTATACCCGGCGCCGGAGGGAGTATCGCCGCTTTTATGGGTTACGATCAGGCGAAACATTTGTCAAAGCATCCGGAAAAATTCGGTACTGGATACCGGGAAGGTATCTCAGGACCTGAATCGGCTAATAACGGCGTAATAGGAGGCGCCTTGATACCGATGATGACTTTAGGGATTCCGGGAAATGCCGTCACGGCAATCCTTATAGGAGCCTTGATGCTGCACGGCCTGACTCCGGGAAACGATTTATTTACAGTTAAGGCGAATGTAACATATCCTTTTATTTTTGGATTGCTGGTGGCCGCCTTTGTTATGGTTATTGTAGGTGTGCTTGGCGCGAAACAATTTGCAAAGGTTAACCGTATACCACAGAATTTTCTCGCCAGCGGCATATTGGTTTTGACGGTTTTAGGCGCTTTTTCCTGTAATAATTCTTATGCAGATGTATTTATTATGCTGGGCTGCGGGGTACTTGGGTATGCGTTAAAATATATGAAAATTGATTTGTCTTCAGTGGTTTTGGGATATATTTTAGGACCTATTGCAGAACGTGGCATGGTTCGCACAATAATAATGGAAGGTTCTCTGGGAGCAGCGGTTGTGTCAATTGTGACCAGGCCAATTTGTATTGCCTTAATCGTTATCTCCATTGTATCGCTGGCTGTTCCGATTTACAATAATTGGAAAGGTGCAAAGCAGACTGATTCAGAATATCTGTTATCAAAATAAGAAAGGGACTATAAAAAAACTCCCCCAATAGAAAAATCGCTGAGGTGGTGAGACTTCAGCGATTTTTTTATATAACTAATTATGCGGCTAACTAATATTACCAATGATAATTATACTCAATACAAACGGCATATAAATACCCATCAATAATAATAAATCCGCGAGCAATCCGCCAGCCGGTACAGAGCTGGCCGTTCCTTTCCGTGATTATTACAACGCCCCAGTACATCCCTGATAGTGAAGGCGGATTCCGGCCTGGTGCAGTAAATCGCTTCATAAAACCGGCAAAAAGCAAGATTTCTTCCGGCAAACCATGGTTTAGTGCGCGGATAGTTTATCTCTTCCTGAAGCGTAACCCAGAATATGAGATTTTGTAAATATTTAAGGTTACGGTCTTCATAATCGGTGAGGGTTCCGTTCTCGTAAATATCCTCTAAAAGCTGTTCCAGGACAGAGAAGGAGTACCGGTTATTGACAATCAAATTATGCAGAATTTTGCATATATCGGAGTGAGAGGGAACTGTCCCTCCCTGAATTTCCAAACGGTAATCTCCATTTTTCTTGTATCCCGGATAGTGGATGATGATATTGGAATATGCGGTAAACTGGCCCTGATTGTTGGGAGGACAATTGCATAAATTCAGCATGAATTGTTTCCCGCCGGAATAATCAAACTTATATGAGTCCATACAATGCACCCTTTCCGTTACCTTTGCTCTGCGGGCTAAGGGCAACTTTTTCTTTTGCTCTGCGGGCTTCTTACCTGGTATTATAGTATGGAAAACGGACAGAGTCAATCAAGTATGGTGTACCATACGCGGCGTAAAATCAGGCGGCATTACTGTTCACACCATGCCAAAACCAGCATGCTGTACACTCTGAAGCGCCTTTGCCGAATTTTTTATCGTAAATCTCACGGACGATTTCCTGCACCTCCTCAGAGGATGGGGATCTTGTTAAATCTGATGTAAGGCGGAACTGTAAATCATCACTTTCTTTGAGAAGCTCATCCTTATTTTCCGCGAGTACATCTGCCTGCTCCATCAATTCAGAAAAATGTTCCAGGTTATATTTCATGGCCTCTGTGTATTTTTTAATGCGGGCAAGATTCCAGCCTGAGAGTTGAGTGGAAAAAGTTAAGAAAGAGGAGAATGGATACAAGAAGTGAAACTAAATGCAAAGAAAACTTGACAGCTTTCCCTTCTTAACAGTATAATAAAGATGTAAAGAAAACTTGACAATTCCGCGGACAGAATTTCAGGGGTGAACAATATGGATAAAGATGAAATTTTACGCAAAGTGCAAAATCAAAAGGGGAATAAACCCGATGAGATGGAGCAGCAGGTCCAAAGGACGGGATGTAAGAATTCACTGACGGCAGGAATTGCCCTGTGCATACTTCTCACGATTGTAAAGCTGCGTGCGGGAGAGTCCTATTATGACGTTTACGCCGTATGGGGACTGATGGCCTGCGTTTACAATCTTTATGTATGGAAAGAATTGAAGGACAAAAGTAATCTCTTCCTTGGCGTGGCATGGGGAATCAGCTCTCTGTTCTGTCTGGTACAGTATGTGATGGGATTATTTTGACGGGTTTAACGATGGAACATGAATTAATACTGAAAAACCGGCTGAAAACAGCCAGAGCCGAACAAGGCATATCCCAGGGAGAGCTGGCGGCCATGGTCGGCGTATCGAGACAGACAATCAGCTATATTGAGACAGGCCAGTTTAATCCTACTGCGAAACTGGCCTTACTCCTGTGTATTGCATTAGATAAAAAGTTTGAAGAGTTATTTTATTTCGGTTAAGTTGACAGATTAGGATAGCAGACATTAAATAAAAAAAACAGGCATACCATTCTCAGTCGAACGATATGCCTGCTCTTGTTTATAAAATAGATATCCTCTGATGCCGTTTGCCGGTTATTCTTCTTCCTCAACCGGAGCTGCCTTTTGTTTCATCTGCTTCCTGAACGTCATCAGTACGGAGAATGCGGCTATCAGCAGGAACGCCAGTGAAATTGGCCTGGTCACAAACACGGACCAGTTGCCCGCGCTTGCCTGAAGCGCACGCCGCAGATTTTCTTCCGCCATAGATCCCAGAATGAAGCCGATGATAAGAGGCGTTGTAGGGATTTTTAATTTCTTAAACAGGATTCCCAAAAGTCCGAATCCCAGGACGCACCACACGTCGTAGATACGGGAGTTGCTTGAATACGCTCCGACCACGCAGCAAACCATGATGATGGGCAGCAGCAGGTGCTTGGGAATATCCAGGAGCTTAACAAAAATTCTCAGGCCGGCCCGCTCAAATATCAGCATAAATATGTTTGCCACGATCAGGGCCAGGAAGATACCGTATACAAATTTCCCGCTCTTCTGGAAAATCAGGGGTCCCGGAGAAATACCATGGATGGTCAGTCCGCCCAAAAATATAGCCGTCACTGTGTTTCCGGGAATTCCCATGGTGAGCAGCGGAATCAGGGAACCGCCGATTACAGCATTGTTGGAGGTTTCAGAAGCGATTATTCCATCAATAATACCGGTTCCGAACTTCTCCGGGTGCTTGGAAGAATTTTTTTCCGCCGTGTAGGCTAAAAGTCCTGATGTGGAACCGCCGATACCGGGCAGGATTCCAATTCCGATTCCGATGAGAGCGGAACGGATCATGTTGACAAACTGTTCCTTAAACTCCTTCAGGCTGATGCCGAATCCCTTCAGCTCATAGGATGTTTTGCTCATCTTGTCGGCCAGGTGTTTCCGGTCAAAGCCTGCCTTAATGATATCCGTAACTGCAAACACGCCTATCAATATTACTACAATATCAAAGCCGGAGAGAAGCTGGTACTGACCAAAGGTAAAACGGGTCAGCGCATCGATAGGAGCCATTCCTACCATAGAGAGGGCGATTCCAAATAGACCGGCGATAAGGCCGTTTATTAAGGAATTTCCCGATAAGCTGGCAATAATAGTCAGCGAAAAAATAGCGATGGAGAAATACTCCACGGGAGTAAATTTAAGCGTTACGGCAGCAAGGTACGGGGATATGAACATCAGAGCAAAGATGCTGATCATGCCGCCGATAAAAGAGTAGAGAATGCCGACTCCCAGCGCTTTTCCGGCTTCTCCCTTATCCGCCATTGGCCCGCCGTCAAATACGGTGGAGATGGAAGACGGGGTGCCGGGGATTTTCAGCAGGATGGCAGAGATAAGTCCGCCTGAAATTCCTCCCAGATATAAACCAACCAGAAGTGAGATTCCGTTCATCGGCGTCATTCCGAAGGACATCGGAAGAAACAGAACCACCGCCATCGTTGCCGACAGGCCGGGGATTGAGCCGAATATGATACCGACGATTACGCCTATCAGTATGAGCAGCAGGCACATCGGTTGAAATACGAGAGTAAAGGCCTCTAATACCATTTTTCTTCCTCCTTCCTAAAAGCTGAGCAGTCCCGTGGGCAGCGGCATTTTAATGACATACACAAACAGTGCGTAAATCACTACCGGCGCTACTACGGAGATGATGCCAAACAGAATTAAGTTGCGGTTCTTTTCCGTACTCAACAGAGTAATCTGGAAAAAAAGATAGATGAACGTGGAGAGAATAAATCCCAAAGGCTTAAATAGTACAACATAGATAGCCAATAGGACGATAGTCAGTAAACCGCCCATTATGTCCTCGTCCGACTTTTTGGCCTCCTCTGACTTTTTAGATAAGAAGGTGAGGAGCAGCTTAATCGCAGAGATTACGATTATAGCCATAGCCACGATCTTGGGGACAAAACCTGACCCCACGTCCTTGTCCATCATCGAATGGATGGACAGGGACTGGATAAACATAAAGATACCGAAAATCAGGAACAGCACCGAACACGCGTAATCCCTCTGTTTATTAGTCATTGGTGTGTACTCCTTTCTTCCCCCCTTACTGCCCTGCAAAGAATTCGGTCAGCCTTGCAACCTCGGCCTTGTCTTCCTCATTCATCTGAGCAGCGTCGCGGTAATATGGCACGGCATAATATTTTTCCAGAGTTTCTTTAAAGTCAGGATCCTCGGTTACTTCCTTAATAGCCTCGGAGAGTTTGTTTACAATTGCAGGATCCGCGCCCTTGGGAAGTTTGATTTCATAGTTCTTGGAAGAAACGATATCGTATCCCTGTTCTTTCAGAGTCGGGAATTCTTCCATACCCGGGCAGCGTTCTTCCGAGCAGACACCCAGCACAATAAAGTCGCCGTTCTCAACATAATCCTTGATATTCATGTAATTGACAGCCAGAAGATCCACCTGATCCCCCATGAACGCTGCTAAACGTTCTGCTGTTCCGGTTCCTACGTCCAGCTTGTTCAGCTCAATTCCCATGCTCTGTTCAATCATTGCACAGACATAGTGGGTAACGCTTCCGTAAACCTGGGAGTACCTGACTTCGCCTGGATGTTCTTTAGCATAGGCTATCATTTCTTCAAGATTGTTCCATCCGGAGCTTGTCTTGCACACCAGCGTGTAGGTGTTGTCCTGTGCCACCGTAGCTACGTTTGTAAAGTCATCCGTATAAGAGAAATCCGCTGTTTTTGTAGCTTCCTGGACGAGAGACGCGCCTGTGTGGTTAAACAGGATGTTGTAACCGTCCGGCTTCTCGGCCATGATTGTTTTGGCGGCTACAATTCCGCTGCCTCCGGTCATATTAACAACTACGAAGGGCTGTCCGAATTTTTTCTCCAGCTTTTGACACATCAGACGGCAATAGGTATCAGTGTCTCCTCCTGCGTTATAGGGAAGTGTCACAGTCACTGCTTTCTCCGGCCAGGGTGTGTCTGCGTCGGCTGCCGCATTATCAGGCTGCTCCGCCTTCGTGTCTCCTGCCGCGGTATCAGCCGCTTTCTGCTGATCAGCGGGAGCCTCCTTTGCTCCGCCGGAACATCCGGCCAGGGCTGTCAGAGATAACAGTGCCGCCATTGCAATTGCTAAACCTTTTTTCGCTTTCATTACTTCTCCTCCTCTTTCTTGTTTCAGACAATGTCTTCTTTAGAATGTCATATCCCGGTAGACAATTTCACCATTTTTGAGTGTTAGTACCGGATGAAAAATAAAGTTTCCTTTTCGGATGTTCCGGCTCTCGTCGTAATACGGCCGGTCTCCGAATTCATTGTACCGGGTTTCCTGTCTGACCACAGTCACATCAGCATTTCGTCCGGGAGCCAGCGTCCCGATTTCCCCCTGCATTCCCATAATTTTTGCCGGAAGCTCCGTACAGCGCCTGATGACCTCATATATATCCACGCCTATGTATGTATACTTCGAAACCTGCATGGCCAGATTAAACGAGGTAGGCCGCTGGTACATGCTGAACGCGGTCAGATCGGTCCCGATCAGGTCAGGAAGAAATCCCTCCTTCACGGCTTCCTCGCCCACATCAAAAGAGAAATGCGCCCGCGCGTCGGCCGCTTCAAACAGGATGCCCCGTTCCCTGGCCTGCCATGCCGCTTCCTTAACTAAGCCGCCGGCAAGAATTGTGTCGCCAATGTTTTGATACATATGGGTGAGAATATCTCCCGGCCGCAGGATGGACAAAAGCTCATCTATCGTTCCCGGCGGATCCGTACAGTGAACCATCACCGGAACCCCCAGGCTGTCGGCCAAATCAACGGTCCGGCGCAGCGGCTCATACCCTAAGCTCCCCACTATGGACTTGCTGGTCCGAAGCTTCAGGCCCAGCAGCTCGTCTCCGTATTCTGAAAACAACCGCTTGATTTCTGGGGCGTCAAAGTCCTTCGGATCCACGTTTTCCAGATTTGGCAGCGTGGACAAGCCGGCGGAGCTGACATTTAAGTAGGCCTTTGTTCCCAGGCGCCAGCTTTTTATCACAGGGCGGTTTTTCTCATAGGTACCGCATCCGGTGCTCCCTGCGTCCACCGCTGTGGTGACGCCGGAAGAAAAACATACGGCTTCAGCCGGAATTCCGTTTGGGATAAGCGGATACAGGTGGGTGTGATGGTCAATCCAGCCCGGGGTAATGATACAACCCGCAGCATTGATAACCTGCTTTGCCGACCCTGTTTCCTCCCTGCCGATCTTCTTGATTTTTCCTTTGTGGATAACGACGTCCGTCCGTTCCCGAACCTGATTGGCCGGGTCCATGACAAAACCATTTTTTAAAATTACGTCGTCCAATTTCATCCCCGCCTCTCTCTAGCTGGTTTTGTGAAAAATGTTTACTTTACACGGATTTTCTCTCTTTTTTTTGTGTAATTGTATCGTATCATATTCTGTAGAACAAAATCCAACAAAGAAAATTTCCGATTATGACAATGATATTTTGTTAAGGATATTTTCTTCCTGTTTTGTGCTGCACTGATAAAGGGGAAAATTGGGGGAAAGCCTGCGCTTATGATGTTTATGCCGTAGGAGAACGGATGGCCTGCGTCTATAATCTTTATATATGGAAAGAATTGAAGGTCAAAAAATTTGAAGAATTATTTTGCATTATTTTATTTTGCTGAAATTGCTAAAGGAACCATGCACCAACGAATCATTGGTGTATGGTTCCTTTTTGTGTCCTTAATCTAAAAACTGTTCTCCGTATCCGTAATGCTCAACCACATAATCGATATCCTTATCACCCCTGCCGCTTAAGCATACCAGGATGGAGCCAAGTTTTTTCTCTTTTGCCCTGCGCATCGCGTAAGCGACTGCGTGGGAGCTTTCGATGGCCGGAATGATTCCCTCATACCTGGACAGCTTGAAGAAGGCCTCCATGGCCTCCTCATCCCCCACCGTCTCATATTTAACACGGCCAAGATCATGCAGGAAAGCATGTTCCGGTCCGACAGACGGGTAATCCAGGCCGCTGGCAATGGAATAAACCGGAGCCGGTTCACCGTTTACATCCTTCAGCATAATACTCTCAAAGCCGTGCATGATGCCTTTTTCACCGAATTTCATGGAAGCGGCATGGTCGCCCAGAGTCTCGCCTCTTCCCAATGGCTCGATTCCTGTGATGTCCACGGGATCATCCAGGAAGGGAATGAACATGCCGATGGAGTTGCTGCCTCCGCCCACGCAGGCGCACACCTCATCCGGGAACACGCCTGTCATCTCCAGGAACTGGTCCCTTGCCTCATATCCCACAACGGCCTGGAAATCACGTACCATCAGAGGAAATGGATGGGGGCCTAAAGCGGAACCGATGCAGTAGATGGAATCCTTGTAGTTTTTAGCATAGGATTCAAACGCGGAATCCACGGCCTCCTTTAAGGTTTTAAGACCATGGGTAACGGGAACGACCTTCGCCCCAAGAATTTTCATTCTGGTTACGTTGGGGGCCTGCTTTGCAATATCCACCTCGCCCATGTGAATCTCACAGTCCAGACCGAAGAAAGCGGCGGCCGTCGCAAGGGCAACACCGTGCTGTCCGGCGCCGGTTTCTGCGATTAGACGTTTCTTGCCCATAAATTTGGCAAGAAGGCCTTCGCCCATACAGTGGTTTAATTTATGCGCGCCGGTGTGGTTTAAATCTTCGCGCTTCAGGTAAATCTGGCAGTTTCCAATCTTTTTCGACAGACGTTCACAGTGGTAGACGGGCGTGGGCCGGCCTTGAAATTCCTTGCGTACTCTGCGCAGTTCATTGATGAACTGGGAAGAATGGCAGATAGTCTGGTAGGCATCTGCGATTTCTTCAAAAGCCGGAAGCAGTTCTTCGGTCAGGTAAGCTCCGCCGTAAGGTCCGAATCGGCCGTCTTTATCGGGATAATGCTTTAAATAAGTCCTGTAATCCATATCCTTCTCCTTTAAGTGTATGATGTGATTATTATAACTATAATTTTAAGACATTTCAATCATATTCGGCTCTATGGTGGTTACTGTTCAGACGGTTATGTCCCGCGAGGTGTTTTCGTGCGTTTTCTGCGCGAAAAACCCGAGTTACACGGCGCGAAACTGCGTTTTATGCAGTTTCTGTGCATCGCGAAGCGTGTTATTGTTTACATCATGCCGCTTTTTGGCATGGTGTGAACAGTAACCTATGGTGAGAACGTAATGCGGGCAGCGTTCATGGTATCTGTAACATTTACCGCAGATGTGATATAATCCATTTAATCATTTAACAGAAGAAACGGAGATGGAGATACCGATGAAGCTTAGCGACATTAAAGATTATTTGAACACGCTGCTGGCATCTTTTTCAGCAGTTCTGGACCTGGAACTGACCATCCTGCGCTCGGAGCCGCTGGAGCGAGTGGCGGCCACAGGGGAATGGTATAATTCGGATATAGTCTGCTATGAAAACGGCCGCCTGATCCCGCAATGGCAGAACAGCTATACCATGAAGGTAATTGAGACGGGCAAGCCGGTGGTCGCGATTGACACGAAGGAATTTGTGTTTGCTTTTCCCAATATGAGAAAAAGTGTGGACAGCCGTTTTTATTCCGTACTGGCCTATCCGATTAAAATGCGGGGAGAGCTGGAGGGAGTAATTGTCATTGCTTCCTTTGACGAGGAGCAGCACAAGATTATCGTGGAAAAACAGAAGCAGTTAATGGTTTACTTAGAGCGGATTTCCGATTTGATCTCAAGCAAGCTGGAACAGGAGATACTGATTGAGCAGACGCAGATTATGAATAATCAGTTAAATTCCGTCATACAGGCAATGGAGGACGGGATTCTTTTATATTCACCGACGGCAGGGATATGCCAAAGCAATATGTACGCCCAGAAATACCTCCATTTCAGCGACCCTGATTTAAAGGACGCCCTGCTGGCGGAGGTTGTTACGGTGGCGGCCCAGACAACAGAGGAACAGCCAATCCTGATACGGGAAATACATAAAAATATTGACGGCTTCCAGTATCTGCTCCAGGTAAAGACGCGGTTTATCAGGGACAGCGAGGGAAGCGTCCTCTGCATTATCAACCCATTCTCCCAGATACAAAACAGCATCACGCAGAATGAACAGGAGGGGCTTGGGGTCGCGCAGAAACTCGTATTTTCAGGCAAGAAAATGCGGACGCTGGTGAATCAGGCTAAGATAGCGGCACAGCATGCATCCAATGTGCTGATAACAGGGGAAAGCGGAACAGGAAAGGAGATGTTTGCGCGCCTGATTCACTCGGAGAGTCCCAGGAAGGCGCACCCGTTTGTTGCGATGAACTGTGCGGCAATTCCTGAGTCCCTGATGGAAAGCGAGCTGTTCGGCTATGAGGAGGGAGCGTTTACCGGAGCAAGAAAAGGCGGAAGAATTGGAAAAATCCAGCTTGCCAACCATGGAACCTTTTTTCTGGATGAGATCGGCGATATGCCTCTGTATCTCCAGGCTAAACTGCTCCGTGTACTGAGTGAGAGAAAAGTGGACCGCATTGGGAGCAGTTCCAGTTCGCTTATCAATGTCGATGTGAGAATTATCGCTGCGACGAACCGGAACCTGGAAGAGATGATAGAGCGGAAGGAATTCCGGGAAGATTTATATTACCGGCTGAATGTCGTTCCGCTCCATCTTCCGCCGCTGAGGGAACGCCCCGACGATATTCCCTTTTTGATTCAGCATTTTATCGCAAAGTATAATAAGATTCTCGAAAAGGAGATAAGAACGGCCTCCGCGCCGGTCATGGAACTGATGATGAAGTACCGTTGGCCCGGCAATGTGAGGGAGCTTGAGAACAGCATCGAATATATGATGACCTTTGAAAAAAGTCCTGTCCTGTCGCTGGAGGCCGCGCCTCAAAAAATACTCAGTCTCAATAATGAGACTGGAAAAGGCTGCCACCGGACCGGCGGAGAAACATCCTGTCTGCCGTTAAAGACCAGCCTTCGGATGAAGGAGCAGGAGATTCTCAGAACTATGGCGGCCCGCTATGGAGGGCATCCCACGAAGGAGCAGGTACGGGAGATTTGTAAGTATCTTGAGATCAGCGTCGCATCTTATTACCGGAAAATAGGAAGCGCGGCACAGCATGAATAACGGAAATAGAGGAATGGTCTGAACATCTGAAATACAGATGCTCAGACTGTTTTTTTGTGGCGGTGACCTGTACACAGAGCGGGCAGGTTATCATTTAACAGGAAATTTCTCCTGTCAAATAAAACGGTCCATCCCTCGTTCACACGTTTTAGCCTTCCATAGTCTCAAAAATGAGAATTTATCCGGCAGATAGTCTTAAAAATGAGACTAATAGCAGCGGCTCATTGACGGTAAAAGGTACAGCCATGTGCAATATACACAATGTTAATTCCATATTTCTGATTTTTCCGACAAAAAACTATGCATAATCGATAAAAAATCTGTCTGATTCAGAATTGGCATGCAGTTTGCTTTATAAAAAAGCAAAGCATAAAGTGCTGAAAGTCATCTAAAATTTTTATTTCTGAAAGGAGAAGTATTATGCAGTACAAATTGAGAGACATGTCATGGAGTGAGTTCGCACAGAGAAGCAAAACAGCAAAAACGATTATCCTTCCGTCGGGGGCCTGTGAGGTATACGGCCCGCATAACCCGCTGGGAGCCGACATACTGGTTGCGAAGAAGATGTCCGAAATGCTGGCGGAGCGTATAGACGGTATCGTCGGCCCATGCCTTGAGGTGGGACAGTCCAAGAGCCTCACGTCCTTTCCGGGCACGATTGCGATTTCCGGGGAGACCCTGAAGGCTGTATACAGCGAAATCATTGCGGAGTTTGTGCGTCTTGGCTTTAAGAACTTCTTTATTGTCAACAACCACCTTCACAACACACAGCCGCTGAACGAGGTTTTAGAGGATGCAAGAATTAAGAACGGTATTAAATACGCACAGGTCGGCGTATGGCAGTATCTTCCGGCTGTATCCGATAAGACCGGCATGTGGGAGACACCGGCGCCGCACGCCCATGCAAGCGAAGCCCAGACTTCTGTTCTGATGTATTTATTTCCGGAGCTGGTTGATATGTCCAAAGCGCCGAATACACCGATGATGTTCGACGACAGATGGCCCGCAATTATGAAAAGCGTTCCGTACAGCAGCATGACCGACAGCGGAACTCTCGGCAATGCGCAGTCCGCCACGGCCGAGAAGGGAAAAAGGGCTGTGGAGCTGATGCTGGCTGAGATGGAAGACTGTGTAAGAAATTACCTTGAGAAATAAATATTTACAAAAAGGAAAAGGAGAAACAGGTATGAAAAAAATACTTTCTATAGCATTAACGGCAGCTATGCTTGGATGTCTCTGCGCATGTGGAAGCAGTTCCCCGGCGCCGGAGACAAAAGCTTTGCAGGCGGAGGGAACCGGTGAAAACGCGGCTGCCGCAGACGGGAAAAATTATGATAAAGTTTCCCTGAAGCTCAGCTACGCGACCGGTGATACCGGGATGGACGGCCTTACGGCAATCGAATTTGAGCGTCTGGTTGAAGAAAAAAGCGGCGGCCAGGTACAGATTGACCGGTTTCCGAATTGTCAGCTGAGCGGCGGTGATATGGTACGCCACGTCGAGATGATGATCGCCGGAGGCGCCTTTGAGCTTGCTATTATCAGTGAGAATTCCTTCTCCGATGTGGATCAGACTTTCCAGGTTACTTCCATTCCTTTTACATTTGCAAACTATGATCAGGCATGGGAAAAAGCCGATTCCACCGGAGGTGAGTTCAGTAAGGAGCTTTTTTCAAAGTACGGCGTTGTCTATTTGAGTACCTTCCCGAACGGCATTATGCAGTTTGCAAACAACAAGCGCGAGCTTCACACGCCGGCCGACATGGTAAACTTGAAAATGCGTACTTACGGCGATCTTCAGATGTCTCTGATGCGTTCCCTCGGCGCAGATCCGACACAGCTTAGCTGGTCCGAGCTGTACTCCGCATTGCAGACCGGAGCGGTGGACGGTAATATGAACGGCTATCAGACTCTGTATTCCGGTTCCCTGCACGAGGTGCAGCCGTATATCACCGAAGTGAATGCAACGCTTTCGCTTTATGATTTCCTGGCAAATCAGGCGGCGTGGGACAAATTAAGCCCGGATACCCAGGCGCTTCTCCAGGAATGCGCAGAAGAAGCTGCAAAATGGGGCCGCGATTACATGAGCAAGACGGAAGCGGAAGTCAAAAAGGAAATGATCGACTACGGTGTTAAGGTTTACGTTCCGACAGCGGAAGAGCTGCTGGCATTCAAGGAAGGAGCAGCGCCTACTATCGAAGAATACAAAAAGATCGTCGGCCCGGAAGCATGCGCGGCCTGGGGCGTAGAATAAAAAATGAATGAAGGGGACTCTATGAAAAAAAGTACAATCAGCTTTGAAGCGGTAATCGTGGCATTTGTAATGCTTACCATGCTTATATTAGTGTTCCTTGGTGTTATTTCCAGATATGTACTCCACTTTTCCTTTTCCTTTACCGAGGAGCTGGTCTGCGCGATGTTCGTCCTCCTTTCCACAATGGGAGGCGCGCTGGCCAGCAAGGAGAACGGCCACTATACGCTGGATTTGATAACCGGGATGATGAAGCCGAAAATGAAGAGAGTATTTTTAATAATTGATACACTGCTTACCTGTGCTGCGGCTTCCGTATTATTGTATACAGGAATTATTATGGTGAAGAGCCAGATGAAAATCGGCAGCCTGTCGATTGCCTTAAAGATTCCAAACTGGGTATACGGTTCGTTCGTGCCCATTGGCCTGGCGTTTATCCTGTACCGCAGCATTCAGTTTATCGTTCAATTGCAAAAAAAGTCAGAGGAGGATGAGAAATGACTGCTGTAACCATGCTTTTGGTATTCTCCCTCTGTGTAATTATCGGCGCGCCGATTGGGACGGCCATGTGCCTTTCCAGTGTTTCGGCGCTGCTCACTTCCGGGATGGGGCTTTCGATGGTTCCGTTTAACTATTATGCTTCCATCAGCAAATTCCTGCTCCTGGCGATACCATTTTTCATTTTAGCCGGAAACATTATGGAGAAAGCCGGAATTTCTACCAAGCTAATTGCATTTGCCCAGTCCTTTGTGGGACATGTTAACGGAGGACTGGCTCTGGTATGTGTACTGGTGGCATGCTTTTTTGCCGCGATTTCCGGTTCCGGGCCCGCCACGGTAGCGGCTCTCGGAGGAATTATCATTCCGGCGATGACGGCCGTGGGATATTCCAAAGGTGACGCGTCTGCCTTGATGGCCACTGCCGGAGGGATTGGAATCATCATTCCGCCCTCTATTTCCTTCGTTGTCTACAGTTCCATTGCCAATGTATCGGTGGGAACTTTGTTCATGGCCGGTATTGTACCCGGTCTCCTCATGGGCTTTTCTCTGTTTGCAGCGTCTATGTGGGTTACGAGAAAAAGCAGATTGCTGCGCGCTCCGAAAGCCAGCGCGGCAAACCGGTGGGCGGCGTTTAAGGATGCGTTCTGGGGCCTTATGATGCCGGTTATTATCCTGGGCGGAATTTACGGAGGGATCTTCACGCCTACCGAGGCTGCCGCTGTTGCCGCTGTTTACGGGCTCTTCGTCGGCATGTTCATTTACAGGACACTGAGGATGAAAGAATTGCTGGCAATCGTTGTGGATTCCGGCAAGCAGACCGGGGCGGTCATGTGGACGGTGGGAAATGCGGCGCTTATGAGCTGGGTACTGTCGGTTTCCGGTATCTCGGGAGCACTGACAGACTTTGTGGTCCGGATTTCAGGCGGCCATACCGTTATCTTCCTGATAGTTGTAAATATCGTTATTCTGATTGCGGGGTGCTTCATTGACGGCAACTCCATCATGTACATCTTTGTGCCGATCTTCCTGCCGGTTGCGCTGACGCTTGGCTATAATCCAATCGTACTCGGCGTCGTCCTTGTTATGAATGTTGCAATCGGAATGGTTACTCCGCCGGTTGGCTGTAACCTCTATGTTGCCTGCGGAGTGTCGGGCATCCAGGTTAAGGAGATTGTAAAGCCGGTTATTCCGTATATTGTTGCCAGTATTATTACACTCCTGCTTGTAACTTATATTCCACAGATTACGCTGTTCCTCCCGAGGCTCCTCGGGCAGATTAGCTGAGTCTGGCGGCGCGAAGCGATGAAAAGTAAACTTTGCACCACAATCAACGGCGTTTTTTGCCGTTTCGATGCATTATTTGTAGCAGTTTGGCCGGAGGCTGAACTGTAACAATCTATCCGATAAGAGAGGTAAGAATTATGAAAAGTAAATTTGTTTTGGCTCAGCTTGACCAGAAGGGATGGCCGGAGGAGAACCTGGCTAACGCAGAAAAAGCGGTGGCTGAAGCGGTGGAGCGTTATCAGCCTGAGATGATGATTTTTCCGGAGTGCTTTATGAGCCATTTTCCGACCGGCACCGACCGGGCAGTCTGCCTGGGAACTGCGCAGACGCTGGATGGTCCCTTTGTAACAGGCATGAGAAAGCTTGCCGCGGATAACGGCATCTGGATTATTTTCGGTATGAATGAGAAGGTTGAAGATCCGGAGGATGACCGCAATTATAACTGCACCGTGGTGATAGACGATAAAGGGGAGATTGTATCCACCTACCGAAAAACACATCTCTACGACGCGTTCGGCTATAAGGAATCCGATGATAACAAACCGGGCGACAAGTTCTTCGAACCGATTGATACGCCGTTTGGTAAAATTGGCCTCTTTGTATGCTATGAGGTCCGTTTCCCGGAGGTGGCCAGGTACCAGCGCTCCAAGGGCGCGGATATCATCATTATGCCGACTGCCTGGGTGCCCGGTCCGCTCAAAAGCTCCCAGTTCCGTACCCTGATTTCCGCCCGTGCAATAGAAAATACCGTTTACATGGCAGCCTGTGATCAGGTTGGAGAAAACGGCATGGGTGAGAGCGTTGTTGTTGATCCGATGGGGGTTGTCGTGGCCGGCGCCGGTGAAGTTGAGACATTGATTTGTGCTGAGATTGACACGGATCGTATAGAGAAGGTCCGGGCGAAGCTGCCGGCCTATAAGGATCGGCGGCCGGAATTATATGAGATTTAGCTGCGGCCGGGAGTCGTCCGGCGTAACAGTTCATGCTGTCTGAACTGTTACGATCCGGCCGCACTGAAAGCAAAATACACATGCTGTCTAAGCAATTGTCTGTCTCCATAAAACAATAGAAACTTCAAATTCAGGATCTCCGGGAGCCAGATAGAACTGCCCTCCCTTTTCATTCACAAGATTCCGGACGCTGGCAAGTCCGATGCCGGGGCCGCTGCGCTTGGATGAGTATATCTGCCCGCCTGGAGCTGAGGCATGGAAATTACCGTCCCAGTTGTTCCTGACGCTGATAAGCAGATTACCTGAGGCAATTCTGGAATGCACCTTGACGGAGCGTTTTTCATATGGCAGCTTTTCCGAGGCCTCTATGGCATTTTCAATCAGATTGCCAAAGAGAACACCGAGATTCCAGCCTTCCAGTTTCAGCTCCCGGGGAAGGGAAACCTTCAGCTCCAGGGGAACTTGTTTCTGCATGGCCAACTGCCGGTAATAAGACAGAACCGCGCCGGCAGCCTGATTTTCACAGAGAAACAAAGAACCGGTATCTGCGGGAGCAGACGCAAAACCGTCTAAATACTCCGCCAGGTCCTTGTAGCGCTGATGACCTGCCAGTTCTCTGAGTGTGTTCATGTGATGGCGCAGATCATGGCGCATCCGGCGCGTTTCTTCGAAGCTGTCGGAAATCAGGCGGTAATTTTCTTCCTGCAAAGAAAACTGGCGTTTCATGTGACGGATATTTTCCGACAGAACAGCCCGCTCCGTGCTTGCTTTGACCATATCGTACCATAACCCGCCGGCCAGAAGAATAATGAAAATAAAAGCGGCATTTTCTGTCTGCCAGCCAAAACGCACCGGCTCAAACACAGGGGCTGCTTCCTGGCAGAACAGCCCGGCCGCTATGGCGCACAGCCCTGAAAGAAGGAGGCAGTTCATGGAGTCGGTCTGTTCACGGTTCAGCATTGCTGTGATGATAAGCCAGCCGAAAAGTATCATTTTGATGCAGCCCAGCACCAGGGAATACACGAGCATGGCATTCAGACTGTGCCCCAAAAGCGGGGGTACAGCCAGAACCAGCAGGACCGGCGCCGCGCTGAAACCGAGAACGATCCGCCGCGGCCGGCCGGTAATATTACAAAGTGTACAATGCAGTGAGGCGGCCGCAGTCAGGAAGAGATAAAAGCTGATATCTTCTAATCGGTATGACCAGAATCCGGCCCCGAACAGATGGAAGAGCGGGTACGCAGCAAAGAGTGAAAAGGAGAAGCTTGTCAGGGCAAAAAGGACCATTCTGTTTCTCTCAGCTCTTATTTTCAGACCAATCAGGAGATAGAGCAGCCCTACCGTAAAGGAAGATACGACCATGAGACCGGTCCGCAGGAATCGGAACGAGATAAGATCCGAAACTGCATTTACGGAGCCGAAGGCGGGAGGATAGACCATTCCGCTGTAATAATGGCGGGAATCGGCAGCCTGGACTACGATCTCCGCTTGTCCGGCCGCCTGAAACGAAAACATGCCGGTTCGGACAGAGGGGGCGGCTAACGGATTATCCACATCGCCGAGACGGCTGGCCAGACTGCCGTTGATCCAGACCCGGGAGGAGGAATAGATTTCAGGCAGTTCTAAAGCATACGTTTTTTCTTCCTGCGGGAGCAGGACGGTCAGGCGGTAAGTTGCGCAGCCGTGGGGTAAGGATCCCCTGCCGCCTGCCTCAAAGCCTCCGTATTCTCCAAGATAAGTATAGAACGGTTCGTGTCCGTCAAATTCTCCGGGGGCCAATAGCTGCTGGGGATAGAATTCCCAGCCGTAAGTCAGGATGGTCAGAATATCGTCACGATTTTCCCGGCTCAGGTTAAGAATGCCGTGTGAACCCTGAATGCCGGGAAAGCGGTACTTATTGTCAAAGCGGTACTGCAGCGTAAAAAGGACAAAAGCGCAGAGGAGGGCGGCTGTCAGATAAAGAAACCGTTTTTTGTAAGTTTTACTATTGATATTACCGCCTCCTTATCATCCAATAGCCGGCCAGGCCGCCCAAAATGAGTGCGCCCAGGCCGATTAGCTGCCTGAAAACTGTGAATGTATCAATCGTTCCGGAGCCCGGCGATACTGTTTCAGGCAATTCATTCACTGTAGCGGCCGTCTGAGAGGCGGCCGCTTTGGGTGTGCTTTGTGCCTGACGTTTGACGGCTCCTTGAGAATGGTTTACACCAGACGGCTTTGCGTCCGATCTGTTTTTGGAGATTTCTTGTTTTGACAGTGAAAGGCCGGCATCCCGTGCGGCTGAAAACGGGAGCGGGTCAGGGCGGACAGTCCCGGGGCCGGTTTCTCCGGTCCTATCCGCTTCCTCACCGGAGCCGTTGCCGCTGTTATCGCCGCTGCTGGTATTGCCGTTATTGTCGCCGCTGGTATTGCCGTTATTGCCGCTGCCGGCGCTGCTGGTATTACCGTTATTGCCGCCGTTACTGCTATTACCGCTGCTGCCGTTGCCGTCTCCGCTGTCGTTCCCGCCGCCGTTATGATTGCCTTCATCCGCGTCACCGGGCCCTGTTCCAGGGGGCTCGCCGCCGGAAGGCTCATCAGGTTCCGGGGCGATGACGGGCGGCTCCGGCTCTGTACCGGGGGGCTCCGGTTTTATATCCGGAGAATCTGTCACGTCCCCCTCGAACAGGCCTTCAGGCGGCTTGGACCACCGCTTGCCGCCTCCCCGATCTCCGCCGGAAGGATGACCGATATTGACACCGGTAGGCTGGTGTTCGATGGTCAGCGCGGTGGAAAAAGGTGTAATATCAGACCGGTTTTTTTGTTCCACCTGGAATGAGTATCCCTGCCTCCTGAGGAGTGAATTCTTTAATTGGGAGACGGACAGAGAGGTTTGGCCCAGCTTTACATTGGAAAGTCCGGTAATATCATACCAGTTCAGGCCGGCATCATATGAACACCAGACTGTCAGGCCGGACAGTTCCTCAAATTGAAGTTCATCACTATATCCTTTATAAAAGTCGAAATAAACGGTCTGGTTTTTTAGAAGCCGGTTCCAGTCGGCTTCCATGATAAAGTCGTCGACCAATGCATCGGAAATTACGGAGACAGTGAGCGCCGGGACAGGCATCGATTCAAAATCGAGAAGAGCTCCGTATTGCTCCATGGTTTCACCGGAAAAGGTTCCGTAAATAACGGTGTCACCGACCAGGCTGCAGTCAACCGCATCCCAGTCCCACTGCACAGGAACCGGCCGGTCTAGCTTTTTACTCCAAAAGCCATTGGGCCGATCTCCGTAAAAGACGTTTACTGATGAAAAGAAATCACGCCGCAGCGTCTCCGGCCGGTCCTTTATTACAGTGGTCTCAAGCGGTATCTGCTGGTGGGATCCGGCCGTATAACGGAGGATACGAAACGGTCCGTCCGACTCTGAAAAAGTGTAGTCGTGCCAGTTATCACGTGGGGTATCCCATCGAAGGCCGTCCGATGAAATGACAGAAACGGAAGAGATGACATTCCCTGCGTCCACATTGACTTTTACGAAATCGGAATTCGTGCCGCAGAATCCGCCGAGGTTTAAACCGATTGCCTGTAAAATAGCATCTTTGTGCATGCCGGTGATGACAATCCCGGTTTTAGAAACCCGTACCCGGGAACTTGGCGTTATGTCATACCAGTTCTCACCGCCATCCCTGCTTTCGTATAAGGTGAGCATGCGTTCCGGAAGTGCGAAGGGCTCCCCGTTCATTATAAAGTCGAGATACAGGATATCGGAATCGTTTCGCGGCTGAAAAGAGAGTATGCCTCCCATTTCAATCTTCAGCGTAAAGGAAGGGGAAGGAACCTGTTCCCAGTCAAGCGGGTAAGGTAAATCATCTGTATCCAAGCTGCCTGTGACCAGATAACTTCCGGGCCTGCTGAAATCCACATCTGAAAGATCCCACTCAACGTTCAGAGTAAAATAATCATCTATGTGCCCGTCCGGTCCGTCCAGATACAGGTCGACCGTCTCCGGCGGCCGATTATATTCGTCAAACTCATACCCAAATTCCAGTTCTAGGGGGCGATCCGCATAGTAAAAGTCATATCCGCAAAAGGAGTATTCCGCTTCATCGTTTTGGGCGGGGAGAAGGAGTGATGAAGGCGAGGCGGGCAGAAGTTCATCTTCCAAAACCTCGGTGTCTTCTTCATCATCAGCATCGTAGCTACCGCCGCTGTCTGTACTGCCACCGGTTCCCGCAGTGATGCTGCCTTCGCCGTATTCGTTTTTATCATGCTCCTGGCCGAAGCCGTCCTCCCCTCCGTTATCAGGTTCAGCCTCACTTGAACTGGCTGCCGTATCCGGCCGTTCGGTTATCCCGGCTGTGCCGGGTACGACTGCCATTGCCGTGAGGGGAGCGGTGAGCAAATTAAAAAGAAGCAGAGATATCGCCGCAGCGCTTATCAGCCTGTATTTTTTCATAGAATGCCACCTGTCATCGAACTGGTGAGATAACGTCCGTATTCCCTCTCAAAGATTTTTTCACCGGCTCTGCTTAGCGGAACCATTTCCCCTGTTTTCAGAAGTATATCATTGCCGCACCTTCTTGCAATGTAGTCCATATTTAACAGATAGCTTCTGTGTATCCGCAGGAAACGCGGGTCGTCAAGCTGCCTGGCAGTATTTTCCAGAGTGCATCGCAGGGAAATCAGACTTTCGGCATGAATGACAGTCCTGTTCCGGAATACCTCGGCGAAGCGGATCTGGTTAAGCGGGATCCGCAGTTCCTCACCGCCGGAAAGGAAAGAAGCGCATCTGGCGGTGGCAGACAGAAGCTGACCGCACCTAGCCATAGCTGCGTCAATTCTGTCGCAGGTAATGGGCTTTACCAGGTAATGAACGGCATTGACTTCATAGCTTCCGGCGTAATGGTCGGTACTGACCGTTACAAAGATAATCGCGCATTCATTTCCTCTGTCCCGCAGTTTTTGGGCCAGTTCCATTCCGGAGAGGGGAGTCATATAGATATCTAAAAACAGAATCCGAATGTCAGGGTCCACCGCGGCGGCTTCTAAAAGAAGTTCCCCGCTATCAAATTCCAATACGGTATAGTCCAGAAGATTCTTCCCCGCATATTCCCGGATATATCGTGATAGCTGGCTGAGTGCCGCATTATCGTCATCACAAACTGCTATTTTCATATTCATACTTTTCCTTTGTTAAGTTGTATAGAAGATAAAATAAATTATACTTAATATTAAAACATAGAAGGAGGGCTTCCGCAAGAATATTTCAACCAGCGTGTACGGTTTGTGTTGCTGTTCACACGCAATGTCATTTAGTCAACAGTGCAATAAATTGGAGATTTAACTGAGGCCCGGAGGACGCGTCCGGAACGGACCATGTCCGGTG